>Ga0209292_1001190_pt1 | contig 32327 bp, 27 predicted proteins | sample GOMGulsemesocosm_2_FD_184634 | JGI IMG/M metagenome (GOLD analysis project Ga0209292, IMG submission 184634) | Methane-oxidizing microbial communities from mesocosms in the Gulf of Mexico - GOM9C Gulf of Mexico (SPAdes) (version 2) | ecosystem: Environmental > Aquatic > Marine > Cold seeps... | reverse complement strand
GGAAGTTTCAGTTGATAATCGACAATCTAGTTGGTTAAATGCAATACTCCCCATCCTCACCTTAATAATCACTGTCATTTTTGGTATTTTATTAACGGGTCGAGGCAGTACTTTTATTGAAATATTGGGTAGCGCTAATTCACTTTTAGCCTTGTTGTTTGGCGGTTTTTTAGGCTCTATTGTTGCCATTCTTATGACAATTACTCAAAAAATTCTGCCAATAGAAGATACGATAAATGCTTGGACAAATGGCTTAAGTAAAGTTACCTCTGCGCTCGTAATACTTGTTTTGAGTTGGTCGCTGGCTGAAATAACCAAAGAGCTAAATACAGCGAGCTATTTAGCGACAATAATAGGTGATGGGATTTACCCTGCTATATTTCCAGCGGTTGTTTTTGCATTAGCGGGCATGATTTCTTTAGGAACAGGTACAAGTTGGGGCACTATGGGAATATTAATGCCGTTGGCTGTACCTGTGAGTTGGAGTTTAGTGTCAAATAGCAGTGGTTTTGTCGCCCCAGCGGACATGCATATTATATACTCCTCTATTTCTTGCGTATTAGCTGGTGCCGTCTGGGGAGATCATTGTTCTCCAACTTCAGACACGACTATTCTGGCGTCTATGGCTTCTCAGTGTAACCATATAGAACATGTTAGAACACAAATGCCATATGCACTTGTTGTCGGCATCACTGCACTTCTAGGAACGTTGGCTGCAGGTTTTGGACTTTCATGGTGGATCGTTCTTGTCACCACCACAACATTGTTATGGTTTGGCTTGAACCGATTTGGTCAATCTAGCGAGTTATCTTCATTCTCTGATACGTCTACTGTAGAGATAGAAGGGTTAAAAAACACTAATTAATAAAAGGGTAAGGGTATGATGCTCTTATTCTTTTCGTTTATTATACTCTAAGAGTAACCGACTAATCCCTATTGGTGATAAAACCTTAGTTGCCGCGCCATTATCAATCGCGTTTTTTGGCATGATGTCCACTTTAGATGACTCCGGTGATTGCGCTATAGTTAGACCTCCGTGATGTTTTATATTGAGTAAACCCTCTGTGCCATCTTCACTAGCTCCACTCAATAAAATGGCAATACAGTACTTACCAAATACTTCTGAAGCTGAAGTAAAAAGCAGGTCGATTGCAGGTCGGCTGAAATGTTCTTTTTTATCCAAAGAAAGAGAGTAACTATTTTTGTTCTCTATATATAAATGGTAACCGCCTGGTGCAATATAAATAGTATTTGCTTTCGCTATTTCTTTATCAGTGACTTCAATGACAGTTAATGCACAATTACTTGCTATAGCTTCAACCATGGAAGTCTTAGTTCCGCTACTTGAGTGGATCACTAGTGTAATGATTACATTAAAATCTGCAGGTAAGCTTGATAATATAGTTGTTATGGGTTCAATTGAACCGGCAGAACCACCAATAAATATTCTGAAATCAGACATTCTCATTGCTTTTTCGTTGATATATTTTTGCTGGCTCATCGATTGTTTCAAGTAGATTATTAAGAGGTGAATTTATTAGACTTTCTTTTTCACCAATGACCAAATAACCATTTTGGACTAGTGAGTTATTCAACAAAGCCAAAGCACTATTTTGAGTATGTAAATCAAAATATATCATCACATTTCGGCACATAACCAGCTGGGCAGAACAAAAAACCTTATCTTGTAAAATGTTATGGTGACTGAAACTAATGTGGTCTAACAAGTGTTGAGAGAGTTTGTGCTTGTTATATGCAGTTGAGAAGTAATTACTTAAACTTGATGTGCCCCCGCTAGCTTGATAACGCGTAGCGTCCTCTTTATTAAGTGATTTAGTTAAAATACCTGTTTTAGCTTGTTTGAGAACGTCAGTGTTTATATCAGTGGCGTGAATTTGGGTATTCTTTAACAAACCAGCCTCCTCTAATAATATCGCCATTGAATAAGCTTCTTCTCCGGTGGCACAGCCAGCAATCCAAATGTCACGGCGGGGAAAACTTGCTAAATAAGGCAAAACAGACTCTCTAAGACTCAAGAAAGAAGCGGGATGTCTGAATAGTTCTGATATATTGACGGTAAGGCGATTAATAAAATTAGCTTGGCACTGCGCTGAATAAAGCAGCTTTGGAATTAGCTCAGAAATAGACTTTACCTTTTCATCAATGACTAATTGCTTAATGCGCCTTTTAATTGACGCTCTTGCATAACCACTCAAATCGTAGCCTAATTTTTCCTTAACCGCTGTAATAAGCAAATTAACTTCAATATTTTCAGTTCGCAGAGATTCAGTAATATCCTGTTCATCCAAAATAGGTGCTTCCTTAGCAAAATTTATAACCATAACTTCATCATAGTTAATAACTGACCTACATCGACTGGCTTCGACATATAATCATTGGCTCCGGCGGTTAAACATTTATCTTTATCGCCGGGCATAGCATTAGCTGTTACTGCAATTATAGCGAGATCTCTAAATGCACTTATTTCTCTGATCTTGTTCATTGCTTGATAACCGTCCATTCCCGGCATCATAATATCCATTAGTACTAATTCAATATCTGAATGCTCATTAAGCATATCAATGGATTGTTGACCACTTGATGCGATTCTAACCTTTAACTTCTCTTTTCTAAGTACTTTGGCGAGTGCAAAGGTATTGCGCATGTCGTCATCAACGAGCAAAATCGTTCTGTTTTCAAAATTGACATTAGGTTGGCGCGTAGGATCAAGCTCTGTTTCTGTGTTTATTTGATTGAATGATGAATCATTATTTTGCTTATCATCAGTAATATTGGCAACTTCGTTAGCAAATAAATGAATTTCATCGAGCAATCTTTCGGGCGATCTTGCTGACTTAACAATAACATTTCCGGTATAAGGTGATAAACGAGATAAATCCTCTTCAGACATATCGCGACCAGAATAAATAAAAACGGTAGGCAGACTAACGTTAGCGTCTGATGAAGCTAACTCAAGAAATTCAAAGCCTGAAATTTCAGGTAAGTCAAGATCTAGAATAATCGCATCATAAGAATTTTCTTTTAATAATTTTAGTGCTTCCTGAGCATTATCAACACCGAAAGTCGTTACCCTTTCCTTAGCCAATAACTTATTCATCGCAAATAAAGCATTTTTATCATTTTCTACAATGAGTATATTCAGCTTTCTTTGTTCTTTAGCAAATGATTCAATGATTTCAGTTAACCGTTGGTGAGCAATAGGTTTAGTAGATCTCTCATTAATGCCGGTAATATTCATGGTATCGATATTATCTAAGGCACTCACTAAGTGAATGGGTATATGCTTTAACTTTTTGTCCGACCGTATATTTTTTGCTACTTCACCTCCGTCTAGTTTAGGAAGCATATAATCAAGTACAATACCGTTAACAGGATATTTTCTGGCCAAAGCTAAGCCGCTTTCACCATCAGTGGCAACTATCGCCTGACAATTTTGTCGGTGACAAGCATTAAAAACAATACGTGCAAATGGCACGTCATCCTCTATTATCAAAATTAATTTCTTAGATTGCTCTAAATTATTTCTATCATCTTCAAAAGCAGGGGGCAAACAAACAAAATTTTGTTCGAGAGTCTGAGTTGCTAATTTAGTGGATTCTACATCATTGTTAGTTTCTTCAGAGGGACTGTGGGCTATATAAGGTAAGCTTAAGGAAAATCGGCTGCCCTTGCCAAGTTCACTTTCTAACTTAATATCACCGCCCAATAACTTAGCGAAGCTTAAAGCTATTGATAAACCTAGCCCGGTTCCGCCATATGTTCTGCTTGTTGTACCATCAGCTTGTTGAAAAGCTTCGAATATTGCTTGATGCTTTTCTTTGGCAATACCTATGCCTGTATCCGTTACACAAAATATTAACTGCTGTTCAAGCATAGATTCGTTCGATTCTTGTGCCTTAAAAGAAAGTGTTAAATTAACTTCACCTTGTTCAGTAAACTTTAGTGCATTACTTATCAAGTTAGTGATTATTTGATGAAGCTTAGTACCATCAACAACAAAGTCATTTGGAAAGTTATCAGCTAATTTTATGTTGAAAGTTAGCTGCTTATCTTCGGCCATATGAGTGAATTTACGTTTAAGTGCGCCAATAAAGTCATTAACACTAAGTATGTCTTCGATCACTTGCATCTGACCTGCTTCAACTTTAGATAAGTCCAAAATTTCATTAATCAGTTCTAACAAGCTACGACCACTCTCTTGAATAACTTCAGCAGACTCTACTTCGTCAGCAGATAAGTTGTTTTCGTCGTTTTGTGCTAATGATCTCGACAAAATAAGTAAGCTATTGAGGGGAGTACGTAATTCGTGAGACATATTTGCTAGAAATTCACTTTTATATTTACTTGATTCCTCAAGTGCAACGGCCTTCTCCTCCATCTCTCGATTGCTTCTTTCTAAAGCGACTTGCTGATTTTTTATTGCATCAGTTTTAACGGATAACGCTTCATTGATGACTCGTAATTCTTCTTGCTGGGTTTGCAATTCTTCTGATTGAACTTGACTCTCTTTTAACATAGTCAAAACATTTTCATTTTGGTTTATGTTTATAAAAGAAACGGCTAGGACCTCACTTACCATTTCTAAGAGGGTTAACGATTTAGCTGGTGTTTCTGTTAGCCAAGCTAATTCAATTACAGCGATCACTTTATCATTATAAATGACAGGGTAAATGACGAGTGACTGAGGCTTTATTTCACCAAAACTACTACTGATATCATAGTAATTATTGGGAACTGTGGTGATATGCAATGGTTTTTTACTTAGGCCGGCTTGACCGACAAGTCCTTCACCTAGTTCAATTGTTTTTAATTTTGGGAGTTGTTGCTCTAAAGCGTAAGTGGCGTAAGGTTTTAATCCATTGTCATCTAACCAATACAAAGCGCCAAGATGAGATTCTAGGTAAGGCACTAAATAAGAGAGTAACTGAGTCGAGACTTGGGTTTTATCTTGCGACTCTCGTATAATACTATTTACATCAGAGATGCCACTCTCTAGCCATTCTCTGGCTTTGACTGCATCTCTACTATCATTGATGCTCTGTAGCATCTGATTATAACCTAGTGCTAATTGGCCAATTTCATCTTTGCGGGTTTCTATTAATGCCTGGTTTAAATCGCCTTCGCTACTCGCAACATATTGCAGCGCATTATGAACATTTTCTAGACGAACGGATACTAACCTCTTGAACATCAGAAACAATAATATCACTGTCGAAGATACAGCCACGACTACAATAAAAGTGATTTCATTATTAAGTGAAGAAGCATTAATTAAGCGCTCCTCTATAGGAACTTGAACTTCTAACACCCCCCTAACATCGTTGAGTTGCCAACCATCCTTAGGTGTTTGAGGGTGAATGTTATGACAATCAACACATGCTTGTTGGGTCATAGTGTCGGCAATTGCTACACGGACTACCTCTTTTCCGTTAATGAAATCGACTTGTGAAAAAGTCTTAACGTCATTATTTTTTAATGCAGACCAAGCATTATTAGCAAAACTATCGAGCGTTCTATCTTTTCTATTGGGGAAAGGGTAAGGGCTATATAATTTTAAGGCAATAATGCCTTGCTTAGTAAATTCTTCACTTATTTCATGAATAAATGTAGCAGGTAAAGGAATTACTTTATTTATTCCTTCATGATCATAGTTAGCAGTAACATCAGAAGTGCCAAGTATTTTTTTTATGACATTTTTTGTGTAATAACTTCGAATGTTTTTGTATTGCTTTACCGTGTTTTCTGCTGTTGATATAGCAGAGTTTATCGTATGTTCTTGTGTTACAGAAGGTACATAGACAATGATAATTATAATAACGAAAATAAAAATAACGATGAGAGGGGTGAATAAACGTGTACTGAGTCTTTCAAAAAAATTAACATTATCCTTCAGCGACATAAATCAAAAACTCCAACAAGTGACGAGTATTAATATTGAAAATATTAATACTCTTTAAGGGGAACATGCTCTAATTATTTTATTAGTGGCAGCCTTTAAAGTAATTATTAGCTGCTTGCTACCAAGCTTTTATCCAACCAAATTTCGAGCTCTTGTGCTGGTAAAGGTTTACTAAAAAAATAGCCTTGCGCGAAGTCGCAATCTTCAGATTTAAGAAAGTCCCATTGCTCTTGTGTCTCAATTCCTTCAGCGATAACGACTAATCCTAAACCATGTGCCATTGCAATTATTGCGTGGATCAATACCATATCCTCTCTGTCTTCGGGAATACCTTTAACAAAACTTCTGTCAATTTTTACTGTGTTTATTGGGCAGCGTTTTAAGTAACTCAATGCGGAATAACCGGTACCAAAATCATCTACAGATAAGCTAATACCTAATGCTCTGATTGCTGATAATTGATTATTAATTTCTGAGGAGTCTTCTAGCAGTAAACCCTCTGTAATCTCAATTTCAATATCTTCAGGCGCTATTTTTTGGTTTATTATCGCGTTTTCTATAGTCTTAAACCACAGTGAGTTTTTGAATTGTAGAGTTGACGCATTTACTGCGACTTTCAATGTCATTGGCAATGTAGGCAATTTTCTGTTGATTTCAGTAATCGTTGCAATTGATTCTTCGAACACCCATGCACCAAGCTCATGTATTAATCCGCTAGACTCGGCAATAGGAATGAAATAATCAGGAGGAATACTACCCAACTCGCTATTTGTCCAGCGCAATAGCGCTTCAACACCTACAGGAGCTCCTGTGCTGCAATTAACAACTGGCTGATAATTAACGCTAAATTCGTTCTTTTTTCTTGCGTGGCGTAATTGTTTTTCTACGGTTAATCGTCGATGAGCTGCTTGATCCATGTCGGTAGAGAAAAAACTAAAGGTATTTTTGCCTAACTCTTTTGATTTATACATAGCAATATCTGCAAAATCAACCAACTTATCGGCATCGTCTATTTGAGCAGGGTAAATACAAACGCCGACACTGACACTGAGAGTAATCTCTTCATTTTCAATGAAAATCGGTTTTCTGGCTATTTCTAATACTTCTGTTATTCGACTGATAAGGAATTGTGAGTCACTGATATCTGTTAATAAAATTACAAATTCATCACCACCAAATCTAGCGACGGTATCTGTTTTTCTTACTAATTTACTAAACCTATTCGCTATTTCAATAAGTACAGCATCGCCTATCTTATGACCCAGGGAATCGTTAACTGATTTAAATCCATCTAAATCTATAAATAATAAAGCAAACTCACTCTTGTCTCTATCTGAGCGTGAAGCTGCTCGTTTTATTTCAAGAAATAGTCTTCGTCTATTGGGTAAACTTGTTAACATGTCATGATCGGCGAGAAATTTATTTTTATCCTCAAGTTTATTCCGATTAAAAATTTCTCGCTCTAAGCCGAACCTTAATCGCCATAACTCCATGAAAAGTGATATTTTTGCGGCTAATATATCAGGTTGGATTGGCTTTGTTATGTAATCAATAGCGCCGGAAGAATAGCCTTTTAATATATGCTGTTCATCTCTATGAACTGCAGTGACAAAAATGATAGGAATATGAAGAGTTTGCTCTTCTTCTCTGAGTAATTCAGCTGTTTCGTAGCCGTCCATTACTGGCATTTGTACATCGAGTAAAATTAGCGCTAAATTATCTAATTCAATGGCTTTTACTAGCGCTTCTTCACCGGAAGAAGCTTCAATAAGATCAGCATCGATTGATTTGAGTAATTGCCGTAAGGCAAACCTATTTGCTGAAACGTCGTCTACAATTAAAATTGAAGGTCTAAATTGGTCTATAGTGCTTTTACCCATTAAATTACAATCCTTTTTATTGCACGCTACTACTCGGGTAAGTGGCTTTACTAAACGTGAATATTAAAAATTTGGTCGTTATAATACTTAAAAAAACTTGAATAATACAGTCTGTTATTTGGCGGTCTAACAAAGTAATACCTTAATTAATCAAGAAAATATAATAAGTTTAATCTATTTGTCATTGAGTATAGTCGAGATTAGGAGTCTATAAGTTTTTATGGAAAATTAAAGTTTATCTCCTTCTAATAGGATTAAACAGCCTAAACTACATTAGAACACTCATGAAAGTATTCATACTTTTTGAGTCATTAAAATTCACAAAGAAGGCTTATGTAATGGCAAAGTGAATATTAAAATGAAGTTTTAATCTAGTTCGTTATAATTTTTTTGCTCGATAAAAACAATTATAATGTAAAATAGGCTCTATATTTTTAGTTACTGCCCCCCCTCTAAACCTATATATAGTGAGAATGTATTTATGAAAAAAGTGCTGTTTTGTGTGTTGTTTTTATTAAGCCAAGTGAGTTTTGCTGAAGATGAAGTTAAAAAGTTACCACCATTAGACCCTGACTATATGGGGGTTCATGGTATGGTTTTAGTTACTCAGGGGTCTAGCATCTATGCGTCACACTTACCGCTTTATAAAAAGCCTCATAATGTTCAGTTACTCTATAAATTAGATAATAATGATTTAGCAGTATTACAGACAATCAGAGATAGCCAACTCATTACTATCAAGCCAAAGCCATTCAATTTGCAACGCTTAATGCGCGGAGAACAAATGGTCATACAGGCTGATTTATATGCGGGTCATTTTGAACGTGGTGGCATGTTAGTTTATGAGAATATTTCACTATCCTTTGATAAGCAAATGTATGTTCGAACTTTTGATGACATTAAGCCTTCAAGTACAAAACAAGAGTATGACGTTGTAAAATTAAGGAAAAACTACAGAATTTATATTCATAGAATTCAGCAAGCACCTAGTTTTGATCATTTATTGGGGGTTGATTTAGAAGCAGGGTGTTTAACTCGTTTTAATACCTCATCGGCAGTACCAAAAGAAACTGAACTTCAATATAAATTTTTAAATTGTGGCACGATGAAGCCTTTATATTTTGAAACGGAAGATTTTAAGGCTGGTGGGTCCTATTAAATAATTTGAGTTCTCTCGACCAAATTTTTTAATTATTTTAGCTGAAGAGAGTTTTACAGCCACGTTATTAGTTGGTATTAATGCAGTATTAAAAAGGCCATTAACATAAGAATGTTAATGGCCTTTTGCTGTCTATAAGCTGAGTTATGGCTAAAGGGTCTTTATTATGACTCGTCTTTATAGACCATTGTGGTATTGAACATTGGTTGAATCTGGTACTAAGCTATTCAGTTTATTTTGAGCGTCTACTTGCTCAACTGATAACTCGCGAGAGTAACCAACTGAGACGCTTTTATCATGCTTAAGTAACTGTTCAAATTGCTTAATAAGCATGGTTTTATCAGGTGATTCTTTATCACCAGCACCAATATTAGTTAAATCAATCATGAAGCCATCAAATAACTGTGTTAAATCTTGCATGATTTCGGTATTTAAAAACTGATCTTTGTTATAAATACTTGGATAACCGGCTTTTTGCTTATCAATAGCAAAAGATGTACCTTTAAGGTTAGTAATGCTGGTCGATTTATCGCACGACAGCATACAGCCATTATCAATACGCGGTTTTTCACAACCAACACTTTGTTGGAAGAAACACTGTCTGCTGGTCATTAATAAAATAGGATGATAAACGCTGTAGAGCATTTTGAAATTTTCAGGACGTGCGATAGTTTTCATTTGCTGACGATTTATTTCATTTGAAATGAAAGCACCGCTACAGTTGAAAGACTCTTTCATTGCTAATAAAGCATAGGAGTTGGTGGTGTTTAAAAACGGTCCTGCTATCCACTCAATGCCTAATTCGAATGCTCTATTGGCTATGCCGGTATTATTCGTAACGATTAACTTAGGTTTTACCTGTTCTAAAATATTTACTGCTACATCGTAATCTTTACCAATTAATACCGATGGAAACCAAGGAATAAGGCGTGGGTTTTCTTGGAAAAAACTAACGTATTTAGTACAGCCGCGTTTATATGCATCAGGCAATTTAAAATAAATATCAGCATCCGTTATATCGCCAAGACTAATGTCGCTTTCATCACATATTAACAGGGATAATTTGGCTGTATGGTCTTGTTTTGTGTGTCGTACTAATTTAGGTAGCTCTACTTCAGGTAATACTTTTTTACCGTCATTAAGTAAAGCCGCTATCTTATTTTTAAGCGTCGTCAGCTCTTTGAAAGGGATGGTGACATTTTCTGGTATATCGATGGTGCTTAACTCATTTAAATTAAACTCTGCGTTATTAAAGTTTTTAAAGCGCTTTTCTATTGCCGCATGATCAATACAGTTCTTTTCACTGGCGATAAGTACACGCTCAGAATGCATAACATGTACTTGCTCTTGCCCTTTTATAACACCAAGAGAAAGCCCTGAACTGGTTTTTTGATCATCTGCTTCGTTAATTTTTATAGTTAATGTTAACGGTTTATCTACTGCACCTGAAAATACGAGCGAGAGATTACGTTTATCAATGCTTAGGTGTTTTATTTTATCAAATACATCAGCGTGAATTTGTTCTTTTTCATCATTCAAGCTCTGCTCAACATCGTGGATTTGCACAACAGAAATAGCATTGCTTTTATCAATAGCGTGATATTTTGAATTATCTCGTGGATTTTCTATAAACATTGACTGGTTTAAATCACCACGTAAAAAGGCATTTGAAAAATCACGATTGAAAACCTTGTACAAGCGCTCTCCATCTTCAAGCAATTCACCGGTCTCTACAAAACCATCAATTTGTTTACGAAAACTATCAATAACCGTGTGAACATAACTTGCACCCTTAATTCGACCTTCGACTTTAAATGAGTGTACACCTGCATCGATGAGGGCTGGCAAATCAAAAAATGCCGAGTTGTCTTTAATATTTAATGGAAATTTATTGCCGGACTCTGTCGGTTTATATTCTTCACGACACGCTTGGCTACATCTACCTCGATTGCCAGAGTTACCAACACTAGCTGAGGTGGAATAACATAAGCCAGAAAAAGCGACGCATAATGAACCATGCACAAATACTTCGGTAAGCACATCTTCTTCATGAGATACCTTGGTAATGGCGCTGATTTCTTTTAAGTTTAATTCACGCGATAAATTAACACGTGAGGCACCGAGCTTTTTCAAAAAAGGAATTTGCCCAATGTTATGGGTTGTTAATTGGGTCGATGCATGAATATCTAGGGTAGGGAAGTGCTTCTTAAGGATATACAGCATGCCCAAATCTTGTACTATGACACCATCAAGTGTGGTGTTCGCTAATTTACTCAATAACTTAGCAAGCGTTTTAAATTCACGTTCTAGAATAATAATATTAAGTGTTAAGAATATCTGGCATTCATATTCGTGAGCGAGTCTAATAATACCGACGAGTTCATCAAAAGAAATATTAGCAGCACGATTTCTCGCATTAAAAGTATCTAAACCGCAGTACACCGCATCTGCGCCAGCAATAATTGCTGCTTTTATCGCATCGATATCACCACCAGGGGCTAATAATTCAATTTTAGGACTCATTTATTCAACTTTGGCCTATTATCTAGGCAGTAAATTTCAAAAGGGGGATTTTACCGATATATTTAGCTAATGAATACAGTTAAAGTGGTTCACAAGCAGTTATTATTAGCATGATTTTTTAATTAGGATGGCAATGAATAAGAGTGATAATGAAATTTTTTATAACAAAAGTGATGGAAAAACTAATAAAATAAAAGCGTTACCTATTTTATATTCGCTAAGAAATTGTCCTTATGCGATGCGTGCAAGGTTCGCTATTTTTAAAGCGCATCAAACAGTTTTATTACGAGATTTAGTATTAAGTAATAAACCGGCAGAAATGATCGCTGTTTCACCTAAAGGTACTGTACCGGTATTGGTTTTAGCTGATGAAGCCGTAATAGAAGAAAGTCTAGATATTATGCTATGGGCTTTGCGTGAAACAGATCCCAATGATCTTCTGCATGGTCAGAAAGAGAGTACTTTATCAACGATGCTGTCACTCATTCATTTGTTTGATACAGATTTTAAGACCTGTTTAGAAGAATACAAGTGCGCTAAACGCTATCAAGAAGATAATGTTACCCAATGTCGCGCTTCTTGTGAGCATTACATACAACAATTAGAGCAGCGTTTAACAGAGCATACTTTTTTAATCTCAGATAAAGAAAGCCTCGCTGATATTGCTTTAATTCCTTTCATTCGGCAATTTGCGCGAATCGAACGACAATGGTATTTGCAATCAGCTTACCCAATGGTGCGCCAATGGCTAAATCGTTATTTGCAAAGCTCTACCTTTACTAAAGTGATGGCAAAACACCCTTTATGGGTTGATGAGCAGAAAGCTGTTTTATTTGGTGGAAATTGACCTGCTACTTAATCGTTGATTAATTCACTGACAATGCGCTTTAGTAAAAAAGTCTCTCGCTCAATCGATAGACCTTTTTTTTCACTTTTAGCGATAGTTTCTTCGTTGTGAGTAATCGCTTGATGGATATTCATCCATACCGGATGCATACCGTTACTTAACTCATGGGCTTCAAGTTCAGGCTCAAGTAATTCATCATCAATTGTGCAGGTATAGCAATAAGACTGCATATGCATAATATCAAAACCACTTTTATACCACGGCCTATACTCTTCATAGAGTCCAAACTCCATAACACCTTTAACATTATGTGCCCCGGTTTCTTCCTTTAGTTCACGGATTAGACCATCGATAATGCTCTCACCTTCATTAACACCACCACCAGGTAAGCTATAGTCGTGATAGCGCTTGGTATAAAGTAATAAGATATTCTCACCATTTAACACAATAGCTCTAGTCGCTTTTCGGCTGAAACTTTTGGCAGATAGGTCTTTGATATCAGGGTGAGTTGTTGATTTAAGTAAACGCATAGTAGGGTACTGATTAATAATTTATTGGGCTTGAGATGGGGACATGTTCGCAGTAAATCAAGTCAACGTGCTTCGCATGTATATTGAATATACTGATAAATACCTAGTAAAATAAAGTGTTAAATAGGTATCTGTTAACATATTAACCTAATACCTATTTAACATGGGGAGTTTTATACTATTTCCGTCTCAACTTCATCTTGAAAGATATCTTCAATAGATAAGTTAAATAATCGCGCTGCTTTAAATGCTAACGGTAAACTTGGATCGAATTTACCTTTTTCAATGGCATTAATGGTTTGTCGGGATACTTCTAGAGCACTGGCAAGTTGAGCCTGAGTCCAGTCGCGTTCTGCACGTAAGACTTTTAAGCGATTTTTCATTGGTACTTCCTATGACCTGATACTACAGCTAACCCATAGGTTATTACCATTATGAAAACTATATGAGGTATTTCTGGTTTATAAGCAATTAGCTTGATATTTTCTAACATTGTATAACTCAAACCAACCACTAAGCCGACACCTAAAGCTAATGCCATGGCCTCAAGTAATATTGTACGTTGCATTTCATCTAGGCCACGTAAGTAGTCTCGATTGGCAATTAACATTTTAAAACCTACAGCTAGATTTATTATTACAGCGGTAATAGTTAACGCTGTGTTGAAGTCCCAAATAAATTTTGGCGCGAAAGTAGCGATAGCCATAGTAACAACCCAAGCAATAGTCCAGTTTCGTAATTTCACCGTATTAGCATTATTTTTTGTTTGATAGTTGTTTTTCTCACATTCTTGTTTAGTCATAAGTAAACTCTCTTTGATTAAATGTAAAGTTAATTTGACTTTATTATAGGGCTTTATGGTTGCAAGTCAAGTGTGCTTTACAAAAAGGTTGGTTTGTTAGACTTTATGTGTGGGTGGAAAAAGTGAGATAAGGCACTATAATTTTTATGCAGTTATCAGTTTGCTAATAAGCTCCCAAAGGGCGAGTATTTAATAAAAGGTAAAGGCTTACATGCTGCGTTATTGATGTTGACAAGGGAATAACCATTCTCTGCAATCAATGACTTGCCTTTAAGCCTTTTAATTCTCGCTGAGTGGGAAAGAACTTAATCAACTTGGTATTATATAAAAAGGATTTAATAAGATGAGAATATTAGTGGTTGATGACATGTCTTCAATGCGTAATGTGATGGTACATATGCTTATTAATTTAGGTTATAACCAAACTGATGAGGCCAGTTCTGGCTTGCAAGCATTGAAGATGTTACGCCTTGATAATTATGAGCTGTTAATTACAGATTTGCACATGCCAAATTTAGACGGTGAGCAATTATTAAAAAAAGTACGTAGTGATGATAAACTTCATAACCTGCCTGTTCTCATGGTGTCTAGTGAAGATGATAAAGCTAAAATAATGAAGCTAATTGCAGGGGATGTAACAGGCTTTATGGTAAAGCCTTTTAATTTAAATACATTGAAAAAGCAGCTTAATTGGATACATAGTAATATTAATGTCGTTTAACTCATTCTATGAAAATCACTCGTAAATATTCGGGAATTGAGAGTCATATGTGTTTAAGTCTGTACCAATAAAATAGTTAATTGGGAGATATTCCCTAGGTTTTATTATTCGCTATTGATTATCACTTTCATGTGATTGTTTTTCATGTAATTCATGCCGTATTTTAGCTAAGTCGACTTGTAACCAATGAACAAGATCTTTAGCATCCATTGGTTTGGCAAAATAATAGCCTTGCACTAAATCGACATTTAGCTTGAGAAGTAATTTAAAATCATCAAAATTTTCTACCCCTTCAGCTACCGTTGTTAAACCTAGATCCTTAGCAAGGTTTACAGTACTTCTTAGGATCGCCAATTGTTGAGGTCTAGTTGCTACATTATCAACAAGAATACGATCAAGCTTTAATTCGGTGGCAGGAACTCTAGATAACTGTTGAGCGTTAGCAAAGCCAGTTCCGTAGTCATCAATAGCAAGTTTAAATCCTTTTAGCCTTAACTTTGCCAAGGTTTCAATTGCGGTTGATATTTCCCCACATATTGCGTTTTCAGTTACTTCTAAGACAATTTCTTTGGGTTCAATTTTATGACGCTCTACCTGACTAGATATGTTACTAGCAAGATTGTCATCGGCTAAAGATAGCGGAGATAAATTAAAAGCGAGGTGAAAGTTTATGCCATGATCTCTCCATTGGACTTTTTGCTTGAGCGCTATATCAAATAAATAATGTGTTAATTCTGATATAACACCGAACTCCTCTGCTGCGGTAATAAACTCTACAGGAGAGACAAAACCAAGTGTTGGATGGTCCCAACGAGCTAAAGCTTCGACGCCTTTAAGTAATAATCCTTTGCAGGTCAATTTGGGTTGATAAAATAAGGTGATTTGTTTTTCTTTAATGCCTTTAATTAAATCATCGACTTCCAAACGGTTGTATATTTTATGATTTTCATTGGTGTCTCTATGGGTTGTGAGTCTATTCAAGCTATTTTCAAGATCACTAATTTGCATAGGTTTTTTAAATGTTCCCAAGACAGTCAAACCATCTGATTCAGCCATAGTACCGATACTTGAAATGAGAGAGGGGTCTTTTGAACTTAAAATGATTACTGATTTTGCTAATTTATCTTTAGCAATCTTACGTGATAACTCAACACCATCCATTATAGGCATTTCTAAATCAATGAATACGAGGTCAAATTTATCTTCGAGTAATTTATCAATGGCATCTACGCCATTAATAGCGCCTATTACGTTAGTAACTCCTTGCTCTAAACACATATTCATAACATGGTTTCGCTGCACGTCACTATCATCAACAACTAATACATTTAATTTATTCATAGAATTACTCATAAGTTTAATTTTGCTATCAAGCTTGATTGTTATTTTTAATGCTTAATTAGCCCTGCTATCTCACTTAAATCAACAATCTTTTGCGCCGCACCGAGTTTTATCGCTTCTTTTGGCATACCAAATACCACGCTAGAACTTTCATTTTGAGCCATAGTCATACAGCCTACATCTTTCATGCTAAGTAAACCTTGTGCTCCATCATTTCCCATTCCTGTCAAAATAATCCCCGTAGCATTTTTTTGGGCACTTTTGGCTAAGGATTTAAACAATACATCAACAGAAGGGCAATGCCGATTAACCGCAGGACCTTCAGATACAATCGCTATATATTGTGCTCCAGAGCGTTTTACTTGTAGGTGCTTACCACCTGGCGCTATCAGTGCTCTGCCTGGGATAACTCTATCGCCAGAACTCGCTTCTAAAACTTCTAACTCACATAATGAGTTTAGTCTATCAGCAAAAGCTTTGGTAAATTTTTCTGGCATATGCTGTACTATCACTATGCCAGGACAAGTCGGGGGAAGGGCAGTAAGGACTTTCTCTAATGCTATAGTGCCACCCGTAGAAGACCCTATCGCGATGACCCTATCTGTGGTGTAGCTCATAGAAACTAAATCAACATCATCACTTATACTTTTTTTACTTAAAACAGACTCAATAATGGATTGAGTGCCATCATTTTTATCGTCGCTTAAGGAGAAAGAAGTATTACTAATAACCTTTCGTGTTATTGCCTGCTGTAACCTTGCCTTTGCTGCAGCACGGACAACCGTTTTGATATTACTAGCTGCTTCTTCTAGAAAGTTTTTCAAACCCATTTGAGGTTTGGTAATTATATCAACAGCGCCTGCTGCTAATGCATTAAGGGATAGTTCAGCACCTTTTTCGGCAAGGGAAGAACAAATAACTACCGGAGTTGGCCGTTCAGCCATTATTTTTTTTAAAAAAGAGATGCCATCCATACGTGGCATTTCAATATCAAGTACGATAACTTCAGGCCACTGTTTTTGCATTTTGCTATAGGCAAATATAGGGTCATTGGCTACAGCATAAACTTCAATATCTGTTGAGTCGTTTAATATCTGTGATATGACTTGCCTTACTACAGCCGAGTCATCAACTATCATTACTTTAATCGTCACTCAAAGCTCCTTAATTATGTTCATACTTGATTAGGCGAACAGTACCAGTATTTAAATCTAAAGTTACGCTTCGACCGTTAATACCTAAAATATCCTCTTTACTAAACATCAACTTGTTTTTACTCGCCCATTCATGGGCGTATTTAACATTTACTTCGCCGATAGAAGGAGTTGTTAAACTTGGGTACATGTTACTGCCCCCGTATAAAGCTAATTCATACTCATCTAAAGGGTGAAGTTGTGCCATTTTTTTTAATAAGTAATCGAGTGCTTCGTCACCGTAACGATATTTTTGCATTGCTTGCGTAGCTTTTGAGTTACTCGCTTCATGCGCTAATAAATAATGGCACATGCCGGCGGCTCTACTTTCTGAGTGCCAAATTGTTACTGCCACACAAGAGCCCAAAATTGTTTTTAATTCTTTAGTTGTATTCTTGTCCTGTGATGGTGAAAAATACACTTCACCGGGTTGCAAGTTCATTTGTGCTTTACCTAAGGGCATTGACTCCTCTCCAATAAATTGCTTTTCTTTTATTGGTTTTCCTTAACGTACGTGTCTATAAATGGCAGGTTTAATTAATTCAAAAGAATGCTCTAAGCCATGTAATGTTTCTGAGTGACTTATAAATAGGTGACCCTCTTCATTTAAACATTGTTGCAGGCCACTAATAATTTTTTGTCGCGTTTTATCATCAAAATAAATCATGACATTACGAATAAAGATTAGATCAAAATTTCCTAGGCTTGACATATTATCTAATAAGTTAAAAGCAAAGAAATTAATCCGTTTTCTCAATTCTGGTTTTACCCTCATGTAGCCTTCAAATTCGCCGGTACCTTTAGCACAATAAGCTTCTCTATATTTTTGAGGGAGCAATTTGGTTCTATCGTCAATGTAGATGCCTTTACGGGCATGGGCTAATACGGATTTATTCACATCAGAAGCCACAACAGACCATGGAGCATTGCAATGCTCATTAAGCAGCATTGCAATGCTATAGGGCTCTTCACCCGAGGAGCTAGCCGCGCTCCACACTTTATACTCTCTGTTGGGGTTTATTTTGGGTAGAATATGTTGGGCCATGTATTCAAAGTGTTTTTCCTCTCGAAAAAAGAACGTTTCATTAGTGGTCATTAACTCTAAAGCCACTTCTAATTCATGACTGTTATTGGGGTTGGTAATAAACCTAAAATAATCAGAAAAACCATTGGCCTTGATATGTTTTACGCGTTTCAATAAACGATGGCCTAACATCATTCGCTTTTGTTTAGCTAAGTGTATGCCTAGCTTGTCGTAAACTAATTTTTGAAAAAGGGTAAATACCTCCTCTGAAGGTAATGTTTCCAAGTGACTCATTACGACAACCTTTGCATTATCGAACCTTAACCATTTATATAGCTCCTCAAGGAAAGTAGAGGAATGTGGCTATGTTATTTAAATAAATTAATAGCTTATAAACTTATCATCATCTTCATCCCTGTTTTTACCATCTTCTACTAACCTGCTCGATGATTTTTTAGGTTTTGAGCTGACATTTGTGCTTTTATTAATTGGGTTATTACTTGACTGTATGGCCTTTGTTAGTGGTGAACTTTCTAAGGTAAAATAATTCACCGACTCTTGTAACTGCAATGCCTGCACGTTCATCTCTTCTGAAGTTGCACTGAGCTCTTCAGAAGCTGCGGCATTATGCTGCATAGTTTGATTAACTTGAGCTATAGCTTCATTAATTTGATGTACCCCAGATGCTTGCTCGGAAGATGCCGCAGCAATTTCTTGTACTAAGTCAGCTGTTTTATTAATTGAAGGTACCATTTCTTTAAGCGATTGCCCGGCCAAATCAGCACGTTTTACGCTATCTTTTGCAAGCTCTCCGATTTCTTGAGCAGCTACTTGACTGCGCTCAGCAAGCTTTCTTACTTCAGAGGCTACCACTGCAAAACCTTTGCCGTGATCTCCTGCACGTCCTGCTTCTATAGCGGCGTTTAGTGCCAACAAGTTGGTTTGGTAAGCAATATCATCAATAACGCTAATTTTTTCTGCTATTTTTTGCATCGCTTCGACGGTTTCTGATACCGCTTCTCCTCCTACTGATGCTTCTTTTGAGGCTTGTTGTGCCATGCCATTTGTGATGCCTGCATTTTCATTGTTTTGTGAGATAGAAGCCGACATTTGCTCCATTGAGGCGGAGGTTTCTTCAACACTAGCTGCTTGAACTGAAGCGCCTTTAGCAATAGTTTGTGCGGTAGAGTTAACTTCAGTGGATGCTGAGGATAAAGCTTCGGAGGAAGACCTAACATCATGGATAATTGTCGCTAATTGGTTTTTCATATTAGTGATACTAGAGAGTAGTGAGCTCTTATCATTGTGGTTTAGATCAATTTCAATACTTAAATCACCGTTTGCTACTTGATTACAAACTTCTGCAGCGTAGCGAGGATCACCACCTAAGGTTTTAAATAAATCATAAAAGATAAAAAGCATTAAACCTATAATTACAAATCCCTCAACGAATGAGAACATAATTAACGACGATCTATTCTTTTCAAACTCTTCCTCCATTGTTATTTGATTAGTAGAAATAACCTCTTTGAAGTTTTTATCCGCATTTTCAGCTAATGCCGTCATACCTTTACTAGCAGGTCTATCAACGCCACTAACACTCTTATCCACTTTTTTTCCTGTTAAAGAGTCTTTGCTGTCGAATTCTTTCAGGGCAGTCAAATAGGCAACTTTAAGCTCTGCATGAGCAGTTCTTACATCAACAATTGTTTGGGGGTTAAGGGATAACTCTTTAGATTTATTAATTGCATGAGATAATAGTGCTTGTACTTTATCTGAGCTGCTTTGAAAACGGGCACTGTACTTATCGAATTGCTTTTTGTCATTACCTCGAATAAGGACATTTTTCCATTCTTGGACTTGAGTCTTGAATATTACGTGGGCATTAGTAATATCAGTTAATATCTCTACCTTTTGTTCAACTAGTATAAAACTTTTTTTCGTTGAATCATGAAACAGTGATAGTTCATTAACAGCTTCCCAGCTCAATAACACCAGCGATAATGCGACTAGTAGGCCCAAAAAGAGAAGTTTGGCTTTTAAGCTTAATTTTTCTAACATGTTGTTTTCCTCTGTTCTCAAAATTATATTTAATTAACGGGCTTATTGCAGTTCAGCTTCAACTAAGTGAGCTAACTCTCTGGGTGACAGTGTTTTTTCAGCATCTAATAGCACAATGAATTCATCACCTTTCTTTGCAATACCTTGAATGAATTCAGCTCTTATTTTTGCGCCAAATGCAGGGGCATCCTCAATATTAGTCGATGAAATGTCGATTACTTCATTAACAGCATCTGCGAGCAGTCCTAGGACACAATGCTGTTCACTTGTGTGTAACTCAATGACAATGACACAGGTTCTTTTGTGAATGGTGATTGGTTGGCGCCCTAAACGAACACTTAAATCGATTACAGGCACAACTTCCCCACGCAGATTTATGACACCTGATATAAATTGTGGCATTAAGGGCACCTGAGTAATGCCTGCATATTCAATAATCTCTCTTGTTTGATGCAAGTCCATACCAAAATGCTCATCAGCAATAGTAAAGGTTAAGAACTGGCTGGATTTTTCCACCATTGTATTCTCCGAGTTATCATCTTATTCTGTGTTGGTTGGTATGTGATTATAGGTATGTTGCTAATATTTATATGTTTTTCAGTGCCTGTTAATGTATAAATAAGCATTATTAATAATGCTTACTCATTTATCTTTTCATCGTTAGTAACTTTGTTTGTTATCTCATGGCCTATAGCTAATTCAATTAATTGTGGAACATCTAAAATAAAGGCTATTTCTCCATTTCCTAATAGACTTGAACCACCTATGCCTTTTAGTGCATTAAATATTGGCCCTAATGGTTTTACAACGGTTTGAATTTCGCCATTTAAAGTATCTACAGCAATGCCCGCAACATCACTGCCAAATTGAACGATAACGAGCTCTCGTTTTTGGGCTGCTTGTAGCATGGTCTCTTCTAATGGCTCTTCACTGTTTGATGTAAGGTTAAATATTTCAGCCATGTTCAAATAGGGAATCATCTCGCCACGTAAGTTAATACAGTGCCTTCCCTTAATGTCCTGATGGTTAGCCAGATCTATACATTCAATGATGGTGGCTTGTGGAATAATGAAATGTGTACCTTTAGCTTCAACATGAAATCCATCAATTATTGCCAATGTTAGTGGTAATCGTATTTTGAACTCTGAGCCGACACCGGCTTCTGATTTAATATCAATACTGCCTTGCAACGCCTCAACATTTCGCTTAACAACATCCATTCCTACACCACGACCCGACAGATTTGTAACTGCTGCAGCGGTTGAGAATCCCGGATGGAATATAAGGTGGAAGAGTTCATTATCGCTCAATTGAGAATCGGTATTAATAATGCCTTTCTCGATTGCTTTTTCTCGAACTCGATCTTTATCAATGCCATTACCATCATCACTAATGGCGATAACTATGTGACTAGCTTCATGGTAGGCGGCAAGTTTAAGTTGCCCTTTGCTATCTTTTCCAACAGCTTTTCGTTCTTCAATAGACTCTAAGCCATGGTCCATAGCATTTCGAACAATGTGAGTTAGTGGATCACCTAACTTTTCCACCATTAAACGATCAAGCTCTGTGTCAGCGCCATCAATAGTCAGCTCCACTTCTTTACCTAGCTCTTGAGCTGTATCTCTAACAAGTCGTTTGAAACGTTGAAAAGTGCCACCAATAGGCACCATTCTTAAACTTAAAGCAGCATCACGAATTTGATTAGTAAAATTCTCAAAGTCATCCACGGCTTCAATTAATGGCGGGTTATTACTCTTTTTGGAGAGTAAGTCAATACGTTGCTGGTTGATTACCAATTCACCAATAAGATTGATTAGATGATCTAATCGGTTTGAGTCAATTCTAATTTGTTTACCTTCTTGAGCCTGATTTTTATTTTTTTGTTGTTTGGTTAAGGCAGCATTTACGACTGTTTCAGGCACTTTATGTTGTTTAGTTAATAGCTCTCCGAGTTTATGATTGACATTTTCCTCTCCAGAGCTTTCTTTGCTTTGTGATATCAGGGCGAGTTCTAGAGAATGTTTAGTTAGTGAACCACAGTTCACCAATATATCACCAAGTCTTTGATTTTCCTCCGGTAACTTGTCGATTAATGCTAGGTAATCATCAACTTTAGCACTCGGGGGTAAAATACTGATGTCAGAATCATCTTGGACAAACATAAAAGTATTTTCTATTGCTTCTAAGTCTGCATCTGATTTTAATGAAATCTCATAAGCGAAATAAAGGGTTTCTGCATCATAATTGTTTGCGGTAGGGAAGTTATCAATAATCGTTTCTATATGTTTAATTTCGCCGAGACTGCTCAGAAATTTAATGAAGGATAGAGGATCCATGCCATTTTTAAGACAATCTATAGATAAGCGAAGCGATATATGCCAAAGGTTATCACCAGTGTCTTCATCTTTTTGTGTATTATCTATCGAGGTATCAGTTAGGGCATCATTGTCTGGTGCTGCTTGATTTTCACTTTCACTGGCCCAAGGTTTTAATGCTTTGAGTAAATCACTGTCTGTTTTTTGTAGGTCAGTTTGTGCATTAAACTCATCTAAAGTAACCCCAACTAGACTTTGAATATGATCGCGGCACTTAAAAATAACGTCAACTAAAGATTTTTCGATTGTTATTTCATTGTCCCTAGCACGATCTAGTACATTTTCAACTACATGGGTAAAATTAACTATATGGTCCAATCCAAAAATACCTGCAGAGCCTTTAATAGTGTGTGCAGAGCGAAATATTTCATTAAGCATTTCATCATCACATTCGCCCTCATCCATTTTTAACAGCACATTTTCCATTGACTCTAGATGTTCTTGAGCCTCGACATAGAAAGTTTGTAATACGGCATCTAAGCTCATTGTTGATCCTCTTTTTTATTTGAGATCATTTCATTAATATTTTCAAAGTCGATAAAGTAGCGATTAAGTTGAAATAAGTTACTGTAGTCAGTGACGGCCTCTCCTAAGCTTGTGATTTGGTAGCTGCTATTTTGCTCACTGACTATTTTCATCAGCATGATAAGTAGTTGTACACCTGCAGTATCAATTTCTGTAATACTTCCAAGTTGGAGTAGCGTTATTTCTTTTACTTTCAATTGCTGAAAGTGCTGTTGGTAGACTTCCATTGCGCAATAAATGGTGAGTTCACCACTAATGATGATCTCAGTACTGTTATTGCGCTTTTGGGTAATCTTTACATCAGCCATTATTTCTCAACTTGTGTTATTTTTCGCCAGCCTGGCTATGTATTTAGACGCGACATTTACCAAGGATTAAGTAAGCATAGTCACGGCTTGCAGCATTTGCTCTGGTTTAAAAGGCTTTACCATCCAAGCTTTAGCACCTATCGCTTTACCTTGCTGTTTCATATCATCAGAGGCTTCAGTAGTAAGCATAATTATGGGAGTAAATTTATAAGCGGCCATTTGTTTAATCGCTTTAACCATATCTATGCCGCCCATATTTGGCATATTTACATCCGAGATTATCAAATGAATTTTTTTACCATCGAGTTTAGTTAAGCCATCTTTACCATCAACAGCTTCAATAACGTCATAACCGGCGCCTTTTAAGGTAATCGATACCACTTGTCTAATACTCGCTGAATCATCAACAATTAAAATTGTTTTACTCATTATTTACCTACCATTTATTTCATTAACCGCGAAGTAAATAATCTTTTAGAAAAAGGTTATTTCATCATTTTTATTATCTTTAACTTGGTCGCTACCATCATGAACGGCAACTTGCTCTAATGTGGTATAAGTCTGTTTAATATTATTAAGCCATTGGTCAATATCTACCGGAAGTATCGGCTCTCCTTGGCTGAAGTTGTACTGACATTGTTGGTAATTAGGCGCCAGTTTATTCATATCATCACAAACATGACCTAATATTTGACTCACCCTATCTTGAAATTGTAAAGAGACCAGAACATCATCTATTGCTAATTGCACCGTGGTATTTTCTTGTTCAAGTTGATTGGCGCTGAGTATTATTTTTTCACCAGCATTACTGTAGTTCTCAATGACTTGTTTTATCGTTTCTTCGGCTTCATTAATGATCAAGGCATCTTGTTTGGTAAAGTCTTGGGTTTTCTCTAATGTGTTTTGCAGGGTTTCATTTACTTGTATAATTGTTTTAGTAATACGGGCGCCTGTTTCTCCAGAGCGAGTAGATAAGGTTCTAACTTCATCGGCCACAACAGCAAAACCTCGACCAGCTTCTCCTGCACGGGCTGCTTCAATAGCAGCGTTAAGAGCGAGCAAATTGGTCTGTGACGCTATGCCGGCTACTTCATCGCCCATTTTTGAAAGCTCTTCAGCAATGGTCGATAAATTATTTATCTCACTTAAAATTTGATCACGACCAACCATTGCATCATGTAGTGATTGGATTATGGCATTAAGTGATTGCTCAGACTGACTGATAATATGTGTTAAACCACTTTCACCACTCATATCGCCAGAGGTTTCTTGTGACGTTTGAATTGCTTCGGCTAATTGGTCTTTAATTTGTGCAAAGTTTGTCGCTAATTGATTAATATTATCATCGCCTTGCCCCCTGGCTAAATCGGTCTGACCAGCCCAAACGTCAATGATTTGATGCGCTAAATTTAGGTATTGCTCTAAGTGAATATTATCTTGGCTTTGCTTGGTAGATGTTTGCTCAGTCTGTATTAGTTGTTGCTGATACGCTAAGGTGATTTTTCTCTGAAAGAAGAAACATGCATAACAGGCCGCAATAACAACCAAACCAAGGACAATCGCTATCAGCATACTTAAGCCAGTATCAAACAGCGCAAGTAAAACAGAGATTGTGAGAATGACAAAACTGATGTTCAGTTTTTTTTGCATATCAGCAAGCATTGTTACTCCTAAAATGACCGCGTATTACTCCATATCTCTTAATGGAAATAGCCATTAAAAATTAGAGTGAAATAGTTGTGTTATAGATTAGCGTAGACAATGAACTAGAATAAAACAAGAAAGCTAAGTTGCTGTGCGAACTAACTTTTGTGATTAAAACTTTTAGATTCTTTGAGTATTGATTCGAAATGAATTAGCTATCATTCTGTGGGGTGAGGCCTTTGCCAAGTTGCATTATTTCCATGATCACAGCGGTATCGTGAATCATATTCTCCTTCACAGTGAGTTCACTTTTTAAAAACACTTATATGCTGGTCGTTTAGTGATTCATCCTCAGCAAAAATTTATCGAATAAAAAAGCCTGCAATCGCAGGCTTTCTATTAGGGTAAATGAAATATCTTAATGAAGGTTCATTACTCTTCAATAAAACGAATAGTACCTGGGTTTAACGTGGTAATTAAACGGTCGATACTCATAGTGTTTGTTGTGGTATCAATCACATCAACGCCAGGTAATTCAGGGTTAGCAATACTAACCCATAAAAAGTTAGCTGAATCTAAACCGATAAAACTGATATTCTCAGTACCTGTATCAGCAACATTTACGGTTAAAATCTCACCTGTTGTTGGGTTGAATTCATATAAAGATCCCACTTCATGATATGTAGGGGTAAAGATTGCTTGGCTCGCATAGAAATATCCTTTTTCAGGTGATACCACAACACTGGCTTTAATAAAGCTTGCAGTATTATCGACAATATCACCAGCATTAAGTACTTGGCGTACCGTGTAATCACCAGTGTTAATTTCTTCAATTTTGCTTAATGATAAATCAAATGAACTATAACCATTTCGCGTCGTAACAAAAACTTTGTCTTCATTAGCCACTAAGCTATGTTCAAGCGGGTTAACACCAACTAACGGAATACCTTTAACATTATCATCAGCATTGGCATTGGTTTCAATTTCAGTATCCGTTGCTGTATCAAATACGGCAACATAGGCAGTGCCGGCGTTATAGGAGTCATCTTGTCTTTGCATGGCAATATATAACTTACCATCAGTAATTACTGCTGCAGCAGGACTTGGTGTGCTGTTGCTGTTATCTGCATGTACGTAACTTGTTAAGTCTAACTCGCCAATTTTAAAGTCTTCACTAGTGCTTGCTTGAGGATTAACAATCCAAACTTTACTTGAGCCGTAACGTAATAAGTATGCCTTAGTTTCACTTAAAGATACCAGGGCATATGGGTTACGCGTCGAGTCTTGTGGATCATTGGTTGAGTAAGACCAAATAGCGCTATCACGGCTAGCTACTTCGATTGCATCATATTTTGTAATTTCATCAATAAAGAAACGACCAATATGAAAAACATCACCTTTGTAGCTACTCAGGGTGTAGTCAGAAGCGTCCTTTCTATAATAACCAGAAGCAACTTGCTGGCTTTTTGCATCAAGGTAGGCAACTTCAGAGTTAGAGTAATCTGGAGCGATTGTTTGCACTACCGCAACAGATGGTGTGTCTTTAACATCACCGACAGTGATGCTTATTGCTAGCTCAGTGCTAAGTGCACCTTTGCCGTCATCAGTTGCCGTAATCGTAACGTTAAATGGACCAGTATCACCATTGTCAAAATCTGGCGCTACTTTAAAGCTTAAAGCACCAGATTGCTCAAGGGTGAATAAGGCATTAGCAGCATCATTTAAACTAAGCGTAATGTTGTCATTGTTAACATCTGTTGCTGTGTATTGACCAACCGCTAAAGTATTTTCAGCGACTACTGGCATTAAATCACCAGTTAATTCAGGGGCTGTGTTTTTATCATCAGAGCCACAAGCCGTAAGTAGTGTTGCGCTAATTGCTAAGCTTAGCGGTAGCAGCTTGTTTTTTAACTTAGGTAACATTTATATATCCTCTATAGAAAATTTTAATTGGATGCTTCGCCCTTGAGCAGGGCGGTTAGCGAGATCTTGATAGTGTTCATCAAATAGGTTGGCGCAGGTGAAATTGATGCTGTAATTTTTAATACGCCAATGTAATGACAAGTCGGTAACCATTCGATTGGCCGGGTTACCGGTTTTATTTTGTTCATCATTCGTTTCAAACTGATTACTGCGGTTGAAATACAGCTCTTTATCAATATTGGTGTTTACTTTGATGGCTAAGGCATCGCTTAGCTGATAACTCAGCGCAGCACTATATTGTTGGTGATAAATTCCGGGTAATTTTTTATTGTTAAAAGCAACGTATTCAGATTGGGTATCACTATCAATCCAATGCGCTTGTAGGGAGACAGAGAGTGCAGAGGTGATTTTACTGCCCATTTGTAGCTCTAAACCCAAAAGCTCAGCACTACTAACGTTGGTATAACTACCGGTGCCGCTTGAGTTAAAGATGGCGACAATAGAATTCTCTATCGATTGTTGGTAAACAGATGAAGAAACATCGAAGGACATTAAAGAGATAGTGTCATGATACTTTACCGATAAAGCGTAAGTTTCAGCTTCTTCTGGCAACAAGTTATCATTACCTTTAAAAGCGCCTCGATCACCAAAGAGTTCATACAAGGTAGGTGTTCTAACACCTTGGCTCCAATTAATAGAAGTCTTTAATTTGTTATCACCATAGTTAAAGCCAAGTTCTTGGGTGTTGTATTGCTCTTTTGATTGCTCCTTTGACGGTGAAGTTTGATTTAAAGCAACATTACTATTGTCCTCAAATAACTGGTTAGCCAAAAGGTAACTAGACAATGGCAAGGTTTTACTTTGCCAAGAAAAGCGAGCGCCGACATTAAGTTGTTGTTGTTTTGCTTCTATATCACAAGCACTGATGCCATTACATTCATTCGGTTTACCATTATGAGTACTAAAGGAGGTAAATATATTTTGGGTTGCATTGGCAAAAGGGCTGAACGTAAGAGAGCTAACGGTAAAGCTTGGTTTTATGCCCACATGTTGTTTAGTGGTTTGATAGTCGTTAGTATTTTGCTGTGAGTCATTTTGACTATTAAGATAAAGCTCATCTTTTGTATCGTGATAATATTCCAATTCAATGCTATCAAGGTATTCAATGTTACTTAACCAATTGTATTGCAAACCATATCTTAGGCTGTCCATTGAAATGTTGGAGCTGTTTTCAGGGGAATTATTTTGGTAATTTGCTAAGCCTTTATCTTGCTTGTTGTAGGTCAGGTTAAGTCGTAGTTGGTGTTGATCTATTTGTGCACTGTCGTTGACGAAGAGTGAGATTTTTTCAAAGGCATTATTTCTTAATGGCTGGGTAATTGATTGCGAAGGGTTATCAAAACTTTGCGGCACTAAGTAGTCATAATCATTATCGCTAGCTAAATAATTGCCACCAAAAGCTAAGCTATGATGTTTAAAAGCGGTATTTTTAAGTACATTCAGCTCTTGGTAACCAAAAGAGCCCAGAGCAATACTTACTTTATTGGTATCATCACTGGGGTTATAAGTATTTATTCTTATCACACCGCCAATAGGTGTTGAGCCTGTACCAATGGCCTGATTCTTACTGATTTCTATGCTTTCTATTTGCTCGGTTGGGATCTGATTAAGATCGAAACTGCCAAATTGACTATCGTTGACTAACTGACCGTCGATAAAAAATTGTACCTGTTTAGCACTAGAGCCACGAATCGAAATTGACACAGGGTTGCCAATACCGCTGATTTGTCTAATTTGAATACCGTTAACCTGTCCTAAAATATCAGACAAGCTTTGTGATGAGTCGATAAAGTCTTCACGGCGAAGCACTTGATAATTACTACTGGCAAACTCATGATTACTGACTACTTCAATCACTTCTACATCAGTAGCTTGCTCAGCGGAATTTGCTAAAACGTGCTTAGCAAATAATAATTGTGAACAAACCATGAAAGTAACTAATTTTACTTTCGTCATTGCTTTTTTAGGACTAATCTTCATCTAGGACTTGGCTACCGTTTTTTTAGCAAGTAAGTGAGTTCGGGTATTATCAATGGCTTTACACAAATCTTTTAATGCCGTTAAGCTACGAATTGACATACGGTGCATGGCATCTGCATCCGGCTGTATTATTTGTTTATTGGCTACGGCAGGGATTATTGTCCAGTCTTGCCAGTTAAATCCTTCTCGTTCTTTTTGATTTTCCGATAGCGGCTGAATAATGAGTTGCACATCGGCGGGAAGTACTTGCTCAATGCTAATTTGAGGATAGGGCGTTATCACCTGTTTAAATGGGTTGTTAACTTGACAAACATTAAGGAACTGCTGTGGCCAACTACCTTTTGCAACGGTTGTTAAAGGTCTAGACCAAAGTTCATAAAACCCTGTTATTTTAGGCTTATTTTGATAAGTGTTAGTTATTTCACCTAGCTCATTTTCAAACTTTTTAGCAACTAACTCCCCTTGCAGTGTATGACCGGTTAACTTTGCAAAATAACGAACCTCTTTAGCGATATCTTCGAAGGTGTTAGGTTGAGAATAAATAATGTTAAAACCCAATTGCTCTAATCGGGCTAAATCATCACTGGGGTTGCCACTTTTCCACGCAATAATTAAATCGGGTTGAAGTTCAATAACTCGCTCTAGTTGTAAGCGAACATAATTACCAATTCTCGGTATTTTCTTTGCTTGTTCTGGGAAATCGGCAAAAGCTGTGGTACCAATAATCTGCTCGCCAGCGCCAACATCATAAAGCATTTCAACGATATGTGGAGCAAGAGCGATGATAGTCGGCTTACTATCTTTTTTAACTAATTCAGCATAAGCAGAGCTGGGAATTAAGAGTAAAAAACAAATTAGGTAGGGTAATTTCATCGTGTTAATTCTATGTGTTATTAAGTTATTAAGTTATTAAGTTAAGGTGTAAATGTTAACTCTTAGTATTGTCTAACGAGATTGTGCCTTACCAATCAATGCCTTTTTGCGCTTTAATACCACTGTCAAAAGCATGTTTTATTGATTGAACTTCACTGACTGTATCGGCAAGTTCAATAATCGCGCGATGACAAGCACGGCCGGTAATAATAACGTGTTGATGTTTAGGGCGATTGTTTAAAACCTCAATAACTTCATCTAAATCCAGGTATTTATACGACAACATATAAGTCATTTCATCAAGCAACACTAAGTCAAGGTTAGTATCGCTGAGTAATTCTTTACACTTGAGCCATACTTGTTTTGCTGCGGCTATGTCCTTTTCTTTATCTTGAGTATTCCAGGTAAAACCTGTGCCCATAACGCTAAATTTAACACCGGCATTTTCCAGTAATTGTCGCTCTCCACAAGCCCATGTTCCTTTAATAAATTGAGCCACGGCTGCATTTAGACCATGCCCAACAGCGCGGGCGACTGTGCCAAAACCAGAAGTACTCTTACCTTTACCATTGCCTGTTATAACAATCAGTAAACCACGTTCGTCGGTTGCATTATCTATACGAGAGTCCACTTTCTCTTTTAGTTTCTGCATTCTTTTTTTGTGATTATCCGTCATATTTTCATCAGTCATGGGGGTCTCTGCTATTTTGATTTATAAGGTGTTTATTTATAAGGTATTGATTATTTAAATATCGATTTATTACGTAATTGCTCGTGATCGATACATGATAAATAAGAAAAATATACTGCCTAGTGCCGAGGTTATAATACCAATGGGGATTTCGGCGTGCGGTAGTGATGAACGGGCAACTACATCTACCCAAATTAAGAATATGGCACCGATGAGTGCACTGCCTATGATGAGTTTAAGTGTTGTGACACCAATAAGCTGTCTGACAATATGGGGTATCATCAAACCAACAAAACCGATGCCACCACAATAGGCAACAATAGTTGCTGTGAGGGCAGCACATATCCCTAACATGAGTAAACGTAATTTATCAACATCAACGCCTAAACTGGCTGCACTTTCGTCGCCGAGTAATAACGCATCAATTTGTCTGTGTAGTGCAACAACGGTGACTATTGCTATAACCAATATTGAAGCTATGACATAAAAGTTACTCATTTCAACACGCGCTAAACTACCCATTAGCCAAAAAATAACGCGGTTGGTAGCAAAAGGTTCGCCGAAATACAGTATAAATTGAGTCACTGAGGCGAGCATAAACGATACGGCTACCCCAGCGAGTAAAAGCTGCTCCATGCGCTGTAGTACTTTTGCAATAAATACCACTATGATGACTGAAAACAAAGCGCCTAAAAAGGCAGCTAAAGGTAAGGCAATAGTAAGATTATCAGCCAGGGTGATATTGGCAATGGTAGCGCCTAAACCTGCGCCAGAAACAATACCAAATAAATAAGGGTCGGCAAGTGGGTTCCGCGTGGTGTTTTGTAAAATAGCACCGGCAATGGCTAAGCCCATTCCTGCGACTAGTGCGACTAATACTCTGGGAATACGTACTTGCCATATAACCACATTTGCTATCGGATTTTGGCATGTACTAACTAAGCAGCTAAGTAACTCTGAAGAGTCGATATCAGCAGGGCCGAAGGTTATGGCTGCCATCGCAGATAAAATGACTAAAGCGGTTAATGCCAACAAAATGGTAGAAACCTTATTCATCAGAAGACTCCAAAACAGGCTTTTTTTGTGCATTGTCATCGTTCAAATAGAAAGACACCTGAATAGCGCCAGTGATCGCATCAATGCTTTGCTGACAGGGTAAACCAAATACTTGGCTTAATTGCTTAGGTGTTAATACTTCTTCAGGGCTACCATCACAAATGAGCTGGCCTTGGTTTAATAACAGTAATCGCTGGCAGTATAAACTGGCTAAATTAAGATCATGCACTGTCATAATGACAGTGATATTTAATTTGTTCACTAATTGCAATACTTGATGCTGGTAATACACATCTAAATGATTAGTTGGCTCATCTAAAATCAAAATTTGACTAGCCTGTACTAGCGCTCTCGCAATTAATACCCGCTGTTGTTCGCCACCGGATAACTGGTTAAAGTGGTTATGCAGAGCATGGTCTAAACCTACTTTTTTAAGCGCTAAAGTAATTTGAGCTTTGTCGTGATCGCTATCTAGTGAAAAGAGTGTTTTATGCGGCAATAAGCCCATTTTCATAACATCTTGCACAGATAATGCAAAAATACTGTCGTTTTTTTGCATGACCACAGCAAAGTGCTGAGCAATTTCTTTGGCGCTAAATTGTGTAATAGCACGATTCTTTAACAGTACGCTACCGGTAATTTGAGAGCTATTGAGGATGTTCGCTTGATTAGTTAAACAACGAAGTAGGCTAGTTTTACCTGCTCCGTTTGGACCAATAATGCCGATCACTTCACCTTTTTGAACATTAAAGTTAATGTTTTGCAAGATTGTTTTATTTTGAACCTGCCAGCGAAGCTGAGAGATAGTGATAAGTGTCGACATAAATAGACTCGTGTTTTCCCGCACGGTGATTAATAAATATAAAAGATAGTTTCTTGGTTAGCTATCTG
>Ga0209292_1001188_pt1 | contig 32356 bp, 27 predicted proteins | sample GOMGulsemesocosm_2_FD_184634 | JGI IMG/M metagenome (GOLD analysis project Ga0209292, IMG submission 184634) | Methane-oxidizing microbial communities from mesocosms in the Gulf of Mexico - GOM9C Gulf of Mexico (SPAdes) (version 2) | ecosystem: Environmental > Aquatic > Marine > Cold seeps... | reverse complement strand
GCAGCGATTTGGACCAGGTATTTAAGTGCACAGTATTTTTAGCGCGCATGGCTGATTGGCCCGCCATGAATAAAGTGTATACCGAAATTTTTGGCCAACACCGCCCCACTCGCAGTGCCGTTGGCGTGAGTGGTATCGCCTATGACGGCAGCCTGGAAATGGAATGTATCGCCACGGTCAACTAGCATCAATTGCCTTTGTGGATAGCAGGGTTTAATCTTCAACGCACAATATAAAAATTATGAGATAAACACATGAACATACCACGCCACTGGGCGCATTTAGCTGCTCTGTTACTGCTACCCACATTATTCGCTAATGCCGGCAACGCCAGCCAAGTCTATTTCGGTGGACCGATAATTAGCATGGATGCGAAACTGGGAATGCTTGAGGCTGTTAAAATCGAGCATGGTAAAATCAGCGCCGTCGGCCCGGCCTTGTCACTCAAACGCTCTTGCCTAAAATCAGCGGAATGCAGTTTGATCGATTTGCAAGGTAAGACCCTGATGCCAGGGTTTATCGATGCCCATGGTCATTACAGCATGACCCTGGACAACCTGGCTTTTAGCAATATCGCCTCCGCCCCAGTCGGCACGGTCAAAAATATTAGTGATATTATTGACCAGCTAAAAAATCAAAAAAATAATGCGGCTTGGGTCATGGGGGCTGGCTACGATGACTCCCTGCTACAGGAACAACGCCACCCCAACCGCCACGACTTGGACCAGGTATCGACGGAAAAACCGGTGTTTATTCGCCATGTCTCCGGTCATCTTGGTGTTTGTAACAGTGTTTGCTTAAAACTGGCCGGCATTAATAGCCGCAGTAAAAATCCTGAGGGCGGAGTCTACCGACGTGAAGCGGGCAGCCAACAGCCCAATGGTGTATTGGAAGAAAAAGCCTTAGACGCTATTGCCAAGCTCTGGCCCAAAGCTGATCTGCAGCAGCAGCTGGCCCGAATTCCTGAGCTTAACCGCTATTACGCTCAGTACGGAATAACCACGGTACAAGACGGTGCTACCTCTACGGCGGGTCTTGATTTTCTAGCCGAAGCGGCTAAACGCAAGCTGCTGACAATGGACGTTGTCGCCTACCCCTATTACAACTGGGTAGATTTAAGCCAACAAAAATATCAGCCCGGTAAAACTACCGAATACCACAACGGCTACCGTATTGGCGGCATAAAATTGGTTTTAGACGGCTCACCCCAGGGCAAAACGGCATGGCTGGCCCACCCCTACCATATACCGCCTAAAGGCCAAGATAAAAATTATCGCGGCTATGCCATTGTTAAAGACAGCTTCCTAAAAGAAACTTTAGGCAGTTTTTATAAGCGAGGTTGGAAAATAATGGCCCACGCCAACGGCGATGAGGCCGCTGAGCAAATGTTAAATGTGATGAGCGATTTAAAAAACGAGGGTATTCACCAGCCTCGCTCAGTTATGATCCACGCCCAAACCGTGCGAGATGACCAGCTGGATAGAATGAACGCGCTTGACATAATTCCGTCTTTTTTTGTTGCCCATACTTTTTATTGGGGCGATTGGCATCGCGACTCAGTTTTAGGCCAACAACGCGCCAGCCGAATTAGCCCACTGCACTCCGCTAGCACAAAAAATATTCGTTACACCATCCACAACGACACACCCATTGTACCCCCGGATATGGCCCTGCTGTTATGGACCGCAGTCAACCGTGAAACCCGCAGTGGTAAAATTCTAGGCAAAGCTCAACGAGCCACGGTGATGCAAGCCCTAAAAGCCATAACCATCAATGCCGCCTACCAGCATTTTGAGGAAGACCAAAAAGGTTCCATCAAAGTCGGCAAACTAGCAGATCTAGTCATTCTTGATCGCAATCCTCTGCAAACCCCAGCCCAAGAACTTAGGCATATTAAAGTTATGCAGACAATAAAGGCCGGAAAAATTATTTACACAGCACAGTAAGTTATCGGTATTTTTCTATTGTTTGAAGGGTTCAGTATAAACGGCGGTTTTTTGAAGCCCGTTTATGCCGAGCCTAACCATCTTAGGGTTGGTCAACTTGCTTAGCAGACTGCCATTGAAGCTGATAATTTCACCATCGATAACGTAGTTGCTGTCGTGCTGCACTTTTACCTTGGAGTAGGCAAGCAGTAAACCAGCCGACGAACCTGGGCATAGGATTATTAAAGCCCGCAGCTGGGGCTTTAATAATCCTATCGGCTAGTGCACCGGGTTACTATAGGCCTTGCTGATGTTGACCACTTTCATCGCAGTGAACTCATGAAAGCCTTCTTCACCCCACTCTACCCCTATACCCGATTCTTTGGCGGGGGCAAAAGGTATATTGGGACCAAAGGCACAATGGTGGTTAACCCACACGGTACCGGAATCAATACGCGCCGCAACCTCGCTAGCACGGTCAAGATTGCTCGACCAAACCGAACCACCCAAACCAAATGCCGAGCTATTGGCCCTGTCGATCACATCATCTAAATCGCTGTAACGTACAATCGGCAGAATAGGGCCAAAGGGTTCTTCATCCACCACGGCGGTACCGTCTTCAATATCACAGACGACGGTTAAGGGTATACAAAATCCAGGCTGCTGGGGTATTTCACCACCGGCAATAATACGCCCGTGGGCTTTGGCATTTTCAATATAACCACAGACCTTGTCGAACTGCATACGGTTTTGCACCGGGCCAAACTGCACCCCCTCTTCCAAACCGTTACCCACCACAGCCTGTTTGGCTAGGGTGGCAATATTTTCACACAGGGCATCATAAATACTGTCGTGTACATAAAGACGTTTAAGGGCGATACAGACCTGGCCGGAATTTAAAAAGGCGGCACCAAAAATACCTTCCGCCACTTGCCCAGGGTCAACATCATCTAACACGATAGCCGCGTCGTTGCCGCCCAGCTCTAGGGTCAAACGCTTTAAGGTGCTGGCGGCGCTGGCCATTATTTTTTTGCCCGTTGGGGTAGACCCGGTAAACGAGACCTTGGCAATACCAGGATGAGTGCTAATAGCCGCACCCAAATCATTATTATCGCAGAGGATATTGATAACCCCCGCCGGAAAAATATCTGTGATTATCTCGCCCAGCAGTAGCGAGCTCAGCGGGGTAGTGGGTGCCGGCTTAATAATAACCGTATTACCCGCCATGATCGCCGGGGCAATTTTGTATAGCGTAATCAGCAGCGGAAAGTTCCAGGGGCAGATACCTGCAACAACACCTAGGGGCTGACGGTGCATTTCTATGCGTTGGCTATCATCTTCGCTTAGTACTTTCGCTTCGATACTTTGGTCGGCGAAATAATTGGCGAAGATCTGGGCAAACATCACCTCGTCCCGTGCCTGAGCCAAGGGCTTGCCCTGCTCTTGGGTTAGTAGCCGGGCAAACTCTTCGGCCCTTTGTTCGAGTGCCGCGGTTAATTTTTTGAGTAGTTCACCACGTTCAGTAAAACTGGTTTTACGCCAGCTGGTAAATGCTTGCTGAGCAGCCTCAACCGTTTTGTCTAGCAGGGCCTGGTCGGCCACTGGGCATTGTGCCAAAACTTCTTCATTGGCCGGGTTGATTACATCGATGCTGCTGGGTCCTGCCACCAATTCGCCCGCAACTAACATTTTATACTGTTTCATTTCACCGCCTCTTTTACTTGTTCGGATTCCATCACTTCACGCATTTTGAATTTTTGAATCTTACCGGTCACAGTCATCGGAAACTCTTCAACAAAGCGAATGTATTTAGGCACCTTGAAATGAGTGATTTTACTGCGACAAAAATCCCGTAGTTGTTCTGCCGTTATACTCTGCTGCGATTTTAGCTGAACCCAGGCACAGACCTGCTCGCCAAATTTGGTATCGTTTACACCAAACACCTGTACATCTTGGATAGCTGGGTGGGTGTATAAAAACTCTTCGACTTCACGGGGGTAAATATTCTCACCGCCGCGAATAATCATATCCTTTAAGCGGCCCACCACTTGCACGTAACCTTCGCTGTCCATAATGCCTAGGTCACCGCTGTGTAACCATCCTTCCGGGTCAATGGTTTCGGCGCTGCGTTCGGGCTCATCCCAATAGCCTTGCATAACCGAATAGCCGCGGGTGCAAATTTCACCTTTGCTACCAATCGCTATGGGCTGGCCTTGCTCATCGGCAATTTTCACTTCCAGCCGCGGCCCCGGCTTACCCACGCTGGCGACGCGTTTTTCAATCGGGTCATCAATGGCGGTCATATGGTTTACCGGGCTCAGTTCGGTTTGGCCATAGGCGATCAATACATCTTGCATATGCATAGTGCCTATAACTTTTTTCATCACCTCTTCGGGGCAGGGCGCGCCCGCCATAATGCCGGTACGTAGGCTGCTAAGGTCGTATTGGTTAAACTCTGGGTGATCTAGCTGAGCGATAAACATGGTTGGTACACCGTGCAAGGCGGTGCATTTTTCTTCGGCCACGGTTTGCAGGGTAGCGACGGGTTCAAACGCTTCCGCGGGAAAAATAGCGGCGCTGCCATGGGTGATGCAGGCCAGGTTGCCCATCACCATGCCGAAGCAGTGATATAAAGGCACCGGAATACAAAGCCGGTCTTGCTCGGTCAGCTGCATGCCATCGCCAACTATTTTGCCGTTATTTAAAATATTGCGATGGCTTAAGCTGGCACCTTTTGGCTTGCCGGTGGTACCGCTAGTAAACTGAATATTAATAATGTCATTACAGGACTGTGATGTCGCCAGCTGCGCCAGCTGCTCTTGCTCAGCGGCGCCACCGGATTCACACAGCTCAGGGAAATTCAACATACCCGCTGTTTTAATGGCTCCCATACGGACCACACTGTGCAAATGGGGTAATTTTTCTGACCGCAATCGATCGGCCTCGGGCTGGTGCTGAGCTAACTCCGGTGCTAGTTCTTGTAACATTTCCAAATAGTTGCTGCTTTTAAAACTGTCGGCACTGATGATGGTTTTACATTGGACTTTATTGAGGGCGTATTCCAGTTCATAGACACGATAAGCCGGATTGATACACACCATAATGGCGCCAATTTTTGCGGTGGCGAACTGGCTTAAACACCACTCGACACAATTCGGCGCCCAGATACCCACCCGGTCGCCCGGCTTAATGCCTAGGGCTAACAAACCCGTGGCCAGTTTATCGACCTGGGTTTGGTATTGGCGGTAGGTCCAACGAATATTTTGATGTTTTACCACCAGCGCCAAGCGCTGGGGAAACTGCTCTACGGTGGCGTCAAAGGCCTGGCCTATAGTGGTTTCGACTAGGCTGTAGTTTTGCGGGCCACTTAGCTGGCTAAGCTGTAATTCAGTCATTTGCCCATTCCTTTTGTCGTAATTCTATACGCCGAATTTTGCCACTAACGGTCTTAGGTAAGCTGGTGACAAATTCAATTTTGCGTGGGTATTTATAAGGCGCCGTAATCGACTTAACGTGTTGTTTCAGCTCATGCATTAGCTGTTCGCTGGCGGTAGCACCACTGGCCAATACCACAAACGCTTTTACCACCTCGCCGCGATCCGGATCGGGGCTTGAGACTACAGCAGATTCAATCACAGCATAATGTTCTAACAGCGCGCTTTCCACTTCAAATGGGCCAATACGATAACCCGACGACAAAATCACATCATCGGCGCGAGAGACAAACCAAAAGTAGCCCTGTTCATCGACCGTGGCGCGGTCACCAGTGATATACCAATCACCACGAAAGCAGGCGGCGGTTTTGTCGGGCTGGTGTTTATACTCTTTAAATAAACCCAGTGGCGGATGAGGTTTAACCTTGACGGCGATATCACCTTCTTCTCCGGCCGGTAGAATATTACCCTGCTCATCAACTACGGCCAGATTTATACCCGGCATAGGTTTACCCATGGAACCATATTTGGGTTTAAAGCCCTGCATATTGCCGCACAGAATAACCGATTCGGTTTGGCCGTAGCCATCGTAAATGGTAATGCCGGTGGCTTTATTCCACACCTCGATAACCTCGGGGTTAAGTGGCTCGCCGGCGCCGACGCAATGGCGCAATCTATTAAAATTTGTCTGTTGTAAATCTTGCTGAACAAATAAACGGTAGACCGTGGGGGCAGCACAGAATGTGGTGATATCGTATTTGGCAAACAGCTCTAAACTGGTAGCAGCGTTGAACACCGGGCTATGATGAACAAATATTGCGGCACCTTGTAACCAGGGCGCGAAATAGCTACTCCAGGCCGCTTTTGCCCAACCGGTATCGCTGAGGTTCCAATGTAGGTCATCTTCATCGAGGTCTAACCAATACTTGCCAGTAGTGGTATGGCCCAGCGCATAGATATGATTATGGATGCACATTTTGGGGTAACCGGTTGTGCCGGAGGTAAAATAGCACAGGGCATCTTCATCGGCGGCGGTCAACACCGGGCTAAACTCGGCACTGGCTTGTTGGCTCAGTTCATCATAATCAAGGCTGGCGTCAGTACTGCCGTCGACACTAAATACGCTGTGCAAACTCGGGCACTGCTGTTTTAGGCCCTCAAGTTTTTCCACATTGTCGATATCGGTAATCACGCAGCTGGCTTCGGTGGCGTCAATTCGGTAGGCGATATCTTTACTCGAAAGCTGAGTCGTCCCCGGTGACGCCACGGCGCCCATACGTAGGCAGGCCGTCATTGCCTCCCACCAGGCGAGTTGCCGCCCTAAAATTATGATGACGGTATCACCGCGTTTAACACCCGCGGCTTGCAAACAATTGGCTACCCGCTTGGAGGCTTGGCTAAGCTGGCAAAAACTAATGCGGCGCTCATTGCCCTGCTCATCTAACCACAGCAGGGCCAACTTATCCGGCTGTTGCTGTGCCCATTGATCAATAACATCGTTGGCAAAATTGTAATTTTCTAAACGCGGCAGCGAAAACTGCGACCGAGCCTGCAGGTAAACATCATTCATTGCAGTCACTTTTTATTAGTTGGGTAGAAATACCACCAGCCTTATACACTTAACTCACCCATGGTGAGGCTTACCACTTTCTGCCGGCCATGGTGAGCCTTACCACTTTCTGCCGCTCATGGTGAGCTTGTCGAACCATCTTGCTAACCTGAACCAGCGGCTAAGCTGCTTCGGTTTAGTTACCCCAGGCGTAGTTGAATGACACACCCCACCAACGGGGTAGGCCGTAATAGTTTTCAACTAAACCAAAGCCACCCACAGCCGGTTCGCCCGCCAAGTCAAAGGCCATGGTGCGATATTCTTCATCGGTTAAGTTATTAACAAAGGCATCCACACGCCAGCTCTCGTCCTCACTGGTATAACTGATCCGGGCATTACTCAGCACATAGGCGTCTTCTTTGGCGACCGGGGAATTTTTCAGCTGGAAGTAATGTTCATCCATATAAGTGGCATCGAGCTGCACCGCCATACGGCCACCCATTTGCTGCCATTCATAACGAATTAAACCATTAAGATTCCACTCAGGGGTTAGTACTGCGGTGCGGTCTGTGGCTTCACCACTGGGCAGGGTGTAGGCGTCCTCAACATTGTTGTCGATAAAACCGGCACCCAGCATTATGTCTAGACCTTCAGTCGGGGTGGCGAAAATTTCGATCTCGGCACCCTTAACCTCGGCATCGGTATTAAATACATAGGTGGTTAAACTTTCTAAGGCAAAGGCCTGGTAGTCTTGATAGTCGTAATAATATGTCGCCGCGTTGATGCGTATTCTGTTGTCATCACTTGACCATTTAACACCTAACTCGTAGGCATTTAATACCTCCTCATCAAACTTCATCTGGCTGGTGGGACGGCTGCCGTTGTAAAACAAGGTAGCGTCAAGCGGGGCATTAAAGCCACCGGCTTTGATGCCCCGGTTATAACTGGCATAAACCAAGGTATTGTCGTCGGGTTTCCAGTCTAATTGCAGCTTGGCAGTAATCAAATTTTTGTCTATCGAGGCATCGCCGGTGTCGCCGTTGACGGGGGCTTCACCAAACCCAGTGCCACCAGGTTCATTGCTAACCTGCTGACCATTGAAGGTAAACAGGGCGCCGCCCAAACCCAAGCCATCGAGAGTACTAACGGTAGCGCTATCGGTGGCCGAAAATAACGAGGCGTATTGTTTGTAGTCGGTGGTTTTATCTTCATTTGACCAGCGCACACCGGCATGCACGGTAAACTCTTCATTTAGGTCAAATTCGACCTGACCAAAAAATGCGGTCGATTTGGTTTCGGTTTTAAAGGGGCTGTACAAGCCCAAGGTATCTAAGCTGGCATCATCTAAACCGAAACCTGGGAATGCGGCCCGGAAGAAGTTGGCGGCAATACCACCATTGGCAAAGTCACCTTCAATACTGAGATAATAAGCACCGGCAACCCAGCGCATTGAATCACCTTCACCACTTATTCGAATTTCCTGGGACCATTGATCCAAGTCGCTTTGCAAAAAGAAAGAGAAAAAATCATTGGGGGAGGCGTCAGAATCTTCTAGATAATCTTTCTCCAGGCTTTGAAAATCGGTGATACTCACCAGTTCAAAATTATCGAACTGCCATTTAAAATTACTGGTAAAGCCTTGGGTTTCCACCCGGTTATAGCCGATGACGTTATAGGCTCCAGAATGCACATCACCATTATTTTCTTGGTAAGCGGGTACCAGCGAATCGCCTAGGCCCTGCAAGTCTGCACCGTTAAAGTCTTCACCCAAGCCGGTTGTAGCATTTACCCTAGCCGAACTGTGTTTGAAAAAACCCGAGTCAATATCCTGGTCTCCGGCCTTAAGGCTAAGTAGCCATTCGGCTTTTTCAAACTCAAACAATAGCTGCCCTCGCACAGCCCAGTCGTTGCCATTATTAAGGTCCTTACCAACTCGATTTTGCACATAGGCATCATGTTTGTTGCGCAAAAATGACAATCGACCAGACACAGTATCAGTAATACCGCCGCCCACAGCACCTTCTATTTTAAACTGGCTGTTATCACCATAGGTAACATCGACATAACCTTCCGTTTCTTGGCTGGGTTTGCGGCTAATATAATGTACTAGGCCACCCGTCGCGTTGCGACCGAACAAGGTGCCCTGGGGGCCACGCAAAATTTCGACTCGCTCCATATCAAATAGCTGGAAGCCGGCACCAGACGCTGCGCTCACATAGGCTTCGTCGACATACACGGCAACCGGTGATTCTTGGTGATCGCCAGAAAAATCATTTTGGCCTACACCACGAATACTGGTGAAGAAGGACGATGGGCCGTTAGGCTGGATGGTCGTCACACCCGGGCTCATAGCGGTTATTTGTTGGGCGTTGTCGTAACCCAGCTGCTCTAATTGGTTGCCGCTAAACGCGGTCACGGCAATGCCGACATCTTGCAGACTCTGTTGACGTTTTTGCGCGGTAACAACCACCTCTTCCAAAACCGAGGCTTGGGCTTGGCTGGTAATTATCGAAGCAGGGATAGCCAGCGCTATCGCAAATGCTAGTTGAGAACGTTTCATTGGACTTCCTCTCTTTTAAAATCATTATTTTTATGGGTCAACCGTACTATATTGATTATAATTAGGTCAAGTGTATAAATTTTATTTGTTCCTAGTAACGGCAAAGCCCTAAAGGAAGCAACAATTTGTTATAGTTACTGGTCTTGTGACCAAAAATGCTAAGGAACTGTTTTGGCCGATACAAAAATTCAGAAAAACGGCGTCTACCAAAAGGGCAAAACCCGGATTAACGATATTCTCGACGCGGCCTTCGGCTTGTTAGTCGACAGCGGCTACCATAATTTTTCTATGCGCAAAGTTGCTGAAGCGGCCGGTATCAAACTCGGTAATTTACAATATTATTTCCCCAGCAAGGCCATGTTGGTCAATGCCATGCTGGATCGCACCATCCAAGTCTACCTAGACGACTTTGATGAAATTCGTACCCACGGCAACGCTCGAGAGCAATTCGTCGAACTGATTCAACACGTCACCAACGATTTAACCAAAAAACAAACCACCCAATTTTTTCCCGAGCTATGGTCGTTGTCCAACCATGAAAAAGACATCACCGGTTTTATGGATCAAATGTACGCCAAGTATCGTAAGATACTCGGCGACGTCATCGCCGATGTGAACCCTAAGTTAAACGCCAAGCAGGTAGAAAGGCTGGCGCTATTTATTTCCGCTTCGATCGAAGGTCATACCGTTTTTATTGGCCACAACAAACCCTGGACTCACGAAGTTGACAATATTACTCACATGGCTACCCAAAGCTTTTTGTGGCTTATCGAGAAAGGCGATATACCTAAGGCCTAGCCCGGGCTAAAAGCCCTGTACCAGTCTTGCTCGGGTTCCATCAACATCCACTAATAGATTGGCCCGTAATGCACCCACCTCGGCGGCGTTATAGGGTTTAAAGTCACTACCCAGCTGTTCGGTGCTCATGGTGGTCAATATCCAGTTAAGCAATTCAGCCAGTTCTTTATCTGATAAGGGTGAGTTGGCCGAGCCAGGAACGCGCACTAAAAATTCCCGCCCCCCTGCTACACTTAAAAATTTACCGACAAAATCTTTCATGCTTGGCACGCTGCCAGGCAAGCCACTGCCATCCGCTAAATGGCAACCTTGACAATTGATCATATAATTCATTTTTGCCTGGCTGCTTGCCGATGCAAACATCGGCAGTAGCAAAAAACAACAAAGTAATATTTTCATTGCTGCACCGGTTATTTTAAGCTTGGCTGCTGTTGCAACAGCGTTTTTCGTAGCTGCGCATTACTCAATGGCGACCCACCCTGTTTTAGTAACGCAGCCACCTCGGTTATCGTAAACGCCTGCCAATCCTCGGTCATATTGGCTTGGTCCAACTCCTGCACCAAATAATTCAGTAATTCAGTAATTTGCTCTGCCGTATAAACGCTACCCTGGGCAGGCATAACACCCATATAGTGCGCCGTGCCGATCGTGATTGGGCCCATTAAACCTTTGTTGATAACCTTGACCAAGTATTGCCGGCCGAGCGTGGTAGCGGCCATGGCGGCGACTCTATTTTTTAGCGGCGGAAAGGCACCGGGCACACCAGCACCGCTGGGTAAATGGCAGGCGGCGCAGCGCTGATATTGATCACTGCTATTGGCCATGGAGAAAGGCAGTAAAACTACCCAGGCTATAAAGATTATTTTTTTAATCATAGTCATTATCCCGGCTAACTCGACGTATCGCTGGCCACACCTAATATGATGGCCGTTGAACAGGTGTATACAGAACTCGATGTACCCAAACACCAATTGGTATCGTTATTGGTTTGGGCTCGATAAATTGGCGTATCGCGCTCATTACGGTTACACAAACAGCGACCACAACTGGTTTTACCACAGCAGTCGTTATAGGAAATAATATAGCTCTTACCATCTTCTGGATTTAAACAAGTACCAATCCAGGTAATGGGTGACATCTCTGTACCCGGTGGGCAAGAATTTTTTGTACCACCACAACAGCTGCATAAAAACCCATCGATGGCACAGTAACGCCAATAGTCACACTGGCTGGGGTCACCCGGATCGCCCGCTTGGCCACTGTCTTGTGCTGCCACACCGGGATACATACCGGTGCTTGGCGTAGCCGCCGAAGCTCTAGCAACCGGCAACAACGGTATTGCCGCCCCACCCACTAGCAATGCCCCCATTCGGGTTAACACGCTACGCCGTGACGTTCGTTGCGCCAGGCCTCGAGAGGATTTTACTGTTAGTGCATCTAACCATTTCATTATTATTCTCCGATCACTGCTGCCCGGCCTATTTCAGCTAGACTTAATTGTAAGGTTTTTAGCCCGGCGTTCTGCTTAGGCTTTGACTTCGATGGTCAGACCATTATCGTCAGCACCGGCTGCCATATAACTTTGAATAGAATCAATACCCAGCTCCATCGACTCAAATAGGCTTTCTAAATGTTCGCGTGAGTTAATAATGCCCATGGATGCCACCTTGCCGGTCTTGTCGACCAACACCGCATAAGGTAGTTTTGCCACACCATATTGTTTGCCTAGGTGCTCCGACAAGACATAGGGGAAATCAGACAACTGATATTTTTCTATAAAACTTTTATGCTCCGGCTCGGGCCCATCACTCGCCAGGGTAACGTCTAACCAGTTTTTTTCTGCGGCCCGGCTGGACTTGAGTACCGGCAATAGAGTTTTACAGACCGGGCAACTAGGCGATAAAAAGAACATCAGCTGAGCTCTCCCGGTAGCTAGGCTGTTGGCCTTGCCAATAAGCACCCGCTGCAGGGTGTTGATGTCTGCTAATTCCAGCTCCGGTGCATCCATACCTACCTTTAAATTTTGATCAACCATCAGCGCTCCGGCCGGGGCAACTCGCTCGTACAAAACGCCGATCTGGCGGGCCAGCGCAAACACTAAAAACGTAAGGCCGATAACGCTTAGCCATAAAATAATATTGGAGACAAGTAGTAAATTATTCATAGTGATGTCCTTGTTGGCTAGGCTGCTGGCCAGCTTTGATTTGTTGATGGTTGACCCGTAGCTGGATAATGGTGTGATAAAGAGCAATGCCAAAGCAGCTAGCCAATAACGCCACTACCCAAGCAGTAAGTTCTGTCGGCAGCTGTGCTTTAAGCAGCAGTAATATCATCACCAGCATTAGCAGCGCTAAATTTCTGAGTACTAAAAACCACGTTATCGCTTGGCGATTATTAGGCCCATTACAGCCACAGTCTAAATACCGCCTGCCCCGCACTAGGTTAACCGCTATGGCCAAAGCATACGTGCCTAGCAATGCAGCCATGATCAATACCGAAAAAATAGCGGTGGTGGGTATTAAGGCAAAAACACCGGCCAGTAACTCAAGTCCGATTAATGTATAGCCACCGGTTTTTAACAACGGCACTGGCAACAGCTGATAGTCGGCGATGCTTTGCCTAAAATACGCTGGGTTTTGTATCTTGCTAAACGCCGCGTTGAGAAACAGATAGCTCAGTAGTAATTGGGCAATGTTTAAAAGTAATGTCATGGGCTACCTATTTCTTTACCGCATGTAAGGTAAACGGCATAGCCGCTGCACCGCCAATCATCTTCAGCCACTCGCCATCACGGGCACGATAGATATCCAATTGCATATCGCCGTTGGTGACCACCATATAAGGATTTTTGCCACGGGTGACCTCTACTGATACGCCCCAATTTTTAAGGACAAATTTCATTAAGCGTTTTTGTTTTTTGAGATCATAAACCCAGACTTCACTACCACCCGATTTATGGCTGCCATCAACACCGTCTTTATGCATAATAATATAAGCCCGACCAGCATCATCGACACTAGCAATTTGCCAGCCACCGGGTCGCCAATTTTTTTTGGCTTCTTTGTTAGTCAGCAACGACCAAGACGGTTTGACCTTAGGCTTGCTGCCACGTAAATCAAGCGCCTGCATCTTGCCTTTGTAACTGGGGAAGTGAGCCTGGCCGCGGTAATAGATTGGCTTATCAAAGAGCGGGTCTTGGTCGACATTGAAAAAGGGTGGCACTTTATCTTGGCTGAGTAGCTGGCCGCTTTGATCGAACTGCGCGGTATAAATTGAGCCATTACCGCACAAGGAAGAGAAGCCGCGCTTGCCGCTGGGGTAAACCAGCCCACAACCGGGGATTTGAGTTTCGCTGACAATTTTTCGGCTGTTCAAATCAATCAGGCTAACCGAGGCTGCGGGGGTAAAATTAAATACCGCTAAAAACTCGTCGTCGCCAATCAGCGCAATGCTAAAGCGATGGCTAACCACCAGGCCACGTTTAGCGCCGGGCAACACCACTTCGTCAATTGGCTTCAGGTTTTCTTGGTCGTAGATCGTCACCACATCATTGCGCGTGCCCCGGGTGCCACGGGAGTAATGAGTTTCGGCCACATAGAGTTCACGCCGCTTAGCCGATTGCACAAAACTGGCAAACTGAGCTGCATCCATAGCGCCAAGGTAATTCTTATTCTTTGGCGCTACATCGATGGCGACGACCTTACCGGCAATCAAAGCGGCAAAGTTGGCATCGTGGGCAAAAATCAAACTATCGGGATACTGGGCTGGCATGGTTTGAACACTGGGCATGGGCTCGGCCGGTAGTTCCGCTAATAGTGATTGCCAAGGGCCGAGTAGCGCCAGGGCGATTAAGCCTCTCTTTATCGTTCCAGCTGACATAGGTTTACCTATTGCGTGTATGTTATTTTTTAAACATATTAGGTCGGCTGTACTATTTATGTCAAGTGTATAGTTTTTATGTTGATCGACTCCATCTAAGTTTCAGGAACTATAGGTAATTAAATCAATGGGTTAGATGAAAACCCTTAAAGGCTAGCTATGTTTGCAGAAAGAATCAGCTGACAAAAACAAGGAAATGAGGGTGTAGTGAGCTAAAGACAGAGCCACCTAGGGCTATTTCATGCTCAACTAGAATCACGCGATATCGGTAAGTTTCGCTGCCCTAAGTGAAATCGCTCGGGCTTGGGGCTGGCCCGCAGTAGAGCTGTTAAAAGCCCAAATTGAACCCGCTAAACCAATAGTTCGCAAAACAGCTGTGGGTCGATATTGCCACCGCTCAAGACTATGGCCAGGGTTTTATTTTGGCAGTCCAGCTTGCCGCTCAGCAACGCCGCCAGAGCAACGGCCCCACCTGGCTCGACCACTAGTTTTAAGTTCTTCCAGGCGAATTTAACCGCGGCACGCACCTCGGTTTCGCTGACCACTAAGCCGGCGGTGACAAAATGTTGGTTGATTGGAAAGGTAAGCTGGCCAGGCGTTGGCGCTAACAATGCGTCGCAGAGAGATGATTTGTTGTGGCTATCATTGGCTTCGCGCTGGCCCGACAGTAGGGAGCGATGGGTATCATCAAAACCCTCGGGTTCAACCGTATAAAATTCTATCTCGGCGCGTTGGCTACGAATTGCCATGCTATTGCCGGCACATAGGCCACCGCCACCGCAGGGCATTAATACCGCATCGATATTGGCATCGGCCTGCAGCAAAATTTCTAAACCAACGCTACCTTGGCCTGCGATCACATAGGGGTTGTCATAAGGCGCAATGATGGTGGCCCCGAGTTTTTCGGCCAAGGCCTGGCCAATGGCCTCGCGGTCTTCATTATAACGATCGTAAAATACCACCTCGGCGCCATAGCCGCGGGTATTATCCACTTTAATTTCTGGCGCATCGGCGGGCATCACTATGGTCGCCTTGACGCCTTCCCGCTGAGCGGCGGCAGCCACCCCTTGGGCATGGTTACCCGACGACCAAGCCAGTACACCGGCATCACGCTGGGCTTGGTTCAGCTGAAGGATATGATTGATAGCGCCGCGGTATTTAAAAGAACCGCCGTGCTGCAAGCATTCCGGCTTAATAAAAACCCGAGCGCCCACCGCTTGATTAAGCAAAGCATTTTCCAACAGCGGCGTAGTGAGCGCATAACCCTGTATGCGTTGGGCCGCTTGTTTTATATCATCAAAATTAACAGCGAAACTCATGCGTTATCTCTTTGGCTAGATTGAAGGTATTACGACCGAGCTCTAATAGGCAGTCCAGGAATTAAACCCCGAGTAGATCCGGCATAGTTTGAAAACTGTTGCGGGAACATTTTTTGTAACATCGCGTCTTCCAAGCGTATTCGATACAAGCTTAAAAAAACAAGTACGGCTGTTAATATTATTGCACTGACGCTGCTGGTAAAAATTGCCAGACCACTGCAAATCAGTAACAAGCCTAATTCCGATGGGTGTCGAACGATAGAGTAAACACCGCTGGTAATTAAGCGGTGTTTATCAATACAGGAAATATGGCTAAGAAAATAGATATTCAGGTGTTTTATCGACAAAAACCTTAAAATTACCCCCGCTATCACGGCTACACTACAACATAATATTTGCACGCTATTGGCCGGTAAATATTTCGCACTGTCATAAATACATAGCCAGAACACCAGCAGAACAATAATACCCATTAGATAGGGCAGCCCAGACTTTTCTGCCCGGTTGCTGCGCTGGTAGGTAAGTTGCTGGCTAGCATATGATTCGGCACAACAAAATACGCTCAGTAACAAATACACTAACCAGGTAGCGGGGTGACTAAAATACACATCTAGGCCAACTTTCACCCATAACAATGGCAACGAGACAAGAAAACCATTAACAACTATCCCTAGCAGCAACTGCCAAGATTTAGGCACTGCTGATTACGCCCTGCAAGTGCGCCTTACTCATACCTAGTAGCTCACCAATTTCCGCCAGCATTATTTTTTCTTCCTCTTGAAATTCACCATCGGCCATGGCCACATGGTAGGCGGCGGTTATCACTCGCTCTTTGCCCTCATCATTTAGACAGCCCTGTAAATTTGTCAGCGCCTGCTCAAAGCCCTCGTCGCTTGCCTCAATGGCTTTAATTTCTTCTTTCAGCTGGAATTTCCCCAGTTTTACATCCGTAATTTTTTGGTATACCTGCAGTACGGTATCAATCTCGGAATCGTCAATAACGCCGTCGGCCAATAGCATTTGTATCATCACGGTTTTGATCGCACTAAAATATTCGGCTTCAATGGCCTCGGCGTTGGCGGCTGGGTCGTAGCTTAAAATATCGGGGTTGTAGGTGTCTTTACAGCTTTTGCATTCAACATATTCACCCAATTTATCCAGCGGAATTAGAGGAATAAAATACAGAGTGAAGAATCGACGAACTCGCTTTAAACCGTAGTTTTGTAACGAATGACAGGAAGGGCAATTAAAGTCGCCCTTTTCTGGGGTGGTGGTTATACCCCGGGTTCCAAAAATAATCATAATACGTTCCTTATATTATTAGCGTCCATTGCTCATAGAGCCGCGGCTTCCTGCCGGCCCAGTAGCCCTGTCATCATATACCTACGGAAAACAAAATAAAGCCATCGCCTGGCTGATAACGACCATCTAGCCGTTTAGTGTTCAATTCCACACTTTAGATGCAGAAAGCTGATGCGAGGCATTAACCCGCTAGGTCGAGTAAAGCCTGACCACTTAGGCGATAGCCCACCCATTCATCCTGCGGTTTGGCCCCGAGTGATTGGTAAAACTGAATAGCCGGTTCGTTCCAATCCAATACACTCCACTCAAAGCGACCGCAGCCTTTATTGACCGCGACTTTGGCCAGGTGCTGCAACATGGCCTTACCGGCTCCAGAACCTCTGGCAGCCGGGCTGATATACAGGTCTTCCAAATAGAGGCCGTGTTTGGCCAGCCAGGTCGAATAGTTAAAAAAGTAAACCGCATAACCAATAGGCTGGCCGTCTTGCTCACAGATAAGCGCCTGGGTTACTGAGTCTACTGAAAAAAGAGATTGTCGTATTGTGGCGGCCGAGGCTTTCACTTCATGCTCGGCTTTTTCATAACGGGCCAAGTCGATAATGAATTGTAAAATTAGCCCGGCATCTTGCTCTGTGGCCGGACGGATTTTTATATTATTCATACAAACTATACCCATTTATAAGTTGATTTTCATACTCTTGTTTAGCCGATTACCAATTAATTTTAAGGTAACGCCATCGACAACCATAAACCATTGCCCATCTTCTTGATAAGGCGGTCTGCTGACCTTAAACGTTGTTGTTAGCGACAACACCCCAACCACCAGTTCATCACCTTGATAGGACTTAATCGGGCCATCTACTTTAGTGGTGTATTTTGCGCCCTGTTTCATTCTTACTCTGTGATAAACGAGCCGGCCATCCGCGCTGATGGTGATCGTCATATTTTTGCTATGCCAGTAACCAATGTATTCTCTTTTATCCTCCGGCACGGGCTTGGCACAGGCAGAGATAAGTAAAATCGCAATTAGCAGCAGAGATTTAAATACGCTTTTCATTATCAACATTCCCTAACTGCCTTTTTACAAAAATATATTCAGATACATCACTGACAATTAATTAAATCTACTTATAGCGCCAAAGTCTTAGCTGCCGGTAGCTTGCGTATTCTTGGCCCTCCAGCATTAACAATTGCATTAATAATGGCCGGCGCTACCGGCGGTACGCCGGGCTCGCCTACACCTCTTGGCGCATCATCGGCGGGCATTAGGTGAATAAATATTTCTGGGCATTCATTCATACGGGTTAAGCGATAGCCGTCAAAATTAGTTTGCTCAACCTGACCATCGGCCACGGTGATTTCGCTGTATAAAGCGATATTGGTACCAAATATCATGGCGCCTTCAAGCTGTGATTTTACCCGGTCCGGGTTGACCAATTGGCCGGCGTCGCAGGCACAATGCAATTCCAATAGCTTTGGCTTGCTGCCATCCCATTTAACTTTCGCCACCACCGCGATGTGGCTTAGAAAACTGTAGTGATAGGCCAAGCCATAACCAATGCCTTCGCTCTTATCCTGGTGCCAGCCAGCCCGCTCACACACCGTATTGATAACGGCTTTGGCGCGTGCGGTTTGCATAGGGTATTGTTTGATATCTTTGCCGTAGTTGCTGTATTTTTTTAACCTGGGTTGCAGGTTTCTATCCGCGCCAATGGCTTGCAGTAAAAACTGCTTGCTGTCGATACCCGCTTTGACGGCCAGCTCATCAGTAAAACAACCATTGGCAAATGCCAACGGAATATTGATGACCGAGCGCAGCCAACCTATGCGCATATGCGCCACCGCGGTTTGCCTATGTAACTCAACATTGTCGACGGCAAAAGGAAAATCGGTAAAGCCTTGGTCTAGCTCCCAAGCGGCCATGCTATCGGCTGGGCCAAAGGTTGCGCCGATAGAAGGGAAGGCCGTTCTGCCTTGCCAGCTGGTGATATTACCTTTCTTATCCAGGCCCGCTTTTAAGCGAGTGGCATTAATCGCGTGCAGATAATCAAATTGCATATCATCTTCACGGCTCCAGGTAACTTTTACCGGCCGCCCTAAGGCCTTGGCCAAAATGGCCGCCTCGACCACAAAGTCGGGTTTAGATTTACGGCCAAAGCCGCCGCCCAAAAAAGTGACGTGCACTTTAACCTGCTCGGGTTTTAAACCCAGCTCCCTAGCCACTGAGCCCTGGGCCGATTGGGGTGTTTGGCTACAGGCCCATATCTCACAGCCATCGGCGCTTAGCTGTGCAGTAGCGGCTACTGGCTCCATCGCCGCATGGGCCAAATAGGGCACCTGATACTCGGCTTCAACGATGGACTGGGCCTGGTCAAATGCCTGCTGCACATCGCCATTTTTATAGATTAACTTGCCCGGCTGCTGATTATCTTGCTTAAGCTTTTCTTGGTAGCGGCCTGAATGGTGAGCCGCATTGTCACCCAAATGCCATTCGATTTTTAATTTTTTGCGGGCCTGCTGGGCAGCCCAGGTATTACTGGCGATAACCGCAACGCCTGGCAACGCATTAAAGGCAGCGGGTAAGGGTTTGCCTGCTATTTCAATCACATCTATCACCCCTGGCACTTTTTTCGCCGCGCTGGCATCCAGTGATTTTAAACTTCCGCCTAATACCGGGCAGCGTTCAATACTGGCATGGACCATATTGGGCAGTTGCACATCCACGCCGAAGTCGGCCTTGCCTTGTAACATCTCGGGCATATCGACGATGCTTAAACTTTTGCCTATATAGCGAAAGTCTTTACTCGCCTTGAGCGCTAGGGAATCTAATTTGGGCATGGCTTGTTTGGCCGCAGCGGTTGCCAGCTGGGCAAAGCTCAAGCTCTTGCCACTGTTGATATGAGCAACTTGGTGAGCACTTACCTTCAGCTCTTCCGCCGCTACACCCAGCTGGCTGGCCGCCGCTTGGCGTAACATTTCCCGCGCGGCGGCGCCCATTTGACGCATGGGCACATAAAAGTCACGCACACTGCGCGAGCCATCGGTATTTTGTGAACCATAAGCGCTGTTACCCTGGCCCTGTACCACCTGGACGCGGCTCCAGTCGGCGCCCATTTCATCGGCCAATACCTGCGGCAAACCGGTACGAATACCCTGGCCCATTTCTGAGCGGTGGCAAACTATGCGTACGGTGCCGTCCAGGGCCAGCTCAACAAACAAATTTAGGCGTAAAAAATCTTCGTTGTTAGTTTTTGCTCCAGCAATAATATCTGCGGGTACCGCACGGGGCGCCGCGCTACTGCCCAGGCTGGCACCCAGCATTAAACCACCACCGGCCAAACCGGTGGCCTGGATAAAATCACGACGGTTCAGTTTTTTTAATAGGCTGCTCATGACGGCTCTCCCTGACCTTTAATTTCGGCCGCCCGCTTGATCGCCTGACGGATTCTAGGGTAGGTGCCACAGCGACAAATATTACCGCTCATAGCCGTATCGATATCATCGTCGGATGGCATTGCATTGGTGGCCAGCAAAGCACTGGCGCTCATCATCTGCCCCGGCTGGCAGTAGCCGCACTGAGGCACATTGGCCTCGGCCCAGGCCTGCTGCACCGGATGGCTACCATCGTCCGAAAGACCTTCAATGGTGGTGATCTGCTTGCCTTCGGCGTAGGCAACCGGAGTCAGGCAGGCGCGCATTGGGTTACCATCTATATGAATAGTGCAAGCGCCACACAGGCCTTTGCCGCAGCCATATTTGGTGCCGGTTAATTGCAAGACGTCGCGCAAAGCCCATAACAAAGGCATTTGCGGGTCATCGTCAAAACGGTGGGCGGTGTTATTCACGGTTAGGCTAATCATAATGGTCTCTTTATATCGGACTCTTTTTGACTGGGCGTCCGCTGGAGCTGCGGACTTAAACCCATAAGTTACGCCAGAGCGGGCACCGGCTTCAATAGTTTATTTGTTAAGCCGGGGTTAGATTGAGCGTTGCCAGGGGCTTAGCGCTCAGAGAAAGCTAATTTGGCCGCCAAAGCGGCAAAACTGCCGGCAAACACACGTTGCATGTATTTAATACTGTTGGGTGAATTTTGTACGGCATGGCTGACCGCGTGAGCTAAAAGACCGTAGCCAATAAATACTGCCAGGGTCATCGCCATAAATACTAAACCCAGGACGACCATATTCATTAAAGGTAGGGCTGCACTGGCGGGTACAAACTGGGGTAAAAAAGCCAAGAAGAATAAGGATAATTTGGGGTTAAGAATGTTGATCAAAAACCCTTTAAAAGCTATCGATAGCAAACCCGTTTCGTCTTGCTCACCTAGCTCCATCGCTGCGCTGTTTTTCCACATGGCCCAGGCTAAATACAACAGATACACCACGCCAATATATTTGAGTACCTGAAACGCCAAGGCGCTGGTATGCAGGACTGCGGCCAAACCCAGAATACAGGCCAGCATTGATGGGATTATACCCAGGGTACAACCCATGGCAGCCGCGACACTGGCACGACCACCTTTAAATAAACCCAAAGAAATTGTATAGATGACCCCGGTGCCGGGTATTAAAACCACGATTAAGCAGGTCATTAAGAATTCAACAGTTATCATATCAGCACCTGTTTAGCTCAAAAGCATAGAAATTATGGCCCAGAACCATAACAACTTGGCTCCGGCCAAACAAGCTTGCCGCGTCTACTGGAAGTGTAATTAAGACAGTTGGAGCCATGGCAGTAACCGCCCCTACCTAACCCGGATATACCAATAGGCCTGCATTTTTGCGGCAAAGTCTGCACCTGGGTATTCAACCCGACCATTGTTACGACGATTGCGCGCCGAAGGCCATGGGTCGCGGACCACGACTGATTGGATAACTGGCCCTCTCGGCGACGAGGTGTAGCTCACGGCCGTTATAACAACGGCATGGCCGCTATTTGGGCCGGAGCGATAACCAACAATCACCGGCCGCCCCTGGCTTAACTCGCGGACCAATATCGACGGCGTCGGCGCGCCACGGTTCACTGATGCCATAACGCCATAGTTGCGGCCACGGTTATCAACATTCCAATTATTTAAATTTGCCGTAATCACACCAAAACTGCCGGTCCAGTTAGGTAGCCGACCATAAGGGTCGCGGCCATAGGTGCGGGCCACTATCTGTTCTTGCTGAATATTGACGCCATAATAGTTGAGCACCATTTGAATCGACGCGGCCCAACACCATTGGGAGTTATTTTGTGCGGCAGCGTAGAAGTTCATCTGCGCGGAGGGTATGCCCACATATTGGGCTTGCTGTCTTGGGTAGCCCGTTTGAGCCTGGGATATTGTTGTCAGCATTAAAGCGACAAATAACATAAGGTATTGCTGTAGCTGTTTCATGATTCTCTCCTTGGCATTATTGCTATTGGACGTGCTATTGGACGGACAGGCAAGCTAGACATCTCTACGGTGCGGTACTGTCAACTCAGCTTTAATCGGCCGGGCTGGTTAAAATAAATCATCTACTGGGTAACTTTGGTTCTTTAGCTGGCGTAACGGTTAATTTTAAGACGCCAAAATTATTGTCGTATACCATTTTTAAAAATCTTGGTTCATTCACCCGAATGATCAACTCACCGTCTTGTCTAGGAGTAAAACTCGTTTTATTTTTAATAGCTTGGCCAAGTTTAAATTGCTGGCCGCCTACTTCCCCTAATAACGCCATATATCCACTCAGCGGGGCGTAAGCAATAGGCTTACCCGAAATACTAACCACATTAGAAAGCAAGGAACGCTTGGCGCTAAAGTCCGGTCGACCATCGAGCGGGCTAGCGTTAATGGTGCAATCAACCCAGTTTTCCACTCCACTTATTGAAAAACGATAAGGTTGGCCTTTGGCTAGTATTAGCCCAGTCCTGTCATTTTTGAGGTCAGCGAAAATGACTATTTCCTTGCCTGTTACAAATTCATCTAAGCGTTTGGCGTTTAACCTTTGCTTGGCACGTTGGGAAATTAAGGGGTGCTCGAAATTACAGGACTTGCTGCCCTTGTAACTAGAATTCCTAGCTTCCACACAGGCGGAGTAATCACAGCGGTTGCCTCTATCTGCCTGAGCTGTGTAGTTTTCATTATTAATTATTTTAATAACACCGTCACAACGTTCGTTCTTGATAAAGCTGCCGATGTTTTGTGCATCACAAATTAGACAATTTTCAAATTTTTTCTCTCTAAACCAATAGGATTCATGTGGCTCTGGAGTTTTCATGCATAAGCGATCCAGCACTGACTGATGAATTTTAATAGGACTGCTTGCCGCAGTGGAGGAGTTTTTGTAATCGACATCATCGGAATCCATAACACAGAGTTTCCCGGATGAGCCTTTCAACTCGGTATAGCAAGCAAGGTTACGGTTGCGTGCCCGGTAGACCAAGCCAAACAAGCCTGCTTCTGGGTTGTGCGTTTTGCCCAAATAATCTGAATAGACCTTGGTTTTATCGGGCACCAGATTAAGCCCAGCTATTTTTATTTTATCCAACATCCAATTGAGTGAAACACCGTCAATACTGGTGTCCTTATAACCGCCACCGACATCGGAGTGCGCCCCGGAAAACCAAACTTCGTGTATATTATTCACATCATATAAATCGCTAGCATCACAGTTTTCTTGTCGTAAATGCTTGCGTGTTAGCAACAGGGGGGTGAAGACTCTAGCTCGATTATCATCAATAGCCAAGGCATGGGCAGCCACTTTTATATTGCAAAGTTGGTCGGCGTAAAGCGCATTGGGCTCGTTAATATTTTCCTCATAATCTGGCAGGCCCAAAGCCTCTACCGTATCCCACAGGCCTAGAAATTCAATATAAACAGGCTTAGACGGATGAACATGTTTCGCTGACCAGTCTGCCCTTATTCTATTGGCGATATTCAGCCGGCGTAGTGGTATTGACTGCTTGCTTTTATATTCTTGATATATATCGTCTACCAACTCTATACGTTGTTTTTTATTTAGGTGCTGCACCTCAGGTAGCCCGGCGACATAGAGTAAGGCCGATAATATGCGTGCAGCATAGGCGCCGCGGCTAAAACCAAAAATTGAGATATGATCGTGTTTTGCTTGATGATTTTCGAGTAAATAGAGGTAGGCTTCTCTAACATCATTACCGATGCCCCAGCCCATGGCCATACCAATAACTTTGGTGCCGGTGCCAACACCGTGGATGTAGCTAGCGCTAATATCAGGCCTATCTTGCAGGGTTACCAAATTATGCAGCTTGGCGACATTGGTGTGCGAACTTTCATCATTGGCCGTGCCGTCGAAAAACACCAGTAAGTCTCTGCGCCCGTCCACTTTTTTGGGAATATGATCAACCCGGGTAGTGCTACTGCATGAAAATAATAAAACGATGCTAATAAAAAATATAAACCTGGATAAATTCACGGCCAGCCTCCACATATTTGCAAGCAACTTTAGAACGCGTAAATCATCAAATAGCGTCTACTAGATTGGTCCGCCACTGGCATTTGTATGATTAATTTGTCCCTTATTAAATCAATTGTCTTCGATTATTACCCATGCATCGAACGATGAATTAAACATACACAGATATATTTGCAAGAAAATTTCGACCGCATCTTCCGAGTATATATACCCGCTGTTGAAAACCATTTTAATTTCAACAACTTATCAAAACAATAGGATTGCTTTATTCGAATTGCCGCAGCACACAGGCTGCAGAATGTCTTATATGAAAAACTACATTGCTATCGATCAAGCAAGGGAACAGAGAGGAATGAGAGGCTAGTTGAGCTAGGCAACGCCCTTGGTAAAACCTAGAGGGCAGAATGATCGGTCGCCGCCCGACAGAGGGGCGACGATTCGTTGTAGCAGTAGGGTTTAGTCCAAAATACTGGTGTAGTTCTCAGAGAATATGTCACGGCCAATAATCAGCTTCATAATTTCAGAGCTACCGGCCAAAATACGATTGATACGGGCATCGGTGAACATATTACAGATGGCGTACTCCTTCATATAACCAGCGCCGCCGTGCAACTGTACGCCCAGGTCCATCATTCGGCCTTCGATTTCGGAAGCTTGTAGCTTAGCCTTGGCCGCCATATTGGCCGTTAGCTTGCCTTGGTTGTGCATATTAACGCAGGTATCAACGTAGGCTTGCATAATGTCTATTTCGGCATCTATCTCGGCCATTTTGAATTGCGTGTTTTGCATATAGGCCAAGGGCTTGCCAAAGACCTTGCGCTCCATTACAAATTCGCGGGTGATATTGAACGCGGCGCGGGCATGGGCAATGCAACCGGTAGCCGAGATCAAACGCTCTTCGGCCAGGCCTTGCATTAAGTGGATGAAGCCATGGTCGACTTGGCCCAGCACATTTTCCTTGGGAATACGCACTTGGCTAAAGAATAGCTCGGCGGTGTCCTGGCCCTTCATGCCCATTTTGTCGAGGTTACGACCGCGCTCAAAACCAGCCATGCCCCGCTCGACCATAACTAGAGTCATGGCATGGGGGTTATTTTCCGGGTCACTTTTACCGGCCACGATAATCAAATCCGCATTGATGCCATTGGAAATGTAGGTCTTGGAGCCATTTAGGATGAAATCATCACCGTCTGGCTTCAAGGTAGTGCGCATGCCCGCTAGGTCGCTGCCAGCGTCCGGCTCGGTCATGGCAATCGCTAGAATCTTCTCACCTTTGACACAGTCTGGTAACCAGCGCGCCTTTTGCTCATCAGTTCCGAAGTTATCGATATAGGGGCCGACTAAACGGCTGTGCAGGGTAGCAAACCACTCGCCCGTGCCGGCGCGGCAGTTCTCTTCGATAATGATTTGCTCGTAGCGAAAATCTCTATCGCCCAGGCCACCATATTGCTCGTCCGGCCAAATCATTAAAAAACCTTGCTTACCGGCTTTTATAAAGGCCTCACGGTCAACAATACCGGCTTCACGCCAGGCTGGCATATGGGGTGCAATTTCCTGCTCCAGGAATTTGCGGTAGGCATCGCGGAACATATCTTGTTCTTCGGTAAAGCTTCTCATGAGGTGGCCTCTTAAATAGTGAATACACCATTATTGAGCGAGCTGCACCTTAGGCTCCATGACCACAGCTACCACAATGGCTGACATATGTGCTCAGGCTGTGAGCTAAACACTTGTTTCAGCAACCATTCTGGACTCTAATAACCGCTTTAGCAGGACGCCAGAGTAGTATTATGAAAATCCATACTTCGCTCGATCTAAGCCAGGAAGAGCTGCACACGGTGGTGCAAGAAAACCATAAAGTAACCTATAAACTGCTATTGAGTACTTTTGCCTCTAGTTTTGTTTGGCCATCGGTATCGGTTGCGGTTGCCTGGGATAGCATCAACCATACTTATGCTCTTTATTGGCTGCTCGCCGTCGCGCTAGTCATTCTGCTACGTTTATATGTTTTATTTCAATGGTATAGGCCCAAGCAAACCGACCAGCATATACAACGCTGGGAGAACACCGCCCTAGGGCTCACTTTTGCTATATCCGCCCTATGGGGCCTGGCAATGTACTCCATTGACATCAATGCACTTGGCTCTGACTTTAATTTCCTCAGTATTATTATCTTTGCGCTTATTTCAGCTTCAATTGGGCTGGCTTGCTACTGGGTGAATTACTTTTGGTTATTCACCGTGCCCATGATCGTGTTTTACGCTAGCTCGCTATTTTTTACCGCGCCCACCAATCAATATCCGCTAATTGCAGCCACTCTGGTTTTTGCGTTCTACCTACGCCAAATTGTTTATACCTACCACAGCAATATCGTTGAAAATATTTTGCTGCGTGAGCGGGTTGAGCATATGGCCGAAGACCTTGAGCACAAAAAAGACCAGGCTGAAGAGCTAGCCGAGTCGCGTAAAAATTTCTTGGCTTCGGCCAGCCACGATTTACGCCAACCCTTGCAAGCCATGAACTTGTTCCTCAGCGCTTTAAAACCTTACATTAAGGAACGCGAGGGTAAAACTATCTTTGGTAAAATGGAGGCCAGCACCGAGGGTATGAACGAGTTGCTGAGCCGTATTCTAGACATCTCCAAGCTAGACTCAAACACCCTAAACCTAAATATAACCACGTTTGATATTAGTACCATTATCGCCAATCTCGAACAAGAATTTAACGGCCATGCCGCCAAGCATAACTTGGGCTTTAATGTAAGTTCTATTAACGCTAAAGTCACCAACGACGCCGTATTGGTACAGCGTGTTATTTCAAATTTATTGGCCAATGCCATTAACTACACCACCCAGGGCAGCGTAAATATCGACTGTCATATCATCGACAAAAATATTGTTATTGACATTATTGATACCGGCCCCGGCATTTCCGATGAACAGCAAAAATTCATCTTTGATGAATTTTATCAAATCGGCAACCTGGAGCGTGATCGTAAAAAGGGCCTGGGCTTGGGCCTGTCTATTGTTAAACGACTCAGCTCTATTCTCGACCTTGACTTAAGCTTTGAATCCAGGCCTGGTGAGGGCAGTCGGTTCTCTATTAGTTTAGCGCAAGAATTTGACAAACCAATTAGCATCGAACCCGTTACGGCCAGCAGTGGCTGGACGGCTGCGAATAGTACCGTTCTAATCATAGACGATGAAGAAGCTGTATTAGACGGTTTGGGAACTTTATTCCAGCAATGGCACTTCGAGGTCTTGGTGGCCAAGTCGGCCAAAGATGCCATAGATATTTTACAAACCACCGAACAAAGGCCCGACCTCATTGTTTCAGACTATCGTTTGTGCGATGGTCTTAACGGTGTCGATGCGATACAGGATGTTAAAAATTTGCTGCAAGACCAAGAGATACCCTCGGTAATTATCAGTGGTGATACCGCACCGGAAAGATTGAAGGAAGTCGCTCAATCGGGGTATATCTTGCTGCACAAACCGGTAAAACCCGCTTTTTTACGTGCCGCTATTCAGCGATTACTGGCGTAATTAGTGCTTATCCAGAAACGCTAGTTTTTGGATAAGCACGGTGCAACACTTGGATGTGTTGCCAAAATCGTTGACGCTAAGTCATTGATTTTGTAAGCAAAGAAAAATCACATTTTTGCTGCAGCGCCATCCAGAAAATGGCAGGAGCCAGTTTCTGGATGTGAACTAATTAGTACGGCCACAAGGATTTAAAATAGCAGTGAAAATTTATACCGACTTAGATCTAAGCCAAGAAGAGCTGATTACAGTACAGAAGGAACACCGCAACTCAACTTACCTTTTGTTACGGCAAACCCTGGCCCCGGTGTTTATATGGCCCTGCCTTACTGTCTATGTGTTTTGGTCAAAAATCGACAATACTCTTGCCTTAATTTGGCTTGCTATAATTGGCTTGATCATAGCAGGGCGGCACTATTTGGTTTTTTATTGGTATAAGCCCCACCAAGGCGAAGCGACAGACATAATTCTTGAACGTGGCGTGCTCATTTTTACTTTTATGGCAGCCTGTGTCTGGGGCAGTGCTATGTGGGTGATGGACTTTAATCGGATCCCGGCCGAGTCGGTTTTCCTAAATGTAATCGCCTGTTCTTTAATCACTTCATCAATTGGCATATCCAGTTTTTGGGTGCAGTATTTTTGGGCCTATGCTATACCGTTTTTGTTCTTTTACGCCATTAACTTCCTTATTGGTGTACCCGACCCAAACTATATTTTGTTTGTTAGTGCAGTTCTTTTTGGCATATTCCTGAAGCACACCTGCTATGTATTTTACAATAAGAGTATCGAGAACATTCTGCTGCGCCATAGAAACCAAAGCATGGCCAACTCTCTCACCAAACAAAAACATAAGGCCGAGCAGCTGGCTTCTTCGCGAAGCGATTTTTTGGCCTCAGCCAGTCACGATTTGCGCCAACCATTACAGGCAATGAACCTATTTTTGGCCGTTCTCAAACCACATTTACAAACCCAAATTAGTGAGGAAATATTCGCCAAACTTGAAAACAGCTCCGATGATATGAACGAGTTATTAAGTAGTATGTTGGACATATCACGGTTAGATTCAGATACACTGCAAGTTGATATCAAAGCAATAAACTTGGCTGTAGTGTTGGCACAGCTAGACGGACGATTCCGGGTGCAAGCAGAGAACAAGGGGTTAGAATTTCACCTGGACTCAAATAGTTATTGGGTTGCTAGTGATGCGGTACTACTAGGACGAGTACTTTCAAATTTATTAAGCAATGCCATTAATTATACCCAGCAAGGTGCAGTTAGCCTTCGCTGCCAGCGTGAGGGCGAGAGCTTGTCACTGATAGTGCAAGACAGCGGCCAAGGTGTAGATAAAGACCAGCAGGAATTAATTTTTGATGAATTTTATCAGGTCGGCAACCCGGAGCGTGACCGCAAGAAAGGCCTAGGCTTGGGCCTCTCTATCGTTAAACGTTTGTGCGCCTTGCTCAATGTATCACTGCGGTTTGAATCGGAATTGGGCAAAGGCAGTTGTTTTACCCTAGCCCTTCCCTTAGCCGAACAAACAACCACCACCAATGCTGAATTAATATCGCCTTCTTTTAATAATTTAAACGATTACCAGGTACTGATCATCGAAGATGAACAGAGCGTTAGAGATAGCCTATATACCCTTTTAACTCAGTGGGGCTGCCGGGTAATAGCAGCCGAGTCTACTGAGCATGCCCTATCTCAATTAGACCCAAAATCATCGATAGATTTGATTATTTCCGACCTTCGCCTGCGAGATAACAGGACCGGGATCGAAGCGATTGCTGAAGTACAACAGTATATGACGGGGGAAATCATTCCCAGTTTAATCATTAGCGGTGATACCGCCCCGGAGCGATTGAAGCAAGTAGCCGATAGCGGCCATACCTTGTTACATAAACCAGTAAAGCCGATGCAGCTACGCGCCGCAGTGCAAAGACTATTAGCAAAATAACTGTAACTGGGTTTATTTTTGCAAAATACCTAAAGCTTCGGCTTTACGCACACAATCAACCCGGTTTTTACCTTCTAAGGCTTGGAATAGAACTTGAATATGAGACTTAATGGTGGACTCGCTGACAAACAATGCCTCACCAATGTTCTTATTACTCAAACCCTGCTGAATTAAGGTTAATACTTCATATTGCCTAGGGCTAATACTAAGATCTTGCAAGCGACGACTTAGATCGCCTTTGCAATTACGCTGCTGCAACCGTGCCAGCGCCTGTTCTATTTCCGGTGGAATAAATACCTCACCGCGCTGAACCTTTTCCAGCGCCTCTACCAGGCTATCTGTCACCATCGCTTTAGATAAAAAAGCCACCGCGCCCATAGATAAGGCTTGTTTTATTTTCCACGGATCATCAGAGGCCGACATTATCGCCACCGGAATGGATATATTTCGGTTGATAATTTCACGCATTAAACTCAAGCCATCGAGCTCCGGCATAAATAGATCCAATAGTAAAAGATCATATTTGTGCGCACCGGCCAATAGCTCAAAAACCTCAGCGACGTTTTTTGCACTATACACTTCACAGTTTAATGAACTGTTTTTTAGTACATAGGCCAAACCATCAGCAAATAAAGCGTGATCATCTATATGAAGAATATTCATTATTTTTTGTGAACCTATAGGTTCTTTATGCATTTCCTGTAACACCACGACTCCTTTGATCCCTGTGGTAATTCCCGCTATACAGCGGGTTGGGGTTATACCCTTTTTGTACTGCTATTGACTCATACTTAAGTAGGATTGAACCGGTTTTTAGTTTATTTTTAACCGATTCAAATTTCAATAATTTTTTAACACTTGAGAATTAAGCTAATACTAGCATCCTCAAAACAAATCATTCTTTAGTACGATCAAAAGTATGAATTGTTCCTTTAAATTAGCGCTCGTTCATCCGGCAAAGCTTCAAAAAATACTATGTGTTGATTTGCCCAACTTTAATGAGTGTAAAAAGGAACTAACATGATCACCAATCGTTACTATAAAAAACTTCTGGCCTCGGCCATTGCTGCTACTGCTCTTGCCGGAGCCAACCTAGCTTTTGCAACCGACCCCGGTACTGACGGTGATGCGTCTACCGTTGCCGAAGTAGACAACGAAGTCTTTCAGTTAAACGGCACCGTTGGCACCAACACTACCAGCATAAGTACCAATGCCACGAATATCGCCACCAATACAACAAGCAGTGGTACTAACGCTACCAATATTGCTACTAACACTACCGACATTGGTAACAACAGCTTGCTATTGACCAGCCAGTCGACTCAAATTACCACCAACACGACGAATATCACGGCTAACGGTAGCAGCATTAGCACCAACGCCACTAACATTACCAGCAACGATACCGACATTGCCGCCAACCTTAGTAGCATTAACACCAATACGACTAACATCACCAGCAATGATACCGATATCGCCACCAACGTCACTAACATCGGCACCAATGCGACCAACATCACCAGCAACGATACTGATATCGCAACCAACGTTAGCAACATCAGCACCAACGCTACCAACATCACCAGCAACGATACTGACATCGCGACCAACGTTAGCAACATCAGTACCAACGCCACCAACATCACCAGCAACGATACTGACATCGCGACCAACGTAAGCAACATCAGCACCAATGCGACCAACATTAGCAGTAACGATACTGACATTGCCAATAACGCTAGCAATATCAGCACCAACGCCAGCAACCACACCAGCCAAGTTGCCCTGCAAACCGCTAAAGATAATGTTCAAGATAACGCTATTAGCCAAAACCAGACGGATATTGCCAACAACACCGCATTGTTAGGCACCATCGGTGTTGGTACTGTTAGCAACGTTAATATGACAAGCCTTAGCTCTTATGATGTTGACGCCAGCACCACTTCTATCGGTTCAGGCAACGGTTCCACCAGCGCTACTTTATCAACCTCCGCTACCCAAGCAAAACTGGTGGTTAACAACGGCACTGCGGATCACGGTTTGACCGTAGGTACTGCCTCGACAGTTCTAAGCGGCGGCACTACTACCACTATTTTAACCTTGGACGACAGCGGCGCAAGTCTTGCGGATAGCGCTGGTGCACCAGTTAAGCTAATGGGTGTTGCCGATGGCACAACAGCCAATGATGCCGTTAACTACTCTCAGTTAAATACTGCGCAAACCACTTTGCAGTCAAACATCAATACCAATACTGGTTCAATAAATACCAATGCTGGCAACATTGCTGGCAACGCCACAGCGATTGGTAACCTGCAGTCTGGCTTGGGTACACTGAACACCAATTTCAGTAACTACCAGCAGGTTATGGCCGGCGAATTGCGTGACATTCGTGAAACCGCTTATTCCGGTATTGCTTCTGCCATTGCACTCAGCATGGCTCAGGCCCCATCTGCACCGGGTAAAACAGCGGTATCTTTTGGCATGGGCCACTATGAAGGCGAAAATGCTTTTGGCGTAAACGTATCACACGCAATAAAAGGTTTTGCCTCTCACCGCGGCACCGTCAGCTTTGGTGTTGCCAGCTCGAAGGGTAATACTGCTGGCCGTATCAGCGCCGGATTTGAATTTTAAGGGCCGTTATTCAATATGCTCAACAGGGCCGTTTTACGGCCC
>Ga0209292_1001186_pt1 | contig 32424 bp, 26 predicted proteins | sample GOMGulsemesocosm_2_FD_184634 | JGI IMG/M metagenome (GOLD analysis project Ga0209292, IMG submission 184634) | Methane-oxidizing microbial communities from mesocosms in the Gulf of Mexico - GOM9C Gulf of Mexico (SPAdes) (version 2) | ecosystem: Environmental > Aquatic > Marine > Cold seeps... | reverse complement strand
ATCCCTATTTTACTCATACGAGCTAGGTATTTTTTGCAAATTTCAATATTTTCTTCTAAAGGCTCTTCAGATAAATCTATCATGTGTGAGCTATACAATGATTTTCCAGTTTCAGCAAAATGCTTTTCACTTGCGTCTAATAAACCATCAATCCAAGGCAGTAATTTTTTAGCTGCGTGATCCGTATGTAAAATTACTGGTACACCATAAGCTTCTGCTAATAAGTGTACGTGCTTAGCGCCTGAAACAGCACCTAAAATTCCAGAAACATCATTTTCGTTTGTTAATCCTTTACCAGCATTAAACTGTGCGCCTCCATTAGAGTATTGAATGATTACTGGCGAATTTACTGCTGCGGCAGTTTCCATAACAGCATTGGCGCTATCTGACCCTACTACGTTAACGGCAGGTAAAGCAAAGCCTTTTTCTTTTGCATAAGCAAAAATTTCTTGCACTTCTTTTCCTGTAGCTACTCCTGGTTTTATATTGTAATTCATTTTAGTTATGTGTTTCTTGTAAAAAAATAGAGTACAAATGTAATAAAATTACGATGCTAAAAAGGATAATTTATACCAAAGTTATATACTGCATTTTTGAAATTATAATTTTTCAGCCATTTTCCGTTTTCAAGATATGGTTCGTAGGTTTTAAATCCGATATCAAATCGTAAAACAAAAAAGCTAAAATCGTAACGGAATCCTAATCCAGAACCTATGGCTAACTCACTAAGGTCTTTTAATGAATCAAATGTATACTCTGGGTCATCTTCATTGTCTAGTACATTCCATATGTTACCTGCATCAACGAAAATAGCACCTTTTAAATCGCCAAAAAAGGTATAGCGAAACTCTGCATTTAAAGCAATTTTCATATTTGCTTCATTAAATTCGTTTTTACCGCCACTAATTCCTGGTCCTAAGCTATACGCGTCCCATCCTCTATTGTCGTTACTTCCTCCTCCAAAGAAACTTCTGGAAAATGGTATAGAGTTTGAATTTCCATATGGAATTGCGATTCCGAAAAAGCTTCTAAAAGCAAAAGTGTTGTTGTTGGCTAATCCCCAGTATTTTATATAATCTAGTTCAGTTTTTGCGTATTGTGAGTAGGCAACACTAAATAATTCATATCTGTCATCAGTATTCTTGTTTAATCCTAATGCATTTGCTAATGTGGATATGGTATTTCCTGCTAACTCTAATTTTATTCCTAATCTGCTAAAATCATTATCAATAATGCTTGTACGTGTATTTTTTACATAGGAATAGTTGGTAGTGAAAATTAAATTATTTTCGGTTAAACGTTGTCTTCGTTCTTCAATATTTTTGATTTCTTGTGTTTCAGTTGCTGTGATTAACGCGCTAACACTAGGGGCTAAATTATTTGTAGTGACATCATGTATAAATATAGAGGTGCCTTCTGAGTAACTAAGGTTGTCGTTGGTGTAACCAGAGTTTATAGCAATTGAATTTAGCTTGTCGTAAGAGTTATTGTAGATTTCAAAATATCTTCCTGGGTTTAGGTTGTTAACAAACTGCATATTGAATAAATCAAAACGATTGGTAACGCTTGCTGATGAATACCAGCTGTAATTTAGTATTCCTGTGAATGTAGTTTTGTCTAAACCAATATTTGTTTGTGTACTTGCTCCAAAACTTACTCTAGTAGTTGGCGACATTATTTTAGGAATTATTTTTGAAGTATTGATAGGGAAAAGTATTCGAGGAAATGATAGCTTTAAGTCGGCTCCAAATTCTCGTACATCAAAAAACTGATCTTCCCTGTCTGCTCCGTCTTTTGAAGCTCCGATTGACCCCCTGAAGGCTAACTCTAAATTTTCGGCTCCTTTAAAAACATTTCTAGCTAGAATTGAGGTGCTTAAGGAAAGTCCAACATTTTGGATATCGTTGTGTAATGCATCTAAATTATATTCTAATTCAAATTTATTAAGAGGGGTTAGTAGTATGTTAGCAATCAAGCTAGTTCCAGTAGAATCCCTTTCGTCTATAATATATTTTATACTAGGGTACTTAAATGTTTTTAAGTTGTTAAGTTGTGTTAGCGTTAATGTTTTGTCGAGGTCTTTATAAATAGAGTTCGGTTTAATGAAAATAGCATCAGAAAGTGCTTTAGGTTTAAAGCGTAATTTATCAAAACTGTAAAAATTATGCCCATTATATGTGGTAGAATCAGTGATTACTTTTTCTTTGTTTTTATAATTAAAATCAGTAAAAATGTTTACTTCGCTGACTTTGTATATTTCATAGGGTTCACTATAGGTACTGTCTTGGTTTCTTACTTTTTTGTCGTCAATAAAAATATCAACCCAGGTTGTTTTTTTTATTGAGTCAGGTGCGTATTCACAACGGATACTTTCTTTTTCGAAAGTGTATAACCCTGAATTTCGCATAATGTTAGTAATACGCTCACGTTCATTAATTAAGTGTTGATCTCGGTATTGAATATTTGTTCTTATGTATGAGTTTTTTTTATGAAGATTATAAATAGAGTCTACTATTTTAGAGTCTATTTGCTGGCTTATGGAATCAATGATGTATGGGTCACCAGTTTTAATAATGTAGTTTACTTCTGCTTTTTTATTTTTGTTGTATACTATATTATAGTCAGTTTGAATATCGTGATACCCATTTTGGTCAAGGTGTTTTTTTAAGTTTTTAATACTCTTATTTATTTTGGAAGAATCAATTAAAGATGGCGCTTCACCCGACTTTTTAAGCCAGTTGTTAATGCCTGCATAGGCTTTTTGTAGTTTTATAGTCTGTTTTTTTGAAAGAAAATTATGTAAGCGTTGTTCTCTATTAGGCTTTCGTTTTAGCCAATTAGTAAAAGTAGAATCAGGGTTTTTATTAGCGAAATTATATATTTTTAAACGTAAGGGATAACGAGCAAAAAGGCTATTAGGTTTTGGTTTAATTAAGTTTTTGATAACGTCATCAGTATTGTTTGATTCGTTATAGGTGATATTGTTTTTAGTAAGGAAATATTCGTCATCCTCTAGGTTTTTTGTGACGCTACAAGAAATTAATATGGTAGTTATTACCAGAATAAATGATATTTTTGCTAAAAAGTGTTTCAATAGACTAATTGGAATTAAATTCAAAAATACATTATTTGAATGTTAAGCAAAAGCAGAATTACATTAATAACGAGTTTAAAACAAAAAAAGTACCGTTTACAACATCAATTGTTTGTTGTAGAAGGGATAAAAACAATTACTGAGTTTTTAAATTCATCTTATGTATTAGAATATTTATATACTACTAGAGCTTTTGAGCAAGTTGCTATCGAAAAACAAACTGTAGTATCAGAGTCTGATTTGAAAAAAGTTAGTTTTTTTAAGAATACAAATTCAGCTTTAGCTGTTTTTAAAATGAATGCTGCGGAAAATATAGATGAATCAAAACTTATGGTGGCCTTGGATAATGTTCGTGATCCAGGTAATTTGGGTACAATCATCAGGTTATGTGATTGGTTTGGAGTTACCGATTTAATTTGCAATTCAGAAACAGTAGATTGTTACAACGCCAAGGTGGTTCAGGCAACAATGGGATCGTTAACAAGAGTGAATGTAACGTATTTAAATTTGGAAGCTTATTTATCTGAAAAGAAAAACATTCCGGTGTATGGTACTTTTATGGAGGGGGATAATTTATATACTACAGTAGTGAGTCCATCTTCTGGGATTATTGTATTAGGGAATGAAGCAAATGGGATTTCTGAAAGTATTGAGAAGCTAATCAGTCAAAAAATTACAATTCCTAAATTTGGAGCAGTACAACAAACAGAAAGTTTAAATGTAGCAATGGCAACATCTATTGTACTGAGTGAATTTAAACGTAAAACTATTGCAAAGTAATATTTATGAAGTAGCCTCTAGTTTGCATTTTGCTTATATTTCCTGTCCATGGACTATTGGAGTCTTTATCTCGTACTAATTCATCACCATTTCCGAAAACACCTCTGATAGATGGGGTGAATTTGAAGTTGAATAAATAAAAATCAATTCCAAAACCAAGTTCCATGAAGCTAGGGTTGCTTGTCATTCTAAATTTACCAGCAGAATTATCGTCTAGACTTTTTTCATTACTCGATAAATTTATAGCAGCAGAAGCTCCGGCTAATAAAAATGGCTTAAAGTTGTTTAAACGTTTAGTACTTACTTTTAAAAGTAAAGGAAGGTATACATAGGTAGATTTTACTATACGTTCAGAATTTGAGGTTTCTGTAAAATCATCAGTAGGTGTTGTGTATGATTCAGGATAAGTTAAAGTACGTGTTGTGAAACTTAATCCCGGTTCAAAGCGTAAATCTAAATGATTGGTCATGCGTAAATTACCAATTAAACCAACATTAAAACCAGTAGATGTCCCTACAGTAATGTCTTTGTGGGCATCTGTTTTGTATTGAAATTTAAAATCTAAGCTGTTAAAGCCTAAATAATACCCATAGGATAGTACTTTGTTGTCTATATTTCCATTCCCTGCTGTTGCCCCGTTAATAATTCTTGGTTTTGAAAATAATTGTGCATAAGAAGTACTAATGTACCCTACTAACAGAATGAATGTGACTAATTTCTTCATTGAATACTAATTTACTACTTACTTGAGGTATATATTGATGCTACGCCAAAAGTTTGTGGATGATCTTGAACATCTATAAACCCAACTTTTCTTAAAATATTGTTTAACTTTTCTCCATAAGGAAAATTATGTGCCGATTCGGATAAATATCCGTACGCCTTTTTGTCTTTTGAAAATAGTTTTCCAATTAATGGAAGTAGGACATTAGAGTGAAATAAATATCCTTGTTTAAAAGGAAATTTGGTTGGAACAGAAGTTTCTAATATTACAAATTTTCCTTGAGGTTTTAACACACGTAATATTTCAGATAAGCCTGTTTCCAATGTTTCGAAATTACGTACTCCAAAAGAAACCGTAATAGCATCAAAAGAATTATCGTCAAAAGGTAATTTTTCGGAATCACCAATAATCATTTCTATTCTGTCTGCAAGATTTTTATTATTTACTTTCTCTCTTCCGACATTTAGCATACCTTCAGAAATATCAAGCCCTACAATTTTTTTTGCAGTTGTTTTTTCTGCAAACATAATTGCTAAATCACCAGTCCCAGTTGCGATGTCTAAAATACTGTTAGGTGAAATGTTGTCAACAAGTTTAACCACTTTTTCCCTCCATTTTTGGTCAATTCCAAAAGAAATAACCCTGTTTAAACCATCATATTCTTGTGAAATGGTATCAAACATTTTGGTTACTTGTTCTTTTTTGCCAAGATCAGAGTCTTTGTATGGTGTTATGTTTTTTGACATGGTGTGAAATTTGAGCGAAAATACAAAATCAACTACGGCAAAGCAAGAATAGATATGAGGAATAAGGGAAATCACATGTAAAGGAATCTTTTGTGTAATGGAGGAAGTATAATATGTGGCGATTTTAGTTTTTCTTTTAAAATAAATTATCTTTGTGTTCTTGTTTATAAACTAAACAAGTTAGGTATGACTTAAGTTGTACTGTCCCAAGATAAACAAAAACTGATGAGAATAATTATCGCTGGTGCTGGAGAAGTAGGTTTTCACTTAGCAAAATTACTTTCCTATGAAGCGCAAGACATCACATTGATTGACTGTAGTAGAGAGAATTTGTTATATGCAGATAATCATTTGGATATTAGGGTTATTAAAGGTGACGCAACATCAATAGCGGTATTAAAAGATGCAAATGTAGCTACGTCTGATTTGTTAATATCTGTAACCTCTTCTGAAACAACAAATATTACTGTTTGTGTTTTGGCAAAGCAATTAGGGGTAAAAAAAACTATAGCTAGAATTTCCAATTCTGAATTTATTGAGCATAAAGAAGAAATGCAATTTGCTAAACTAGGGATTGATGAATTGATTTCTCCGGAATCATTGGCGGCATCTGAAATTGAATCCTTGTTAAATGAATCTGCTTTTAATGAACGTTTCGAGTTTGAAGGTGGAGTGTTAACGATGCTTGGTTTAAACCTGTCAAGAAACGCTTCTTTTGTTGGGAAATCAGTCAAGGAAGCTGCAAAATTACTACCTGAAATTCATTTTGTGCCCATAGCTATTCAGCGTCATGGAACCCAATATACAGTTATCCCTAGAGGAGATACGATGTTTAAGGAAAATGATCAGGTTTATTTTGTAACCTCTTCTGGAGGTGTGGATGAACTTTATCGTCTTTCCGGAAAAGTAAAGGAATCAGTCAAAGATGTGATGATTTTAGGAGGAAGTAGTATCGGGCAAAAAACGGCTAAAAATTTATGTGATCATAAGTTTAACGTAAAGTTAATTGAGAAGAATAAAAATAAGGCTTTTGATTTAGCTGATGATCTTCCTGGCGCCTTGATTATTAATGCTGACGGAAGAAATGTGGAGCTTTTAGAAGAGGAGAGTATTGATGAAATGGATGCTTTTGTAGCAGTAACGGGAAATTCCGAAACAAACATCATGTCTTGTTTAATGGCAAAATCAAAAGGAGTTAAAAAAACAGTGGCTTTAGTTGAAAATATTGATTACTTTCAATTGTCTCAATCTATTGGGGTTGATACCTTAGTAAATAAAAAACTAATTGCAGCCAATACAATTTTCCGATATATACGTAAAGGAGATGTTGTAGCAGTAACACAATTAAATAACTTAAATGCAGAATTATTAGAGTTTGAAGTAAAGTCAAGTTCTAAAGTTTGTAATAAATACATTAAAGATCTTACATTTCCACGATCAGCAATAATTGGGGGTGTTATACGAGATGAAAAAGGCTTAATTGCACTTGGTGATTTTAAAATTCAAGCAAAAGATAAAGTTGTAGTGTGTTGTTTGCCTAGAGCGATATCAAAAGTAGAAAACTTATTTTTATAACGTTATAAAGGTCTTGTGAAAAAACTCAATACAAAAATAATCATTCATATAATGGGGCTGTTAATGTTATTTAACGGTGGGTTTATGTTAATTGCAGCTCTAGTTAGTTTTCTGTATGAAGATGGAGTTACACTTGATATTTCTTTAGCAGGTCTTGTAACATCTGCAATTGGAGGTTTATTGATGTATGTGACTAAAAATCATAAAAAAGACCTTAAGAAACGAGAGGGGTATATAGTAGTTACTTTCGGTTGGCTGTTAATTACTTTTTCAGGAACACTGCCGTACTTATTTACGCAAGCTATCCCAGGTTTTACGAATGCTTTTTTTGAAACAATGTCTGGTTATACTACAACCGGAGCATCCATTTTAAGTGATATTGAGGTTATTCCAAAGGGAGTTTTGTTTTGGAGAAGTATGACCCATTGGATTGGTGGAATGGGGATAATAGTCCTTGCTGTAGCAATTTTACCTTTGTTAGGAATTGGTGGGATGCAGTTATTTGCTGCAGAGGCGCCAGGGCCAAGTGCGGATAAATTACATCCACGAATTACAGATACAGCAAAACGATTATGGCTTATTTATGTAGGGTATACTATTGCTGAGACTATTTTGCTAAAATTGGCTGGAATGAATCTTTTTGATGCTATGAATCATTCTTTAGCGACACTGTCTACAGGAGGGTTTTCTACTAAAAATGCCAGTATAGCATATTGGAACGATAGTCCAATGATTCAATACATTATAATTGTTTTTATGTTTTTAGCGGGAACAAATTTCGTATTGAGTTATTTTGCTTTTAAAGGGAAAGTGCAAAAAGTACTTAAAGACGAGGAGTTTAAGTTCTATAGTATATTTATGGCGCTGTTTGCAATTATGTGTGCCTTTGTGGTGTATTACCAGGCAAATGTGCCAGTTTCAGTGTATCATGCACAAATATTTGGTGAGTGGGAAAGCGCTTTTCGTCACTCATTGTTTCAAGTGGTGTCTGTTGTTACTACTACGGGGTTTGTTACGGCTGATTTTACTAATTGGACTCCTTTTTTATCAGTTTTCTTCTTTGGGTTAATGTTTGTGGGTGGATCTGCGGGTTCTACATCTGGTGGTGTAAAAGTTGTTCGTCACTTGGTAATGATTAAAAACGGCTTGTTAGAATTTAAACGAACATTACATCCGCATGCTATTATTCCTGTGCGATATAATTCAAAAGCGATATCAAAAGAAATTGTATTTAACGTACTAGCTTTTTTTATATTGTTTATGCTTTTGTTTATAGTTGGGGCTCTGGGTTTAGGGATGTTAGGTTTGGATTTTGAAACAGCAGTTGGGGGAGCAGTATCTAGCTTAGGGAATGTTGGTCCTGCATTTGGGTCATTAAGTCCTTTAGAGAATTATGGTCATTTGCCAAGTTTGGCTAAATGGTGGTGTGCTTTTTTAATGCTATTAGGAAGGTTGGAGTTGTTCACGGTATTAATAGTGTTTACCCCATTTTTTTGGCGAAACAGATAATTCCTGAAACTTTTATTTTAAGTTTCTAATCCCTTCGTATACTACTATACTTACGGCGTTGGCTAAATTGATGCTTCTTACATGAGTACTGAAGAGTGGAATGTTGTATAATTTATCTGTGAATTTATCAGTAATACTTTTTGGTAGTCCTTTTGATTCTTTTCCAAATACTAAAAATAATTCATCCTTAAAGTCAATATCATAGTATTCCTTAGTTCCGTGACTAGATAGGAATGCCATTTCTTTGTCTTTGTGGGTGTCTAAAAACTCATCAATATTTTCGTAAGTAAATAAGTTGATGTGTTTCCAGTAGTCTAATCCAGCACGCTTTAATCTACTATCACTTAGTTCAAATCCAAAAGGTTTGACCAAGTGTAAATTGGACCCAGAAGCTAAACTTAAGCGGCCAATATTTCCAGTATTAGTATGTATTTCAGGTTCAATTAAAACGATATTGTATGCCATAGTAAGCTTTTGTTGGTAATAAAAAACCTCACTGCAATAAGTAGTGAGGTTTCTGTATTGTTAAAATATAAGTCTAGCTCAACGCTTTTTTAATACGTGTCATTGCTTCTCTTAGTTGTTCTTCACTTGCGGCGTAAGATATTCTAATACAGTTAGGAGCTCCGAAAGCATCACCTGTTACGGTTGCTACATGTGCTTTTTCTAATAAATATAAAGCAAAATCTGATGCGTTGTCAATTTTTATCTCATTTAATGTTTTTCCGAAAAAAGCTGATACATCAGGGAAAAGATAGAAAGCTCCGTTTGGAGTATTCGTTTTTACGCCTTCAATTTCATTCAGTAAACTAATAACAATATCACGTCTTGATTTAAACTCATCAACCATGTATTGTATTTTACTCACGGGAGCATCTAGAGCTGCAATTGTAGCTCTCTGAGCTATACAGTTAGTTCCTGAGGTGATTTGTCCTTGCATTTTAGTACAGGCCTTAGCAATCCATTCAGGAGCTCCTATGTATCCAACTCTCCATCCAGTCATGGCAAAAGCTTTAGCTACACCGTTTACAGTAATGGTACGATCGTATAAATCAGGGATTCTAGCGAAACTAAAATTCTCACCTTCATAATTGATGTGTTCGTATATTTCGTCAGAAAGAATAAAGATGTTTGGGTGTTTCTTTAGTACTTCAGCTAATGCTAAATATTCTTTTTCTGTATATTTTGATCCACTTGGATTATTAGGTGAATTGAAAAATATTAATTTAGTTTTTGGTGTTATTGCGGCTTCTAATTGTTCTGGTGTGATTTTAAAATCAGTGTCAATTGAAGAAGGGATTTCTTTGTAAGTTGCTTCAGCTAAAGTTGCGATTGCAGAATAACTAACCCAGTAAGGTGCAGGAAGTAAAACTTCATCACCTGGGTTTAATAGTACCATAGCAATATTGGCAATAGATTGCTTTGCTCCAGTAGAGACTACTATTTGACTTGGAGTGTAATCTAGTTTGTTATCTCTTTTGAATTTTCTACAAATAGCTTCTCTTAACTCTTCGTATCCATTTACAGGTGTGTAATTGTTATAATTCTCGTTAACAGCTTGTATAGCGGCCTCTTTAATGAAATCCGGTGTGTTAAAGTCTGGCTCACCTAAACTAAGTCCGATAATGTCTTTTCCTTCGCTTCTTAATTCTCTGGTTTTAGCGGCCATAGCTAAAGTCTGTGATATTGGTAAGCTGTTAATTCTGTCTGAAAGTTGTTTCATAAGTATTGTTTGGTAGAAAGTAAAAAGGGTAAAGAATTTTCTTTACCCTAATTTTATTGGTTTATGCTGTAATTGGTTTTTTACCTAAATAGTTTAATTGATTGTAGTGTTCAATGATTGCTCTACCCATAGTTTTGTATTCATTGTAAGGTAAGCTAAACTCATGTGCAGTTTCCTTGACTATTTTTGCTATTTTCTTATAGTGAATATGACTAATATTCGAGTATAAGTGATGTTCTACTTGGTGATTTAATCCTCCAGTATAAAATCCAACTAGCCAGTTTTTAGGAGCGAAATTAGATGTGGTGAATAACTGGTGAATAGCCCAAGTGTTTTTCATGTTTCCGTTTTCATCTGGTGCAGGAGTCTCTGTATTAGGCATTACATGTGCTAATTGAAAAACAACACTTAAAATGATTCCTGCAGTGTAATGCATTACTACAAAACCGATTAAAACTTCCCACCATGCAAAACCTAAAAAAAGTGGTAAAACTACCCATAATGAATAGTAAACTATTTTACTGATAACTAATTTTGTCCATTGAGTAGTTGCACTAGGTGCTTTTCCGTAGGACAGTTTTCTTTTTAAATATTTATATGTTTGAATAAAATCAGTAGTGATTGCCCAGTTTAGGGTTAGTAATCCATATAATGCAAAAGAATAATACTTTTGATATTGGTGAATTTTAAGCCATTTTGAATGTGGTGAGAAACGAATAATTCTTCCAGCATCTATATCTTCATCATGACCTTGTATGTTTGTGTAGGTGTGATGTAAAACATTATGTTGTATTTGCCAGTTGTATACATTCCCTGCTAATATGTATATGCTACTACCCATTAGTTTGTTGACCCATTTTTTACTAGAAAATGCTTCGTGATTTGCATCGTGCATTACATTCATACCAACACCAGCCATTCCGACACCTATAATAATCACAAAAAGTAATTGCAACCATGTAGGAAGCTCTAGGGTTAGGATTAATACCATTGGAGCAAGAAACAACGTAAACATTACTATAGTTTTTATGTATAGTTTCCAGTTTCCGGTTTTCTTAATTTCGTTTTCTTTAAAGTAAGTGTTAACTCTCTTGTTTAAAGTTTTGAAAAACTTTGCAGAATCAACTCTTGAAAATTTTATTGTAGGATTCATTATGTTGAAATTGAGGTTTATTATTATGCAAATTTATTAATATAATTGTTTAATTACTTGTTTTAGTCTAAGAATTACTAATATTATTAACTAATTTTGCGGTCAAATAGTATTTTAGATGAAAGAAATAATTAAATATTTCCCTGATTTAACGAAATCTCAATTAGATCAGTTTGCTCAATTGGAAGATTTGTATATAGATTGGAATAGTAAGATCAATGTAATTTCAAGGAAAGATATTGATGAATTATATACGAGACATGTACAGCATTCACTAGGAATAGCAAAAGTTGTTCAGTTTAAAAAAGGTGCTTCAATACTTGATGTAGGTACTGGTGGAGGTTTTCCTGGTATTCCGTTAGCTATTTTATATCCCGATGTGCAATTTCATTTAATTGATATCATTGCAAAAAAATTAAAAGTTGTTCAAGGAGTTGTAGATGCTTTAGGTTTGACTAATGTAAAAGTAGAACAAACACGTGCGCATTTGGTTGATGATAAGTATGACTTTATAGTGAGTAGAGCGGTTACTAATATGACTGATTTTGTAGGTTGGGTTAGAAAGAAAATTAAGAAAGAACAGCATCATGATGTTAGAAATGGAATCTTTTATTTAAAAGGAGGGGATTTAACAGAAGAGTTATCATTGTTTCAATCTGTAGAGTTAACGGATTTAACTGATTTCTTTGAAGAAGAATTTTTTGAAACGAAAAAAGTAGTCTATTTGCCTATTAAATATAAACCATAAAAAAAAGCCCTGTCAAATTGATAGGGCTTTTTTTTGTAAATTATTAGTTTGTTTTATTAGAATGAAGTTGTTAGGTTTATTGTAAAACCTGTATTAGGGCTTACTACTCTACATACACCTCCAACACATAGTAATCCTCCACGTTGTCTACCGTAATTCACGCCTACTCTAGAAGCTCCTTTGGTGTAGCTTCCTCCGAAATTATAGTAATGTATTCGATCATCTTTTACGTCATTGTCATAATTCCATGAGTCATTAGCGTAGATACCTATTTTAGAGTTTAAGTTAAACTCTAAAGTTCCTCCAACCCAATCATTATTATCTTCATAATAACGATTTGTAGGTTTTGCTTTTTTAACTGACAAGTGTTGTAGTTCTAAGCGAGCAGATTTTCCTTTTCCTAGTTTATAAGTCCCTTCAAGTACACCAATGTTTGACTGGATGAACTTATTTGAAACTCCGAGTGGACTACCTGTAGCTAAATCTTTATCAATAATAGTGTTAACATAAGTAGCTATACCGCTAAATTTTGGAGAGAATTTTTTTCTAACTTCTATGTTAAAATCTCTAAAGTATTTTTTCTTAAAGTTTAGTGCTTCTGCTTTGTATGAAGCGTCTTTAGAAAAACCAATTCCTCCAGAAGGGGTTGGATCAGTGACTTTTACTGTTAAACCTGCCCAGTAGGATATGTTTGCAGCTACTTTTGTTCCGTATTTACCACCAAAAGCTGATCCTTTTTTAAATTTATAATAAAGGTCAAATTGATTACCAATTTCTCCTGCATTTACTTTGTTTACAACAAAGTTTAAGCCTGGTTGTGCTTGATATACATATATGTTAGTAAGTGTGTAATCGTGTTGTTTGGTTAAACCTGGTAAGTAATTTACAATTTTATCTCCATAGATGTTGCTACTTCCTGCAGCTGTTCTCTCAGAGTAAAAATTCATACCCTCAAGTCTTCTGAAAGTGTTACTTACTCCAAATCCTTTTTGTGAATATCCTAGCGTCCATAAAGCAGCTTTACCATCAAAATGTAACTTTTCAACTACTTGTTCTGCATCGTCTAGTCTTGACTCACTACCTTTCCATACATATTCAAAGCTGGTGTATACCTTTCCAAAGTCAGCATCTATCCTGCTTGAAAATGAATTTGATAATTCGGGTACATTTGGGTCAATGTTAGCAGTTACATAGTCTTCTTTTTTTCCGACATAACTAAAACCTACATTTAAGGAGTTTAGTTTTTCAAGTTTAAACATTGTAGCTAAATCAATTTCTGTATTTGCTCCAAATAAAGAGGGGTCAGAAATATTATAATTAATAAGGAGTTTACCACCTTCAATGCTTGTATTAACAAAACCTGTTCTAGGTTGTCCCCAAAAAGCTGAAACGTTTATAGATTTACTAAGAGAGTAGGCTATACGGGCTCCTCTAATTGAATTGTTTCTACCTAAAGCTCTGTCTTCCCATGCTCTTAAAATTAAACCACTTCCATATTGCTCATAAAAATTACCTAACGTAATGTCTAACTTGTTATTTTTGAAATTAGCATAGAATAAAGCGATACCAATTTCTTGGTCAAAACTATCAGAATAGTTTAATAAGGACATTGGTGAATAACTTTCAGCCTGAATACCAACAGTAAAGTTTTTTAAGAAACTATAATCTAATCTTAAATAACTATTTGCTCTTAAATGATCTTCCCCGTTAACGTCTTTCTTAAGTTCAGTAAAGTCACCTAGTTTTTTGTCGTCATTATACCATTGTATATTGCTTTCAAAACTTCCTGAAAGGTTATCTAAAAATTTATTTACGGTTGTTTTCTTCTCTTTTGGGATAGAGTCATTTTCTTCTTGAGAAAATCCATGTAACGAAAAAGATAGTGCTAAGGCACTTAATATGATTTTTTTCATTTGTAGTGTTTTTGGTGAAATTGAAACGTTGTAAGACATCAAAAGAAGCAACATGTAAAATTACTTCCTTTGATAAAAATGGTTTCAATTATTATTTTGTGTGTTTTTTGATTTCTTCGTATAATTCATCTTCAGCACCTGGTGTGTATCCTGAGTGACGGTAAACAATTTTATTATCCTTAACTATTAATGTTACAGGTACTGTAGATACACCTAATGCTCTTTTTAAATCGTGATTAGTGTCAAGTAATACTTCATACTCCCATCCTTTTCCATTAACTAATGGTTTAACGCGTTTTACTGTTCTAGAATCATCTACAGATACGGCGTACAGTTTAATATTGGTTTCATCTTGCCAATCTTCATATACATCACTAATAGCGTCTAGTTCATTCTTGCAAGGGACGCACCATGTAGCCCATAAAGCGATGACGATAGGTCCGTCTTTAGATAATTCTTTAGTATTAATGGTTTTGCCGTCCATAGTTTTTAGTGATAAACTTGGCAAGGTGTTTTGTGCGTTTATTGTGATAAAAGATAACACAAATACAATAAGTAGACAGGCTTTTTTCATAATGTTATGATAATTTTGGGGTTAAATTCATACAATGATATTGTTTAAAATGTAATAAAACAAAAAATATATCGATAAAATGAGATTTTTATCGATATGTGGTGGAATTAATAAAAAATTATTATATTAGCGACTGAATTTTAACTTATTAACCCAAAATTTTAAACTTATTATCATGAAAAAAATTTCGATTTTAAAGTATTTCGCATTGTTTCTAATCGTAGGAATAATGTCATGTGGTTCAGATGAAACCCCAGATTTTTTACCTGCATCTCCTACAGTAACATCAATTACCTTATCAGCTAATGATACCACTTTATTTGAAGGGGAGTCGGCAACGTTCAATGTTGTAGATAACTTAGGGAACGATGTTACATCAGAGTCAGTAATCACAGTAAATGGTGTTGTTGTAACGGATAATCCATACGTGTTTACTACTGAAGGTACATATGTAGTTGTTGTAACTAACGGTGACTTTGAAAGTACCATAACAATTGTGGTTGAGGCTGTTCCAGTTCCAACAGCAATTACCTTAACAGTTGATCCAACAACATTGTTTATTGGAGAATCTGCTACTTTTACTGTAATGGATGATTTAGGAAATAATGTTTCTTCAATTGCTACTTTTACAGCTAACGGTGTAACAGTAACAAGTCCTTATGCTTTTCCTACTGCTGGAAATGTAGATGTAATAGCTAGTTTTTCTGGTTTAACTTCTAATACTGTAAGTGTTACAGTTAATACACCTAGTGCAAGAACGTTCACAACAAAAATATTATTAGGTGATCATACTGGTACATGGTGTGGAGCTTGTCCAACAGCAGGTGTGAAAATTCATGCAGCTAAAGCAGCTAACCCAAATGTGATTCCAGTAGCATTTCATAATGGTGATTCTATGGCTAATTCAGATACACAAGCTGTTGAAAATTACTTTAATCCAGCAGGTTTTCCAACAGTAAATATTAATGGTAAAGCTGGTGAATGGTCATGGTCAAATTTCCCTTCGTCGGAATTAACGCCATTTTTAAATGCAACGCAAGCTACTGGTTTAGCGATAAACTCTACAGTTAGTGGAAATAATTTAGATATTACTGTTAAAGTTGGTTTTGCTGATGTAACAGATACTAACTTGAAGTTAACTGTTTATTTAGTTGAGGATGGTAGAGTAGAGAGTCAGTATAATTACTATGAGGCAGGTCCTAATCCAATCCCGGATTATGTACATGATGATATTTTAAGAAAATCATATACTGCACCAATGGGAGATGTAATTCCAGCCGGAAGTATTGTGACTGATGGTGATTATGTTAAAACATTTACAAGTGTAGTAATTCCAGGAGGCGTGAATACTGATAACTTAAGACTTGTTGCTTTTGTTTCGGATGCAGGTAACAATGTATTGAATATTCAAACTGCAGGAACTGGAGTAGATAAAGATTTTGACTAATAAATGATTAGTTATTAAAATAATAGTAAAAGCCACTTCGAAAGAAGTGGCTTTTTTTGTTTTTATTGCAATTTTAGGTAGGGTTAATGAGGAGCTTCTTGTTTTAGTATTATGTTGATTACAACATGTTAACCCCTTAAATTATAACAAAATGAAAACAAAAACAAAAACAAAAACAATTTTCAAGTGCTTTGCATTATTTATTGTGTTCGGAATAATGTCATGTGGATCGGATGACACTCCGGTAATTGGAGTAGGAAATGGAACAGGAACAGGAAACGGAACAGGAAACGGAACAGGTGATTCAAGTACAAGAACTTTTACAACTAAAATTTTATTAGGAGATCATACTGGTACATGGTGTGGTGCTTGTCCTACAGCAGGGGTGAAAGTTCATGCTGCAACTCAAGCAAACCCTAATGTTTTTGCTGTTGCATTTCATAATGATGATTCAATGGCAAATGCAGATTCAAATGCTGTAGCTAGTGCATATTCAGTTAATGAGTATCCTACCGTTCATATTAATGGAAAAGCTGGGACTTGGTCTTGGTCAAATTTCCCAACATCTGAATTAACACCATTTTTAAATGCTACGCAACAAACAGGTTTGGCTATTAATTCAACAGTTAATGGTGGAAATTTAGATATTACTGTAAAAGTTGGGTTTGCTAATATTACAGATACTAATTTAAAATTATCAGTTTATTTATTAGAAGATGGAAAGGTTGAAAGCCAAAGTAATTATTATGTAAGTGCACATCCAAACCCTTGGACTGACTATGTACATGATGATATTTTAAGAAAATCATATACTGCTCCGGCGGGAGATGTAATTCCTGCAGGAAGTATTGTTGTTGATGCTGATTATACAAAAACATTTTCTGGTGTTGCTATTCCTGCTGGAGTAGATGTAACTAAATTAAAAATTATAGCTTTTGTTTCAGATGCTACAAATAAAGTGCTTAATGTGCAGGCTGCAGGAACTGGAGTAAATAAAGATTTTGACTAAAAACGATTAGTTTTAAAATAATAGTTAAAGCCACTTTGAAAGAAGTGGCTTTTTTATACTCTAAATGAATCTTGTGGCGAGAGAATTACTTTTTTGTGTTATAGCTTATAATTGAGTTTCTTATATTTAAATGTGCAATGAATTGTCAAGGAAGTCATTTTTTTTGGGATAAGTTCAAGGGTAATTAGCCTCGCTTGTGAAAATAAAAAAAGGATCAAACAGTATTATTTGATCCTTTTTTCGTGAAATTATAATTGAATTACTCTCCTAAAAAAGGGTATCTGTAATCTGTAGGAGTTACAAATGTTTCCTTGATTAAACGAGGTGAAACCCAGCGTAATAAGTTTTGAGCAGATCCTGCTTTGTCATTTGTTCCAGAAGCTCTAGCTCCTCCAAATGGTTGTTGTCCAACAACGGCTCCGGAAGGCTTGTCGTTTACATAGAAGTTTCCTGCACAGTTTTGTAATGCTTTAGAAGCTTCTTCAAGAGCGTATCTACATTCAGAGAAAACAGCGCCAGTTAAAGCGTATTCAGAAGTAGCGTCAACTAACTCTAGTGTTTTAGCCCAATCAGCATCTTCATATACATATATAGTAACTACAGGTCCGAATAATTCAGTTTCCATAGTAGAATAGTTAGGGTTTGTAGTAACAATTACTGTAGGGTCAATAAAGTATCCTTTAGATTTGTCATAAGTACCACCAGCAACTATTGTAGCATCATCGTCTTTTTTAGCTTGCTCAATGAAAGAAACTAGCTTATCAAATGATCCTTCGTGAATTACTGCTGTAATAAAGTTGCTTAAGTCAGCAGGTGATCCTATTTTGAAAGAAGCAACATCAGCTTTTACAAAGTCAATTACTTCTGTAGCGATAGATTTTGGTAAGTAGATTCTTGAAGCTGCAGAACATTTTTGTCCTTGGTATTCAAATGCTCCTCTAGAAATTGCAGTAGCAACTTGCTTAGCGTTTGAACTTGGGTGAGCAATAATGAAATCTTTACCACCAGTTTCTCCAACAATTTTCGGGTATGTTTTGTAGTTGTGAATGTTTTCTCCAATTTTTTTCCAAATTTCTTTGAAAACATAAGTTGATCCTGTAAAATGAATTCCAGAAAAATCAGGACTAGCTAATACAGTGTCAGTAATCATGACAGGGTCTCCATAAACTACGTTGATTACACCATCAGGTACACCAGCTTCTTTAAAGATATCAACAATTACTTTTGCTGAAAATATTTGATGATCACTAGGTTTCCAAACAACAACATTCCCCATTAAAGCAGCACTTGCAGGTAAGTTTGCAGCAATTGCAGTAAAGTTAAAAGGAGTAATAGCATAAATAAAACCTTCTAATGGTCTGTATTCAACTCTGTTCCATACACCTTCAGAAGAATCTGGTTGGTCTGCGTAAATTTGAGACATGAACTCAACGTTAAAACGTAAAAAGTCAATTAATTCACAAGCAGCATCGATTTCAGCTTGAAACACATTTTTAGACTGTGCAATCATGGTTGCAGCATTAATTTTTGCTCTGTAAGGACCAGCAATTAAATCAGCAGCGCGTAAAAATATTGCAGCACGTTGCTCCCATGGCATTTGCGACCATTTAATACGAGCTTCTAAAGCAGTAGAAATAGCATCTTCAATATGTTTTTTTTCTGCTAAATGATATGTTCCTACTACGTGTTGGTGATCATGAGGTAAAGTCATATTTCTGGTATTACCAGTTTTTACTTGCTCGTTACCAATATATAATGGCACATCTACATTGCTGTTAAAATATGTGTCATATTGCTTTGTTACAGCTGCTCTTTCTGGAGTTCCAGGAGCATAGCTCTTAACTGTTTCGTTAATTGCTTTTGGAATTTGAAAAACACCTTTTCCCATAATATTTAAGTTCTAAATGTTGAATAATTTTTAAGGTAACAAAATTACTAAAAATTTAAAGAATAGGGTGTTTGTTGTTTGTACTATTGTATCTAATGTTAATTAAGTGTGATAAATATTAGAAAAAATCCTTGTAGTTGATCTTATGTACTGGTGACTTTGAATATTATTGTTTTTTTTAAGCAGGTTTCGGAGTGTTAAACCCATAGGTGGGATTGATATTTTTTGTAAGTTGCACAGTGTTATTTAGACTATCAAATATAATATGTGTACAGTAAGTTTTATATATAAAGGTAATAAAGATTTTATGCTGATTTCTAATAGGGATGAAGCAGTTAATAGAAGAACTATTACTCCAAAGTTGTATGAGGAAAATGGAGTTGCGTTACTGTATCCTAAAGATGAGGTTGCTGGAGGGACATGGATAGGTTCGAGTTCTAAAAACAGATTGCTTTGCTTGTTAAATGGGGCTTTTGTAAAACATGATAGAAAATCGAGTTATAAAAAAAGTAGAGGGATTATTGTAAAAGAATTACTGGAAGTAATTGATGTGTTTGCTGAAATTCACCAGTATGATTTTAATGATATAGAGCCTTTTACATTGTTAATAGTAGATTGGAATTCTGAATTGAAATTAATTGAATTGATTTGGGATGGAGCAAAAGCTCAAATTACCAACCTGCCTTTGGAGCCCAAGATATGGAGTTCTTCTACCTTGTATAATGCAGAAATGAAGTTGATGCGTAAACAATGGTTTGAAGAGTTTTTGAGTCAAAATGGTTCATCTAGTAAAGAGTTGTTGTATTTTCATGAGCACTATGGAATAGGTGACTCTATGTTGGATTTAAAAATAGATAGAGGTTTGCTGAAAACAGTAAGTATTACCATGTTTGAGAAAAAGAATACTGATATTCAGGTTGTATATAAAGATTTATTGCAGCAAGAAACTGAAAAATTAAAGTTTAATATGGAAATGGCGTCAAATAATGAATAATACAGGGATTATTTTAGTGCTTGCATATCCTGAAACTATTGTAATGGTTTCAGAAGAATGGTTTTCTCCTTTTTTAAAATACTTGGGTGTTGGAAAAAAAGATTATTTACGAGCTGGACATGCTGCTTTGGTGTTGATTGATAAAAAGAAAGGTGATTTAGAGTATCATGATTTTGGGCGATATATTACTTCGGAGCCAAATGGTAGGGTAAGAGGCAAAAAGTATGACGGAGAATTAGCTTTTCAGTTAAAAGCAAATATTGTAAATGGTAAAGTTCAAAACTTAAATGAAATATTGAACTTTTTATCGACTAACCCAAAATTGACTCACGGAGAAGGGAAATTAGTGGCTTCTGTTTGTGATCAGGTTGATTATGAGAAGGCAAAAAATCATATCCAAAAAATGCAACGTCAAGGTGGGATTAGATATGCTGCCTTTTTGAAAGTAGCTAGCAACTGTGCTCGTTTTGTGACTACTACATTGATTGCTTCGGTTACGAATAAAAAAATCAAAAAAAAATTAATCTCTTCTCAAAATTTTACTCCAAGTACAGTAGGTAATGTTGTGAATTCTGATACAGGAAATCAAGTATATGAAATTAATGAAGGTGTAATTTCAAAATTTGAGTCTACAAAGTTTAAAGAAAATAAAAAGTATTTATTTGATCGTTTGCCAACACATCAGGTTAATTTAATAGGGACATTAGAGCCAAAATCCATTATAGGAGTGCATCAGAATGCGAAGTGGTTATCGGGTATTGCTGCAGGTGCTTGGTATGAGTTGACCGATCATAATGATTTACAAGAAAATGAATTTCGTTTTAGAAGAATATCTCCGAATGGAAATGTGGATATAGATGCTGTTTTTTCTACTAAAAACAGTTTTGTATTAGAAAATGATTTTAAAGTTATTCATAACTCTAATTGTAGTTACTGTACTATTGAGCAGAATGGTAAAATATTACAGTTGGGTTATTTGCGTGGTTTTAATTCAGTGCAAAAGGAGCGCTCAATTTAAATGTAGGGATAGCTACTTTAAACGTTTTTGATGAGTTGAAACTAATCATGTTATAAAACCCTTTCATAGATCCGTAAGGCGAAGCAAGTAAACAGCCAGAGCCGTAACTGTGTTTTTCTCCAGGTTTTAAAACAGGTTTTTTTCCAATAACACCTTCCCCTTCAATAATTTCTGTATTGTTTAAAGAATCATAAATTTCCCAGTGTCTCGAGGTAAGTTGAACAGATTCTGAGCTTTGGTTTTCAATGGTTACAATATAACCAAAGGCGAAATGCATTTTATAGTTCTTATAAAATGTACCTTCAAAATTCGTTTTTACAGAGATTTTTATTCCTCGTGTTATTTGTTCAACCATAATTTAGGTGGTGTTATGTTGTAAAAATAATCATTTTTTTTTATTTAAGCGCTTGTTTGTTGTGATAGAGGGTAATAAAATTATTAGTTGCTAATATTTATGGAGCTTGCGCTACTGATTCCGATAACCTTATCGTATCTGTCCCCAATGTTTTTGTAGTACACTATTACGGTATACTCATTTTCAGTTTGATAAAAATTCCCGTCGATTAAGGAGTGATCTACTTTGTTGTTGGTGTGAGTGATGAACTTGTAATTTACAAACCCTTGCTTTATTAAAGAAGTGTTTTCGTAGACTCCTGTTTTAAGGTTGAATTTTAACTCAGAAGCTTCATCAAGATTGTAATTGTTAAAGTTACCTATAACATAAATTTTACGATCACTCAAATTTTCATAGTTCTCTAATGAAAAATGCATTTTTACATAATCTGCTTCTATGTTGTTGTTTTCTGCGTTCAAATTTCTAACTACGTATCCTCCATTGATGTCAGGGTTGTAGGTGTATGGCTCATGTCTTCTCGAGCTATTAGTGTAAAGTCTGTTGTGATAAAGGTCATTTAGTTCAAAATTTCTAATACTAATGTTTCCTCCTCGGATGTTTTTATTGTCAAAATAAAAGTATTCGTTTCCAGCCCAGAATGCTGCTTCTTGGTCATAACGATACATCAGTTGATTCCCTATGGTATATTGCGGTTTTAAGTTGGTAATACAGTTGTTGATGTTATTGTTTTTAAAAACAAGTGTTTTAATGGATTTTTTCGGGTTGATGAAAAAATTGTTTCTAGGTTTGATTGAGAATTGTACTATTTGTTTTTCGTTAATAAAAGCAAGGTTTCTAGAGCGTTTTATTTCAGTTTTAACAGATGCTTCGTTTCTATAAACGATAAATTTTTTAGTAAACACAAGTGTATCATCGTCGTTGTAGATTTCTAAAAAATAGTTTCCTGTTTTAATAATTCTTACATTATCATTGGGTATTTGTAGTTTGTAGTGTGAGTAGATTTGTAGTGTGTTGTATGAATTTTCGTAATCTTGAATGTGCTGGTCGTCCATTCCTCGTATGAATTCACTTTTATTTAATTGCGATTTTGACCAGTCAAAATTGTGATGTGATATTTTGTAGTAGTAATCAGCTTCATCGCCGTTAATATCATCAAAAGAAAAAATCAATGTTTTTCCTAATTCAATTAACGGAACTTGTCTTTCAGAAGTAAGTTCTTGTAGAATAATCGTTTTAATGTTTTTTGGAGGAGCTACTTCGTTAATTGTTTGTGAAAATCCAATTTGAAGACTTATTATAAGAGTAGTTATAGTGATGAATCGCATTTAATAAAATATGTTTTGGTGTAAATATAATCAATTTTCATACCACGGCAGATTATGGATTGAAAATTTATTTAGAAAGGATATAAATAAATAAAATTGACTTAACACAATTTTAAGAGTCGGCTATTAAATTGTAAATTTGGCTCGAATTTTTTAGAAAAATCTACTCAATTATGTCCAAAGACATTCGTATACGAAAAGGGTTTGACATTAAACTTGTTGGTGCAGCCGAGAAAGACACGGTGCAAGCTATAGCAAGTAATGTTTACGCAATTCAACTTTCAGATTTTCATGGAATAATCCCAAAAATGCTTAAAAAAGTTGGTGATAAAATACAAGCTGGTGAGGCTGTATTTTATAACAAAACTAATGAGGCTATGAAATTTGCTGCTCCAGTTAGTGGTGAAATTTCAGAGATTGTTCGTGGAGACAGAAGAAGAATTCTAACCATCAAAATCAGCGCAGATAAAGAACAACAATATACTAGTGTTACTAGTATTAATGTTGACACTGCAAATGCTGAAACTATCAAAAATCATTTATTAGCAACTGGTTGTTGGCCATTTATTAGCCAGCGTCCATATGCTATAATTGCAAATCCAGAAGTTGCTCCAAAAGCTATTTTTGTTTCTGCTTATGCAAGTGCTCCTTTAGCCGCTGATTACGATTACGTATTAGCTGGTAAAGAAGCTGAATTGCAAGCTGCAGTAACTGCTTTAGGAAAGTTAACGGAAGGTGCAGTACACATTTCTGTAGGAAAGAAGTCAAATTCTCCTTTATCAGGATTAAGCGGTATTACATTGCATAAAGTATCAGGACCGCATCCTTCAGGGAATGTAGGGACACAGATTAATAAAATTGATCCTGTTAATAAAGGTGAAGTAGTTTGGACGGTAACACCTCAAGATTTAGTTATCATTGGTGAGTTATTATTAACAGGTAAATTTAACGCTGAGCGTACTATTGCTTTAGTAGGTTCTTCTGTTAAAAAGCCTAAGTACTACAAAACTAAAATAGGATCGGAAGTAGCTGCATTTGTATATTCTTCAGGAGTACATACTGAAAACATTCGTGTGATTGGTGGAGATGTGCTTACAGGAGCAAAAGTAAATCCTGATGGTTATTTAGGGTATTACAACAATACAGTTACTGTAATTCCTGAAGGAGACGATTATGATTTATTTGGTTGGAACAAACCAGTATTTAATAAAGTATCTACTTCAAGAGCAATGACTTTTTCTTGGATGATGCCAAATAAAAAGTTTGACTTAAATACAAACACCAACGGAGAACACAGAGCATTTGTTGTTACAGGTTCTTTTGAAGAGGTTTTTCCTTTAGATATGTATCCAATGCAGTTGTTAAAAGCTTGTATGGTGAAGGATTTAGATGAAATGGAAGCTTTAGGTATGTATGAAGTTGCGCCAGAAGATTTTGCTTTAACTGAATTTGTTTGTGTGTCTAAACAGCCACACCAAGAAATTATTAGAGAAGGGTTAGACTTAATGTATAAAGAAATAGGATAACGCTATGAGCTTAAAAAGTAATTTACATAATTTAAAAGAAAAGTATAAAGGAACCAAGATGGCTCCTGCTTTTAATGCGTTACATACGTTTATATATTTACCAAATGAGGTAACTCATTCGGGAAGTCATATTCGTGTAGCGGACGATTTAAAACGTACAATGAATACTGTAATCATGGCTTTAGTACCATGTTTAATATTCGGTATGTTTAATGCTGGTTACCAACATTATTTAGCTACTGGAGAAATTCAAGCGGCTACAGCTGGTTTTTTAAGTCCTGAGTTCTGGACGATGGATAACTTCTTGTTAGGTGCTGGTAAAATTTTGCCATTAGTATTGGTTTCTTACATCGTAGGTCTTGGAGTAGAATTTATTTTTGCTATCATTAAAGGTCACGAAGTAGAAGAAGGGTACTTAGTATCTGGTATGTTAATTCCATTAATTGTTCCTGTTGATATTCCTTTATGGATGTTAGGAGTAGCGGTTGTTTTTGGAGTTGTTATTGGTAAAGAAGTATTTGGAGGTACAGGAATGAATATCTTGAATCCTGCATTAACAGTAAGAGCATTTTTATTCTTCGCGTATCCAACTTGGATGACAGGGGATAAAGTATGGGTTGAAGGAGCTCAAGAAGCTACTGGAACTCCTGACGCTTTTTCTGGAGAAACAATATTAGGGTCTTTAGCACAAGCAAAAGAAGTGAGTTATTCAGTAATGGATCAGTTTATAGGGTTTATACCTGGGTCTGTTGGTGAAACATCTACATTATTAATTTTATTAGCAGGGTTGTTCCTAATCTTCTCTAAAATTGGTTCTTGGAGAATTATGTTGTCTGCTGTAGTTGGATCTTTAATAATGGGATTAATTTTTAACCAAGTAGCACCTTCAATGGAAGGAACAAAATTCTTTGCATTAATGGATATGCCTTACTGGCAACATTTATTAGTTGGTGGTTTAGCATTTGGTATTGTGTTTATGGCTACTGATCCTGTATCGGCAGCACAAACAAACAAAGGAAAATGGATTTACGGTTTCTTAATTGGTTTCATGTCAGTTATGATTCGTGTATTCAACCCAGCCTTCCCAGAAGGGGTAATGTTAGCTATTTTATTAATGAATGTTTTCGCTCCAACAATTGACCATTATGTGGTTCAAGGAAATGTGAAGAAGCGATTAAAACGTGTAAAAACAGCATAAGTTATGGCTATAGATACAAGTAAAAATTCATACACGATTATCTTTTCAATCGTGATGGTAGTAGTGGTAGGGACATTATTAGCGGGGATTTCTTCGGCTTTACGTCCAGATATCAAGGCTAATGAAAGAATAGAGAAAATGCAAAACATTTTGTTTGCAATGGGTGTAGTAAATTCAGAAGATAAAAATGAATTTGCTGACAAAACTAAAGCGGAAGATTTGTTTAAGCAATATGTAGGTGAGCAGCAATACATCGTTAAAGGTGCAACGGCTACAAAAACAATAGAAGCATTTAAACTTGAAGTAAAGAAAGAGCAAGATAAAGTAAAAGCAAACGATTCTTATGAGCAACAATTGCCTTTATTTATTGGTAATAAAGACGGGAAGAAATTTTACGTTGTACCAATGAGAGGTAATGGTTTATGGGATGCTATTTGGGCTTATGTTGCATTAGATGAAAATTTAGTGGTTCAAGGTGCTTATTTTGATCATAAAGGAGAAACTCCTGGTTTAGGAGCTAATATTAAAGAAGCTTACTTTAGAGATGACTTTAAAGGAGAACATATTTTTGATGCAGCTGGAAACTACCAAGGTATTACCGTTAAAAAAGGAAATTTAGATCCTAAAAATGACCGTAAAACTGATAATGCAGTAGATGCTATGGCAGGTGCTACAATTACTGGTGATGGTGTTACAGCAATGATTAAGAATGGTCTTGCTTTGTACTTGCCATATTTTGAAACTTTAAAAACAGCTAAATAATTATGGGACTTTCAAAAAAACACAAAGGACTGTTGTTAGATCCTTTAGCAGATAACAATCCTATTACTATTCAGGTTTTAGGAATTTGTTCAGCCTTAGCAATTACAGCACAATTAAAGCCATCAATTATCATGGCGGTTTCTGTATTATTTGTATTGGGTTTAGGAAACGTGGTTATCTCATTAATGAGAAACATTATACCTTCAAAAATTAGAATTATTGTTCAGTTAATTATTGTTGCAACTTTAGTAATAATAGTAGATCAAGTACTGAAAGCGTTTGCTTATGAATTAAGTAAAACCTTGTCAGTATTTATCGGGTTAATTATTACGAACTGTATTATCATGGGGCGTTTCGAGGCCTTTGCTTTGGCAAACAAACCTTGGCCAGCATTTTTAGATGGTATTGGTAATGCTGCAGGTTACGGAGTATTGTTAGTTGTAGTAGCATTCTTTAGAGAATTGCTAGGTGCAGGAACATTATTCGGTATTAAAGTATTAGGAGATCCTATTGAAAAAACTGGATTGTATGCTTATGGATATGAAAATAACGGTTTTATGGTATTAGCGCCAATGGCATTAATAGTTGTAGGAATCATTATTTGGGTACAACGTAGTAAAAATCCTGCTTTAGTAGAAGCTCACTAGGCGATTAGTAATTTTTATGTCACACTGAGCTTGTCGAAGTTGTCATAAAAACTAAAACTTATAAAATATGGAATATTTAGAATTATTATTTAAATCGATATTTACCCAAAACATGGTATTTACATATTTCTTAGGAATGTGTTCTTACTTAGCGGTATCTAAAAAAGTATCTACTGCAGTTGGATTAGGAGCAGCAGTAATATTTGTATTGGCTATTACAATGCCTTTAAACTGGTTGTTAGACCAGTATTTATTAAAAGATGGAGCTTTAGCTTGGTTAGGAGAAGAGTATACTTCTTATGATTTAAGTTTCTTAACATTTATCTTATTTATTGCTACTATTGCTACAATGGTACAGTTAGTTGAGATTATTGTAGAGAAGTTTTCTCCTTCGTTATACAACTCTTTAGGTATATTCTTACCACTTATCGCAGTAAACTGTGCTATTCTAGGAGGGTCATTATTTATGCAGCAAAAAGAATTACCATCAATTGGCCATGCTACTGTTTACGGTGTGGGTTCAGGTATTGGTTGGTTCTTGGCTATTTTAGCAATTGCAGCAATTCGTGAAAAAATACGTTACTCAAATGTACCACCTGCCTTAAGAGGATTAGGGATTACATTTATTATTACAGGTCTTATGGCTATTGGTTTCAATAGTTTTGGAGGAATGTTAACTGGTGATGATGGTAAAGCGAAAAAACAAGAGAAAACAGCAGTTGTTGAGGTTGAAAAAACAGAGACAGTAGCGGTTAATACAAACACAAAATCTGTAAACTAATTATGATATATTTAGCATCAACAGGAGGAGCAATAGCTATTACAGTAGTAGCGTTGTTTATTTTGGTATTATCCTTGGTTTTAATTTTGATCTTTGCAAAAGATAAATTATTGCCATCAGGAAACGTTAAAATTACTATTAACGGAGAAAAGGAAATAGAAGTAGCGTCAGGTGAGACCTTGTTAGCTACATTAGGAGCTCAAAAAATATTTTTACCATCAGCTTGTGGTGGAGGTGGAACTTGTATACAGTGTGAGTGTCACGTTCATGATGGTGGTGGTGAAGCAATAGCGACAGAATTACCTCACTTTACGCGTAAGGAATTAAAAGCTGGTGCGCGTTTATCTTGTCAAGTAAAAGTAAAACAAGATATGAATATTTCTATTCCAGAAGAAGTTTTTGGAATTAAGAAATGGGAAGCAACTGTAGTTTCAAACTATAACGTAGCAACTTTTATTAAAGAATTCGTAGTGGAAATCCCTGAAGATATGGGGTATAAAGCTGGAGGATATATTCAAATTGAAATTCCAGAATGTGAAGTGAAATTCTCAGATATGGACGTTTCTGCACATCCTCAAGATCACCCAGGAGAACCAGATAAGTTTAAGGCTGATTGGGAGAAGTTCGGTTTATGGCCATTAGTTATGAAAAATAGCGAATTGGTTGAACGTGCTTATTCGATGGCTTCTTATCCTGCTGAAGGCAGAAAAATTATGTTGAATGTACGTGTAGCAACACCTCCTTTTGACCGTGCCAAAGGCGGATGGATGGATGTGAATCCAGGTATAGCATCATCTTATATTTTCAATTTAAAGGAAGGTGATAAGTGTACCATTTCTGGACCTTATGGTGAATTCTTTATAAATGATTCTGAAGCAGAAATGTTATACGTAGGTGGTGGAGCAGGTATGGCGCCAATGCGTTCTCACTTATATGAATTGTTTAGAACTTTAAAAACAGGAAGAAAAGTTACCTATTGGTATGGGGGACGTTCAAAAGCTGAATTGTTCTACATTCATTACTTTAGAGATTTAGAAAAAGATTTTCCAAATTTCAAATTCTTTATAGCATTATCTGATCCAACTGAAGCAGATAACTGGAAGATTAAAAAAGATGTTGATGATGTAAATGGAGATGGTTTCACAGGATTCATTCATCAAGTTGTAATAGATGAGTATTTATCTAAACATGATTCACCAGAAGATTTAGAATTATACTTCTGTGGACCACCATTAATGAACAATGCTGTTCAGAAAATGGGTGAAGACTTTGGTCTTGACGATGAGAATATCCGTTTCGATGATTTCGGAGGATAGATGATAAATCATCATTAATGTCATTGCAAGCGTAAGCGAAGCAATCTTTTATACTTAAAAAAAAACCGACACAATTATGTGTCGGTTTTTTTATTTTGCGTCTATTTATACAAGGTTACGTAGTATATTATCTAAAGCATTGTATTTCTATAGAGTAATTTTTTTCACACCTATTATAAACATATTTTCATAAAGTTAAAATTTAAAAATATATTTATAATGAAAAAAATTACTTTAAAAGGTGTTTTGTTATTGGTTGTTATGGGGGCCTTTTTTACAGGTTTTGCACAGCAGCAACAGAGACAAAACACATCTAATCAAACATCTTTTGATTTAACAGAAGAGAACCAACAGCACTTTGATGAAACAGGAGTTGTTCGTTGTGCTAGTGTTGAGTACCAAAATAAAATACGCCAGAACAATCCTAGGAAAATTTCTGATACACAATTTGAACAATGGTTAGCACCACACGTTTCAGAGTATAAGGCGCGAATAGCAGCTGGTGAGCGTATGGCAATTACTACAATTCCAATTATTTTCCATGTATTTACAGATTGCGCAGGATCTGATAACGTTTCAGCAGCGTTAATTCAAGCTCAGTTAGATCAACTGAATATTGATTTTGCAGATACAGCAGGTAGTCCATTTGCTCAATCAGCAGATTCTGAGATTAGATTTGTATTTGCACAAGTTGATCCTTCAGGAAATATATTACCTGAACCCGGGATTAATAGAGTATCAGCATATGGAGAGGGACCTTTTGCAAATGGTGATGTGGATGCTATATTAAAACCAGGAACTAGTTGGGACCCTAATTCTTATATGAATATTTGGGTAGCTAATATTACAGGAGGTTTACTGGGCTGGGCTCAATTTCCCGATCCTGCAGGTACGGGTCTTTTAGGACTGGGTGTTGGAGATGTTGGCGCTGTAGGTGCTGCAAATACAGATGGTGTTGTTGTCTTGTCCTCGTCAGTTGGTTCAGTAGCAAATCCAAACCCAGCAGGAGGGTCTTATCCTGCTGGTAGAACATTAACTCATGAAATTGGTCACTGGTTAGGATTACGTCATCTTTGGGGTGATGGAAATTGTTCTGTAGATGATTTTTGTGCAGATACACCTAATTGTGATAGTCAATATTATGGAGTAGGACCAGGGCCTGTCCAATGTGGTAATACAAGAATGATTGAAAATTACATGGATTATTCTGATGATGTAGCAATGAATACCTTTACAGCAGATCAGAAAGTAAGAATGCAAGCTATTATGGGGGTTTCTCCAAGAAGAATTGATTTGGCTACTTCTACAGCGGCTAATTCAGCTGCGCCAGTTGTTTTCTTTGACGGTTGCTCATCTGTTTTTAGTATAACTGAAGGATCTGATTGTGGATTTCAAGACATAACTATTCAAATAGGTAAATCTAAAACGTCAACAGGAGCTGAAACAGTTACGGTTAACAAGTCAGGTACGGCTACAGATAATATTGATTATGTAATACAAACGCCTAGTTTAAACTTTGCTGCTGGATCAACAGTGAAGCAAGATTTTACAATTAGAATATTCGAAGACGATTTTGTAGAGGGCGATGAAACAATTATTTTAGATTTAAATGTTACAACAGCGGGAAATACTTTAACTACTAGTTTGGCAAATCAAATAACGATAACTATCCTTAATGATGATTCAATAGTAGCAACTATTTCAAATAACACATTGTTTTCAGATGATTTTTCAGATGGTGATGCAAGTGATTGGACTATTTTGGATAATAATTCAGAAACTGCGGATGATTGGAGTTTAGTAGACGATACGAATTTCCCTGCTCCTTTAGGAATTTATACAGATTTCTTTATGGCATCATATTCTTGGAACGGTTCAGCATATTTCCCTGATAATTTTCTAAGTACGCCTTTAATTTCTATTCCAGCTGGCGCTACAAATGTTCAGTTGTCATATTTAGCTGGTTCTGGAAGCGATGTTCTCTATTATAATGAAAATTATGAGGTTTGGGTATCAACATCAATTTCTTCTTCAGCAAACATTTTGGCAGGAACAAGAATAAAAGATGAAAACTTAAATGCATTTTTAACTACTGCTGGTGGACAAACAAGAACTGCCTCTTTAGCGGGGTTTGATGGTCAAGATGTGTATGTGTCTTTCAGGCATCACGATTCTAATGATAATTGGATAATTGGTATTGATGATGTTGAACTTACTGCGGATTTATTAACAAATATACAAACAACTGTTAATACGGGTACGCCAGATCAAGATGCTCTATCAGTATCAGGTACAGTTTATGCAAGTAATGCGGTAGATGGAAATATAATGGCTGATATTACAAATTCAAATGGTGTGGACTATGGTTGTGTTAGTACTTCTGTATCTAGAGCTTCTGGAGGAGCGCAAATTTACCAAGTAGCAGGTGCAGCTAACTTTGTAATGGGTAAAAAATTTGCAATTACTCCAGCGTCAATACAAGTAGGTGGGAATGCTACAGTTAAGTTTTACTTTACTGAAGCAGAAATTGTTGAATGGGAAGGAATAACAGGAAATAGTAGAAGTACACTAGCAATAATCAAGGATAATGGAGTTTCTGAAACTGCAATGGCAACATTAGGAGCTTTTGGATCGAATGTAACTTTAGAGGCTACTTTTGCATCAGGTATAAACGGAACCTATTATTTTGGTAAAATGGAAGCTGTTTTAGGGGTTACTCAAAATCAGTTTAATGTGTTTAATGTATATCCAAATCCATCTTTTGGAAATATAACACTTTCTTTAAGTACTAATGAAAGTGTAAATGTATCGTTATTGGATATTAGAGGAAGAAAAGTTTACACTGAATTGTATAGTAATAATTCAGATGTATTTACAACTGAATTAGATTTTAGCACTTTAGCTTCTGGAATATATATGCTAAATGTGGAAAGTGGAACTAAAAAAGCAATTAAAAAAATCGTGATTCAATAAATTCCGTGAGTTGAACATTTTTTAATGTTTTAAAACCGACACAAATTGTGTCGGTTTTTTTTTGTGGGTGTATTTTTATAATCCTAGTTTATTAATAGGGTATATTCTGTGATATTTTTTTGCTTTTCAGGGTTAAAATGTTATATTGGGAATCTCAAATTAATTTAACCCAAAAAAACATGAAAAAAATTACTTTAAAAAGCTTTTTTGCCTTTGCTACTTTAATAAGCATGTTAAGCACAACTGCACAGGAATTGCATTTGACAAAGCACACACAATCAAGTAGTTCTACATTGGAACTGACAGAAGAAAGTCAACGTTCTTTAGAACAAACAGGATTTGTTAGATGTCTATCTCAAGAAATGGACGCCAGAAGAAAACAAAGGGACGGAGATACGCAATCAAAACAAGATTTTGAAAATTGGTTGGCCCCCTTAATAGAAGCTCGTAAAGCTGAGGTTGCCCAACAAAAGGCTGCTGGAACCTTTGTTATGGCAGTTGTAAATATACCTATTATTTTCCATGTTATTACTGATGGAACAAATCCTACTAATGTGAGTGCTGCTCAAATACAAGCGCAAATTGATCAATTGAACTTAGATTTTGGAAACCTGGCTGGGAGTACTCATCCTGCGGCTGCAGATGC
>Ga0209292_1001183_pt1 | contig 32465 bp, 27 predicted proteins | sample GOMGulsemesocosm_2_FD_184634 | JGI IMG/M metagenome (GOLD analysis project Ga0209292, IMG submission 184634) | Methane-oxidizing microbial communities from mesocosms in the Gulf of Mexico - GOM9C Gulf of Mexico (SPAdes) (version 2) | ecosystem: Environmental > Aquatic > Marine > Cold seeps... | reverse complement strand
TCTCCCCAAATATGTTCTTCGTTTAGTTTCGCATACACATATAAAAAATTGTCATCCCAAAGCATTTTTACATTTGTTTGTTGATTTGGAACCTTTACACCTTCAATATCAATGAAGTTTGATGTGAATTTAGCGTTTTTCCAATCACTCTCGGTTGCCTTTCCATCAATAATTAATGGAGTGGTTGTTTTGTATACAACATACGTTTGTGGGCTGACAATTTCTGAATTTAAGTGTGCGGAAATTGTCTTTTCTTTAGCGCAATTTGAGAATGTAATGATAAAAAAACTTAAATAAATTAAGTTGGAAAAATGATTTTTCAAGGTGAATTTTATTTTGATAGCAGCTAAGATAATAAATAGCAGCTTTTAAATAATAATTTTATGTAAATCAATCTCAAAACATGTAACTTTACAAAGTAAATTATCAACTTAAAAAAGAGTGCAAGCTCGTATCTTTATACAATGGAGAGTCATTTTGAATTGAATGAAGTAACCAGAAAATTACCAAAACACTTACATAAGTTTATTGTTAAGCAGCCTTACAGCGAATATACGGCACAAAACCAGGCGGTTTGGCGTTATGTAATGCGAATGAATATTGATTATTTAGGTAAAGTTGCTCATAAGTCTTATTTAAATGGATTAGAAAAAACGGGAATTTCTTTTGATACAATTCCAGAAATGGAAGGAATGAACCGTATTTTGAAAGAAATAGGTTGGGCCGCAGTTTCTGTTGATGGATTTATTCCTCCCAATGCATTTATGGAGTTTCAAGCCTATAATGTATTGGTTATTGCTTCAGACATGAGAACAATTGATCATATTAAATATACACCTGCACCCGATATTATTCATGAAGCCGCAGGGCATGCACCCATTATTGCCAATCCAGAATATGCAGAATATTTAAGACGTTTTGGGGAGATTGGAAGCAAGGCAATTTCATCTTCTAAAGATTATGAAATGTATGAGGCGATTCGATTGTTATCGATCTTAAAAGAAGATCCAAGTGCTACAGAAGAAGAAGTTGAAAAAGCTCAAAAAGCAGTAGAAGAGTTGCAGGATAATATGGGAGAAATGTCTGAAATGGCACAAATTAGAAATTTACATTGGTGGTCCGTAGAGTATGGGTTGATAGGTGAATTAAATGACCCAAAAATATATGGAGCTGGATTGCTTTCTTCTATTGGAGAAAGTGCTTGGTGTTTAACAGATGAGGTTAAAAAACTGCCATATTCTTTGGAAGCTGCACATAGAAGTTTTGATATTACAAAACCGCAACCACAGTTGTTTGTTACGCCAGATTTCGCGAAACTTAGTTTGGTTTTAGAGCAGTTTGCCAATACCATGTCACTTAGAAAAGGAGGTATGAAAGGTGTAAAGAAGCTCATTGATTCTAAAAACTTAGGGACCATTGAGTTGAGTACGGGGATTCAAATTTCTGGACATTTTAGTAGGGTGATTGAGTTTGAAGGGAAATCTATTTACGTTCAAACCACCGGTCCAACGGCTCTAGCAAATAGGGATAAAGAATTAATTGGTCATGGTGTGGAATATCATGCGCAAGGATTCGGAAGTCCAATAGGGAAGCTAAAAGGGATTAATATTTCGATTGAAGATATGAGTCCTAGAGATTTAGAAGCGTATGGGATTTATGAAGGGAAAGAAACTACATTGGTATTTGTTGGAGGTGTAAAGGTTGTTGGCGAGGTTATTACTGGAACTCGAGATTTGCAAGGAAAGATTCAGTTAATCTCCTTTAAGAATTGTACCGTAACTTTTGAAGATGAAATTTTGTTTGATCCTTCTTGGGGGGTATACGATATGGCCGTAGGAGTTGAAGTTGTTTCGGCATATTCTGGTCCAGCATCAGTAAATTCTTTTGAAGAGGTGAATAAAGTTTCGGAAACGAAAACGCATAAAATTAAGTACACTGAAAAACAAATTTCATTGTATCACTTATACAGACAGCTAAGAACCTTAAGAGAAGCTGCTAAGGTTACAGAAAAAGTTGTGGAGATAATGTATGCTAAGTTGGTTGCTAATTATCCAACGGACTGGCTATTAATGTTAGAGTTGTATGAGGTATCTGTAAAGAATAATTTTTCAATACAAAAAATACTTCTAAAAGAATTAGATAAATTGAAATGTAACAAAAGCTACACTACGCTTATAGAAAAAGGCATAGCTTTGTGTTCAAATTAAGATAAAACTAAAAAGTATGGGTTTATTTAACCTGTTTAAAAGAAAGAACATGGAATCAGAGATCAAAGAATATTTAGAAAAAGGAGCTGTTATTTTAGATGTTAGAACGAAAGTGGAATGGGATGAAGGCCATAGCGATGGTGCGGAACATATAGTTTTGAATTTAATCCCTTTAAAGTTGGAAGAAATCAAAGCATTCAATAAACCCGTAATTGCTGTTTGTAAAAGCGGAGGAAGAAGCGGACAAGCAACTCAGTTTTTATCAAGTAATGGCATTGATGTAATTAATGGTGGACCTTGGCAAAATGTAGATCAATACCTTTAATAGCCGTAATTATTAAAACCAGATTTACGATGTCTTCTTAAACGCCTCATTATTTTTAATGAGGTGCTTATTTTTCTAAGTACTGCCATAAGACCACCGAGTAGAGCTCCTGTAAAAGCTCCCATGGTTAGTGGATCAAAATTATGTCCTGTAATTAAGTACTTCAAATAAAAGATAAGCATTCCTATCAAAATCGATACTAAAAATATTTGTAGTTTGGATTTTGATAAATGTGCATACAATCCACAAAAAATTCCTGTAATGATAGATGTTGCTGTTATTTTTGTCCAGAAAATATCTATTATAGGCGTGCCTTTAGGTAAAAAAAAGGAGGTTGTGAACAAGCCAATTAAGGTTCCTACTATAATTCCAATGCAAATTTTTTGAATCATTTTTTTAAATCGGGGAAATTAAACAGGTTAAATTTAGTGAAAATATTTTAATCGATGTAATAGATTCATTTTAAACTAAAAATATTATCAAATTTAATAAATGGATATTGCTCTTTAAAGAGGACTATTCTTTTTTGGATGCCTTTTATAAACTGCTGATATTGCTCAGATTCAGAATTGAAAGGCCTGTGATTTATGCCTCTTTGAATTGATTCTATTTCATTCATGTTTTTCAAAGCCTCCGCTGTAATCCACGTATTAGAAAACTTTTCCCAAATATAATTGATGGCTGTTTTGTTTGGGTGAATCATATCCTCTTTGTAAAAGCGATAGTCACGTAATTCATCCATTACAATTTCATAAGAAGGGAAATAATGGATGCAATTTCTTGATTCTATAACTTGATGAATCGCAGCTAATAAATGCGATTTACTTTGTTGGTTTTGAATAAATCCGTCTTTTAGGTGTCGAATGGGCGAAACCGTAAGCAATATTGTTACTTCCGAATTAATTGATTTTATGAGTGCAATTATTCCTTCTAAACTTTCTGTAATTGCATCAACAGATAAAATTTCCTTTAAAAATTTTTTTTGTGGAACCTTATGGCAATTGGCAACGATAGTATCCGATTCAATAAAACGATATGCCCAAGCGGTTCCTAGAGTGATAATTATATGAGTTGATTGGTGAAGTTGTTTGTTTGCTGAGTTAATTTGTTGATTCAATCGATACAGTAGCTCTTCTTTAGTTGTTGCACTTAAACTGGAATGGGCTTCAAAACAATGCCAACGTTCATTTAAAAAGAAAATATCTTTATCTGTATACTCTTTTTTATTAATTGCATGTGTGACCAATGTTTCAATCGCTTTGGGGTGAAATAAAATTCCTAACGGATTTTGATTGGATTGAAATTTAAAATAGGCCAATTTATCTCCAATGTTTTCAGAGAAACACGAACCTAATAGTGAAATTTTAGAAGTGTAGCTTATTGGGTTATACGCTTCTTTTTTTAAAGGTACTTGTGTTTGTAGATTCATGAAATTTAATTGATTTGTGTATTGACTTCTAGATGAGTATTGAAAAACTTTTTAGTATCTCTAATTTCATTTTCTTCTAAATTTAAAAAAGGTATACTATGAACAATATCTTTTTTGACTGATAAAATAATTTCATTACCTGAAATAATTACTTTTTCTATATCCTTTATCTGGTAATCTTTTTTTATTTTGCCGACTTTATATTTAAAAGTATTATTTGAAATACGAATGCACAAACTTTTGGCTTTATAACGGCTATTAATAATTGATATAACACCCAATATAACCCCTAAAAGAGGGTTTGTAATTTCGAATTCAGAAAAGAATAAAAAACCTAATGCGGCCAATAATATAGCTGATCCAAATATGAATTTACCAGTTTTATTTTCAGAATCATTATTTGTAGATAATAAAAGGATTGATTTTTTTTGCGTTTTATGTTTTAGATTAACATAAAGATTATAACTAATTATTGCTATCCAAATATATAAAGAAACTTTTAATGTGAAATATTGCGATAAATCAAAATAAAAATAAATAATGAAAAATAAAATGAAAATAATTTGTTCTTTGTAATGCAATATTAATTTAAACATAGCTTTGTTTTTTTGTAATTTAATACAGTAAATATAAAAAAAGAAAGGTTCAAAGTAAAATAATACTCTGAACCTTTGTTACTTAATTCCTTTGTGCTTTTCTAAACGATATAGGCTTTCGCTTTTTCTAGGGCTTCTTTAATTCCACCTGGGTTTTTACCACCTGCAGTTGCGTAGAATTTTTGTCCACCTCCACCACCATTGATGAATTTTCCTAGTTCTCGAACTACTTTGCCAGCGTCCAATCCTTTTTCATCGACCAATTCTTTAGAAATAGAACAGGTTAACAATGCTTTATCTTTAATAGCTGAACCAAATACTAAGAATAAGTTTTTGTGTTCTTTTCCTAAATCAAAAGCTAAGTTTTTAATTCCATTGGCATCTAAATCTACTTTAGTAGCTAAGAACTGAACTCCGTTTATTTCTTGTAATTGGCTTCTTAAATCGCCAATTAAATTTTTTGCCTTGTCTTTTAATAACTGCTCAATTTCTTTCTTTAAAGAGGTGTTTTCATCCTGTAAATTCGAAATAGATTTTACGGTGTTTTTTGGGTTTTTTAGCAATTGTTTAATAGCGCTAAACTCTTGATCCATCAATTCGAAATAAGAACCTACAGCTTGGTTAGTAATCGCTTCAATTCTTCTAATTCCTGCAGCAACTGCGCCTTCAGATTTGATTTTAAAATGCCAGATGTCACTGGTGTTTTGTACGTGAACTCCACCACACAATTCCATAGATTTTCCAAAACGGATTGCTCTAACAGAGTCTCCATATTTCTCACCAAATAAAGCCACTGCACCTTCGTCAATTGCTTGTTGCATTGGGATGCTTCTTTGTTCTTGTAGCGGTAAGCTCTCTCGAATACGAGCATTTACAAAATCCTCTATTTCTTGAAGTTGATCTGCATCAACTTTAGAGAAATGAGAAAAATCGAAACGTAAATGTTTAGGGCTAACTAAAGATCCTTTTTGTTCAACATGTGTGCCTAAAATAGTGCGGAGTGCTTGATGCAATAAATGTGTCGCAGTGTGATTGCTTGCAGACAATTGTCTTGCTTCTTCACCAACTATTGCTTTAAAAGTTTCATTGATGTGTTTGGGTAAGGTTTTTGTAAAGTGAATAAGTACGTTATTCTCTTTTTTAGTATCGATGATGTAAATTACATCACCATGAATATCTTCTAAAAAACCTTTGTCTCCAACTTGTCCACCCCCTTCTGGATAAAAAGGTGTTTGATTAAAAGCTAATTGATATAAGTCACCATCTTTCTTTGTGGTTACTTTTCTATAACGTGTAATAATTACATCAGAAGTTAACCTGTCATAACCAATAAACCCCTTTGATTCATCAGTAGATAACACAGTCCAATCACTGGTTTCTGAAGTAGAAGCAGAACGAGAACGTTCTTTTTGCTTTGTCATTTCTGATGAAAACTCATTTTCATCAACAGTAAACCCTTTTTCTCTTGCAATCAATTGTGTTAAGTCTAAAGGGAAGCCAAAGGTATCATACAATTCAAAAGCTTTAATTCCTGAAATAACGGTTCCATTAGTAGTTGAGATTACCTTATCTAATAACACCAATCCTTGATCGAGTGCTCTTAAAAAAGATACCTCTTCTTCTTTAATTACATTGTGAATTAAATTTGATTGACTTTTAATTTCAGGAAATGCTGTCCCCATTTGTTGCCCCAAAGCATCTGCCAATTTGTAGATAAAAGGTTCTTTCTGATTTAAAAAGGTAAATCCATACCGAATTGCTCTTCGTAAAATTCTACGAATTACATAACCAGCACCAGTATTACTTGGTAATTGGCCATCAGCAATAGAAAATGCAACAGTCCTTACGTGATCTACAATAACACGAATGGCAATGTCTGTTTTTTCATCTTTACCATAAGTAGCGTTGGTAATGGTTTCTAATTCTCTAATTAACGGGGTGAAAACATCCGTGTCATAATTCGATTTTACATCTTGTAAAACCATACACAAACGCTCAAAACCCATTCCTGTATCAATATGTTTCGAAGGTAAATCTTCTAAGGTTCCAGTTGCTTTACGATTGTACTGCATAAAAACCAGGTTCCAGATCTCTACAACCTGGGGGTGATCTTCATTTACCAAGGTTCTTCCGTCTACTGCCGCTTTTTCTTCTGGAGTTCTAATGTCAACATGAATTTCTGAACAGGGGCCACAGGGTCCTTGCGCTCCCATTTCCCAGAAATTATCTTTTTTATTTCCCATTAAGATTCTGTCTTCAGGGATAATTTGTTTCCAGTAATCAAAAGCATCTTGATCTAAAGAAAGGTTGTCTTTATCATTACTTCCTTCAAAAACGGTTACGTATAAAATGTCTTTATCAATCTTGTATACTTCAGTTAGTAATTCCCAAGCCCAAGCAATTGCTTCTTTTTTAAAGTAATCACCAAAACTCCAGTTTCCTAACATCTCAAACATGGTATGATGATAGGTGTCATAACCAACTTCTTCTAAATCGTTGTGCTTTCCAGAAACACGCAAACATTTTTGAGAATCAGAAATACGGTTGTTTTTAGGGGTGCTATTTCCTAAGAAAAATTCTTTAAAAGGGACCATTCCTGCATTGGTAAACATCAATGTTGGATCATTCTTTAAAACCATTGGTGCAGAGGGCACAATGTCATGTTGTTTTTCTTTAAAGAAATTTAAAAAAGTAGCTCTTACGTCTTGTGATTTCATAGATGTCAATTTCTATACTTTAATTATTTTGTACCATTTCTTAAACCCATTTATTAATAAAATAGCGTTTATAGAATGTGTCTTTTGTGTATTATTCCGGTTTAAATATCCTGCAAATAAATGCAGTTGTAAAACATTTTGTAAATTTGTCTGTTCTTATGTAAAGAACACAAAAATAGTACATTTAAGATTATGGCAAAGGTAAAATATTATTACGACGCAGATACACTATCTTATAGAAAGATTGAACGTAAAAAGAAGGATGTTTTTAGGAAGTCCACTTTTGCATTTTTAGCGGTAGTTTTAGTTGCTTTTTTTGGTTTTATAGGCTTTAGTCAATTTTTAATGTCGCCCAATGAGAGAACACAAAAAAGGGAGTTTGAGAACCTGAAATTGCATTACGAATTACTAAGTAAGCGTATCGAGGAAAGTTCTAAGGTTTTAAACGAGTTACAGGAAAGAGATAATACAATTTATCGGGTTTATTTTGAGGCAAATCCGATTCCGGAAGAACAACGAAAAGCGGGTTTTGGAGGTGTAAACAGGTATAAAGATTTAGAAGGATTTGACAATTCTGCAATGATAAAAAATGCAACTAAAGAGTTGGATATTTTATCAAAACAACTGGTAGTTCAGTCAAAGTCATTGGACGAAATTGTGAGATTGGCAAAAGATAAAGAAGAAATGCTGGCTTCAATTCCAGCAATTCAGCCTGTTGCAAATAAGAATTTAAAACGAATGGCCTCTGGCTATGGCTATCGCGTGCATCCAATTTATAAAACCAGAAAATACCACTGGGGAATGGATTTTTCTGCTCCAAAAGGAACGCCGGTATATGCAACCGGAAATGGCGTAATTATAAAAGCAGTACGAACTAGAAAAGGATTAGGGAATTATGTGAAAATTAAACATGGTTATGGGTATGTTACCGTGTACGGACATATGGATACATACGTTGTTCGTAAAAATCAAAAGATAAAAAGAGGAGATTTAATTGGGTATGTGGGTACATCAGGAACTTCTACGGCACCCCATTTACATTACGAAGTACATAAGAATAATAGAAAAGTAAACCCTGTGTATTATTACTTTAATGATTTAACTCCAGAAGAATACGACAGAATGCTAGAATTGGCATCTGTTGAAAATCAATCCCTAGATTAATGTATATAGATTTACCAGAAAAAAGGTATTACAAAATTGGAGAAGTGGCAAAAGCGTTTAATGTAAATACGTCATTAGTTCGTTTTTGGGAGAAAGAATTTGATGTCATCAAACCTAAAAAAAATGCCAAGGGAAATCGGCTTTTTACCTCAGATGATATTGCAAATTTTAAGCTGATTTACAATCTTGTAAAAGAACGTGGGTTTACCTTAGATGGGGCAAAACAAAAGTTAAAGAAAAACCCTGATAGTACCATTCATAATCATGAATTGATAACAAGGTTAGAATCGGTAAAAGCGGAGTTAATAAAAATAAAAGAGCAATTATAAGGTATTTCTAAATAGATGAGAATTTATAGGTATTTAAGAATAGTTGTATAGTAAGATACGATGATGAAGCGTTTTTTGATGTTTTTTTGTTTTTTAGGATTAATGAGTTGCCAAAATTTTGGGCAATTAACACTAGTTACTAATCTCTCAAAATCTTTAAAAGAAGTTTCTGGAAATGAAATCATAGCCAATTCAGACTTAATTTGGATGGTGAATGACTCTGGAAATAGACCAGAAGTATTTGGAGTCAACCAACAAGGAGAAATAATAAAGGTTGTAAGCGTAATAGCTAAAAATCATGATTGGGAAGATTTGACTTCTGATGAAGAAGGAAACCTGTATATTGGGGACTTTGGAAACAACAACCGCAAGAGAAAAAAACTAAGCATTTTAAAAATTGAAAACCAAGAACTGTTATATCAAGATGAGGTTGCGGTTTCCAAAATTAGTTTTGAATATCCGAAGTTAGAAGGGCAAAAAAAAGCCTCTTATGATGCAGAAGCCTTTTTTATTTATGAAAATTATTTTTACATTTTTACAAAAAGCCGGCAGAAAAAAAGACTCGGGAAAACGTTATTGTTTAGAGTGCCTAATGTAAAAGGGAAACATATCGCACAGTTTATTTCGGAATACTCTTTTTGTAACCATTCAGATTGCCGAATTACGGCTGGTGATATTTCTGAAGACGGGAAAAAAGTTGTGCTGTTAAATCATCAAGCTATTTTTATCTTGACGAATTTTGAAGTAAATGATTTTTTCGCATCTGAACTAACAGAAATTCCATTAGAACATACTTCTCAAAAAGAAGGCATTTGTTTTAAAGACAACGATTCTTTTTTTATTACAGACGAATATTCAATGTCTACAAAGGGAAATTTATATTCTTTCTCTATTAAATAGTAGTTATCGCATAATACAAAAATAGCCCCCATCCAATGGTAAGAAGTAATCCTCCTAAAGGAGTGATTGGTCCTAAAAACCGAAGTTTTTTATTCTTAGCAGAAGAAATCACCAATCCATAAATGGAAAAAGAAAACAGAATAATACCCCCAATGAAACTATACACAATATAGTTTTCTATTGGTTGAGTGAACTCTAATTGAAATCCAAGCAGTAACAATACAATGGCATGATACATTTGGTATTTTACTCCGGTTTCAAAACTTTTTAATTGCTCGTCATTTAATACCTTTTTCAAAGCATGTGCGCCAAAAGCACCTAATATGATTGCTAGCATTCCGAATGCAGCTGCAAAAACTAATGTAAATTGAATCATCTTTTAAATTTAAAATGAGAAGCCTAAAGAAAATGCAACTCTTGCATATTCATCACCTTTAAAAACACCAAGGTTGGCGGTAATCATGTCAGCGCCGTTTAAGAAAATCCCACCACCAAAAGAAGAATTCCAATTGGTCGTGGTGTCATGGTCTAGCCAAACCCTCCCGTAATCATAACCGCCAAAAAAACCAAGGTGTACGGGTAATAGACCTGTCTTAACTTTACGTAAGTTTAAGCGAATGTCAGTACTTTGATAAAAAGAATTCTTCCCTGTAAATCGTTGGTTTCTATATCCACGTAATCCATCATGTGCTCCAATAGAAGCACCTTGATAAAACTCAAAGCCATTCCCGAAATTCAAATGACTTTTTATCTTGGTTGCGAGTACTAATTGACCATTGGTTATTAACTTATAATTGAAACTTAAAGCAGGAATGATATATCCAAAACTTGTGTTGCTTTCTGTATTTGATTTGTATCCAACGGTAATATCCGCTTTCATTCCTAATGTGGGAAAAGCCATGTTGTCTTGGTTTTCGAAGTTGTAGTGCGCTTCAGCGCCTAGAAAAGTATTCTTGTTTGTGTAGTTGGTTGTAGCGATATAACGACCACTAGTATTCTCGACTTCAATAGATTCGTAACTTGGGCCTATTTTAAAATTACCACCTAATTTCCCTCTCCAGATAAAATAAGGAGCAATGGAGTTTTTACGCAGTTTAACCCTGTTGTAGTCTTCGTTATAGGTGTCTTCATCTATAAAGTTAGAATTGATAGTTTGATTTCCGAAGCCAAAGAAGTTCACACTGTAGTTTGGACTTGTAAATTCTGCTTCTAATCCAAAATTCCAATTGCCAATGACATTCGCAAATTCACTTGTAAATTTGATATCAAATCCTTCCGTTGCGAAATAATAGGAGGTTGCTAACGAATATTGAGAAGTAAAAGGGTTTCTGTCAAAACCATAATTGGTAAAAACTCCGAGTAAACCTAGTTTTAATCCATCATCAGGGTTTACTCCAAATGTAGGGAATACTTCAGTCGAGCTATATTTTAGTTTTTTGTAATCATATACATTGGTACTATACGAATCTGTTAGTTTTTTACGCCCTTTATTTGTTAGAAAAGTATTCTTTTTAGATTTGTAATCGTATACTTTAACTTTATGGCCGTTTAGAATATTGTAAATGTCATTGTTCTGTCCTCCAATGATTCGAACAAAGCTTCCTTTAGAATACGCTCCAAAAACTTTAAATTCATCGTTGTCATCTAAACCATAAATCCAAATTTCTTTGGTCGCATTAGCGTTGTATTTCTTTTGATGAAAGATGTCGTTTTTTTCACCTTTCTTAATGCGGTATCCAGTAACTTGAGTGATTCCGTTAGCAAGTCTTTCTATCTCGAAATAATCATCCTTATCTGTTCCTCTAATCACAGCAAAATTATTCATATGCTTAAAATATTCATTAGATATTTTTTGGAGGTTTCGAACTCTACCTTTCAATTTTCGTTTGATGTCAGCAACAGTATGACCTGTTACTTCTAAGGGGATATGCCTTAGCGCTTCGTCAATGATTTGATCAGTTATGTTTTTTTGAATGAATGAAACCTCTGTATCCCAAGTCGTTTTTTTAGCCTCCGTGATGATGGCCATATCTAAAGGGTATGGTTCTAAGTTAAACCATTTGGTATTGCCCATTTCTTCTTCATAAGATTGCATCAGTCTTAGAGCTGGTACTGATTTTGTAATGTAATTTAATAGAGCGCCATCCGCCATTATAGAAAATACCTGATCTCTATCTCTCGGGAAAGGCCTGTAAACAGTTTTGTTATTCTCTTTGAAAGCTGCCCATCTCCATTGGTCTTCGTGTCGGTCCCAATCTCCTAAAACCATATCGAATAATCGTGCTCTAATATAAGCGCTCTCATCAATAATTGAGTTTGCATTTTTTCGAATCTTTTTAAGTACATCGTTTGTGCTAATTACTTTGTTAGAATATCCAAAATTAGCTTTATCCCCGTGTCCAGATGCAGCACGTTCTTCTATCATATAAAGTTCGTCTCCAAATTCCTCATTAAAATGAGCCAATGTTTTTTGTTTTGGTACATAAAATAATTGTGGTTTTGTATGTAAAACACCAATGGCATTTGCTAAGGTAGCAACAGTAAATGGAGCATAAGGGTGTGAGCCTGTAAACACATCCAATAATAAACCTTCTGAATAGGTGTCGTCAAATTGACCTTCGATGTACTGTGTTTTAAATGCCACAGCTTGTAAATATTGCAAGGCGTTTTTACGCAATGCACGCATTACATACTCTCTGCCATTTTTGTCTTCTAAACGTAACGATTTTGACTGATGTCCCCCCCCTTTTCGTATTGGTGTTAATCCTCCAAATAGTGTGTCTAAACGCACATTCTTTGCTTTTACCTTTTTTCCATATTGCTTCCTATACCGTTCACCCCAGATATATTTGTAGAGCTTTCCTTTTGTAACTTCTTCTTTGGTGTAGATAGATGCATGTGTATATTGATCAGAATTGGTAGTATATTCTTGATTTAATTCTGCTTTATTCGGTTTTAAAACTTGGGTTTGAAAAAGGATTTTATTTTCTTCTGAAGCAATGAAGGTAACATTAGAAGAGCCGTCTTTATATATATCTAAGCGTGCGTAACCAGGAACCCCAGCAGAAAATAAGCCGCCTCCAATATTTCTTGTTGGGTTGACTTTTGATCCAGAACCACTCACAATTTGAGGCAAGTTGTCTTTAACAATATACTGTAAACTATGCTCATGTCCAGCAACAAAAATTACCTTGTCATTTTCTTGAGATAGTGTCACAATCCTATTTTTAAACTCGAGGTATCTTTTGTTTTGTAAATCGGTATTGCTTAAGCCACTTGTTTTTCTTGCTACATTGATAAAAGTTCCTAGAATTGGTAGCGGAATAGATCCTCCTGTAGGGAACAATTGTTGTTGTAATGAAAATTGGCCTCCATGAGGGCCATTTGTATACATTGGGTGATGCATTGCAATAATGGTTGTTTTACCTCTTGCTTTTTTTACCAACCCTTCAAATTCATCAAAAAATCGAGTTCTTGTTTTGATTTCGCAGTCATCGTTTATTGTTGGGTGTTTGTCCCAATTTGTTAAATACCATTCGCTATCTATGGTTATTAAAACAATATCATCAGAAATGTTAACTTTGTCAATGGGGCACCCGTTCTTAGGTGAAAAGGAGTTTTTACCAAGAATCTTTTTGATGTAATTTGCTTGTCGCTCCAATCCTTTTAATCCATTTGCATACCAATCATGGTTCCCCGGAATAAACAGGGTATTTCCTTTAAAGTTCTTAGTAATATCTGTTTGAGTATTTAATTGGTGTTCTGCAAAGGCTCTTTGTGTATGTCCTTTTTTAGGCATTCCTGCAGGATAAATATTATCGCCTAAAAACAATAATGTGCTATTTTTTGAAGCTGCTGTTAATGCTATTCTTAATCTTTTCAATGTAATAGTTTCACTTCCAATAGGTGAGTTCCCTCCATCTCCAAGTAAGTAAAATGAATGTACTATGTCTTTTGTAGAAGAGCTATTGAAAACTGGATTGCTATTTTTGTATTGTGGTTTGTAAGTTGCACAATTAGTTAATAGTAGTACCGTTATAATTATGCTCAAATACTTTGGACTGTTCATCTAATTTTTTTTACTTTAGTATAAAAATAATTCTTTTATGGAGACCTTGTTGCTTAAAACCGAAAAATATGTTTTTTCATTATTAACTAAAGAGTTAAATAATGATTTTTTATATCATAATTTAAGCCATACACAACGTGTTGTAAATGCTATGAAAGAATTAATAGCTGGGGAGAATATTTCTGAAGTAAATGCAAATGTATTATTGCTTGCTGCGTGGTTTCATGATGTGGGTTATGTAAAGGGTAGTGATAATCATGAAGAGTCTAGTGTTAGAATTGCAAGAAATTTTTTAGAAGAATATAATATTGATGATTCTATTATTAATGATGTAAGTAGAATAATTAGAGCAACTAAAATGGGGGCTGATCCCGATGATATTTTAGAAAAAGTAATGAGAGATGCTGATTGTGCTCATTTAGGACAGAAAGGATTTTCGGATGTTAGTGATTTGCTAAAAGAAGAGGTAAATTTAGTGCGTGATAAAGACTATTCTGATTCGGAATGGATTCAAGAGAATATTCAATTTTTAGCAAATAACCATAACTATCATACCAGTTATGCACAAGAAAATTGGCAACAGGGAAAAGATAAAAATTTAGCCCAACTGTTTAAGTCTCAGAAAAAAATAAAACAAGAAGAACGGAAAGAAAACACGAAGAAAGAGGAGTTAAAACTGAAAAAGCAAAAGGCAAAAACTCCAGAACGTGGTATTGAAACGATGTTTAGAGTTACCTTAAGAAATCACATTACCTTAAGTGATATAGCCGATACAAAAGCCAATATTTTACTGTCTGTAAATGCAATTATTATCTCTTTAGCACTGTCTAGCCTTTTGCCAAAATTAGACAATCCTTCGAATCAATATTTAATTACTCCAACCATTATTTTTATCGCTTTTACAGTAGCGTCTATTATATTATCTGTAATTGCTACAAGACCAAATGTTACGGAAGGGAAGTTTACCAGAAAAGATGTAGAAGATAAAAAAGTGAATTTATTGTTCTTTGGAAATTTTCATAAAATGAGTTTGCCAGAATTTGAATGGGCGATGGGAGAATTAATGAAAAATAAAGAGTATCTGTATAGCTCTATGACAAAAGACTTGTATTTTCTAGGGAAAGTATTGAATAGAAAATACAAGATATTAAGAGTTACCTATCTCGTTTTTATGATTGGAATTATCGTTTCTGTTACCGCATTTGCCCTTGCGTTTAAAATGCAAGAAACAGGAATTGTTTAAGCTTTTAATTCTTCGATTAAATCATTAAAAGAGATTGCTTTTTCTTCATTAAAATCTTTGTTGAATCGTACTTCTACACGAAGTGCTTTTAACCCAGAAACACCTTGTAAGTCTTCAATCTCTAGTTTTTCTACATTGCCTAAGTAGTTTTTTGCTTGTAAGAATTTAATGTATTTTAAATACTCGACAGCATCGCTGTCTTGAGAATATACAATAGCAATTTTTCCAGGAACCGTTAAGCGTTCGTTTGTGTCTTTTATGTTTGCTTTGTCAATACGTTTTTTTATGATTTCGTATCTAATATTATAAGCACCGTCAACATCAAATTGTTTTTCATCCATTCTAAATTTAATAGCTAACGGATTGCTATGTACTAAAATTAATGAGGCAACTCTTAAGTCATGATTCATTTCTGATCGTGCTTTAAATGCAACATTTTCCATATCGTACATCATTTGCAATTGCCACAATCTTAAGTTGTATAAAAATAATTTGTCAAACGAATCATTCTTAACCAATGAGCTACCAATATACATGTTGTACTCAACACCATCGGTTTTATAGCGTTCAAAATAATGTGGAAACATCTCTTGTGCTTCTTCTTGTTTTTGGTCTAAGAACTTCGCTAGTTTGTCATTTAATAAGGTAACACTATCTTCATAATCTTTACGTTTTTCGTAAACAACATGCAATTTAGAATCTATTCGATTCATGTAAACAGCTACATGTTCAGACAAACGTTTATTTACCTTTTTAATATGATTAAAAACCGGGTAAATATCTCGTTTTAAAAAATCGATAATTGCAATTTCATCACCTGCTTTTAATCCGTCAGAAACATTTGTAGAATATTCGTTTATTCTGAAAATTAATTCATCATAAATTGGGAGTTTTTCTAATAGACATGCTTCGTTTAAGACTTTAATAGCCAATTTTAATTGGGTCGTTAAATCTTCCTTGATGGCTGTGTTTCTAGCAATAGATGAGCCTTTAATATCACTTTGCCCAAATAAAGGATATACATCATTAAAAACGATTTGCTTTAATTTAGGTTTTTCTACTTTGTCAGCTAATTGTTGTTGGTAATTTTCTGCAGCTTCAATAAAACGCCATTTTACTGCTGGATGAATTGTGGTGTAATGTTCTTGAATTGTGGCTTCAATTACATTTAAATGTTCTTCAGAAAATCGATCTATAGCAGCTTTAAAAACCGGAATAATATCTTTTAACTTATTCTGATTGATAGAGTTTAATTCGAAAGGTCTTGGTGAAGCAATTTCTAAAATAGATAAATCCTTACCTGATGTAGCCTTAATTGGCATTAAAATAATACTGCCAATTCCTTGAGATACTAATTTTGTATACAGTTGATTCTTATTCGTTTGTTTGCCATATTTTTCAATATCTGAAATAGCAAAAGGCTCTTGCTTACTAAAAATTGTTTGCAAGGTGTGATCACAAAAAAATGAATCGGAACATACGTGCATTTGGTTTGAAATAATCAAACTCTCTGATTTTTTACTTTTTATGTTGTTGCTATCAGAAGAAATATCGAAAACTGAATACCCTAATTTTAAATCGTTGATATTGTAGAATTCTCTTATGTTATTCTGTAGATCTGACAATAAATTATCATCGCTACGCAGTAAATTTGTTCTAATATTTGTAATCGTTTCGTCTGTAGTAACATCAAACAAATTCATAATTCCAAACCCTTTGTAGATGTAGCTATTTGGAGGAAATTTTTCTTTCCAAATGTCTATGTTGTCAAAGTTATCAAGTAAAATCTTGATGTCTTCTTCGGTGATTTTTGGCGCTTTTTCAGTTGGTGTAATCTCGCCAAAATCTCCATTAAAAGCAGCTCTGTAGTGTCTCATGATTCCTGTATTAATATCAGGTATATCAAAAAAGAAAGGCCTTTTTAGATCGATATTATACTCATAAACCGTCGCTAAAATCATTGTACATCCATAGATGAATAAAAGATCATCTTCAAAATTACGAACTTTTATTTCAAAATTTTCTCCTGCGTTTTTAATAATATTTTCAAAACGAGTCGTAAAATTAAATGAGGTAAATGTAAACGGAATTGTCGCCGACTTTATTTCATTTAATAATAAAGGTTCTGGAAACAACGGTTCTAATAGTAAACTTATGGTGTCTTGTAATTTTTCTAACAAGCTAAAATCTGAAAAGCCATCAATTAATTCGGGATGCTTTTCTATTTCAGCAACCATTAATTTTGCAGACTTATGAAAAGGATGTTCTTTAAAGTCTTCTCCTGTGTATTTTTGATACATTAAAAATACCTTCTCAAAACTTATTTTAAGTTGTAAAGGTAATTCAATGGGGTGCTGATTTTCAGATTTTAATATTTTCATAAGATTTTCTTCTTAGTGCTACAAAGGTACGAATTGTATATTTATAGACGTTTTTTTAGAGAAACCTTGCAATAATTTTTTTTCCGAGTAATTTGTTCGTTTGGCAATGGTTTTTCTCATAGTTATAGTGCTAGATATAGTATCAATGTACACCTGTACACAAGTTGTACTTGTCTAAATTTATGAATTTTTATTCTTTTTCACTTTAATTTATTACAATTGTTAAGGTCGAATTCGTATACATACAAAAGATTATGAGTTGTGTCTATAGATAGTATGTCTTCTTTTACGAATACTGTGTATCACAATAAAGAGCGGAAGAAACGATGAAAAAATGGCATATCTATCCTACTGAATGTCATGTACAAAATAACCTCTAGGAAAAACTGGGCGTTTGTGAATTCTGTAATTAAAAAGAAAACGAAACCTTTAAAGGTAATTGCTAAAAACGAGCTTACTTCTGTCTAAAATAAATAATAACTGGAACCCCGTTAAAATCGTATACCTCACGCATTTTGTTTTCTAAAAAGCGTCTGTATGGATCTTTAACGTACTGTGGTAAGTTGGAGAAAAAGGCAAACTGTGGTGTTGGTGTTGGCAACTGCATACAGTATTTTATTTTCACAAATTTCCCTTTAATTGCTGGTGGTGGGTAGCTTTTTATGATTTCTAGCATCGTTTCATTCAGCTTACTTGTAGGGATTCTGTTTTTTCTGCTTTGAAAAACAGTTACGGCAGTTTCAATTGCTTTAAAAATTCGTTGTTTTGTCAATACAGAAATAAAGATAATTGGTACGTCTGTAAAAGGTGCGATTTGCTTTCTTACTGCAGCTTCATAATCACGCATGGTATTGGTTTCTTTTTCTACCAAATCCCATTTGTTGATTAGAATTATTACCCCTTTTTTATTTTTTTCTGCCAACCAAAAGATATTCTGATCTTGACTTTCAAAACCTCTGGTGGCATCAATCATTAAAATAACAACATCAGAATATTCAATGGTTCTAACTGCACGCATTACAGAATAGAATTCTAAATCTTCTTTAACTTTTGATTTTTTTCTAATTCCGGCAGTATCCACTAAATTAAAATCAAATCCGAAACGGTTGTATTTCGTGTCAATAGAGTCTCTGGTAGTACCAGCAATATCAGTTACAATGTTTCTGTCTTCGCCAATTAATGCGTTTATAAATGATGATTTCCCTGCATTTGGTCTCCCAACTACGGCAAATCTTGGCAATTCCTCTTTTTCTAAGTCAACTTCTTCTGGTTCAGGCATTGCTGCTGCCAATGCATCTAGCAATTCTCCAGTTCCACTTCCGTTAATAGATGAAATTGTATGATATTCACCCAGACCTAAATTATAAAATTCAACTGCATCTGCATCACGCATGGCGTTATCAACTTTATTTACCGCAGTAAACAAAGGTTTTTTAACTTTTCGAAGCAATTTAGCAACCTCAGTATCCATTGGTGTAATGCCTTGCTCAACATCAACCACAAAAACAATAATATCAGCTTCTTCTAAAGCTAATTGTACTTGTTTACGGATTTCTTCTTCAAAAATATCATCAGATCCAACCACATAACCCCCTGTATCAATTACAGAAAACTCTTTCCCGTTCCAATCTGACTTTCCATAGTGTCTATCACGGGTTACACCGCTAACAGAATCTACAATAGCTTCTCTACGTTGGACTAATCGATTAAATAACGTCGATTTTCCTACATTTGGTCTTCCTACAATCGCTACAATACTATTCATTTCTTGAAAAATTTCTGCAAAGATACTAATAAGAGAATGATTTTTGTTTAATTTTAGAGGGTTATAATTTTAATCTGTTTTAAATCAGTTATTTCAAAATGATATGAGCGAAAAAACCAATAGTCCAATACACTTAAGACCAAGGTTTACGATTGCTCTAAAAGGAGATCAAGAACTGATAATTAATAGGTTTAAAAAAACGTTAAAAGAAAAGAAATGCCAGTTCCCTTGTCGATTTGTGGATGGGCATATTATTATTGATGTGCCAAAAAAAGAAGATCATTTCTGGTCTCCTCAGCTACATATTGAAATAGAAAGTGTAGCGACTAATAAGAGTGTCTTAAAAGGATTGTTTGGCCCAAAACCACAAGTTTGGACACTCTTTCTATTTGTCCATGTGGCAGTAGGGATCGCTTTTTTGTTTTTTTGTGTACTGTTGTATTCGAACTGGAGATTGAATGAAAGCACAGTCTTCCCTTTAATAATGACGTTGTTTTTGCCATTATTTTGGGTGTTGTTATATTTCTTAGGAAGGATAGGCAAGAGCAGTGGTCACAGTCAAATGGATGCGTTACATGAACTAATAACAAACATTCTTAAGAATTAATTCTCTTTATAACCAAAACGTTTCAATTGACTTTTATCGCTACGCCAGTTTTTATTGACTTTTACATACAGTTCCATAAAAACTTTCTTGTCAAAAAAGAGCTCTAAATCTTTACGGGCTTCTGTTCCTACTCGTTTGATGGCAGCACCTTTATGACCAATGATAATTCCTTTTTGCGTTTCACGCTCTACCATAATTACTGAGCGAATTCTAATGATTTTTTCTTCCTCAACAAATTCTTCAGTTTCTACTTCTACTGCATATGGAATCTCCTTTTTGTAGTGCATTAAAATTTTCTCTCTAATTTTCTCATTAACAAAAAAACGTTCTGGTTTGTCTGTCAGTTGATCTTTAGGGTAAAATGCAGGGCTTTCAGGTAGGTGTTCTATGATTTTATTAAGAACAACATCAATATTAAATTTTTCTAAAGCAGAAATAATATACACAGAGGCATTGGGAACTTTTTCAGTCCAATAAGCTAGTTTTTCTTCAACCTCATCTTGAGAAGACCTGTCAATTTTATTTAGTAAAAGAACTACGGGTACTTTGGTATTGATAATTCTTTTGAAGAAGGCTTCGTTTTTTAATTCTCTCTCTCCAATTTCTACCATGTAAATCAATACATCTGCATCGTCAATAGCAGATTTTACAAAATCCATCATAGATTCTTGCAATTCATAAGCTGGTTGTAAAATACCTGGAGTATCGGAAATGACAATTTGATAGTCATCGTGATTAACAATTCCTAAAATACGATGTCTCGTTGTTTGTGCTTTAGAGGTGATAATAGATAACTTTTCCCCAACCAATGCATTCATTAATGTTGATTTACCAACATTAGGATTCCCAATAATATTTACAAAACCTGCTTTATGTGTCATGCCGCAAAGGTAGTGAGTTTTTTAATGAAAAAACTTTTAAAAGTTAGCTTATTGTGCCTGAGATATTTAAAAAATAAATAAAATAAAAGTGATTTTTTGTTTGGTTTAAATAAGAAAAAGGTCGTACCTTTGCAGTCCAAAATCGCGGGATAGAGCAGTAGGTAGCTCGTCGGGCTCATAACCCGAAGGTCACTGGTTCGAGTCCAGTTCCCGCTACAAAAAACACCTTAACGATCTGTTAGTCAGATGGTTAAGGTGTTTTCTTTTAAAAGAGCGTGTTAAATTCTCGTTACCAATAAATAACGTAACCATCTGACTTTTAGTCGTTTACAGATTATTATATTTGGTTTCTACGTCTTTGTTAGAGTGTTATTTCATAATTAAAATCAATTTTCTTTTTAAGAAAAGGCTACAGTTTGATTGTAATTTGTTGACTTTGTAAAAACCACTCAATTAAGTAAAAAAGGCTTTAAATTTCTAAATGACACTATACTTTCCACTGGGCATTTTTAATACATCCGTAAAAGGAACATATATGGTACTAATTGCTATTGTCTTGCCTTCTTCCTTGTGAATATACTTGTAAACAAACCCTCCGTGTACTTTAAGAACTGAGGTCGATTTATCTACACTAATTGATTCATGTAAATTCAATGTTTTTAAATTTATTTTAGTCATAATATTGTGTTTTTTACGTGGAATTAATTTTCCTACATATCTTATAGATGTGAAATTTTCTTCTGTTACATTTTCTACATCTATTTTATTTATTTTCTCTACTCATACTACTATTTTTTTCTTATTTAAATAACATTACTAGAGCCGTCGGGTTGATAAAAATTTTGTTTTTATATTGCTACTTAAATAATTAAAAATGAATACAAAACTTATTGAGATGGAAAAACAATTTGAAAAATTCAAAATTTGTTTAAAATCAGAAAAATACGATTACGCTCAGCGTTTTAAAGATGTGCTAAAACCTGATTCAATTGAAAAATATAAATTAGAAATTTTATTGCATGTGTATTCAATGGAGAGTATCGAAATTGAAGATTTCTGTATTTCAAACCTTGAAGAATTAATTGACTTAATTCGCCATAGATTAAAAAACTTATATTAGAATAAGTGATAGTTGTTGTATGCTCAGTCATAATTGCTATTTATTTGTTTCTAGCTTTTCACATTATTCACGGCTAAATACTCTTTTAAAAAAATATATTTTTATCTTTAACTTGTTAAGACGTAAGGTTTTTTTACAGTAATTTCCCATCTTAACTTATGATGTAATTTTTAATTACTTCAATTTCTGCAGTTCAATTAATTAAATATGATAAAAAAGACAAATCATGAAAATTGTATTTATAAAAAGAGAAAACAGCTAATTTAATTACTTATAAAAAAATGAAATGGTGAAGAAAAGTAAAAAGGAATTGTTGGAAGAGTTCTTTAAATCTGATAAATCAGATTGGTATACAGAAAATGAACAAGGTGTTAGGAAATGGGATAAGAATAAAGTAGTTGATTTCTGGGGTAAAATAAGAGAAAAAAACAATTATAACTATACTTATTATATTTTTCCTGAATTTGAGTCAGAGTTATATATTTTCAAAACTAATAAATTTGATGGAAATCAAAATTTCTGGAATTCAAATTCTGAAAAATCATTTACTTCAAGTGTCGATTTTACTAATGCAGTTTTTCTTGATAAAGCCAATTTTAACGCAACAAAATTCTTTTCTAATTCTGTTTTTAATTATTCTGTTTTTCATAAAATGGCATTATTTAATAATACCTGTTTTGAGATGTTGTCAAATTTTCATGAAACCTGTTTTCATAATGAATGCTTTTTTTATAATAGTATACATAATGATAAGGCGATTTTTACAAGAGCAACATTTTTAGGTGATACAGCTTTTCCCAATTCAAAAATTCATGGACTCTGTGATTTTCAATCAGCAAATTTTAATAAAAATGTAAATTTTGGAGGCACTGAATTCTATGGGTATGTTATATTTCTGAACACAGTTTTCGAAAAAGAAACAAGTTTTCATGAAAGTGTTTTTTATAATAATATTGTTTTCAGGAATGCTTCATTAAATGGGGATTTTAGTTTTTCTTATGTAACATTTAAAAGAAGCTTTATTTTTCACAGGTTAGAATTCAAGAAGAATGTTGATTTTTCAAACATCAATTTTCAAAATAAGATAGAGTTTGTTGATTTGAAATTTTTAGGGGAAGCTAAATTTAACGGTTGCCAATTTAGTGTTGATTCTACTGCTCTATTTCAAGATATAGACTCAAAACCGAAATTAATCTTTAAATATATAAACTTTAATAAAAATACAACTTTTAGAAGGGTTGATTTGTCTGCAGCAATTTTTACTCAATCAGACATTACAGATGCGAAATTTAAAGAATGTTCTTGGGATTTGACACCAAGATTAGTTTTAGAAGAAGAAATTGATGCCAGTAGTGAAAAAGATTATTTAGCTTTAGAAAGTTTGTATAGACAGCTCAAGAAAAACTTTTCTACAGAAAAAGATATTGAATTATCTGGATATGCTTCAATAAGTGAAGTAGAAATGAGGAAAAAAAGATTTTTAAAAGAAAAAAAGTATACAGATTTTTTTATTTATTGGTTTTATTCATTTTTTGGAGGATCTACAGAAGATTATAAAACGCCATTAAAATGGTTGTTTTATTCTGGGTTTTTTATATTCCCTTTGATATATTTTTTTACTGAGCCAATTTTAAATGAAAATAAAGTATGTGAGTATAATTTGATGAAATCATTTATAAAAAGTTTCGCGAATTCTATACCTATATTAAAATCTAAATATGAATACCAATTCTGGATAACGCAATCATTTCAGCTTATATTCAGTACTATTTTGCTAACCTTTTTTATTCTCTCACTTAGGAAAAGATTTAAACATTAAAAACCAACAGATTTATATTAGTGTGAGAAAATTGTGTCATAAATTTGAAAAAGCTCATGAGATAATTTATGAGTATCTTTTGAATTACTCTTTTTGGTTAAATAATTTTTTAAAATATATAAGGAAAGCGTGTTAAATCCTCGCAATATATGGCAGAAAACGCCAAAAGGAAAAAGTTAAAATATTAACAATCAGATTGTTAAAAATATTAAATTGAAGGCGCAAGTCCAGTTCCCGCTACTAGTAAAACCAGTTTCAAATGAAGCTGGTTTTTTTGTGAAAAATGTATTGCTCGCATTGAAATTTTTGACAAAAAAACCAACAATTGCAAAGCAATTAGTTTTGCTTGTAAAGCTACCAGTATTTTGGTCCATTTCATTGTAGTACAATGAAATGAATCCAGTTCCTGCTACAAAGAAAACCTCTTGAGAAATCAAGAGGTTTTTGTTTTTTATGTAGACCCGAGGGTTATTTTAATGCGTTGTCATAATTTTCAACCGCTTGAATAATAAGCTTTACTGCTTTGATGTAGAATTCTTGATTGATGTTTTCAAAAGTATCTGTGTCTTTATGGTAATCTTTATGGTCTTCGACACCGAAATAAACAAACGGAATTTTCTCTTTATGAAATGATCTGTGATCGGAAGAATTGGTCCAGTTGTCTTGTGTTTTGTTAGATGGGTCATCATGCCCAGAAATTAAATCGATGGTAGAATTTACCTTTGTTAAAGGTTCTCTAAGGTTTGGGTAGTGGAATAACCCACAAGCATACAATTCGTTTTTATCAGTATGAGCAATCATGTCCATGTTTATATTTAGCACAATATTTTCTTTTCCTAAGGGAAAGTTTTTTACTAAATATGCAGAACCTAACATTCCAGACTCTTCAGCATCTACAGTTGCAAATACTAAGGTGTGGTTTGGTCTTTTGTCTTTAAAATAATCTGCAATGGCAATTACAGCAGCAGCCCCAGAAGCGTCATCATCTGCTCCATTAAATATTTTGCCTTTTCTAATTCCTAAATGGTCATGATGCCCAGTAATTACAATTACTTTACTCGTTTTTCCTTTAATCATTCCAACAACATTTCCTCCTACTATTGTTGTGTCTGGAACGTTGACGTCATTTTTGTCTTTTCCTTTAATTGGAAACATGCGTTGTCTCCTTTTTCCTTTGTAGGTGTGGTTAAAGTTTTGAATATATCCAGAATCTAAAACTGTTTCTAACCGAAGCCTTTTAAATTCACTTGCAATTAACGCCTGTGCTTTTATGTTGCCTGGTTTGGTAAATCCTCTACCTTCTAAAGAGTCGCTCGCTAAAATTTGTAGATTTCTTAAAATTCTGCCTTCATCAATTTGAATAGTTGCTGTTTTTTTATCTACGTTTAATTGGTTGGTTTTTTTTGATGAATTAGAATTACAAGCTGTAATAATTAATACTGCTAAAAGTAATTTGATGGCTTTCATAGGTTGAATTTTGGATTTAAAATTGTCTAAAGATATAGAATTATCATTTTGAAAGACAATAATTTTTAAAAGTAGCTGTTAATAAAGGGGTCTTTTAGTTTAATAATCAATAAGATTTATTGTTCATCTCACGATAATCTATATATTTGAAAACTATAAAAAGCAAATTAAAAAATACTATATCTTGTATAAAAAATTACTTATTGTATTATTTTCTTTTGGATTCTTTTCTGCTTTTAGTCAAGAGACTTTTCCGATATATTCAGATTACCTATCAGACAATGTATTTTTAATTCATCCTTCTGCTGCAGGTATTGGTGATTGTGGTAAAATTAGATTTACAGGAAGGAAGCAATGGCAAGGAATAGCAAATGCTCCTGAGTTGCAAACTGTAAGTTTTCATAATAAATTTGGAGATAATATGGCTTTGGGCTTTGTTGCTTTTAATGATAAAAATGGGTTTCATTCTCAAAAAGGAATTCAAGCAACCTATGCCTATCATTTAGAAATGGGGAATGGAAGTGTTTTTGAACAATTGTCTTTTGGTTTGTCTGCAACGATGGTACAAAATCAAACAGATCAAAGAACCTTTTTTGGAGATAGAACTGTACAGCAATTAATTGAAAGTTCCAGCTATTTTAATGCAGATTTTAGTGTAGCGTATCATAAAGGGGGCCTTTCTTCTTATTTTACAGTCAAAAACTTGTTGTTATCCGCTAAGAACAATTTGAACAATAGTCTTGAACCGTTAGATCTAAGAAACTATATATTTAGTGCTGGGTATTTCTTTAGTTATAGAGAGAAAGTTCAGTTTGAGCCTTCGTTTATGTTGCAATTAAGAGAGGGAACTGGTGAAGCGATAGCGGATTTTAATATAAAAGCATATAAGAAATTTAACAATGCAACGCTATGGGCGGCACTTTCTTATAGAAGAAGCTTTGATAAAGGAGCGATAGAGAATTTACAATATGTAACGCCAATAGTTGGTGTTAATTTTAGGCAAATGATGCTTTCTTATACTTATACAAAGCAATTAGGGGATATTGTTTTTTCGGATGCAACGTATCATCAAGTCACTTTTGGTTTTAATGTGTTCTGTAAAAGAGCTAGAGCAGCTGCTTGTCCTAATATTAATTCTTCTTTTTAGGTTAAAAATCTAAATAATTAATGGATGCTTGGTTATGCTTATGTAAAAGAGCTTCTAATATGGATTGGTTGGCGTTAGAGTAAAATTTATTAAAGCCATCGGCTCCGTTTATATTTAATAACCCAGTTTTTTCTAAAACCCTTTTCGTTTGTTTAGCAACGGCATACCCTGAGTCAATAATCATTATTTTACTTCCAAGTAGTTTCTGTATTTGCGGTATTAAATAGGGGTAATGTGTGCAACCGAGTACTAAATAATCAATGTTAAATTTTAGGAATACTGCAATGTGTTTCTTAAGTAGGATTGTCATTTTAGGAGAATGTAGTTCGCCTTTTTCAATAAGTTCAACCAGGCCTTCACCTACCTGCTCAATGATGTTAATTTTATTGTTTAGTGTGTTAGAGGTAGTCGCAAAAAGCTGGCTATTTAAGGTGCCTTTGGTAGCTAAAATACCGATGTTATTTGTTGTTGTATTAAGTGAAGCTGGTTTAATGGCTGGTTCAATGCCAATAAATGGAACGTTGTATTTTTCTCTGAGGTGAGAAATTGCATTAGTAGTTGCGGTATTGCATGCTATTACAATAAGCTTACAGTTTTTATTTAGTAAATATTCCGTGTTTTTTATAGAAAGATTGATAATTTCATCTTTGCTCTTTTGACCATAAGGAGCATGTTGGCTATCGGCTAAGTATATGGTGTTTTCGTTAGGTAGAAGCTGATGTATTTCTTTCCAGATGGAGGTACCACCAACTCCAGAGTCAAAAATGCCTATTGGATTAATAAATGTAGATTTCATATAGTAACAAAAATAAAAAACCTACTTTAAAAAGTAGGTTTTTTTATGATAATATGTATACGCTATTATTAGAACCCTAATTTAGCTTTAACCGCACTGTAGATATCAATACCTTTATCGAAAACAATTAATCCACCTCCTGGAGCTGAGTTGAATACATATGTTAATCCTTTTTCAGCAGCAACATCTTTAATTGCTTTTTGTGCTTTTAAAATTAAAGGGTTAGATAATTCAGCTTCCTTTTTTTGTAGTTCTTGAGTAGCAAATTGTTTTGCTTGTTGAACTCTTGCAGCATCTTGTTGAACCTCTGCTTCTCTTTTAGCGTTTGTATCTTGTGTTTGGGCTTTAGCTTCAGCTCCATACTTTTTAAGTTTGTCTTGTAACTTTTTTTCTAAAGCAACAATCTCGTCTCTGTAAGTTTTACTCATTTTTTCAAGTTCAGCCTTCATTTTTATTGTTCCTGGCATTTCTTGAAAAAGTTTAGCAGTATCTACATGTCCTATTTTTTGTGCATTTGCAACACCAACAACACCTAACATAAATACAGCAATTAATAGTAACTTCTTAAATAGTTTCATCTCTCCTTGTTTAAATTTAATTTATTTCTTATTGTTAATTTTTCTTCGTTTTATTCTTTTTGTCTAGTAATAATTTTCTTTTTGCGTCTCTCTCTTTTAATTTAGCCGCTCTTTTGGCTTGAATCGCTTTTTTTTGTTCTTCTCTTTTCTTAAGTTTTGCTTGTTTAATAGCCTCTAGCTTCTTAATAGCTGCTGTTTTCTTCGCTGAAATATTTTTCTTTGAAGTCTTAATTCTCCTATCTTTAACGATACTTGATAAAACGAGTTCGCTAATATCGTGTTTTTTATTCGAATATAGCATCACTAATTCACTAGATTTATCAAAAACAAAATCATATTTTTTTCTTTTTGCAATTCCTTGGACAGAATTGTAAACTAAATCCTGAATAGGCTTAATCAATTGTTTTCTTAATAAAAACATATCGCCATTTGGACCAAAATATAAGGACTCTAGTCTTGCGAGTTCTTCTTGTTTAATAATAATGTCTTCTTCTCTTTCTTCAATTAAATCTTTTGTTAGAATCGCTTTTTCGTTTGCCAAATCAGTTTTAAGAACTTCTATATGTCTCTCAAGTTTTTTTAATTTAGCTTTCCAAGTTTCAACCTTTGTATTTAAATTGTTTTGAGCGGTTACATATTCAGGGACATTTTCTAAAATGTATTCCATGTCTATATAAGCAATATTTTGGCTTTTTTGGGCAATACTAATTTGTATTGAAATGAAAAGAACGATTACGGTTATTAAATTTTTCATTGTTAATTAGTTATTATTTTGAAATAATCATGCCAAAAATTGTTTCGTATAAAATTTTCACATTTATTTTAGAATTGTCTTCCTATTATAAAGTGAGTTTGCCATCCAGATTTAGGTGCGTTAGGCGCATTATTATATAAAGGTAAGGCATCAAACCCGTGCGCAAAATCAATTCCTAATAACCCAAATGCAGGCATAAATATACGTATTCCAAGTCCCGCAGATCTTTTTAATTCAAACGGATTAAAGCTGCTAAAATTGTCATAAGAGTTCCCTGCTTCTAAAAAACCTAATGTGTAAATTGATGCTGAAGGTTTATCTGTAATTGAATATCTTAGTTCTAATTGAAATTTATTATAAATAGTACCTCCTGTTGAAGATGATAATCTATTGTTTTCGTATCCCCTAAGGCCAATAGTTTCTCTACCGTCTAGCTGATATGCCGCAAGTCCATCTCCACCAACAAAAAATCTTTCAAACGGTGTTGCACCTACTTTATTATTATAATGCCCTAAGAAGCCACCCTCTGTATTCATCATTAATACAAGCTTATTTGTAAATGCAGTATACCATTTGGCTTTAAAGCTAAATTTGTAATATTCCATCCATTTGTACTTGTCTGCTAAATAATTACTTTTTTCCGTTGCGTTTAGATTAGCAGGCTCTGAGTAATCTTTATTGTTGACTAGTGAGTATGGAAATGTTAATTTGGCTCCGACACTAAATTCAGAACCATAAGTTGGAAAAATTAATGATGGTCCAGTAGAATTTCTGCTTAGTGTAATATTGTATGCTAAATTATTTAAATTACCATTACTTAATACGTCAGTTCCAACTCTAAATCCATAATTATTTAAGTTAAAACTTTGGTAACTCAAAGACTGTGATAGTTGAAAATAATCGTCTGGCCATTGTAATCTTCTTCCTAATCCGATAGTTGCACCAATAATTTTTAAACTTTGATTTTTGTCAACAATACCCGTAGTATAGTCAAATTGATACTGATTAGAGTTGTATAATGAAAATGAGAATGATTGTGGTTTTTTTCCTCCTAACCAAGGTTCAGTGAAAGAAAAGCTATACGTACTATAGGTTCTACTTGCTTGTAAACGTAAAGATAGTTTTTGTCCATCACCTGTTGGTAAAGGCCTATATGCTTCTTTATTAAACATGTTTTTAATAGAAAAGTTATTAAAAGACAAACCTAATGTACCGATAAATGCACCACCTCCATAACCACCTTGAAGTTCTATTTGACTCCCACCTTTTTCTACAACTGTAAAGTCAATATCAGCAGTTTTATTTTGGTAATCTGGCTTTACATCTGGAGTTACATTGGTGTCAAAGAAGCCTAATTGACCTATTTCTCTAATAGATCTAATAATTGCTGATCTACTGAACAAATCTCCGGGTTTTACTCTTAATTCTCTATAAATAACATGGTCATTGGTTTTTTCGTTACCGATAACAGTTACTTTTTTGATTCTTGCTTGTTCGTCTTCTCTAATTCTGATTTCTACAGTAATAGAGTCATCAACAACTTTTGTTTCTACAGCATTAACACCAGCAAACAAATAACCACTATTATGATATAGTGTTTGAATATCTCTTGAATCTGGAGTGTTATCACCAGTTACACGCTCTTTAAGTACTGCTCCGTTATAGATGTCTCCTTTACCAATTTTTAATATACTTTGTAAAAACTCGTTGGAATAGTTTTTGTTTCCAACAAATAGAATATCACTAAAGTAGTATTGTTTACCTTCTTCAATTTCAATTTCTAAACTGATTGTATTGTCATTGTTATAGACTAATTTATCGCTTAATATTCGAGCATCTCTAAAACCTTTTCTGCTATATTGGTCTAATATAGTTTCTAAATCTTCTTTGTACTTATCATCTATGTATTTAGAAGATTTCCAGAATCTACCAAAAAACTTTCGCTTGGTATTACCCATTGACTTTCTAAGTTTTTTACTAGAAAAGGCTTTATTTCCTTTAAATAAAATGTCCTTGATTTTTATGCGTGTACCTTTGTCGATATGAACAGACATGTTTACCACATTTATATCGGATGTATCTTTTACGGTATTGATAGAAACCTTGGTTTTTAGAAACCCTTTGTCTGTATATTTCTTTTTAAAGTAGTTATTAGAAGTTACAATTAAGTTATCGGTAACCATTGTCCCTTTTTTTAACTCTGTTTCTTTTGTAAGCTCTTTGGCTTTAGATTTTTTTATACCTGTTATGGTTACCTGGTTAAGTTGTGGCAATTCTTTTACATCAAACTGTAGGTAAGCTGTATTTCCATCTAATTTGGCTAAATATACGTCTACATTGCTAAATTGTTTACTTTCATAAAGTTTTTTAATAGCACTGGTTAATTTGTCCCCAGGTAACTTAATTGTTTGTCCATTTCTTAGGCCGGTGAAAATCTTTACCGTTTCTTCACTGTATTTTTTAAGTCCAGTAACCGTAATTCCTCCTAATATATATTCTTTACCCTGTGCATAAGATGTTTGAGAAAGCTTCTTATTTATAGGCTTTTTAACCGTAGGGATTGTGTCCTTGGAATTGGTAATTTCTGTTTTCTTAATTTCTTTTTCTTGTGCATTTACATGTACAGTTAAAAAACTTAATAAAAATAGTACTACAAAAGTGTATTTACTCATTTGTTGTTTTAATTTGTTCGCCTGTTTTACCAAAGCGTCGTTCTCTATTTTGATATTCTATTATAGCGTCAAAAAAATCACTCTTTCTAAAGTCTGGCCAAAGCACATTTGTAAAATATAATTCGGCATATGCCATTTGCCATAGCAAAAAATTACTAATACGTTGTTCGCCACTTGTGCGAATCATTAAATCGACATCGGGCAAATTAAACGTATATAAATGACTATTAATAACATTTTCGTCAATTTCTTCTATTGTAAGTTGGTTATTAACAACTTTTTTAGATATGTTTTGGATTGTGTTAACAATTTCTTCTCTAGATCCATAGCTTAAAGCAAATGTTAAAACAATTTTACTGTTTCCTTTGGTTGCATCAATTACTTCTGCTAATACTTTTTGCGCTTTTATTGGGAGGCTTTTTAAATCTCCAATAGCATTTACTTTTACGCCATTTTCCTGAAAACCAGGGAGTTCTTTTTTAAGAGAAGTAACTAATAAAGTCATTAGTGCTTTGACTTCTAGTTTGGGCCTGTTCCAATTTTCGGTTGAAAAAGCGTATAGTGTAATCGCTTTTACTCCAATGTCAGTTGCAGCAGCTACAGATTCTCTTACAGCTGTTAATGCATTTTTATGGCCAAAAATTCTTTCCATCCCTTTGCCTTTAGCCCATCGGCCATTGCCATCCATAATGACAGCGACATGCTGAGGAACTCTCTGTAAATCTATTTGTAACTTTTTATCCATAAATTATCTTACCTCTGCATAACAAGAAGGTCTTCCGAAGGCATATACCAAAGAAAATCCAGTAAACACATACCAATCATTAGAGTTTCCTCCAAAATTTAAAGATGATATTTTGCTAGTTGTATAGTCTAAATCATCTTGAAAAGTATAGCTTATTCTTGTTTCAATCGCAAAACCAATATTATCAGCCAATCTTCCTTTAAAACCTAATCCGATAGGTATGGAGTATGCGATTTTTGATTTTAAACGATAGTGCCCTGTTGTTATTTCTGACGATACACTATCGTAATTAAATCCTGCTATTTCTAACAAAATATATGGAGTGTATGCCTGATTGACAGAGGTCATGTCGTATTCAAAAAAATTATACTCAATTCCTACAGCTAATTCTTTAATAGAATTGTTAAAATTAAAGTTTCTGTTCTTTCGTATTTCATTTGATGATTGTGCATCATTTCCATACAAAGGAATTAAACTTAAATTACCTCTTAAAGCAATTCTTGGATTTAAATTGTATTTATAAATAAGGCTTGCTCCTATTTTGTTGGGAGATATGTAGTTTGTTTTTCCTACATCCCCAATATAATTAGTACCTCCAATAAATACTCCAATTTCATTTATTTGGCCCCAAGAAATACTTGTAACACAAATAAATACTATTGCTAAAAGTTGTTTCTTCATCTTAAAAAATAGCGTGCAAATATAGTTAATTCAATTTGCTTTATAAAGTTAATAACTAGTCTTTTTTGAATAA
>Ga0209292_1001182_pt1 | contig 32515 bp, 27 predicted proteins | sample GOMGulsemesocosm_2_FD_184634 | JGI IMG/M metagenome (GOLD analysis project Ga0209292, IMG submission 184634) | Methane-oxidizing microbial communities from mesocosms in the Gulf of Mexico - GOM9C Gulf of Mexico (SPAdes) (version 2) | ecosystem: Environmental > Aquatic > Marine > Cold seeps... | reverse complement strand
TTTAAGGATAAGTATGGGAAAGTGTTATGGTGGCTATAGCTCAGTTGGTAGAGCCCCGGATTGTGATTCCGGTTGTCGAGGGTTCAAGTCCCTTTAGCCACCCCATCTTTTACTTCTCCCAGAAGTAGTTGATAAAAGTTAAATGTCGGTGATTAGCGCAGCTTGGTAGCGCACTTGGTTTGGGTCCAAGGGGTCGCAAGTTCGAATCTTGCATCACCGACCACTTTGTTAAAAGCAGACATGAATATTCCTAATTCCCCTCGCTCTAACGAGTCTTTTATTATTTTATTATTAGAATCTATTTTTTAATAATATCTCTCATAACGTTATTTTTTCGCATCCTTTTCTTGCAAGAAAGCAATAGCTATTATTCATTGATATAACCAGGTTATTGTAAAATTATATTCTCTTTAAATAGTGAAAAAACAAGTACTTTTACGACTTAAACCAGATTCCCATCTTCTCGAATATTAGCTAGTGTTACTAAATAGTTAAAAAAAATTCCATAGGTTAAAACTTACACCTTGCAACTTTTTTTTGCCCTCGCTATAATTCGTCGTCATAATTTTTGTAATAGAGCATCATTTATCACTCATTTGATAAGTTTATCAAATGTACTGGCTATTAATTGATGCGTAAAAGCGTAATACGCTAAATTTTTGAGGTATTTAAATGCAAGTTTCAGTTGAGACTACACAAGGTTTGGAACGTCGTCTGACTATTTCTGTTCCGGCCGAAAAAGTAGATGTAGAAGTAAAGAATCGTCTTCGTCAAATTAGTAAAACACAGCGTATTAACGGTTTCCGTCCTGGTAAAGTACCACCGTCAGTAGTTCAAAAACGTTTCGGGAAGTCAGTACGTCAAGAAGTTGCTGGTGAAATTATGCAGCGTAACTTTGTTGATGCGATTGTTGCAGAAAAAATCAATCCTGCTGGTCGTCCTTCATTTATTGCTAAAAGCAATGAAGATGGTAAAGCACTAGAGTTTGAAGCAACGTTTGAAGTGTACCCTGTAGTTGAATTAAAAGATTTAGAGAAAATTGCTATCGAACGTCCACAAGTAGACGTAACAGATGCAGATTTAGATGAAATGTTTGTAACGCTTCAAAAGCAGCACCAAACATGGAAAGAAAACAAACGTAAAACTAAAGCAGGTGATAAATTAACACTTGATTTCACTGGTCGTGTAGACGGTGAAGAGTTTGAAGGCGGAAAAGCTGAAGCGTTTGAATTAGAACTAGGCGCTGGTCGTATGATCCCTGGTTTTGAGAAAGAAGTTACTGGCATGAAAGCCGGTGACGAAAAAACTATCAAGGTAACTTTCCCTGAAGATTACCATGCTGAAAACCTTAAAGGTAAAGATGCTGAGTTTGATATCGTAATTCATAAAACTGAAGGTCCAATTTTACCTGAAATCGATGAAGAGTTTGCAAAACTTTTCGGTATTGAAGAAGGTGGTGTTGAAGCTTTACGTGTTGAAGTAAGCAAAAATATGGCTCGTGAATTAACTCAAGCTGTAAAAGCTAAAGTTAAAACACAAGTTATTGATGGTTTATTAGCTGGACATGATGTTGATTTACCAACGGCACTTGTTACGCAAGAAGTTGATGTTTTACGTCAACAAGCTATGCAGCGTTTCCAAGGCCAAATGGATCCTAAAAACTTACCACAACTACCTGCTGAAATGTTTACTGAACAAGCAGAACGTCGTGTTAAAATCGGTTTGCTTTTAGGCGAAGTGATTAAAGTTAATGAACTTAAAGTTGATGAAACTAAAGTGAATGAATTAATTGCTTCTGCAGCTTCAGCTTATGAAGATCCTAAAGAAGTAATCGAATACTATGCTAACAACCAAGAGCTTATGCAGCAAATGCAAAATGTTGCTTTAGAAGAGCAAGCTGTTGAGCTTTTAGTTGAAAAAGCTAAAGTTTCTGATAAAAAAGCTAGTTTCAATGAAATAATGAACCCAGAAGCTAAGTAAAGCTTACTTTTCATTAGTTTTACATTGACAACCAACTAAGCAATCGCTTAAATTTAATGGCTTGTATGGCAACATACAGGCCATTATTATTTATTGAAGGGAAGGTATACTCTTGTTTAATTCTCAAATTACATCACAAAGAACATCTCAAGTATCATCACAAAGCAATTCATCAGGTATTGAAAGCGCATTAGTGCCTATGGTTGTTGAGCAAACAGCTAAAGGTGAGCGTTCATATGATATATACTCTAGGCTGTTAAAAGAGCGTGTAATTTTCCTTTGTGGTCAAGTTGAAGATCATATGGCCAATCTGATCATCGCACAGTTATTATTTCTAGAATCTGAAAGTCCTGATAAAGATATTTATTTATACATAAACTCACCGGGCGGTTCTGTAACTGCGGGTATGGCAATATACGATACCATGAAGTTTATCAAACCTAACATTAGCACTGTGTGTATTGGCCAAGCGGCAAGTATGGGCGCATTTTTGTTATCAGGTGGTGAAAAAGGCAAACGTTATTGTTTACCAAATGCTCGCGTTATGATTCACCAACCACTAGGTGGTTTCCAAGGTCAGGCATCTGATTTTGAAATTCATGCCAAAGAAATATTATTTATAAAAGAAAAGCTTAACAAGTTAATGGCTGAACATACGGGTAAAACTATAGAGCAGCTTTCTCAAGATACAGACAGAGATAATTTCTTAAGTGCAGAAGCTGCGGTTGAATATGGCTTAGTTGACTCCATATTAGAACAACGTAACGATAAATAGGAATTCGGTGTATACTTAACAGTATAGATTTAGTAATAAATGGATTTATTAGTATTAAACGTTTAGAGGTAGGGCATGACCGATATTAAAAGTGGTGGCGATAATGGTAAATTACTTTACTGCTCATTTTGTGGCAAGAGCCAACATGAAGTACGTAAATTAATTGCTGGCCCATCAGTCTTTGTTTGTGATGAATGTGTAGAGTTATGTAACGACATTATTCGCGAAGAAATTTCTGAAATTTCGCCAAAAGAAAGTAAAGAGGCATTGCCTTCACCTATTGAGATTCGTGAAAGCCTTGATGATTATGTTATTGGGCAGGATCATGCTAAGAAGGTATTAGCAGTTGCTGTTTATAATCATTATAAAAGATTACGAAATGGTGATAATCATAATGGTGTTGAGCTTGGTAAAAGTAATATTTTACTTATTGGACCAACAGGTAGCGGTAAAACACTATTAGCGCAAACACTTGCACGTTTATTAGATGTACCTTTCACTATGGCTGATGCTACAACATTAACTGAAGCTGGTTATGTTGGTGAAGATGTAGAAAATATCATACAAAAGTTATTACAGAAATGTGATTACGATGTAGAGAAAGCTCAACGTGGTATCGTGTATATTGATGAAATCGATAAGATCTCACGTAAATCAGACAACCCTTCTATAACTCGTGATGTGTCGGGTGAAGGTGTTCAACAAGCATTATTAAAGCTTATTGAAGGCACCGTCGCCTCTGTACCACCTCAAGGTGGTCGTAAACACCCACAACAAGAGTTTTTGCAAGTTGATACGTCTAAAATACTCTTTATCTGTGGTGGTGCGTTTGCAGGCTTAGATAAAGTTGTTGAGCAGCGCAACCATACGGGTACAGGTATTGGCTTTGGCGCTGAAGTTCGTGGTAAAGATCAAGAAATGTCATTAACTGATCGTCTAGCTGATGTTGAGCCACAAGATCTTGTTAAATATGGTTTGATTCCAGAGTTTATTGGACGCTTACCTGTTCTAGCTACTTTACGAGAGTTGGATGAAGATGCGCTTATCCAAATATTGCAAGAGCCTAAAAATGCGTTAACTAAACAGTTTACAGCATTATTTGATATGGAAAGTGTTGAGTTAGAATTCAGAACAGATGCCTTACATGCAATAGCACGTAAAGCGATGGACAGAAAAACTGGTGCACGTGGTTTACGTTCAATCGTTGAAGCTGTTTTACTTGATACCATGTATGAATTACCATCAATGGAAAATGTCAGTAAAATTGTTGTAGATGAGAATACTATCAAAGGCGAAAGTAAGCCGATTGTTATTTATGATAGTAAACAAGAACAGGCCGCTTCTGAGTAATATTATGTATTAATGTATCACTTAGCTGTAAATAATAGCCTCAACTAGTAAGTAATTATATTTAATAATGACTTATTACTTGAGGCTTTTTTGATCTCGGATTAAGAGCAACAGATTAGAAATTAATGAGTTTACTGCTTTATTTTATATCTCTTGTTGAAAGTTAACAGCCAAGCCCCATATAGATTCTATAGCTTTATTTTATTTATACCAAATGCACTAATTTATTGAGCAAGTTAGAGTTATATTAGCGAGCTTAGAACAAACAAAATTTGTTAAACATAGTTATTCTATATTTCATTAATTTTGTGCCGTTATCAGTTTGCTAATAAACTCCCAAGGGCGAGCTTAAAAGGCTTATATGTAGCGTTATTGATTTTGATAAGGGAATAACCATTCTCTTCAATCAATGCCTTGCCTCTAAGCCTTTTAATTCTCGCTAAGTGGTCAATAAATTAATGCACTTGGTATTATCAATTAAAACAATTCCCAAAAAGAGTAGCCAATGAGTAAAGAATTATCTGGTGTCGTTGAAATCCCCGTTTTAGCCTTAAGAGATGTTGTAGTTTACCCTCAGATGGTTATTCCACTTTTTGTTGGCCGTGAAAAATCAATCCGCTGTCTAGATTTAGCCATGGAACAAGATAAACAAGTATTTCTTGTTGCGCAAAAAGATGCTGCCATTGATGACCCTAAAGCTGATGACGTTTATACCACAGGTACAGTAGCAACCATTTTGCAAATGTTAAAACTTCCTGATGGTACTGTTAAGGTATTGGTAGAAGGTGCGCAGCGTGCAACCATAAATAAATTTGTTGAAACAGAAGAATACTTTAGTGCTGAAATTGAATATGTTGCCCCTAAGAGTGAAGTGAACGACGATATAGAAGTATTGATCCGTTCAGCTATCTCTCAGTTTGAAGGATATGTAAAGCTCAATAAAAAAATTCCACCAGAGGTACTGACGTCAGTATCAGGTATCGATGAAGCTGAGCAGCTTGCCGATACAATGGCCGCTCATATGCCTTTAAAACTTGCTGATAAGCAAAAAGTATTAGAGATCATTGATGTAAATGTTCGTTTAGAACATTTAATGGCGCTGATGGAAGGTGAGATCGACTTGCTTCAGGTTGAAAAGAAAATTAGAACCCGTGTTAAAAAGCAAATGGAAAAAAGCCAGCGTGATTACTATTTGAATGAGCAAATGAAAGCTATTCAAAAAGAGCTAAACGAAGGGGAAGATACACCTGATGAGCTTGAACAAATGGCTAAGCGCATTGAAGAAGCGCAAATGCCAAGTGAAGCTAAGGATAAAACGTTAGCTGAATTCCAGAAACTTAAAATGATGTCACCTATGTCAGCAGAAGCGACAGTTGTACGCAGCTATATCGACTGTATGATCAATGTGCCTTGGAAAAAGCGTAGTAAGTTAAAGCGAAATCTTGCCCTTGCTCAAGAAGTACTTGATAAAGACCATTATGGTTTAGATAAAGTTAAAGAAAGAATTCTTGAGTATCTAGCCGTACAACAGCGAGTAAGTCAGCTAAAAGGACCTATTCTATGTTTAGTTGGTCCTCCTGGTGTCGGTAAAACGTCACTTGGCCAATCTATTGCTAAATCTACCGGTCGTAAATATGTGCGTATGGCTTTAGGTGGCGTTCGAGATGAAGCCGAAATTAGAGGTCATCGCCGTACTTACATTGGCTCCTTACCTGGTAAGTTAATCCAAAAAATATCTAAAGTAGGGGTTAAGAACCCACTATTTTTATTAGATGAAATTGATAAAATGGCTTCGGACATGCGTGGAGATCCAGCATCAGCACTACTTGAAGTATTAGATCCAGAGCAGAATACGACGTTTAATGATCACTATCTTGAAGTTGATTATGATCTATCAGATGTGATGTTTGTTGCAACATCGAATAGCATGGATATTCCAGGACCATTATTAGATCGAATGGAAGTAATACGCCTTTCGGGCTATACCGAAGATGAAAAACTCAATATTGCAAAAAATCACCTTGTAAATAAACAAATTGAACGGAATGGCTTGAAAGCAAAAGAAATTGATATTGATGACAGTGCCATTGTCGGTATTATTCGTTATTACACTCGCGAAGCTGGTGTACGTAGCTTAGAACGCGAAATTTCTAAGCTATGTCGTAAAGCGGTGAAGTCTATTTTACTTGATAAAAAGTTAAAGAAAGTCATCATTAACCAGGATAATCTTAATGAGTTTCTAGGTGTGCAACGTTTTGATTATGGTAAAGCCGATGATGAAAACCGTGTTGGTTTAGTTACTGGGTTAGCATGGACTCAAGTCGGAGGAGAGTTACTCACTATAGAAACTGCCTCAGTACCGGGTAAAGGTAAGCTAACATATACAGGTTCTTTAGGTGATGTTATGCAAGAGTCGATTCAAGCCGCTATGACAGTGGTAAGAAGCCGTACTGAAAAACTTCGTATTAATGAAGACTTTTATGAGAAGCGTGATATCCATGTCCACGTTCCTGAAGGGGCGACACCAAAAGATGGGCCGAGTGCTGGTGTTGGTATGTGTACCGCGTTAGTTTCAAGCCTTACAGGAAATCCAGTAAAGGCAGACGTTGCCATGACAGGTGAAATTACACTTCGTGGTGAAGTGCTTGCTATCGGTGGCTTGAAAGAGAAATTACTTGCTGCACATCGTGGCGGTATAAAGACCGTTATAATACCGCATGAAAATGAACGTGATTTACAAGAAATACCAGAAAATGTTAAAGCTGAATTATCAATTCACCCAGTAAAATGGATAGATGAGGTGCTTGCTCTTGCGCTAGAGCAGCCAGTAGAACAGTGGAAAGCCGAGAAATAAGTTGCTCAAAGCTTAGTCTTTTTTGATGATTTGCATCAAAAAAGACTTTAATTTCTAAAAAAATTGCTAAAAATTGCATTTTTCGCTTTTCAAACGCTGAAACTATGGTAAGTTAACTACGCTTATATCGCTAGACCCCTTACTCGCTATGTTATATAGATGAATTAGCGGGAACTAGAGAGTATAATATTTTCTAAACTCAACGCTTCAAGTAATCGAAAAAATATAATTTTTATTGACTACATAATAAAAAGGATAGCGTTGCATAATAACAATCGAAGGGGTATACACTGTGAATAAATCTCAACTAATCGAGAAAATTGCTGCTGGTGCAGACATTTCAAAAGCTGCTGCGGGTCGTGCATTAGATTCATTTATTGGCGCTGTAACTGATGAATTAAAAGATGGCGAGCAAGTTGCTCTTGTTGGTTTTGGTACTTTCTCTGTACGTGACCGTGCAGCACGTACTGGTCGCAACCCACAAACGGGTGCTACTATCCAAATAGCAGCTGCAAAAATTCCATCTTTCAAAGCTGGTAAAGCATTAAAAGACGCATGTAACTAGTCAGCCACTTGGACTAAGTTATACCGCGTATTAGAAACCACCTTTTAGGTGGTTTTTTACTTTTATCAGATGCAAAAATATAAACACCATAATAAATTTGCATTTAGTTCAACTTGTGCTTCAAGCCGTGCTTATCATCTGCTAAAATCGCGAGCAACTTTAATTTAAAGATAATTAAGCCTAGTTCATTTAGGCATTAAAAAAGAGAAATAAATGTTAGAAGATATTCGTGAAAAATCGCAGGGATTGACTGCCAAAATTATTCTTGGTTTGATTATTCTAACCTTCGCTGTTGCAGGTGTTGGAAGTTATACCAACTCAGTTGATACATCTGTTGCAACGGTCAACGGTGAAGAAATTAGCCAACAAGCATTTAATAAAGCTTATCAAGCACAACGTGGCCGTATGGCACAGCAGTTTGGTGAAATGTTCGATACGTTATCAAATGATGCTACTTATATGGCTAACTTTCGCCAAGGCGTATTGGATAACTTGATTAATGAAAAATTGATTGATCAAAGTAGCAATGCACTTGCGATTCGTGTTTCTGATCTTCGTTTAAAAGAAACTATTCGTGAAATGCCAGAGTTTCAAGTGGATGGTTCTTTTGATAATAACCGCTACCTAGCTATTATTAATCAAGCAGGTTTTTTCCAATCATCAGACTTCCGTGATTATTTACGTGTTGAAATGACTCGCCGTCAATTCAGTCAAGCGCTTGTCGCCACTGAATTTAACTTACCTTACCAAGAGAAGTTACAGCTTGCTTTGCAAAACCAAACACGTGATATTCGCTTTGCGACTATCTCTGCTCAGCAATTTAAAACAGCAATTGAATTAACAGATGAAGAAATAAATAATTATTATTTAGCTAATCAAGTGCGCTTTGAAAATAAAGAACAAGTTAAAGTTGACTATATCAGCTTAGATGTTGCTGATATTGCAAAAGATATTAATGTAACTGACGAACAGTTAGCTAAACATTATCAAGAAAATATTGCTAATTTCACTGAAACTGCACAGCGTCGTATTTCTCATATACTCATTGAATTCAATGACGATGAAGCTCTAGCTAAAACTCAAGCACAAGCTGTATTAACCCGCCTTGGTCAAGGTGAGGATTTTGCTGTATTAGCCAAAGAAGTTTCAAATGATACTTTTAGTGGAGAAAATGGTGGCGATTTAGAATGGTTAGAGCCAGGCATAATGGAAGAAAGTTTTGACGAGGCTGCATTAGCATTAGTTAATGTTGGCGAAATCAGCCAATTAGTTAAAACAAGTTTTGGCTACCATGTCTTGAAATTAACGGATTATAAAGAAGAAGTTGTTCAAGAATTAGCTGATGTACAAGCAGATTTACGTATTAAGTTAAGTAATGACCAAGCACAAGATAAATTCTTTACTCTACAACAAGAAATGGCACGTATTAGCTTTGAATTTCCGGATAGCTTAGAAGATGCGGCTAGCGAGATTAATGTTGTGATACAAACCTCTCCTTGGTTATTACGTAGTGGCAATAGTATGCCTTTTGATCAAGCTAACGTTATTGAAGCCGCTTTTTCAGAAATGGTATTACAAGACAACATGAACTCAGATCTTATAGAAGTAAGTGATAGTGTTGCTCTAGTATTACGCCTTAATACTTTACAGGAAGCTAATGTTAAGCCTTTAGCCGAAGTTAAAGCACAGATTGAAGATATCCTAGTTAATCAAAAAGCGACTGAAAAAGCCCAACAAACAGTTGATTCATTATTAGCAGACTTTAATTCAGGTACTGATATTTCTACTCAACTTACTTCACTTAGTGCCAACTTTGTTAGCAAAGAAAAAGTGGCTCGTTATAGCGCTGAAGTTGATCAAAGTATCAGTCGTGCAGCGTTTGTTTTACCACACCCAGTTGAAGGTGCTATTTCAGCATCAAGTGTTGCTTTAAGCAACGGTGATCTTGCTCTTGTGGAAGTAACCGCTGTGAGCATGAGTGAAGTTGCCGCTAACCCTAACTTAGCCCAACAACAAACATCTCAGTTAGCTCAATCGGCTTACCAAAGTTTTGTTAGCTCATTAAAGGTAGATGCTAAAATTACCCGAAAAGCACTTTCTGAGCCTGTTACTACTTATTAATGAATAGTAGAGTTACTCGTCTATGACGAGCAAAAAAGCCAATAGTAGTCACTTACTATTGGCTTTTTTATTATGCGCTTAATATAAATGGCTTAAGCAGTAAATAATGTATGAAGTTATAAACAAGCAACATGAATATACCGGTATCAACGGGAAGTAAAAACCTTGTTAGGCAAGGCCTTGACTGAAGAGAGTGGTCGTTATTGTCAAAATCAATAACGCGGTATAAATGGCTTCTAAACCTGCCCTGCGGAGATGTTTGAGGTCGGGCACTCTGAAATGAGCATCTTCAAGTTATTTAACTATATAGTTTATTTAAGCTGGAAGTTTTGGCTCATCATTAGCCTTTGAGTCACTTTATGCTGAGGATTACGCATAACCTCAATGGTTTTTCCTGATTCAACTACTTTCCCCTGTGACATTACCATTACATCGTCACTGAAATGGCGGACAATTCCTAAGTTATGGGATATTAAAATATAGGCTAATCCCATCTGCTGCTGTAAATCAAGTAACAAATTAATCATCTGTGAGCGCAATGAGGGATCTAAAGCCGCTAAAGCTTCATCTAAAATGATTACTTGAGGTTGTAATATAATGGCTCGGGCGAGCGATATTCTTTGCTTTTGTCCGCCAGAAAACATATGCGGATAGAAATTCATATGATCGCCAAGCAGTCCAACTTTTTGCAATGTCGTACGGATAAGCTGTTTACGTTGTTTATAATCCAAATCGGTATTAAGGGTTAAGGGCTCATTGAGTAATTCTTCAATGGTTAAACTAGGGTTGAGTGTGGTACCTGAGTCTTGAAAAATCATCCTGATGTGCTGACATCTTTGTTTAAACCGTTGGCTTTCCAATAACTGTCCATTTAAATACACTTTACCTGAACTAGGCGTTTCAGCACCGACCAATATCTTTGCTAATGTCGATTTACCTGAGCCAGTCTCTCCTACAATTGCCAAGGTTTTTTTACTTTCTATTGCAAAGGATAATGGGGACAAAGCATCAAATTTTCGTTTATGGTACCAATGACCTTTTAATTTAAATGATTTAGTAATTTCTTTTACATCTAATAAAACACTCATCTTAGTTTATTCCTTTCCCTATTTTGTGTTTTACAGACTCTTTTTTAGTGGTATTTCTAAGTAATGGGTAATGACAGCTAACTTTATGACCATGAAAATTACTGACTTTTGGCGCGGAAACACATTTTTGTTGTGCTCTTGGACATCGAGGCCCTAGTCTGCAGCCTATAGGTAAATGTTGTAAAATAGGAATACTTCCCGGTAAGGTCATTAGGCGGGACTTTGTCGGCAACTGTAAATTGGCCTTGGTACTACTATCAACTAATGCACGAGTATAGGGGTGCATTGGTTTATTAAATATTTGCTCTGTGCTGCCAGCTTCAACAAATTGACCGCTGTACATTACGGTAATAGTACTAGTCCAATGGGTAAGGTTTTCTAAATCATGGCTGATTAATAAAATAGACATGTTTTTCAGTTGATTTAAATTGGCAAGTAGTCTGAATATTTGCCCCTGATTAGTACTTTCCATTGCAGCTGTAGGCTCGTCTGCAATCAATAAAATGGGTCTGCCTGCAAGTGCAATTGCTATCATAACGCGCTGACAAATAGCTTCTGTAAGTTGATGTGGGTAGCTGTTAATGCATTGGCTATGCTTTTTAATACCGACTTTGTGCAGTAATTTTATTACAGCGTCTTTACGTTGTTGTCTTCGTTGCCAAAAATACCCCGTTAGTTGTGAAGTATCAATAGCTTCGCTCAACTGCTCGCCTATTAATGTGGTGGGATCTAGACAACTCATTGGCTCTTGGAAAATCATCGCGATATCACGACATAACAAAGCTTTACGCTCATCTATGGTTAGGCGTAATAAATCGATACCACGCCAATGAAATCGATCTGCATGAACATGCCACTTATCCTGTAAAACACCTATAATTGCTTGTGCTAGTAATGATTTTCCAGAGCCAGACTCACCTACTAAACCACGAACTTCACCTTCTTTTATTGACAAACTTACCCTATCTACAGCTAATACTCTACCAGTAGGGGTGTCAAGCGCAATGGATAGATTTCTAATATCGAGTAAATTCATATGCTTACTTCTGTGCTCGTTTTAGAATAATTATCAAAGTCAAAAGTGATGTTTTTATAGGCTTTTTAACTTGGGTTATGATTAGGTAGAACATTAGTTTTCCTTACGCAACTTGAGGGCATGGCGAATACCTTCGCCGACCAAGTTAGTGGCGACAACAGCGAATAATATGGCTAAACCGGGTAAGTAAACTGTCCAAGGTGCTATATAGAAATGTTCAAGACCATTGGCCAAAATTGCACCCCACTCAGGTAAAGATATTTGCGCGCCTAAGCCCAAAAAACCTAATGTAGCTATATCTAATATCGCTGCGGATTGTGCTAAGGTGGCTTGACTCATCAATCGTTCCACAATATTAGGGAAAACGGAATAGTACAAAATACGAAAGTTACTGGCTCCATCCAGACGTGACGCCAGTACATAATCTTTTCTAAATTCTTCTTTGACCGCATACCGGGTAATGTGGATGAATTGGGGGATAAATACAATGGCAATTGCCCACACTGTATTACCTATACCAGGTCCAAGAATGGCAACAATAATAATGGCGAGTAATAGTGATGGAATCGATAATATGACATCAAGAAAGTGATTCAAAAAGCTTGATTTAAATCCACGAGTCAATGCTGATAGTGAGCCAATGACTACGCCAATAACTAAAGAGAAGACAACCACAATAAAACTTAAGCCAAAGGTAAGTGAGGTACCGTACATTAGCCGAGATAACATGTCTCGTCCTAACTCATCAGTACCTAATAAGTAACTGACATTGCCATCACCATGCCATGCTGGAGGCAGTAATATCATATCCAAATTACTTTCTACTGGTGAGTATGGGGATATAATGGGTGCGAATATAGCAAGGACAATAAGGAAAATGAAACAGCAAAATCCAACCATAGCCACGGGGGTTTTTCGAAAAATACTCCATAGTTGCATAAATGGAGAGGGGAAGACTTCCTCTTGATATATTTTCTCACGAGCCATAATTATTACCTCGTGCTAATGGGTTGAGTGCGGCATAAATAAAGTCGGTCAAAATGTGAACTATGAATATAAAGCATGATAATGCCAATAGGCCACTTTGAATTGCAGTGTAATCACGCTGTGAAATACTTTCTATCAGCCAACGACCAATACCGGGCCAACTAAAAATCACTTCAGTTACCATAGCGAGCGTCACTAAATTAGCAAACTGTAGGCCTACATGTCGGATAATCTGAATAAGCGCATTTCGAATTGCGTGTCTAAATATTATCTGCCTAAAATTCAGCCCTTTAGCTCGGGCGGCCCTAATATAACTGGTGGCCAATACTTCAATCATAGCAGCACGAGATAATCGAATAAAAATAGTCGCAGGTGCTAATGCAATGACACATGCGGGTAAAATTATGTGGGAACTGGCATTATTAAATGCTTGCCATTTATAGGGACTGTCACTGAGCAAAATATCTATAAATTGAATGCCAGTGACAAATTCTATTTCAAATAATAGACTGATTTTTCCTGACGATGGTAGCCAGCCAAGTCCAATGGAAAAGAGGAGAATTGCCAGTAACCCAAGCCAAAATACAGGGATTGAATAACCTATCATAGCAAATGACAAAATAGCATTGTCACTGGTTTTGTTATGATTAATGGCGGCAATGAAACCTAAAGGGATACCAACTAACATGGCTATGAGAAGAGCGACTAAGCTGAGTTCAATCGTTGCTGGTAATAATTCGATAATTTCATTACTTATAGGCGATTGACTTGCCATAGATTTACCGAAATCACCATTAACAACGTGCTGCAAATATGCAGTATATTGATGGAAAATATTCTTATCCATTTGATACGCTTCGTTCAGCTTAGCTAGGTCTGACGCCGTAGCATTAATCTGACCCGAGTGATTAATAACCGTATCACCAGGAAATAGAAAGCTTAAGCTAAACGAGAGAAGCGTTAATACCATCATGGTAAATAGGAATAAGCCTAACCTACGCAACGTAAAAGTAAGCATCTAATCTATTACCTTGTCATTTTTGTTAGGGACCTTTGTTTCATTGGTATCACTGACTTCATTCTTTTTGTATACGTTATAAAAGCTAATGCCGCCAAAATTCTCCAAAATATCGCCTTTTACATTGGTACCACGAGCTTGAAATCGCTTTGAGTGGGCAATTGCTAATAAGGGCATCTCTTCGTTAATGATGGTCATGGCTTGAGCATAATAACTTTTTCTCTTACTCATATTGGTTGTTTTGAGTGCTTTTTTCAGTAGTTCATCATATTCTTTATTACACCAGAATGTACGGTTACTGCCTTTTTCCCTCGAAGTGCAGCTGAGCATTGGCGTGAAAAAATTATCTGGGTCAGGGTGGTCTGCGGTCCAGCCTAATAAAAAACTTTGGTGCTCCCCCTGAGATAATCTACGTAAAAAAGTGCTCCACTCATAGGTTACTATCTTGACCTTAACACCTATTTTTTTTAAATCAGCTTGAATAAGTTTTGCCATAGTAACCGCACTTGGGTTATATGCTCTTTGAACCGGCATAGCCCATATATCCATAGTAAAGCCTTGGGCATATCCCGCGACCTCTAATAAAGATTTAGCGCGGACTGGATTATAACCTAATTCGGGGGTTTTACTGTCGTAAGCCCATGATGTTTCGGGTAATATTGATTTTGCTCTGGCTGCTTGCCCTTGATAAATTGTATCAATCAAGGCTTGTTTGTTAATCGCTAAGCTGATGGCTTGACGAACTAATTTATTGTCGAAAGGGGCTTTTTTGGTATTAAAGCCAAAGTAGCCGACATTTAACGAAGTAATAGATTCTAATGTTAAATCGCTTCTTTCAGCTATGGTTGTATGTGCAATTGGGTAACTGCTCACATCGCACTCTTTTGCTAAGAGTTTAGTTAATCGGTTACTTTTATTGGGAGATATATCATAAACAAGTTGTTCTATTTTTGCTTTTTCTTGCCAATATTCATCATGACGATATAAGCGAATTAACGAGCCAACACGATAATCCTGTAGTTTAAAGGGACCAGTACCGATGGGAAGTATGTCAATCTCGTGTTGTTTATCTTGAATTGTGAGCTGTTGTCCGTATTCTTCAGATAATATGACGGCATAATCGGTAGCCAAATTAGCCAAAAAAGAACTATCGTTACGTTTTAAAACAAACCGAATAGTAAAGTCATTTATTTTTTCTATTTTTTCAACAAGATCTGAAAATTTTACACTTTGAAAGAAAGAATATTGCCCTCCAGATATCTGATGAAAAGCATGTTCCTTATCTAAAATTCGATTAAAACTGAATAACACATCGTCTGCATTAAGCTTCCTTGTTGGGCTAAAGTAACTCGTTTGATGAAAATTAACATCCTGGCGTAAATAAAAGGTTATTTTCTTACCATCACGAGTTACATGCCATGAACTTGCTAAGGAAGGTGCTAAGGTGTTCTTATCTCCCTTATATACGATAAGACTGTTATACAGCTGCTTTGCACTAGCATCAGAGGTAGTACCTGAAGTACTTAACTGAGGGTTAAATGTTTCTGGGGAGCCTTCAGAACAATAGATAATACTACGTTCACTTAACGATAATATATTCTCTTCATTACAACCCATAACCAAGCTGATTAAAGTGGCGACGGTGAAGAAAGGTATAAATTTATAATTCATCATTGATATTGCCATCAAGTAAGTTATATTTTTTTAGGTAACCCCTTAATTGATGATAAGTTAATTCAAGTGCCTCTGCAGTTTTCTTTTGATTAAATTGACAATGTGATAATGCTGATTGTATTAACTCTATTTCATAATCTTGCGATAGTGTTTTTAATGATTGCGGAAATTGTTGACTCATTACTTTAGGCAGAACTTTTGGTGCTACATGAGCATCTGAGGTTACTATTGGCGTTTTATCGACAGTACTTTCATCTGTTGAGGTTAAGCTTTCTTTGAGAGTGTTAACTCTATCATGAGTTTTTATTTGTTGGTTTGGTCTAAAAGGTGAATCAAAAGGATCAATGATTAACTCATGAACGGGCAGGTGTGGGTTGTTATTACGATAAACACTTCGCTCCACCACATTCTTTAGCTCTCGTATATTGCCTGGCCAATGATATTCAAGCAGACTACGCTTAGCTTTTTCAGTGAAACCACTAAATAATTCAAACTCAAGTTCGCGAGCCATGTTGATCGCAAAGTGCTCAGCAAGCATTAAAATGTCGTCTAAACGTTCTCTGAGCGGGGGCAGGGTTATTACATCAAAGGCTAATCGGTCTAACAAATCGGCTCTAAACTGGCCTGAAGCTGCTAAGGTTGGTAAATCTTCATTAGTTGCAGCAACGAGACGAACATCAGCATTAATCGTTCTTGAGCCACCAACGCGTTCAAATTCACCGTATTCAACTACACGTAATAATTTCTCTTGTATCAATCCAGAGGTATTGGCTATTTCATCTAAAAATAAGGTACCTTTATCAGCACGTTCAAAACGTCCCTCATGACGCTTGCTAGCGCCGGTAAAGGCACCACTATCATAACCAAACAACTCTGTTTCAAGTAAATTTTCATTTAAAGCAGCGCAATTAAGTTTTAAATAGCTCTGCTCCCAACGTTTAGATAGGAAGTGTAAACGCGCGGCTACTAGCTCTTTACCTGTCCCGCGCTCTCCAATAATAAGTACTGGTTTACTTAAAGAAGCAATTTGGGATATTTGTTCGAGTACTTCTAAAAAACTATTAGATTGACCAAGAAGGTTATCTTGTTGGTTAAAACGCGCCATAGCAAACTCAAATGTTGGTTTATTTCACTAACAAATAGTGTATTTTATTACTTAAGAGGTTGAAAGACTTTTTTAATAAATATTAAGTTCAGTAAAAACAATGTGTTAATCGTTTTTGTAAAGTTGGCGCAAAAAATGAATGACATAAAAGAGTAATTCAGCGCTAAGTTAATGCTTATTTTATGTAAAATAGACATGATTTGGCCATCAGTTGAGGAAGTTGTTATGGGTATTTTTTCAAGATTCACAGATATAATAAACTCTAATATTAATAATTTATTAGATAAAGCAGAAGATCCGACAAAAATGGTACGTTTAATCATTCAGGAAATGGAAGATACCTTAGTTGAAGTGCGTTCTAGCTCGGCTAAAACGTTAGCAGAGAAAAAAGAATTAGCTCGCCAAGTAACCCGTTTGGAAAAAGATGCACAGCAATGGCAAGAAAAAGCAGAGTTAGCTTTAAGCAAAGAGCGTGATGACTTAGCTCGTGCTGCTTTGATGGAAAAGAAAAAAAGTAGTGAAAGCGCGGAAGCATTATTAGAAGAGTTAGCGCATACCGATGATCATATTAGCAAGTTGCAAGATGAGATTTCACAATTACAAGACAAGCTAACGGATGCAAAATCACGTCAAAAAGCTATTCTTATTAGAGAGAAATCAGCAAGCTCTCGTTTGAAAGTGAAAGAAAATATCCATAGTACACGAGTAAATGATGCCTTAAATCGTTTTGATCATTATGAGCGAAAAATTGATGGTATCGAAGCTGAAGTTGAATCCTATGATTTAGGCAGTAAATCATTAGCAGATGAAATTGCTGACCTTCAATCAGATGATAAAGTTGATGATGAATTAGCTAAACTAAAAGCTAAGATAAAAAGCAGTAAAAAGTAGCAGAACAACGATAATAAACATAAATAAAACTATCGATAGAATAGGATAAAGGAGAAGTATTGTGGAAGAGATCATCGTCGCACCCGTCATTATTTTTATGATTATTGTTGCTCCAATATGGCTGATTTTGCATTACCGTAGTAAAAAGCAAGTTAGCCAAGGTCTCAGCCAGGAGGAGTATATTCAATTGTCTGAATTATCAGAAGTTGCAGATACTATGGCTGATAGAATACAAACTCTTGAAGCGATTTTAGACGCGGAGACCCCGAACTGGAGAACTAAATTATGAATCGTTCAAGAGGTGAGTTATATCGTAATGCCGAGCAAGGAAAGATCGCAGGGGTTTGTGCAGGCATAGCTGATTACTTCGGTTGGGAGACTTGGCTAGTTAGAATACTGGTGGTATCAGCTGTATTATTTGGTATGCCTTTTCTTATTTTAGGATATATAGCCGGATGGTTTATTCTAGATAAAGCACCAGAGAAAACAGGTAAAGGACGTTTTGAACCAAGTGATGGACAATATAGTAACCGACATCAGCAACATAAAAAAAAGGCTGATGTAACTAATGAGTCTATCAAGGTAAAAGCTAGAATTTGGCAAGCAGGTGAGCCACCGAAACAAGCGCTATATGATATCGGTCGTAAGTTTCGTCTACTAGAAAAGAAGGTACAAGCGATGGAGCAATATGTTACATCAGCTGAGTTTACCGTTTCTAGAGAAATTAATAAGCTGTAATCGTGCGATGTTAAGAAAAGCTGTCAGTAGACAGCTTTTTTATTTGCTGGCCAATAATGATTGCCAGTTTATGGTTGATTGCTAATTTTCCTAGTAAATATCAATGAATAAGGTGTAATTAAAATTAAAAGACCTTATTATCAAATTAACTCTCAAACTTAATTTACATAGAATAAGTTATCAATTCGTTATGGCACTACTAAGTAAATCTATATTCAAAAAGCGTGGCTTAGATAAGCTAAAGGTAAAAGCAAGTGAATTGCTCAATCGTACTATCGATCAGCATATAACGTTAGCAGTAACTGGGCTAAGCCGTAGTGGCAAAACAGCTTTTATTACTTCACTGGTAAATCAATTAATCAATGAAGGTAATGGCACAAAGCTAAGTTTCTTTGACCCTGTACACCATGGTAACTTTATTGCCGCCAAGCGAATACCTCAAAAGCACTATCATGTGCCAAGGTTTGATTACGACTCTGCAATTTCAGCCCTCACAACAGAGCCTGCAACATGGCCAGAGCCAACGCATGGCATCAGTGAATTACGCCTAGCTATTCGTTATCAACCGAAAAACTCACTGTTAAAATATGCGACTGATATGGCGACATTGACGTTAGATATTACGGATTATCCGGGTGAATGGTTACTTGATTTACCCATGCTTAAGCAAACGTACCAAGAATGGTCTCAACAGACTCATTCATTGATGAAAAATGGTGCTAGGGCTGCACATAGTAAAAGTTTTTTGGTGAAACTTGCGGGACTTGACCCTTTTGCTTGTGCTAGTGAAGAGCTTTTAGCTGACTTAGCAGAAGAGTATACAGAGTTACTGCATTTCTTTCGCCATGAGTTAGGTATGTCCGTTATTCAACCAGGACGCTTCATATTACCTGGAGATCTTGCAGGAGCGCCGCTATTAGAGTTTTTTCCTTTTCCTGACTTAGAAAATATTGATGGTAATGATTATCAAAATGCCCCCGATGATAGTCTAATAGGTATGTTGCGATCTCGTTATTTGGAATATAAAGAACAGGTGGTTCGTGAGTTTTATCGTGAACATTTTGTTCGATTCGATCGACAAATAGTACTTGCTGACTGTTTAAAACCTTTGAATAAAGGTAAGGATAGTTTTGCCGACTTAGAGTTAGCAATGACAATGATTTTAGAAAGTTATAATTACGGAAAATCAGGTGTTTTTTCTCGTTTGTTCTCACCTAAAATTGACAAATTACTTTTTGGGGCGACAAAAGCCGATCATGTCACTCCTGAGCAGCATGCTCCTATGGTGGCATTGTTGAATCAATTAATTCATCAAAATAAGCAGTTGTTAAGTTATGATGCCGTTGAAGTGAAAACATTAGCGATTGCTTCCGTTAAAGCGACTAACGCTGGCATGAGCAAGCATAAAGGCAAAGATGTTCCTGTCATTCAAGGGCAACGTTTAAATCCTAGCGGTAATGAGAATAAAGAAAACATTTTTGGCCAAAAAATCACAGTCTTTCCTGGTGCTGTTCCTCGTTTGTTGCCCAAAGAAGAGTATTGGCAATCTAATAGTTTTAATTTTATTGAGTTTGCTCCCCTAAGCGGTCTTAATAAACATGAATGCTTACCGCATGTTCGTATGGATCAGGTATTACAATTTTTACTTGCAGATAAAATGATATGACTACAAAAGATAATGAACCCGAACATCAGCAACAAATTCTCTTTAGTGAAGGGGATGGTGCAGTTGAACAAGTTGAAACTCCGTTTAAGGAAGACATACTTAATGCTAAATTTACCGAACAAGTTCTCTTTGATAATGACGACTACTTTCCTATGGCTGCTGATGAAAATGGCGTAGATAAGGACAGAGAGAAAGAACTTAATACTGAACAACTCTATCAAGATGTTGGCGCTGTACAAGGTGGGAAAATATCTTGGTTATGGCGCACAATTGCAGCCTCATTTTTGGTGTTGTTGACGATTGAAATAGTTGATTTTTTTATTATAGGTTTTGAGCAGGCACCAATAGTTACGAGTATTTATGCGGTGTTATTCTCAGCACTTACCTTGGTGGCTGGAAGTACATTGTGGCATGAGCTTATCGGGCTAAAACAATTTAAAAATCGTCAAAAGATGAGAGAGCAAGCATCAGAATTATTATTAATTGCCCAAGAGAAACAAACTGAAAGCTCTAATAAACGAGGTAAAGATTTTTGCGAAAGTATTAGTAAGGCTTTGCCTTGTGATCTAACCTTTGATAACACTAAAGAACAACAAGTATGGCAAGATGCTGTCTCTGGTGACTACAGCTCGACTGAATTGATTCAGCTTTATTCACGTGAAGTGTTAACTAAGGTTGATGAAAAAGCATTAAACGAAGTCGCAAAGTTTTCTACCGAAGCAGTTGTGTTAGTGGCACTAAGTCCAGTTGCTTTAGTTGATATGTTAATCATGTTGTCGCGGAATTTACGTATGATTAATAAAATTTCAGGACTTTATGGTTTAAAGTTAGGCTACTGGAGTCGTATTAAATTGATTAAACAAGTCTTTGTTAATATGGCCTATGCTGGCGTTAGTGAGTTAGTCGCTGACTTTGGTAGTGATATGTTAGGCGCTGAATTACTCGGGAAATTATCAGCACGTTTCGCACAAGGATTAGGTGCAGGTTTGCTTACCGCGCGTTTAGGCGCTAAAACTATGGAACTATGCCGTCCTATCCCTTTTAAAGAAAAACCCAAGTTAACAGATGTTCGTAAAAAAATAGCTCAACAAATTAAATTATTAGTAAGCCCTATCAATAAGTAACGGCAAGGTAATCTTGCCGTGAAATCCATCATGTAACCTTTCATGTACAACATTAGCCTTTGTTTGTTTTTTAACCGTTTCGAGTTGCTTTATTTTATCTACCTTGATGTCATAAGATGAATACAGCAGCAATATAAAAATTATTACGTTAACAACGTTAAAAAACTATAACAAAAGTCGCATAAGAAAAAGGTTGATAACATGTCAAAAGGAACAAAGTATGTTTCAAAAGTCCCTGATAAAGAGGGCTTCATACAATGGTCAGCAGAAGAGAATCTAATTTGGCAAGAGCTATTTACCCGTCAAATAGACTGCATTAAAGATAAAGCTTGTGATGAATACCATGAAGGGTTAGCGAAAATAAACTTGCCAACTGATCGTATCCCTCAGCTAGGCGATGTCAGTAAAGTGCTCAAAGCAACTACAGGTTGGGAATGTTACCCAGTACCTGCGCTAATAGGGTTTGGCGAATTTTTCAGATTACTCTCTGAAAAGAAATTTCCAGTCGCTACTTTTATACGCAGTAGAGAAGAAATGGATTACTTGCAAGAGCCTGATATATTCCATGAAATATTTGGTCATTGTCCATTACTTACTAATCCATCATTTGCTAATTATACTGAAGCCTATGGAAAAATGGGCTTGAATGCGACCAAAGAACAACGCGTCTTTTTGGCTCGTTTGTATTGGTTTACTATTGAATTTGGCTTGCTAGATACACCGGAAGGCCTGCGTATATATGGTGGTGGTATACTCTCTTCCCCAGGAGAAACAGACTATGCGATTAATGATCCAGACGTTGAACGCAAGACACTTGATGTATTAGATGTTTTGAGAACACCTTATCGCATAGATATTATGCAGCCGATTTATTATATGCTAACCAAAGTATCTGACTTAGATGAAATCAGAAAATTTGAAGTCGATGACATTATGGAACTTGTTGCAAAAGCACAAATGTTAGGTCTTCATGAAGCAAAATTTCCTACTAAAAAAGCGAGTTAATGATTAGTAACTGAATTCAAAATAATTTGGCAAAACCAAAGCCTAAAAAAATAGAACAATATAAGGATGAATAATGACAACACAAACAAGTAATAAACTCGCAAGTCAGCAATGTGAAGCCTGCCATGTAGATGCGCCAAAAGTATCAGATGAAGAACTTAAAGAGTTGATAGGGATAATACCTGATTGGGTTCCACAAGTACGTGATAACGTGATGATGCTTGAACGTGAATATAAGTTTAAAAATTATAAACTAGCATGGGCGTTCGCCAACAAAGTATCTGAATTGGCTGAAAGTGAATTTCATCACCCGTCAATTTTACTTGAATGGGGCAAAGTGACAGTGACTTGGTGGACTCATTCCATCGGTGGTTTGCATAAGAATGACTTCATCTGTGCTGCCAAAACAGATGAAATAAGTGAATAACTGATTGTAGGCAGAAGATAGCCTAATAAGGTAACAACATTTATCAAAATGTTATTTGGTAAATGTTGTGCTTTCATATCGTAAAAATTAGTTTACAATAGCCCTTTTGTTAAATACTAGATAAGGGCTTGTGAAATGCGTTTGGAAATTACTTGTCATGACCGTGTTGGCATGGGACAGAAAGTATTAGGTATATTTGTCGAATATGGCATTAATGTACGTGGTATTGAACTGATGCAGCCAGGTCGAATTTTTATAAATATCCCCGATTTAGACTTTTCTGATTTACAAACCTTTATGCCCCAATTACGCTTGATTGAAGGGGTAGGTGACGTTAAAACTGCGCCTTACATGCCATCTGAGCGTGAAAGAAATGAACTTGCTACCTTAATAAAAACTTTCCCTGATCCTTTTATTTCAATTGACAGGAAAGGCAACATCCGAATTGTTAATACCATTGCTTCGAGTATTATTGGCGAAAGTGAAGCATCACTTGTGGGTCAACATATCAGTTTATGGTTAAAAGGTTTCAACTTTAATCGTTGGTTAGATGCCAATGATGTACTCGCTCAAACTAGACGATTGAAATTTCAAGGCGATGATTTTGTTGCTGACATCATGCCGATTCACGTTGCTGGTGAAGAAGACAGCCAAGTACTTGCTGGCGCTGTTTTGATTTTAAAATCGGAAGCTCGACTTGGCCAACAAATGAACGCCTTTAAACAGCCAAATGAGAATACATTCTCGGGAATTCAAGCGAGTTCAAGTGCTATGCGTAAAGTGATTCGTGAAGCTAAGCGTATGTCTACCCTTGATTCTTCTATTTTAATTATGGGAGAAACAGGGACAGGTAAAGAGTTATTAGCAAGAGCATGTCACGGCGCTAGTGAACGTGCAGAGCATCCTTTTATGACGTTAAACTGTGCTGCTTTACCTGATGATGTTGCTGAGTCAGAGTTATTTGGTGTGGGTGAAAAAGAACAAGAATTAAGTAAACGTGGTATTTTTGAATTAGCCGATGGAGGTACTGTTTTTCTTGATGAAATTGGGGAAATGTCTGCTAAGTTACAAAGTAAACTCTTACGTGTTATTCAACATGGTAGTTTTAGACGCGTAGATTCTGAACAAGAAGTCACAGTCAATGTGCGTATTATTAGCTCGACCAATAAAGATTTACTTAATCTCGTTTCTGTAGGCGATTTTAGAGAAGATCTTTATTATAGATTAAACGTTTTTGGTTTAACATTGCCTTCACTTAGAGAGCGCCGAAGCGATATTGTGCCACTTGCAGAATTTTTTATCATTAAAGCAGCACAACAAATTGGACGTACTCATCTCAAAGTGAGTGATGATTGTCGTGATTTTATTGAGCATTACCCTTGGCCAGGTAATATCCGCCAATTAGAAAATGTGCTTACACGAGCAGCTTCATTACTCGAAGGCGATGAAATTGAAACGACTCATTTGCAACTTCCTGCTTATACCCGTGAACACGGTTATTTAGAACAAGAGTTCGAAGGAACTTTAGATGCAGCCGTTAAAACGTTTGAAGCGGATTTACTGCGAAAACTATACCCTGCTTACCCAAGCACAAGACAATTAGCTAAAAAGCTTGGTCTTAGTCATACTGCAATAGCAAATAAACTACGTGAATACGATATTAATAAAAAAACAGTTAAAATTTAGCTGAATCTAAAAGACAACTTTGTCGATATGGCTAATGTTTAGTTGGGGTTTAACTAGTGTAATACGAGCCGTAAAGATAATTTTCCGGCTTGTTTTTGTTAAGCTGAGGCTATTGCTTGGTTGTCAGCGAAAAAATTCGTACCATACTTCAAATATATCGATAACTATTACAGTTTAATTAGAAGGTTTACCAATGAAATTAGCAACACTTAAAAATAATACACGCGATGGCCAATTAGTGGTTGTTAACCGCGCACTGGATAAAGCTGTTGTGGTAAGTGATATTGCCACAACGTTACAATCTGCTATTGATAACTGGAATGAAATTTCACCAAAATTAGCTGAAGTATATCAGTCGTTAAATAATGGTGAAATCTCTAACACGATTACCTTTGTACAATCTGAATGTGAATCACCATTACCACGCGCGTATCAATGGGCTGATGGTAGTGCTTATGTCAACCATGTTGAATTAGTACGCAAAGCTAGAAATGCTGAAATGCCAGAAACTTTCTGGACTGATCCATTAATGTATCAAGGTGGATCAGATGCGTTTATCGGTCCACGTGATGATATTTCAATTGCGAGTGAAGATTTTGGAATTGATTTCGAATCTGAAGTTGCTGTTATCACCGATGATGTACCTATGGGCGCATCTGCTGAGCAAGCATCAAGCCACATAAAATTATTAATGTTGGTAAATGATGTATCACTTCGCAACCTAATTCCTGGTGAGTTAGCCAAAGGTTTTGGTTTTTTTGCCTCTAAGCCTTCAAGCGCATTCTCTCCTGTAGCGGTAACTCCTGATGAGTTAGGTGATGCATGGGACGGTAAAAAGCTACACTTACCTTTAACAACTCATTTAAATGAAGCACTCTTTGGACAACCAAATTGTGGCGTAGATATGACATTTGATTTTCCAACAATTGTGGCACATGCAGCAAAAACACGCCCACTATCTGCTGGTTGTGTTATTGGCTCAGGTACTATTTCAAACTACGACCGTTCTGCGGGTTCAAGCTGCTTAGCTGAAATTCGTATGTTAGAAATAATCGCTGATGGTAAACCAAGCACCCCATTTATGAGTTTTGGAGATACTGTTCGCATCGAAATGTTTGACAGTGAAGGTGCAAGTATTTTTGGCTCTATTGATCAAAAAGTGGTTGAATATAAGGCTCCTTAATTTTACTTGATCATAAACGCTTAAATTTTTTAAGGCTGTTTATCATTACATAATAAATGCTAATTATCAGAACTGAAGCTAACTGCCATTGTTAACTTTGTCAGGTAATTAGCTTTTTTTTTAAATAATAATCCCCGAACAAATCAACATATTCTTAAAAATATAACCTGATTATCAATGGGGCTATGCAAGGAAATACGATGAAATTATATGGTTATTGGCGTTCTACAGCAGCATATCGAGTGCGAATTGCACTTCACTTAAAAGGCATTGCATTCGAGTCAACCTCAGTGCACCTGGTTAAAAATGGCGGTGAACAACATGGTAGTGATTATAGCGAACTCAATCCAACTCACTTAGTACCGACATTAGTTGATGGCGACTTTTCGTTAAACCAATCCTTGGCTATTATTGATTATCTCGAGCACCGTAATAGTGATAATGCATTATATCCACAAGATATAAAATCTAGAGCAAGGGTACAGGCTTTAGCTTTAGATATAGCCTGTGAAATTCACCCGTTGAATAACTTACGGGTACAACAGTACTTAGCTAATTCCTTAGCCGCTACCAACGAAGCTAAACAGAAGTGGCTTGAACATTGGATGAATATTGGTTTCACTGCAATCGAAAGACAACTAAATAACAGTGCCGGGCAATATTGTTTTGCAGATACAGTAACTGTTGCTGATATTTGTTTAGTGGCGCAAGTTTATAATGCTCATCGCTTTAAGGTTGATATGAGTGCTTACCCAGTTATCAATAAGGTAGTAGAAAACTGTAACCAATTACCTGCCTTTATCAAGGCATTGCCTGAAAACCAGCCAGACGCTCAGTAAATAACGCTAAGATGGTCGATTATGTAAAAAAATTCATTCACTAGCCTTTCATAAGGCTGTGGGCTATTTTTAAGTAAGACCAATCAAGTTATCTAGTGACTTTATTGACGTATGGAAAAATCTGGGCAAGGCATTTGATTGATAACTCACTGGCTATTAGTTTGAGAGCAACGTAAAACAGAGGACTTTTAGTCAGCACAGTGGTCAGATAATTAAATTTAATGGTACTAACCGTTATTTGAAATAAAAAATAACATAAAAAACAGCATTAAGGACAAGATAATACGTTTTGATGGTTGCATAACAAAGCAAAAAGCGTTGCAATAATACCTACTAAGCATTAACAAAAATAATTCGGATAGCTATGGAAAACTTAGAACCTACAGAACAAGTTGAGCAGGGTAAGAATGAAAAAAATTCTGGTCCGATTATTATATTTATTGTTACTTTGATTTTAGTAGCTATAGCTTTATGGCAGTTCTCCGGAGGAAAAACCGAAAAGCGCCCTATGGATTCTAGTGAACTTTTGAAAGATGAACCAGTGAAGATTATACCTCAGTCTAATCAAGAACCAGCTGAAAGTAAGAAAGAAATTGAACTCGCTCCGGTAACCCCTGCACCAGAAGTGGTTATACCAGAAGTTGAAGAGGTTGTTATTGAGCCGGTTATTACTTTACCTTTATTAGATGAAAGTGATAGTTTGATGCAAGTAAAACTACCTGAGTTAACATGGCGAAATGAACTGTTATCATTATTAATTACCGACGATATCATCCGCCGCTTTGTTGTTTTTACAGATAACTTTGCTCAAGGCCTACTTGCCTATGAACATAGTCCATTTTCACAACCAAAAGGGAAGTTTTCCGTTGATGAAGAGACCGTCGATGTAGAGAGTAATAAAGGTATTTGGCAATGGAATAACCAAAACAGCAAACGTTTTGACTTATATGTCGATTTATTGCGCTCTGTTGATAGTACAACTTTAGTCAATATGTACTTTGAAGTTAAGCCATTAATTGATGAAGCCTATAGTGAGTTGGGCTATGAAGAAGACTTTACTCATACACTACAAGATGCGGTTACACGAGTTTTAGATATGGAATTACCAAAGTCGTCAATGGCATTAACTCGAACGAGTGTGATGTATAAATATCAAGATGCTCAATTAGAAGGTTTAGCCGATAGTGATAAACTTTTATTACGAATTGGTAAAGAAAATTTGCTAATTGTTAAATCAGTATTGCTAGAAATTAATGAGAAGCTTACTCAAAAGCTTGAAGAAAAAATTTAATAAGTAGTGTTTAGTGTAAAAAGCAATCAAACAGTAGGTTTTTAGCAAGTTATACTTGCATCTATTCAATTGATTAGCGATAATTTGCCGCGCTTTAAAGATATTGTTTTTAAAGCCTCTATGGTGACCCTTTCGGTCCCCTCGCAATGATACTCTGTGAACTCGGCCAGATCTGGAAGGAAGCAACCGCAGCAGACGACTCATGTGCCGAGGTGTGGCTGTTTGGGTTACCACCAATCCCAAGAAAATCATAATAAAAGCTTAGCTCTAAGCTAAGTTAGTCGTAACAAATAAATCATCAAACCCCTTCATTTATTTATCCATAATAGTTTTATTACTACCGAGATAACTTAGTTAAAAACTTTCCAAGTACAACTTGAAAAATAGACTTCAATACGCTTAAAAAATAGAATATAGAAAATTAAGGAATTATGCTGCTTCGTCTCTTATTGTCAAAATAATTAATTGGTAAGTTATGAATCTAGCATTTTATAAATGTAAATTTATTGAACTGTGCTGAATTGACAGCACTAGTTGGAGTTATAATGAAACGTAATATATTGGCCGTTGGATTTTCTTTCGTATTGTTTGGCTGTGGTGGTGGAGGTGAAGGAGATAGCAGCTCCACCGATGCTGCTGTTATTCCTGCAGCGAAAGCATTAAATGTTCAACTTACTTCAACTGTTTCGTCGATGGTTGAAAAGACGTCGGCACAACTTTCCTTATCTTATGCTGATGCTAATGGTGATGTAAGTCTAACGGTTAGTGATTTTTCTGGTGACTTCGAAACCGATCAATATACGGTAACCACAGATAATGCCAACAAACAAATTACAGTTATTATGAACGATGTTTATATCGATGGTGATATAACTTTTATTATAACAGCTGCCGATCTAAGTAATACCGATTCAGTGTCTACTACTATTTCTGTAGTGAATACCTCGGTTGAACCAACACTTGAAAAACTGTCTGTGCTCAGTGCCAAATATGATGACATATCAAATGTCAGTGAGGGGCGTAAAGTCTTAGGTCAATTAAATGAGTTAGCGGAATTGTTAGGTATTATCAACGAATCAACTTCCTTGGCTCGTATGCAAGACATTGACTCTTTGTTGGATGAAACTGCGGGTATAGCACTTGCAGATACTCTAGAAAATAAAAATTACCCAGCTCTGTATAGGGAGGGCATGACGGAACTTGTTCTAAATGAGGTGCTTACTTCTATTGAGCTTAACTTGGCCCTCTACAGTGAAGGGCTTTATGACTTAATTAATGAAGCACAACAATCTTTAGGTGAAAGTATTGTAGCTCCCTTTTTAGAAAACTCTTTTTATGTGGATCCTACAAAAAACAGCGTTTCACGATTCTGGATGAACCCCTTTATGGGGGAGGTCGTTGATGGCAATTATCAATTCAATGAAAAATACGCTTATTTGGAAGCGGTAATTTTTCCTGAAACCAAAGATTGTAATCAATAACTTACCAAACATAGGATTATTAAGATGAAAAAGTCATTTATTTTAGCAACCGTTTTAAGTATAAGTTCAACCATAGTCCATGCTGAGAGCATTCGTGTTGTTGTTTCACAAGACTCAGTAATAACAACCTCCGCCATGTCAGCCATATCCATTGTAGAGCCGACTAAAACTTGCTTAACGACGAGTGACGGTTTACGTGAAATTTGTGTGCCAACACCGGTATTAAAAAATGTGATGGCACGTACTGTACGTGATAATGTCAAAGCTGAAAAAAAAGAGTTTTCTACGATCACAGTTGATGCCGATAGTGTTAATCAAGTTATTGATACGTTAAAAGGTACTGGTTGGTATTACTCAGTAGAAGTTGATGTTGCTGTTAGTAGTAACACTAAAGCTCCTATATTAGCCTATAGCGCTGATGTTTTAGTCTCAGCGCAGTCGGTTGAGATGCCTAATGATCCTGAATACATCAACCAAACTTACTTGCAAAGCAGTGACGGGGTTCGAGAGCTTGCTTTTAGCAATATAACTGAGGCTGGTAACAGCGTTATTAATAAAACTCGCAACGTGGGAATAGCAGTACTTGACTCTGCCTTTGCCGAAAATGACGAACTTAGCTTTACCGGAGGTTATAGTTTTTCAACGGCATTTGATGAAGAGCGCAACGATAACTATTTCTTGCGCGATGGCCAAGAAAGAGATGCTTGTATTATGCATGGTTATGGTGTTTCAGGTGTAATGACAACGGCAATTAACGATGGCCAAACCATTGCAGGAGTTATTAACGGTGTTGATACTTACGCACTGCGAGTAATGAACTGTGGCACCGGATATTTATCAGATTCAGCGGCGGCATTAAACTATCTTGCTGAGCAGGAGGTAAGTAATGCCCCCATGTTTACTGGCCATGTTGAAGTCGCAAATATGAGTTTAAGTGGCCCAGCAGATACTTGCCCATCTTACATGCAAGATGCGGTTGATAACGCTAATGCGGCGGGAATTACCGTAGTCGTTGCCGCAGGTAATGATAATACTGATGCTTCAGCTTTTACGCCGGGTAATTGTACAGGTGTTATAGTTGTTGCTGCCTTGAGTAAAGAAGGGGAGCGAGCAAATATTTCAAATTATGGTGATAATATTACGCTTGCAGCACAAGGCATGGACGTTTTAAGTTTTGGTGTAGAGGAGAAAACCGTTTATTGGTGGGAAGGAACTAGTTTTGCTGCGCCGCTAGTATCAGCATCCATCGCTTTAGCTAAACGTGATGCTCCAAGCATAGCTCCAAGTACAATGCGCTGGTTAGTCGAAAATACAACTTCTACATTGAAGGATACAACAGGTGAGTGTCAAACCTATGGTTGTGGCTCGGGTCTGTTGGATGCCAAAGCGCTAGTATTAGCCGCACAAAAAGCTGAGCAAGGTGAATTAAGCACAATTCGACATGCCTTAGCTGAAAAATCAACATGTGATCAACAATGGTACATTGACCATTTTGGTGCTAAAGCAAAGTTGTGTAGTATGTATCGTGTCAGCTTTTATGATGGTTTTCCAACGAACAATACAACATTTAGATTACTAAGAACGAAGAAGGGAGACAGTATTAGCCAGGGTGAAGAGATATTAAGAGCTAAATCATCGTCAGTATTAATGCAAGATATTGATATATCTTTTTATGACTATGGATTCCAAGCGTGTGAAAACGGGATATGTTCAATCGATACTTACCAATTTCACACGAATGAAACTCAAATGAAATTACCAGCAGCTTGCACTGAAAGTCAATAAATCCAGAAGATTCAGCTCGTTCATACTGTGGAGATTAAGGGGGCGACAACCACTGATGGATGTACTTCAGTGGTTGACCCAAGTCAAACTATTCTTCGATGAATTAGTTAGATTGATGATTGTTATTAGAGCGGAAGTAAGTCCCTTTCACACATTAACTAACTTTATGTGTATCCATGAACTCAAGTGCCTTAGTAATGGCTTTTTTCACTTTACTTTCCATTTCAAAGCGTTCTGAAGGAGGTAAATAGAACGCCATGTCAACTTCGTGTCGAATGTATCGTGTTGGTAACTGGTTTAGGACAACACACGTTAAATCAGCAATAAAATCTGAATCATACTTTTCATCGATCTTAGCGGCAGCAAAATGTTGCATAACTAATTTTTCATAATAATTATGAATATCATCTGAAATTTTCATAGAACCTCGTTTAATAATGGAAACCAATAACAAGTAATACCCGATAAAGCTTATATAGAGAGTAACCTTAGTTATGACAAAATGCGAATATATAAGGTGTTAGCTTTGCCTCTATCTAAGATTATTTTTCTCAGCTAACTCAATATTCTTCTCAATTGACGAGATAGCTTTACGGCAACGTCCTAAACGTTGGTGTAAAGCAAGCACTTCTTGTGAGAGTTTATCAGTACTAACACTTTTAGAGCGAATCCGTTGTTGCTCACGCTCTGTGATCATATCCAGTAAACGTCTTTCAAACACATGGTGTTCACTTAACTGTTGATACAATTGGCTACTGGTGAGTAAAACCGATTTAGCTAATGCTTTATATTTATCTTTCTGATTTAACTGAGTTGTATTTGCAGATTTTATACGTACTTTCTTTCTAGCATCGAAACTTACTTGGGCAGCTTGGTGCATACTCTGATTAGCTTGTATGGCATTGATTAAGGCTGTCGTTTGTTGTTCTATTTGCAGTAAAGATGATTTTGCCAATTCTTTTTTTACAGCATTATCAGTGCTTAAGCGGTAGAGGCGAGAAAACTCTGTTAATTTCTTTTTTACTTCTTCGACGTATACAAATAGCTTGTCACTTTCAGTGGTAAATAAATGTTGTGAGAAAAGGTTATTATTTTCAATAAGGCGATGTGATTTGTTTTTGCTGTTTAATTGGTCAGTATTGCTTGCTTGTACAGTTAAATGATCAAGAAGGGTCGATAAACGGCTAATAGCTATTTCGTATTGAGTATTGTGCATATATTTAGCAGTAAAGTTATCTGAGTCTTGATTGTACAGCAGTTAGAGCTAAAGCAAAATAGTATCAATGTCTTTAAAATGTAGCGATAAAAAGTAGAAAGTAAAATTTAGCACATGTGAAAAACAATGTTTTTGTAATTAAAAATTTACAAGTTGGTGTTGTTGTGTGTTAAGTTGTTGTTTTTTATGCTTATAATGTTTTTGTGATGGTCGTGGGTGTATCGAATTATAACTAGGTAGTCATTTACCTTGTAATCTTAACTTATTGTAAATTAAGTGTTTGTTTGTTTTGTGAACGAGTTGTAAATAATGTGTAGGGCTCCATTTACATTATTATTTCAAATTAATTATTTTAAGCCGAGTTTATTATGGGTTGCGTTTTAAGTTCATATTTATCAGTGTGTTGCGGGTTATTCTAATTATGGTTGTTTATTGTTTGCTTTGTGTCTAAATGTGTCTAGATGTTAAAAAAATCATCATTTGGTTGCAATTGGTGTTGACGATTCCAGTAATTCCCGTTTACTATCTTAACCGACAGATCAGGTCATACGACTTGATAAAGATTAACGAGGCAGCATAGCCTTGGGTCTTTTCAAAATAAAAACAAACAAACAAACAACCAATCACCTA
>Ga0209292_1001181_pt1 | contig 32521 bp, 23 predicted proteins | sample GOMGulsemesocosm_2_FD_184634 | JGI IMG/M metagenome (GOLD analysis project Ga0209292, IMG submission 184634) | Methane-oxidizing microbial communities from mesocosms in the Gulf of Mexico - GOM9C Gulf of Mexico (SPAdes) (version 2) | ecosystem: Environmental > Aquatic > Marine > Cold seeps... | reverse complement strand
CTCTTCGCCAACTTGATAGCAACCTAGCACTTTGTCATGATACAAATTAGTTAAATCTTGGATTTTGTCAATATCCACCATATCACCATTTTTTCGATTTTTTAAAAACATACTAAACTCCAGAAATTTTAAGCCCTGTGATTATTAGTATAACCGTTAATACGGCTGATGGTGGGGAGAAAGGCTTGGAAATAATAGATATTACCGGATAGATTGTTACAAAAAAACAGTTAACATTTAAAGAGGGTTAAATGTTAACTGTTGCTGTCTATACAGGGCACGATTCGCTAAGTTTGCATGGTTCTATACGTTACTAAACTAAACTAAACTAAACTAAACTAAACTAGATAAGACTAAGCATTACCAAGTTGAAAACCAACATGCTGATGTAATCTAACCATGATTTCTTCTTGTTCAACAACAACATCTAGTTTTTGGGCAAAAGTACGTAAGGCTTGCTCAATATCATTAACAAACTTACCGTAACCATGACTGGTTTTATCTTGCTCGCTGGCAACAAAAATAAGCTGAACATTGTCCACTAACTTAGCTGAATTCCACTTGCAGGTATAACCACCACTGGTGTGTTGTGGGTTATAACTTAGCATTAACAGCTCTCCAGAGGTTACAACGTTCTCATCTTCCCCAGAGCGGACAATCGGAACTAAACCATTAGCGATCACTGCACCGTTATTTAAGTTTTGGTTTTTAGCGGCACTGATAAAAGCATCAGCAATAAGGTTGTAAAGCGGGTTGTAACGCTCTTGAGGCTTTTCATCTTGGTTAACCAAAGCGCGAATACGTTTGTTAATGGGAAAATCAACCACGGCATAAGTTAATGCTCTGGCTTGTGACGATAGCACTTGTTGATCTGCCATGTATCTGTCAGCAATGGGTCTAAACTTATGCGCCTGACTACCTTCAACTCCCTTGTTTTTAGCAAATAAATCATAGGTTAAATGTTGATGATCACTGACTCTAATCTGCTCAGGTGAAATATTAGTCTCAAGAGCGAAGGCTGCTAAAGCTTTAGTGACTAGTTGATGAAACATTGCCGACTGACCACGGATATCTTCACCGTTAGCTAAGAAAATTAAGGTGATTTTTTTTGCTTTGTTCGCGCCATTAAAAAAACTATTACGGCTTGTGTGGTATTTCGGGTTGTATAAAAATAGCACTTGCTGTTTTGTTTGAGCCGTTAGTTTTTCGGGACTGAAACGGACTCGGGCAAACTTATCATTGGCAATAAATTGGGCACTTTCAAGCGAAAGGGTATCATTAATGGCAAAGAACTTATCTGCAAGGTGCTGATATAACGCTTCATACGGCGTTTCACTGTTCTGGTCAATGAAAGGTTGATATTGTGTTATTAACTCATCGGTTAAGGCAATTTTAGCCATCAAATACTGATTTTCGCGAGCAGATGAAGGGATATAAGCTTTGTGTTGTAAGTTTTTTGTACGTGAAATAGGCATAACGACACCTGTAATGTTGAATAAAGGAATAATTAATGAGGGAATTATACGAGACTATTTTTATTGATATATGATGTAAATCAATAGATGGTCCGGCAAACTGATAATAGTTGTAATCGTCTGTTTATTAGTCACTTAGTGTCACTATCGAACGTAACATGGCAGGGGTTATGCTTGTATTTCAGTGCTTTTTAAAGCATGGTATTAACAATCAATTTTGTGACAAGGTCGAACTTCGATGAAAAAATTAAAAAATGAAGCTGAATTACTAAAGAAAGCATTAACCATTGGCGAAAATTATGCAGTTAACCGAGGTTACAATAGCTTTGCTGCAACAAATTCAGCTAAAGACAAAATAGAAAGTCTTTATCGTTTATTGGTCAATGATAAGCTTATCCAACCATTAGCGGTTGATAATGAAGACCAACCTAATATGAAGCATAAACTAGCACTTTGGATAGCAAAAAAGCTGCCAGAGGGACACGCTTTACTTAAGTAGGTGTTATGTTTGTACTGTTTTTTACGGTGTTAGAATAAATATTCTAAAAACTTAGGCTAATCGACATTTTTTCGTGGTATTCACTCTTTAACACTGCTAGATTGTTGATGGGATTCTAATTAGGAATTAATAACAAGGTACTCAAGGTAAGTAAATTCACATGGTCTTAACGTAAAGCCAAGGTAAAGCTTAATCCAGAGAGTATCGTTAACATTTGTACTAAAGTAGTACTGAATAAGCAGAGAGCAAACTATGTACCAAACTGACGATGTACGCATCAATAAAATTAAAGATCTTTTACCTCCAATTGCCTTGTTGGAGCGATTTCCTGCGTCAGAGCAAGCAACTAAATCAGTCGTTGCAGGTCGATCTGCTATTCACAATATTCTTAATGGTAGAGATGACCGCTTATTAGTGGTTATTGGTCCATGCTCTATTCATGATCCAAAAGCGGCTCTTGAATACGGTGAACGTTTGGTTCAATTGCGTGAAAAATACAAAGATAGTTTAGAGATTGTTATGCGTGTTTATTTTGAAAAACCGCGTACTACCGTTGGTTGGAAAGGGCTTATTAATGACCCTTACATGGATAACAGTTTTAAACTCAATGATGGTTTACGCTTAGGTCGTAAGTTATTAGTAGAGCTCAATGATCTTGGCTTGCCAACTGCGGGTGAGTTTTTAGATATGATCACTCCTCAGTATATGGCTGATCTTATGTGTTGGGGAGCAATTGGCGCTCGTACCACTGAATCACAAGTTCACCGTGAATTAGCTTCTGGTCTTTCTTGTCCGGTAGGTTTTAAAAATGGTACGGATGGCACAATCAAAATAGCGATTGATGCTATCGGCTCAGCCGCTGCATCACATCACTTTTTATCGGTAACAAAATTTGGTCACGCAGCTATTGTTGAAACAACAGGTAATGGTGATTGTCATATCATTTTACGTGGTGGCCGTACAACTAACTTTGATGCTGATAGCGTTAAAGCGGTTACTGAGCAACTAACGAGTTCTGAGTTGAATACTAAAGTGATGATTGACTTTAGTCACGCTAACTCAAATAAGAAATTTGAAAATCAAATGTTAGTCTCTACTGATGTAAGTGGTCAGATAAGCCAAGGTAATGATAATATCTTTGGTGTTATGGTTGAAAGCCACTTGGTCGAAGGCAACCAAAGTCTAATAGATGGTAAAGCTGAAGTTTACGGACAAAGCATTACTGATGCCTGTATTGGCTGGGATGATACTGAAAAGTTATTAAGCCAATTAAATGAATCAGTTGTTAATCGCCGAAATATTAAAGACTAAGAGCTCCAACTTATTCATTGTAAACTTAAACAATAAATAAATCCGTTTGGTATTAACTTCAATTCATGATAAAACGTCTAATTAACTCCTTATAATTAGACGTTTTTTTATGCCTCAAACGCCGTCCGTTGCCGACCAAGTACAAGTCAATCAGCAGATCATTTCTGCCATTTTAACTAAAATTGAAAGCGTAGTTTTAGGTAAACCTCAAGAGTGTCGCTTAGCGCTTGCTTGTTTGCTTGCTCAAGGGCATCTATTAATAGAAGATTTACCAGGCATGGGTAAAACGACACTAGCGCATGTTTTGGCTACCACATTGGGTTTAAGTTATCAGCGAACTCAATTTACCAACGATTTACTTCCTGCGGATGTGGTTGGATTTTCAATCTTCAATAATGATACTAATCACTTTGAACTGCACAAAGGCCCCATTTTTAATCAAGTCGTCTTAGCAGATGAAATTAACCGGGCGAGTCCAAAAACACAAAGCGCATTGCTCGAAGCGATGGCTGAGCAACAAGTTAGTATCGATGGTATTACTCATGAGTTACCCACTCCATTTTTTGTAATTGCTACTCAAAACCCCCTCTTTCATGCGGGAACTTATCCCTTACCTGAATCACAACTTGATCGTTTTATGATGCGTTTATCACTGGGCTTTCCCGATTTAAAAGCAGAGAAAAAGATTTTATTAAGTGCTAGTCAACGCACCAATCAAGCATCAGAAAATATTAATGCAGATAATGAGGCGGTAATAGCACAAGAAGAGCTGATTGCTATTCAAGATGCCGTTACTCAAGTGAATGTATCTAATGATGTACTTGAATATATCATTGCCTTAAGCCACGTCAGTAGGCGTGCTTATAGTCAGCAAGGTTCTTCACAAGTTAACTCACAAGTTAATCCGCAAGTGAAGAGCCCCCAAATTAACTGTAAACCGTTATCTCCAAGGGCTTCAAAAGCACTGCTACAGGCGGCAAAAGCGATGGCATTTATCAATAATCGTGATTATGTCTTACCTGATGATGTGCAAGCTGTATTTTATGTCGTTTGTCAGCATCGACTAGAAATGCAACCGACTCAACAAATAGGGTCAAGTCAAGCAGATGCCACAAGTGTAGCTAATCAGATACTTAACTGTGTTGATGTGCTAAATCCCCTTGCGTATTCGTAACGGATCTTATTATGGGTATAACAACCGTCTTCTCATTGCCTAAAATGCTCAAGGAATTTTTTAATAATAACTTTGAGCGTTGGCTAAGTCGCAGGATCCCAGCGGGACAAGAACATCAGCTAAATAGTCGTAATATTATGATATATCCAACGCGCTTTGGTTTGTCGTATATTGGCTTTGTGGCACTGGTGTTTTTATTAGGCACTAATTACCAAAATAATATAATTTTATTGTTTAGTTATTTATTGGCAAGTTTGTTCATTAGTGTGATGTTGCATAGTTTTTATAATTTCTCACAATTGCGATTTTATAGTGTCGCACAACAGCAAGGTTTTTCAAAAGACAGCTTATATTTTCCTATACAAGTCATGGCAAAAAAAACACATTATGATCTAAATTTTTATTTTACTAAGGCTTTATCGGATGATAAACATCAAAAGATCACTCAGTGTCATGAAGGTAGCTTTGAAGTTAACTTACCGTATTTAGCGTCAAGTCGAGGCCAACATCAGATAGGCAGAGTGACAGTTTTTAGTGAATACTCTTTAGGTTTATTTAAAAGTAAATCAGTACTTGATTTTGGTCACACAGCGCTAGTTTATCCAAAACCGAAAAGGCTGGTTGCTGGGCAGTATCAATTATCGTCACAAACTGAAGAACGTAATACCTACACCGAGCAAACAGTTAACCTTGTTGGGACCGATGATTTTTCTGAACTTAAAAGCTTTGTTCGAGGAGAATCAAGAGCAAGAACCGCATGGAAACAACTCGCCAAAGGACAAGGACACTTCTCTAAGCACTACCAAGAAGGCCAAGGAGCATTGCAATGGTTAAAGTTAAGTGAAATGCCAAGTAATGATTTAGAAGAGAAATTAGCGTATCTAAGTTTTTTAGTTATTGAATTATCAGCATCAAATGAAACTTTTGGTTTAGAGCTATATACCGATATAACCAATAATTCTGCGAATATAGCGCCAAACTCGGGTGCTATTCACCAACAAGATTGTTTATCTGCGTTGGCTATGTATTCATGATTTTTTCCAAAAATAGAAGCAATAAAGACAACAAAAATAAACACATGACTCCCCCCTTTATTTTGAGCACAAAGAACGCTTGGCTTTTATGGTTATGCCAATGTTTAAACATTGCGATAATCGCGCTAGAGCTTAGTACATGGATGTTAGCGATTATTTCACTATCGTTAGCTTGGCAGGCGCTGTTGTTACACAACAACCGAGATACTGTTAAAAAAATACCGAGTAAGTCGACTAATAAAATTGTTGCCAATAAAAAGGCAACGGTCATATCTCCCATTATATTGGCTGTTTTTGCTTTAATGGGCTGTGTGGTTATTGCAATTACGGCTAGGCAAGTGGGACTATTGTTATGTATGGTGCATTTACTTTGTTTCTCTTATGTACTCAAAGCCTTTGAATTAAGGACTCGTAGTGATTTTTATCAAGTATTTCTTCTCGGTTTGTTTATTCTAGCCTCATCACTAATTTTTAGGCAAAATCTCACTTTTTCAATGATAACTGTTGCACTATTAGTCATCAATTTAGCGGTATTATTACAGTTCTTCTCATCCCATAAAACTTTTACAACGAATATCAAAGTAATTGCTACCTTATTGGGGCAAAGTACTATTTTGGCTATTGTACTTTTCTTAGTGTTTCCTCGATTACCACCATTTTGGCAAGTTCCAATGGCAAAGTCTTCCGAAACTGGATTATCAGATACCGTTAAACCCGGTGATATTGCCAATTTATCCCGCTCAAATAAATTGGCATTTCGCGCTGATTTTGGACAACAGAGTGCACCAGATTATGCACAACTATATTGGCGTGCAATGGTACTAGAAAATTATGATGGTAGAGAGTGGAGCAGACAAAAAAGTGCGGACAATAGACAATATCAAACGGATCGTTCGAATGAAAACTCAGCCGAAAAAACACTACTTACTGATGCGAGTAAAATGGGGATCTCGCCCTTAAACTATGAAATCACAGTCGAGCCAAGCTATCAAAAATATTTATTTTCTTTAGCTCCGGCTGTTGGCTCAAGCAATAATAGTGGCATCATTGCTCAAGCAGATTATACGTTTACCAATGCAAAAATTATCACCCAAGCTCAATCCTATCAATTAAGCAGTTACTTAACTGTGCCTTTAGCACATGCGTTATCACCAAAAAGTAAGCAGGTTAACTTGAGTTATCCTGTCGGGAGTAATCCAAGGCTTGAGCAATTAGCATTACAGTTACAACACAACTATGTTGATGTTCAAACAAGGGCACAAGCAATATTAACCCTAATCAACAAAGGCAAGTATGCTTACACGCTACAATCTCCGCTGCTTAGGAATAACAGCTTAGATCAATTCTTCTTTGATACCCAATCAGGATTCTGTGTCCATTATGCGAGTGCTTTTACCTTCTTGATGCGTGCTTCAGGTGTTCCAGCAAGAATGGTTACTGGTTATTTAGGGGGGGAATTTAATGGTGTCATTGATGAAGAACAATCGATAACAACAGGACATTTAAGTATTTATCAATATGATGCGCATGCCTGGGCTGAAATATGGGTGGCGGGTAAAGGTTGGGTTCGTGTTGATCCAACAAGTGCGGTTGATCCACAACGCGTTAATTCGGGCTGGTCTTCTGAGTTGTTGCAAGAGCAGTCGACCCTAAACAATGAGTTATTGAGCTTGTATCAAATGAAGAATAACGCATGGTTGAGTGCGATACGGTTACAATTTGATGCGCTTGATTATCAATGGACTCGATGGGTTATTGGCTTTAGCACTAAGCAGCAACTTGATTTGTTCAACACTTGGTTTGGTAAAATGGTCTCTTGGAAATTAGCGTTAATTATGGCTGTGTCTTTAGTTGTTAGCATGGTAACGCTGATGTTTTTCTTGCACCTTTTACATCGTTCAAAGCAGACTAGGCAGCCTTTAGCTAAATGGCAGGTTATTTATCACAAAGCGTTAGAGGAATTAGCAAAACAGGGCTTAAACAAACCTGTTGCGATGACAGTTAATGATTTTTCCAAAGAGGTAAGGGGGCAGTGTCCTGAATTAGCTATTGTCTTTACCCGTTTAAGCGTTAGTTATAACTGCCTATGTTATAAAGCCTTAACACAGATTGAACAAGATAAATTAACCGTAACAATGCAACAGCAGTACCGACACTTGCTTAAAAAAATGAAAAATAATCACTAGAAATATTTTATAAATTTAATTCATATAATTGAAACAATTAGCCGTTATTGTAGAGATGAAATGAAATAGTTCCTTGTTGAATGCTCGAATTTTTCCTAAGTTTAAGGTAATACAAAGTTACGTTTTAAATGATAAATTAAACGTTTGTATTTAGGTAATGTGTACTTAGGTTATTTGTAATTTTTAGATACGGAGTGTCTTTTATGCCACATATTCCAAGTGATTATGAGAATGTTTACGAAAAGAAGTTGAGCCTAGCTGAGCGTTATAAAATGGCAACATTAGTGGCTGTTATTAGTTACTTTACCCTTATTGGCTGGGTTGTCGCGATGATTATTTATGATAAGCATCAATCATCACTGGCAAGTTTTCATTTACGCCAATCTTTAGGTTTAATTATTACGGGAGCTATCCTCTCACTAATTCCATTAGTTGGATGGGTGCTAAATATTGGAGTTATATTAGCCTGGGCTGTGGGAATTTATTCAGCGATTCAGGGACAAGAATACAAAGTACCTTTGTTAGGTGATTTTTATCAGAAGCACCTGGATTTTATTCAATAAACAAAAAATAGTAAATAATTATACCACTGAGTTTAAGAAGTGTTCACTTTCTTATACTCAATGGTGTTACCAAATAGCTAACTGATTTTACTAGTCTTCCTCTACGGCTTGTGGTTAAATTTGTCTTTATTTTTGTCATCAAAATTAAGCTGAATTTTAGCTCACTAAGGCGTTATCTTGATCCACCTTTATCCAGCCAACAAAATGGAAAACTTGTTGCTCTTGCTCAACAAAATTTCACAAATTTCTCCTCTAGGTGTATTCAATCAAGAAGTCATTGTGGTGCAAAATGCCGGCATGCAGCACTGGCTTAATTTGGCTATTGCTAAAGAACGTGGTATCAGCATGAATATGCGTTACGCGTTACCTGCTCAGTTTTTATGGAAGTTAATCAGAACACTAGCTAGCGACGATAAAGTCCCTGATCAGTCACCATACTCTCGAGAAGTACTTTGTTGGCGTATTCATGAGATTTTAGCACGTGATTCAGTCATTAATGATGAAGATTTTGCACAAGCTAGCCATTATTGGCGCGGTGACGAACCTGCAACAGAAGTTGATGACAACAAGTATAATGAAGCTAAACATGCACAGTTAAAACGCTATCAATTATCAACACAATTAGCCGATTTATATGAGCAATATTTAATCTTTAGACCGCAATGGTTAGACAATTGGCAACAAGGTAATTTTGAACTGAAAGGTTTAGAAAATATTTCATCTCATGAGCATAAATGGCAGGGCAAGTTATGGTGTTTGTTAATTGAGCAATTAGCTTATAATCCTGTTGAATTAATGCATGATGCAATTGCTAATATAAAAGACAAAAAAGACCTTATTCCGCCACGTATTAGTTTCTTCGGTCTTAATACCATGGCACCTATGTGGTTAGACTTTATCAATGCGTTAAGTGAACATGTTGAAGTGCACTTCTTTCATCTCAATCCCTGTTTTTCTTATTGGGGCGATGTACGTACCGAGAAACAAGAAGTAAAAGAAAAATATGCTTTGAATAAATTATGTAAATGGTCAGATGGCGTTTTACCCGAAGAAATGGATGTACATAGTGTTGTCGGTAACCCTTTATTAGCCAATTTAGGTCAGCAGGGGCGTGAGTTTATCTCAATGTTACAAGATTACAGTACCATCGATATTGATTTATTTGAGCAAGCTAAGATCGGAAATCCAGTCAATGGTAATGGCGACTTAATTACCGGTGAAGAAACCAGCGTTTTGCATAAATTACAAAATGATATTCTTGAACTGTCTGACGCACGAGAAACCACAGAAGGTGAGGTGGAGAATGCTAAAGCGCCACAACAAGATGATTCTATTGTTATCACCAGTTGTCACAGTGCATTACGTGAAGTTCAAGCACTACACGATTATTTATTGCATCAATTTAACCAAGACAAAAACTTAACACCTAAAGACATCCTGGTAATGTGCCCGCAAATAGAAGAATATGCCCCGTATGTCAACGCGGTGTTTACCCGAGGCTGGCAAGATATAGCAGGTGAAGTACCACCGCTACCTTGCTCTATTGCCGATCGTAGTGCAAAAGATAGTGATCCCTTAGTTGCGGCATTTACAGAATTACTGACATTACCTGATAGCCGTTTTGGTGTCTCGCAATTATTAGCCTTTTTACGTTTACCTGCGATGGCGCATAAATTTTCGATCAATAACGATGACTTAGCTAAGATTTCGGCTTGGCTTGAGCAGGCTACGGTACACTGGGGGCTAGATTTAACCCATAAACAGTCATTGTTAGGGCAAGATGCAAACGCTTCATTTACTTGGCAACAAGGATTGTCACGATTACTGCGTGGTTTCGCTCATGGTGATAGTGAGCAAGTTTATCAACAACAGCTGCTATTGAGTAATGTTGAAGGTAGCGATGGCATTTTACTTGGCCAATTAATGCTCTTTATCGAGCAACTACATAGTTTCAGTGAAAACCTACAGCGTTCTCGAAGCGCGAGTCAATGGCAATGCTTTTTACTCGATCAGTTAAAGCATTTATTTAGCCGAGTTGACGGTGACAACGTCAGTAATGAAAATAGTTTAATGGTGATTGAGAAAGCCATTGCCGGACTAGTAGAGCATTGTCACCATGCGCATTTTGAAGAGGATATATCCCTATTAATTATTGTTGATTACTTATCACAGCATTTTAGTCAGGGTGATGCCAGCAAGCAGTTTATGGTAGGACAGGTTACGTTTTGCTCTATGTTACCTATGCGAAGCATTCCTTTTAAAGTAATCGCAGTACTGGGCTTAAATGATGGACAATTTCCTCGTCAGCGCCAAGCCTTAGGTTTTGATCTGATGTCACTGTCTAAAGCTGAATTAGGGGATAGATCTCGCCGTGGCGACGACCGATACTTATTCCTTGAAGCTATCATATCTGCAAGAGATTCGTTATACCTGAGCTATCAAGGTCGTAACATTAAAAATAATAAAGAAAAAGAACCTTCGCTTGTTGTAAAAGAGTTAATGGAATATTTAGCACACGGTTATGGTTGGAAATTTAACCAAGAGCCAAGCGAAGGTGAAACAGAGCAAGAAAGGTCAGTTATCTATCAGCTTGCTATGCAAGCCTTCAGTCCGAAAAACTATCAAGGTAAATGGCCAAGTTTCGACGCCAATTGGTTGGCATTGGGCCAAGCCCCGGTTGTTGATGACAACCCTGTAGTCGAAGAGCCACTTATTTGCATAGATATTTCACCTGCTAGTACAGATAACCCCAATGAACTGAGTTTATCTTGTCAGCAAATAATTCGTTTTTACCAGCATCCAGCAAAGATGTTTGCGCAACAGCAACTCAATTTACATTTTGATAATAACCATACGCTGCTTGAAGATGTTGAGCCCTTTAGTGTTAATCACTTACAAAGTTATTTATTACGACAAGATCTCCTCAGTGCAGCCTTGAGCTTTCCATCGAGCAAAGATGAGTCTGAGCAGGTATTAACGCGTGCACAGTTATCGGGGAAGTTTCCTGATTTGCCAACAACCTCTAACCTGTTTAATGACTATCAGCAAGATGTGCAGCAGTTTAGCGACGAAATCAACAAACTCGACTGTGATAACCCAGAGCCTATCGACTGCAATTTAGTGCTTAAAGTTGAAGGTGTTAGTATCTCACTGAATACTAAAATAGCGATTAGAAATAACATGTTAGTGCATTATCGTAGTTCAAGCGCAAAAGCTAAAGACAAATTTGTAATGTACTTTCAGCAGCTTGTTGTTCAGGTGTGCCAGCAGCAGGCCATTGCCAATAACACTGAAAATAAAGATGAACACGCGTTTAAGTTGCAGCAAGTGACTGAGACAATTGGTTTATATTTTAATACCAAAGCGCAAAAAGTTGAGCAGTTTACCGTATCAAACATTGCTGATGCACAATCAAAACTCATCAAACTTATTAAGATGTTTTTTAAAGGCCAACAACAAGTACTCTTACTTAACGGTGAATTAGCAGAGCAGGTGTTTACTAAAAAGCGTGGTCAGCTTGTTGAAATGACACAAGCACGATTTGAAGGCTTGTGGTTAGGCGATATGAGCACACGTGGATTAAGCGAAGATGAATACTTAAATTATTTTTGGCCAGAATGCCCGCAGTACCACAATCACCAAACTGATATCGAGTGTATCTATCAGGATATATATGAGGTTGTTGTTAAAAAAGCGGCTAAGAAAGCAAGCAAAAGTACTGCTAAGCCAAGCAAGGAAGTAAAATAATGACTGATACGATAATCACCACAGAAAATACAAAAATGGCTTCCAATTCAATTCAGTTGAAGAATCTCGATGCATCAACGATTAAATTAACGGGCAAACACCTGATAGAAGCCAGTGCTGGCACGGGTAAAACCTATAATATTACCCGTATTTACTTACGTTTATTACTTGAACGCGAGTTGACGGTTGAGCAAATATTATTAATGACATTTACCAAGGATGCCACGCAGGAATTACGTGGTCGAATTGATGCCTTTATTCGTTTAGCCTTAAGTAATTGGGATAGCTTATGCGAAGAGGATCCATACTTTACTACGCTTGATAAGCGTATTGAAAAACCTCAACGGGAATTTTTATTAAAACGTGCATTATTGTTTTTAGATGAAGCAGCAATTTTTACCATCCATGGCTTTTGTCAGCGAGTATTAAACCAATATGCCTTTACCAGTGGTTTACCCTTTAATGCCAATATGGCTGCCAATTCGTCGGAAATAACCCTACAAGTTTGCCAAGATTGGTACCGTAATTTAGCCAAAGCAAACGATGATAGTTTTATGTTACTCGCTAGCTTTTGGTCGACTCCTGACAGCTTTGTATCGAGTTTCAGTAAAGCCATAGGTCATACCGGTGCTTTATCTGTTGTTGATGTTGAAAGTATTGAAGGTGAGTTTATTGCACTAGTGCGTATTGCTGCGCAAGCGTTAAGCGCAAACAGTAGTTTATTTGAAAATGCGTTAATATTAGTTAAGAAGGGTGCTGATCAAGAGAAAAGGCGAAGCGAGCTGGCGCAGTTATCGTCTTGGCTTGAGAGCATAATCACTAAAGAGTTATCACTGCTTGATGTTGGAGAGGGTAAAGTCAAAATGCCTGATGGTTTTTTTGATGGTAAACGATACGCAAGATCGAGCTATAAAGCCGAGCTACTTGAAGCTTTTTCTGCGGTCAAAGAAGTAAAGGAGCAAGTTAAGAAAATTGCTAACAAGATAAACAAAGCGAAAGCGTACGCCATTGTTCAGTCGGGTATTTACACTATTAGACAACAAGTCATTGAACAAAAAGAAGCACTGAACTTATTAGACTTTGACGATCTTATTAATACCTTAGCTAGCTGCCTTAACGCTGACAAGTTAATCGATGGTAGCGTAAGCGATGATCCATTAAGTGATGCTCCATCAAACAATGACAAATCAACTAATCAAACTTCTAACCTATTAGCGCAACAGTTACTGGCACAATACCCTGTCGCTTTAATTGATGAGTTTCAAGATACGGATCCTAAACAATTCGGCATTTTACAAGCCATTTATTATGGTGACAGTGCTAAAAAATCCAATGCAGGATTATTTCTTATTGGCGATCCAAAACAAGCTATTTATGGCTTTCGTGGGGGTGATATTTTTGCTTATTTAAATGCCCGTAGCGGTTGTGATCACCATTGGTTGATGGACACTAATTGGCGCTCAGCACCAGAAGTGATTGACGGATATAATCAAATTTTTACTTATAAACGCAACGAGACATCTCTGAGTCACGAGCCTGTAGTTGAAGCAGCACAGTGCCAACAAGGCGAAAGTGTCTTTGGTTTTGGTATCCCGTATTCCCCCGTGTTAGCTGGTAAAAGGACAGCAGCGGAAAAATCTACCTTAGCCAAGCAAGAGTCACCTGAACAAGCGGCTGACGAACAAGTCATTCAAGACAGTGATAAAGCACTGCAATTTATTCACTTTACCAATAAAGAAAATGAAAGAAACAATGCCGGTAGCGACACTAAGCCTCAAAGTGACAAAATAAGTCAAGGTAGCCGCCCTATGTTGGCTAACTGGTGTGCTAATGAAATTGTGTCTTTATTAGCTACAAAAGAAGCATCAGCAACTGCTCAGGTAAGGCCAAAAGATATCGCTATCCTAGTAAGAGATGGCGCGGAAGCTCGCGATATAAAACATGCCTTGCAACAGGCAGGCCTTGATAGTGTCTTTCTATCCGATAGAGCCAACTTATTTCATTCTGAGCAAGCTAAGCAGTTATTAGGTTTACTTAAAGGGGTGTTATTACCCGAAAATGAACGACTATTTGTCGCAGCGCTGTCTTGTGGTTTATTAGGGTTTGACGCTAAAAAACTGCATCAACTTCAGCAAGACGAATTAGCTTATCAAACACTGAAATTTGCTTTTGTTGATTACCGAACGCAGTGGCAACGCCAAGGTTTTATAACCATGGCCATCAATTTAATGCACAACTTGCTTGATGTGCCGCAGAACAATAAAGATCGTTGTTTGACTAATGTGTTGCATTTATTTGAGATTCTACAAGCAGCGAGTGTTCGATTAAGTCAGGGGCAAGAACTACTTCATTGGTTTGAACAGCAATGTCATTTAGAAACCAATGACGTTGAAGCAGAGCTACGGTTAGAGAGTGACGGTGATCTTATTCGTTTGATAACGCAACATGGTTGTAAAGGCTTAGAGTTTCCATATGTATTTATTCCTTTTGCCTGTCGTCACAAAGATCCGCTTAAGTTTGGCAACAAGTCAGTAAGTTACCTTGAATATCATGATAAAAATGGTGACTTATGCTTGAGCCTCGACGGTTCAAAAGAAGCAAAAAAAGCCATGAGCAATGAAGCTTATGCAGAAAGTATTCGTTTGCTCTATGTGGCCGTAACAAGAGCTGAGCGGCGCTGTTATGTCTTGTGTTGCGCTTTTGATAACTATCATCTATCTCCTTTAGGTAAAACGTTGCAGTTACATGAGCAAGAGAGCATTACTAAGCCACTTCAATCCCTTAGACAAAATGCAGCGCATGCCATTGGTATTCGTGAGGTGGATCTTGATTGCTCGATTGATCTGGAAGGAACTGAAAAAGCGGCATTAAATCGCTCAGATAGCTCAAGTGCACTAATGGCACCTAACAATACAGCGGTAAGTAAATTCAATGGTAAAATAGAGCGAGATTGGTGGTTAAGTTCTTTCTCAGCGTTAAGTCGTAATATTCGCCATGCCGGTGTTTCTAACCCAGACAGAGATACCGAGTCGATAATGACTCAGATTACTACATCGACTACAGAGATAAATATTGCTGAGACTCACGAAGAGCAAATTTGCTTTAAATTAGCTAAAGGTGCTCATACGGGTAACTTATTACACGATATTTTAGAGCAAACTGATTTCGATAACCCTGATTGGCATGAAAGCATGGAAAAACCACTGCTGGCGTATGGTGAATTAAATGCCAACAATGCTAATACGGCAAACAACCAAAGTACTATCTTTACTCCTGATGATTTAATTGTCTGGTTAGAGCAAGTACTTAGTGCTCCCTTTCTTACAGGTACTTTTATCGGTGATGATAGCGCAAATGAAAAACTCGGATCTCTGGCAGATATTGGTAACCATAAAACACTAAGAGAAAGTGAATTCTATTTTCCTATGCAAGGAGAGGGGACTGGCGCGTTAGCTAATTTGCTAACCGATCACCGAAATAGCGCTGAGCGTAATAATACCTCAGATAACGGTAAAACTAATGCACTAAGATATCCGGTAATGTTACCCAGTTATAAAAAGTTATCAGGCATGATGCACGGTTTCATCGATTTAATTTTTGAATACCAAGGGAAGTATTACTTATGTGATTATAAATCTAGTCATTTAGGAGATACTTTTGAAGATTATCAATCTGATGCTTTACTCGATAATGTTGAGAAAAATTATTATGACCTACAATACCTTATTTATTCATTAGCACTACATAGGTATTTAAAACAAACCTTGCTTGATTATGATGTAAACCAGCATTTTGGTGGTGTGTATTACTTATATTTACGCGGTATGACGACAGCGCCTGAGCATCAAGGTGCAGGAGTTTATTATCGAAAAATTAGCGAGCAAGAAATTAACAATTTAGACGCGCTATTTTCTAATGTTTATGCAGAGCAGCAAACGGCTTCTCAACAAAGCAATACCCAGAAAAATAGTGAGGAAGCGTAACATGATGAACAATCATATGCCTGAAACGAGTAAACCTGTGTACAGCCGTTTTAGCCAAATTAAAGAAGCTATTTTAGGTGTTGAAGCGATTGATTATTTTTTTGCTAAGGAAATGCTTAGTGCGTTAACTTCTCAAAATAATAGCCAACCTCTTACAAACAAAATATCCGAGATAACATCAAATAGCGACTTCCAAGCTAATTTATATCACGTTTTTTTAGCGTTGAGTGCTAGCTTAAGGGCAGGACATAGCTGTTTACCGCTAAGTGAAATTGCAGGCCAACATTGGGGGAGAGGGTTTAAATCAGCCAGTCAAAAAGAAGACAACCTAGAAGAAAGTGACAATGCTCTTAGTCACCCGGGTTTTGTTTTTGCGTCGTTAGTAGAGCTTCAAACGATGTTAACAGAACTAAACATTAAAGACTCGGACCAACAATTATTAGTTTTTCAACAGGGTAATGTATATCTGCGCCGATATTTTCAGTTTGAAAGTGACTTAGGCCAAGCGATCAATTCACGTTTATTACAACAATGTCAGTATGACAACGACAAAATAAAGCAGTGTATCGCGGCATTGTTCCCTGATAAAGAGGCTGCTAATGCAGAAGGCACGACAAAAGAATTGACGTCAGACTCAATAGAAATTGATTGGCAAAAGGTTGCCGTAGCCAATGCGATTAATAAAAACTTTAGTGTTATTGCTGGCGGCCCTGGTACAGGCAAAACCTATACGGTTACTAAATTATTAGCTGCGCTAGTTATGTTAGAGCAGAGAGTGCTAGAACAAATAGGATTAAAGCAAAATGCTCAAACAAAAGGGCAGGGTGAGCCAGTACTTAATATCGCACTGGTAGCGCCAACAGGTAAAGCAGCACAGCGCTTGTCAGAGTCTATCGTTAATGCTGTGGCAGGTTTTAAAGACTTAATTGATGACAAAATACTTGGCCAAATACCTACACAAGCTCAAACACTGCATCGCTTGTTAGGGGTCATACCGAACTCACCTAACTTTAGGCACCATAATGATAACCGTTTAGCCTATGATATTGTGCTTATTGATGAAGTCTCTATGGTTGATTTACCGTTAATGACTCGCGTTTTTCGTGCATTAAAAGACACAGCTAAAGTAATTTTATTAGGTGATGCTGACCAGCTACCTTCGGTGGCAGCCGGTAGTGTTTTAGCGGATATAGCGCCACGCCCGCATGGTGGGTATAGTGTTGATAATGAGGATTATTTAACGCATGTTTGCCAACTTAGTGTTGATCAACTTAAACATTACTTTTCTGCGCAGCAGCATAGCGATATTAGCAATCAAGGCCATAAGTCGAGTGTTGATTACTTATCCTTTTTGGTTAAATCAAGGCGCTTTGACGGTAAAGGCGGCATAGGTTTGATAGCCAATAGTGTTATACAAGGTGATGTTAAAAGTAGTTGGCAGTTGTTGAATAACGCACAGCAAACAGGACAGTTATCATTGGCCCAAGGCGAACTTTCAACTTGGTTAGCGCCATTAGTGAAGCAATATTATCAACCGATTGAATCTTGTGATGAGGTAAGTGATGCATTTGAGTTGTTATCACAGTTTAGAGTACTTTGCGCGACTCGACAGGGAGAGTATGGGGTCGAACAGATCAATGAAGTCATTAAGGGCTATTTAGGAAAAAACAACGCACCTTTTGGGCAGCATCAGCAAACGCTTTATCATGGTCAGCCCATTATGATAAATGAAAATGACTACCGGTTAGGTTTATATAATGGTGATATAGGTATTATTTGGCGGGTTGTTGATCAAGAAGGCAAGGAGCATCTTATGGCGTGTTTTGAAGATAGCCTAGCTCAAAACGAAAAGGTTGATACCAAAGCAGTAGAGAGCGCAGAAGTTTCTCAGCAAGCTATCAGACGTATATTGCCATCACGCTTACCTAAATTTGAAAGTGTTTATGCCATGACCATACACAAAACCCAGGGCAGTGAGTTCTCTCATGTCGCTATGGTTATTTCAGCTACGCAAAGCGAATTACAAGCTGCTCAACAAGATAAACAGAAAAGTGGCAGTAAACTCTTATCTAGGGAACTACTCTACACAGGCATTACCCGGGCGAAAAAGCAGCTAACTATTGCCGCTAATCAACGGGTGTGGCAACAGGGTGTTACGGCACAAGTTCAACGCCATTCAGGTTTACGTTTATGTGAAACGGTTGCAAAGTGATAACATAGCACTGTTCACATGCTCATTATTGATTAACAAAGAAATTCAAGGATCTTAGTACGCTCATGCAATTGATTGAAATAGACAAAGTACGTTACAGAAAAAATTTAAATATCGTTATTGTTGGCTTCGTTAGCTCGTTATTAGTGTTATCACTGCTCTTTGGCACATTGTTCATTAGTCTGTTTTCAACTGTGGCAGATGTGAGTGATGCAGTTCAGGCGACTAGTGATGTAGTTCAAGGGGAACAAGACTCTAACTTTAGATACAACCTCTTAGGTGTTTTACTGGCGTTACTCGCTAACGCAGCAATTTTACATAGTGTTAAAAACAGCGCGTTTTTTACTGAGATTTATTATGTTTGGCAGATAAAACAACTACAAAACCTCGTTTATCGAAAACTCAACAGGATCAAAATTGCGGCAAAACAGGGTGAAGAGAAAGCATTGATCATTTTATCTTTCTATTATCAAAGCCAACTACAAGTTTACCAGCTTGATGACAATACGATTACTCTAGATACGATTGAAAAACATCTTCAAGAAGTTAACGATAATATCAGCAAACATGGGCTGAGTATCAGTGCAGAACAATTCGAAAAAAGCCTAATAACATCGTATAAATAGACATATACACAAGCAGGGTTAGCACTGTGGTTAGCTATGTACTTTATATCAAAGGCTAGGTTAAGACGGCTTAGCTATTGATATGAGGTGTTCAGTGTGGGATTCCCTCGTAGTTTAATTTCAGTTAACTTAAAATTCAGCCAATAAAAAACCAGCATTCTAAAAGAGATGCTGGTTTTAATTCTTGTTTCGACTTCTACAATTAATTAAAAAAGGAAGGCTAAGTCATTAACTGGCTTATCTAGCGCGGAAAATAATGCGACCTTTAGATAAGTCGTATGGTGTAAGTTCAACCGTTACTTTATCGCCAGTTAAAATACGAATGTAGTTTTTACGCATTTTCCCAGAAATATGTGCAGTTACAACGTGGCCATTCTCAAGTTCAACTCGGAACATAGTGTTAGGTAAAGTATCTAAAACTGTACCTTGCATTTCAATATTTTCTTCTTTCGCCATGGGGCGCTAAACCTCTAATGTTGTGCATATAACCATTAAATATCCCAGTATTGGTGATATCGCTTGGCAGATAAAAAAGCTGCGCGAATAATGCCTAATTGCTTGGCTAATGTAAAGGCTTGTGGCTATTTATTTAGCAATATTAACGTCATGTTTAACGTTTAATAGCCATTGCCCATCAATAAATCGTTCAAAGGGGAAATATCGGTCTTTATAATTCATTTTTTGACACTCATCAATTTGATAACCTAAATATAAATAAGGTAAAGCCATTTGCTGGCAAAAACTAAGCTGGGTAAGAATTGAAAATACCCCTAAGCCATGTTTTTTATAATCAGGATCATAAAAAGTATAAACGGCTGATAAGCCATTACTTAATACATCAGTTACGGCAACGCAAATCAGTTTCTCTTGCTTGAGACCATTTTCCTCATTCACAGGCGCCCAAGTTTCAATGAATAATTGCTTGGTTAAATTACAACTCAAGAAACTTTCAAACTGCTTAAAGGAAGCTGGGTACATACTCCCGTCTTGATGTAAGGTGTTAATATAATGCTCGAACAAAGGGTAATAGCTGTTTTTTAGCTGCGAAGACTGCTTAATAATAAAATGACTATTACGTTTTTGGGATCTTTTCTGGCTTTTAGAGGGAATAAATTCATCGGTTAAGACACGAATAGACTGGCAAGCATTGCAAGTAGGGCAATGAGGACGATAACTTTGCTCACCGCTGCGACGAAAGCCTTGCGTCATCAACCAGCCGTAACTTTCACTATTATGTAATCGCTCATCCACTGCGATCAGCAAGCACTCTTGTTGTTCGGGCAAGTAATTACAGGGGAATGTCTTGCTTATACCTAATGTATAGGAGGAATTACTCATTAATAATTTACCAATTTCACACATGCCACATCGTTAATTATAACTGAACTTAACGCTAAATTAAGCCAAGCTTAAACTAAGTTTAAGTTAAGGTTAATGTTCGTGCCTGCCAAAAAGCCCTTGGCAAAATCTGACTACGTGCATTGTGTTGTTTTTTCAAAAAAGTATCACGGCTTATTTCTTTGGCGCCCATATCTTCAAGAAATGGGTTAAGTAACTGACAATCAATAAAATCTATACCAACGGTCTCAAGTAATTGTCCTAAGGCGACTAAGGCAAACTTTGACGCATTAGTTTGTTTATAGAACATTGACTCACCGGAGAAAAAACCATTAATAGCGACACCGTATAAGCCACCAGCTAAGTTTGTATTACCTTGTTCATCTGTATGCCATATTTCAATTGAATGTGCGTAACCTAATTGGTGCAACGCTAAATAGGCACTTTCCATTTCAGGCAGTATCCAGGTTTCATCATCACGAAACGGCGCATCAGCGCAGAACTGAGTTACTTGGCTAAAGTCTTTATTTAACGTTATGTGATAAGGAGATTTGTTAATCGCTTTACGTAAGGTTCGATTAATACGTAATTGACTGATGTCGATGATGGCTCTGGGATTGGGCGACCACCACATGAAAGGGTCGTTGTCACTATACCATGGGAATATGCCCTGACTGTACGCTTCGATTAGTCGCTCTGGCGATAAATCACCACCAAGCGCCAATAAACCATTGGGGTCGGTTAGGGCATGTTCTATCGGAGGAAAGGTCAAACTATTATCATCAAGTTGATATAAAATTTGACCCATTGATTTTCCTCTCGATAGTATTCTTTACAGGTTACCTCAGTCACAGTGTAATCGGTGCAGTAGCTCATAAAGGGTTACTGCACTCATGTGAACGGATATTTTTACTTTACTAAATTTTAAAGCGTCTAGCTTTTTGCATCTAGGTAACGTTCAGCATCTAATGCAGCCATACAACCAGCACCCGCTGAGGTAATTGCTTGACGATAAATATGGTCAGCAACATCACCAGCAGCAAAAACACCTTCAACACTGGTTTGTGTTGCATTACCTTGCGTGCCACTTTGAATCGTTAAATAACCATCTTTCATATCAAGTTGGTCTTTAAAGATGTCAGTGTTTGGCTTGTGACCAATGGCAATAAATACACCTGCTACTTCAATCTCTTCAGTGGCATCTGAACCCATTTCTTTTAAACGTAGGCCAGTAACGCCCATGTTATCACCAAGTACTTCATCTAAAGTACGGTCAGTGTGTAAAACGATATTACCGTTTGCTACTTTCTCATATAAACGATCCGTTAGAATTTTTTCACTACGGAAAGTATCACGACGGTGAATTAAATGAACTTCACTGGCAATGTTTGATAAATAAAGCGCTTCTTCAACAGCAGTATTACCACCACCAACAACGGCAACTTTTTGGTTCTTATAGAAGAAACCATCACAGGTAGCACAAGCTGATACGCCGCGGCCCATAAAGGCTTCTTCAGAAGGTAAGCCAAGGTATTGTGCAGAAGCACCAGTACAAATAATTAACGCGTCACAAGTATACTCACTGCTGCCTTTTAATTTATATGGCTTAGAAGAAAAGTCTACAGAATCAATATGATCGAAAATAATTTCAGTATCAAATTTCTCAGCGTGTTTTTGCATACGTTCCATTAGTGCCGGACCTGTTAGGTCATCAGCATCGCCTGGCCAGTTTTCTACATCCGTAGTTGTGGTTAATTGACCACCTTGTTGCATGCCAGTGATCATTACTGGTTTTAAATTTGCGCGGGCAGCATAAACTGCAGCAGTATAACCAGCAGGGCCTGAGCCTAAAATTAGTAGGGGACAGTGTCTTACGTCGCTCATGGGTTCTCCAAGAAAAATTGATTGCTTTATATTGACGATAATGAAGTAGTTTACCTACTTATCATTTATTGATTGGGATGATAAGGAAATAATGCAAGGGGGTAAATAACTTCTTAGTTATAAGATAAATAAAAAAAAACGCACTTTTGCTAAGACTGTAAGCAAAAGTGCGCTATTTATAACAATAAATTAAATTATTGCTATGTGATCACATTAGTAAAAGTAAAATTTTACTTATGCGTTTAAAGCAACTGCAGGCTCAACATACTCATAACCTAAGTCATCAGCAACTGGCTTGTAAGTAATTTTGCCACCAGCTACGTTTAAGCCAGCCATTAAATGTTCATCATCTAACAATGCTTGCTTAGCACCTTTGTTTGCAATAGTTACTGCAAACGGCATAGTTGCATTAGTTAATGCCATTGTTGATGTACGTGCAACGCCACCAGGCATGTTAGCTACACAGTAATGAACAACACCATCAACTACATACGTTGGCTCTTGGTGAGTTGTTGCTTTAGAAGTTTCAAAACAACCACCTTGGTCGATTGCAACGTCAACGATAACAGCACCTTGCTTCATCGTTTTAATATGTTGTTTAGTCACTAATTTAGGCGCAGCAGCACCTGGAATTAATACAGCACCAATCACTAAATCAGCTTCAACAATCAATGTATCCATTGCATCAGCAGTTGAATAAACAGTTTTTAAACGGCCATCGAATTCAGTGTCTAGTTGACGTAAACGCGGTAAAGAGCGGTCTAAAATAGTCACGTCTGCGCCCATACCAACAGCCATACGTGCAGCTTGAGTACCAACAACACCACCACCAATAACTAATACTTTAGCTGGAGCAACACCAGGAACACCACCTAATAAAGCACCTAAACCGCCTTGTGCTTTTTCTAATGCATGAGCACCAGCTTGAATAGACATACGACCAGCAACTTCAGACATAGGCGCTAATAAAGGTAAACCACCAGAAGCCGCAGTAACTGTTTCATAAGCAATACATATTGCACCTGACGCTACTAATAATTCAGTTTGCTTAGGATCCGGAGCTAAATGTAAGTAAGTAAATAAGATTTGGCCAGGACGAAGCATGTTACATTCAACAGGCTGTGGCTCTTTTACTTTGATGATCATTTCGGCAGTAGCAAATATTTCAGCAGCACTATCGATAATTTTTGCACCAGCAGTAATGTACTGTTCGTTATCGAAACCAATTGATGCACCACCGTTGTTTTCAACAATGACTTCATGACCATTAACGATCAACTCTTTAACACCTGCAGGTGTAAGGCCAATACGGTACTCGTGGTTTTTAATTTCTTTAGGTACACCAATAATCATATATTTCTCTCTTAAGCAAAGCTTGTGGGAAGGCACTTTAGAAGTGCTTGTAATATTTGCAACTAGTATAGTGCTAACTTATAAGAATAACCTGTCGTTATTTTTATTAACACGATATATAATGCTAATAATCACAATAAACACAGAGTTATGTAAATGAGCCTTAATAAATCCATCGATCGTATCGATAAAAACATATTAGTTGAACTACAAAAAAACGGCCGCTTATCCAACGTTGAATTATCTAAGCGAGTTGGCTTAAGTCCAACCCCCTGTTTAGAAAGAGTTAAACGGTTAGAAAAAGAACAGTATATAAGTGGGTATAAAGCGATATTAAATCCACATAAGCTTGGCGCAGCTTTATTAGTCTTTGTGGAAATAACCTTAACTAAAACTAGTCCAGATGTATTTGACGATTTTGCCAATGCCGTGGATGAATTAGACGTTATCCAAGAGTGTCATCTTGTTTCGGGTGATTTCGACTTTTTACTAAAAACCCGAGTAAAAGACATGCTCGCCTATCGTGAATTACTCGGCGATACCTTACTTAGATTGCCAGCGGTAAGTGAAAGTAGAACTTATGTCGTCATGGATGAAATTAAATCAACCAATTTAGTCGCTATCAAACGTTAATAATCAAAATAAAATAAGTCAAATGGGTAACTATTAATCAGCGTGCCTCTATGTCAGCTCTCATGCCATGGCGTATCAAGATTCCTTATCCCTTCTTGATACGACAACAAAGGATATTGACTGTTCACAAGCCAATAAACCGTTATAAAAGTATCCACGAGTTAATCTCACCAACATCTTTACGGTTTGACCAATATTTATGTGAGGGCTGTTACCACCACACACTTTGTACCCTAGCGCTATATTATCTTGCTTTTAAAGTTGTTTTAAACGGCTAAACTGACATGACTGTATAAAAAAACATGTAATAATGGCAATTTGTTGCTGCCAACTAAGCGCGAATTTGATACTTTAGCTTTGTTATGCGTAATGTTTACGTATTATTTTCCAATGGTACTTATAATTGTCTTCAGATCTTATAGAAAATTCCGATGCTTCATTTGATGCATTGACTAATAAACAGCTAAGTGGCGTGCAACGCCTACTTGAAGCCGGGTTATTATTTTTCACTGTGTTTGCCATGTTTATGATGTTGGCCTTATTTAGTTTTGATCCCGCTGATCCCGGTTGGGCGCAAACAGGTTATCAAACAGAAGTGCGTAACTTAGGTGGCGCGGTAGGTGCTTACCTCTCAGACTTACTTTTAAACCTTTTTGGGCTTATTGCTTATAGCTTGCCTTTTGTCATTGCGATCGTTGGTTGGTTGTTGTTTCAGCGCTTCCATGAATTGATGAAACTTGATTATTTAACCTTAGGGCTAAAGTTGATTGGTTTTTTCATGTTTTACCTCGGCGTATCTTCCTTAGCAAGTATGAATTTTGATGATGTCTTTTATTTCTCAGCAGGAGGGATTTTAGGGGACGTTCTCAGTAAAACCTTTTTGCCTTACTTTTCATTTGTCGGCTCTACCTTAGTCTTTTTACTTTTCACCTGTGCCGGTTTTGTCCTATTAACGGGGTTTTCTTGGCTCAAATTTGTCGATACGGTTGGTCAATACGCCATTATGGCGGTACTTTGGCTAGTCAGTTTACCTAAGTTAATCAAAATGCACTTTGGAACCAGTGAAGAAAGTGGTCATGATGAAGAAATAGGTGATGTTAAAAGCCGCCTAGTTAAAAACGCAACGAACGCTGAAGATAAAAAAGCAGAATTAACAGAAGCAGAGTCAGCACCTTTAGAAGAGTTTCCATTAGGAATACACGCCCAAACGGCGATAATAGATTTACCGGAATCTTTCAGTGCAGCAGAAGATAATTCAGTCTCTATGCATCAGACTTCCACCAAAAACGAACCTTTTATTGATATATCAGAACTGATGAACGAGCCGGTCATTGGTAATATCCAAGACCATGTTAGTGAGAAGGAAATAACCGCTGCTTTTGCTGACGTTGAAAAGCCAGATGTGGCGGATGATTTTCAGTTTCCACCGCTTGAGCCATTAGTACCCGTAGAGCAAAATATATCGGATGAAAATGGTCAAGTTAATCTCGTCGCCGTTGAAGAGGATGCCTTTCAAGGCATGCCATCTATCGATTTACTAGATAGACCAGACAAAGCAAAAAACCCAATTAACCAAGCTGAGTTAGACGTAGTCAGCCGCTTAGTAGAAGCCAAGTTACTCGACTTTGGTGTGCAAGCTCAAGTGGTTTCTGTGTTTCCGGGCCCTGTTATAACCCGTTTTGAATTAGATTTAGCGCCGGGTGTTAAAGTAAACAAAATTACTAGTTTGTCTAAAGATTTAGCCCGTGCATTATCAGCAATTAGCGTACGTGTTGTTGAAGTTATTCCAGGTAAATCAGTGATTGGTCTAGAGCTGCCTAATAAGCACCGTGAAATTGTACACTTAAGTGAAGTGATAGCATGTCCGGCGTTTGAAGAGTCATCATCACCACTGGCTATGGTATTGGGTAAAGATATTGCCGGTGATCCTGTCGTTGTTGATTTAGGAAAAATGCCGCATTTATTGGTTGCTGGTACGACGGGCTCGGGTAAGTCTGTTGGTGTTAATACCATGATCGTTAGCCTGTTGTACAAATCAACACCTGAAGATGTGCGTATGATAATGATTGACCCTAAAATGCTGGAATTGTCCGTCTATGAAGGTATTCCTCACTTGTTAGCTGAAGTGGTTACCGATATGAAAGACGCGGCTAATGCACTGCGTTGGTGTGTGGGTGAAATGGAACGTCGTTATAAAGTGATGTCTGCTGTTGGCGTACGTAACTTAAAAGGCTATAACAAAAAAGTGCTTGAAGCTATCGCAGCTGGCGAGCCGTTAATTGACCCTACATGGCAACCTAGCGATGGCATGGACCAAACTCCACCTATGCTAGAAAAATTACCTAGCATTGTTGTTATCGTCGATGAATTTGCCGATATGATGATGATTGTTGGTAAAAAAGTTGAAGAGCTTATCGCCCGTATTGCACAAAAAGCACGTGCCGCTGGTATTCATTTAGTTTTGGCAACACAGCGTCCTTCGGTAGATGTTATTACCGGTTTGATTAAAGCGAATATTCCAACACGTATGGCGTTTCAGGTTTCGTCAGGATTAAACTCTCGTACCATTTTAGATCAACAAGGGGCAGAACAGTTACTCGGTATGGGTGACATGCTTTATCTACCGCCGGGTACTGGTGTTCCGACACGTGTACATGGCGCTTTTGTTGATGATCACGAAGTTCATGCCGTGGTAAAAGATTGGAAATCTCGAGGTGAGCCTAACTACGTAGAAGAAATTCTATCTGGTGAACACGAGCAAGACATTTTGTTACCGGGCGAGCAAGCAGAAGGCAGCGACGTCGAAGAAGTTGATGCGCTTTACGACGAAGCCGTTAATTTTGTCACTGAAAAACGCCGTGTTTCAATTTCAAGTGTACAAAGACAATTTAGAATTGGTTACAACCGTTCAGCACGAATAGTTGAACAAATGGAAATGCAAGGTGTCGTATCAACACCAGGTAATAATGGTGCACGAGAAGTATTAGCCCCGCCTCCGGTTCGAGACTGTTAGCTTGCCCATATTGTTTAATTTATCCTAGCTTACTTTAAGTTAACGGTACCGCTTATTTTTTCACTGTGTCAGCTCAATGTGGGCACAGTTCATCCTATTAGAAGAAAACTATGCTATTTAATTTTACCAAAAAATCATTTTTTCGACCGTTCGCATTAGCCAGTGTATTACTGCCAGTACTGAGTTTATATCAACCAATGGCCTATGCCGACCAAGCACCATTAAGCAATACTGCCGCAGCGGAACCTACAAATGAAGCGAAAGAGCACTTAATGACGGCATTAAGTAAGTTAGCTTTTTTTAGTGCCGAATTTAGCCAAAAAATACTTGATACCCAAGGTATAGTATTGTTGGAAGGCACAGGTAAACTGGCTATTAGCAAACCTAATTTAGTTAACTGGAAAACCATAACGCCAGATGAAACGGCGATTATAAGTGATGGTAATACCTTATGGTTTTATGACCCCTTTATTGAACAAGCCAGTGCATACAGCTTAGCTAAATCAATTCATAATACCCCTATTTTATTACTCACCAGCGATGAACCAAGGCTTTGGCAACAATACAATGTTATTGAACAAAGTGTTGATGTTGAGAATGGTTTACGCTTTGTTGTGATGCCAAAGGATAGCAACAGCCAAATTAAAAAGCTGACGTTGACCTTTAACAAAACAAAAGTAAACGACATTGAATTAAGTGAGTTTTCCTTTCAAGATGCCACAGGGCAAATCAGCCAAATTAGTTTAAGTCAATTTAATGCTAAGACTAAACCAGAGGCATCATTATTTACATTTAGCTTACCTGAAGGTGTAAGACTTGAAGACAAACGATAATTCACACGGTAACTCATCTTCAGGAAAGAACATTAGTGACGGGCAGCAGAACTCATTGTTTGACCTGACACCGGATGATAACGATTTTGCCGCCTCAGATAATCCGTCAATGGGCAGCAGCCCAGCTCCAGCGAGTAGCTTTATGCCACTTGCGGCTAAAATGCGTCCAAAAACCTTAGACGATTATGTTGGCCAGCAGCATATTTTAGGTGGCAATTCTCCGTTAGCGCAATCAATTGAACAAGGTCATTGTCACTCGCTTATATTTTGGGGGCCACCGGGCAGTGGTAAAACGACACTAGCTGAAATTATAGCGCAACATGCTAATGCTGAAATTGAACGCGTATCTGCCGTCACCTCAGGTATTAAAGAGATCCGCAGCGCAATTGACAAAGCAAAATTACGTGCGCAAGGAGAGGGCGACAATAAACGCAGAACCGTTCTCTTTGTTGACGAAGTACATCGCTTTAATAAATCACAACAAGACGCCTTTTTACCGCACATTGAAGACGGTACCATTATTTTTATTGGCGCGACCACAGAAAATCCCGCGTTTGAACTAAACCAAGCATTATTATCGCGTGCCCGTTTATATACTTTAAAAAAATTAACCCGTGATGATTTAGCACAAGTATTACAACGCGCCATTTTGTTATGCGAAACTGAGCAGCAGTTGCAGATAGACTTAAACGTTGATGCCAAACAAAGCCTACTTAATCGCAGTGATGGCGACGCAAGACGGCTACTAAATTTATTAGAAAATTGCCTTGATAGTGTGGTTGCAACACAAGCAGCCCCTGGTGAAAATACACAAGCCGATCAGGGGGACGATCTTAACAGTAATAGTGCCAACCTTGGGGTTAAAACAATAAACGTTGAACTCATCTCTCAAGTAGCGGGCAGTAAAATAGCCCTTTACGATAAAGGCGGTGATGCATTTTATGATTTAATCAGTGCTTTTCATAAATCAGTCAGGGGCTCTAGCCCAGATGCTGCCCTGTACTGGTACGCACGAATCCTCAACGCCGGTGGTGATGCACTCTATGTTGGACGCCGTTTGCTTGCCATTGCCAGTGAAGATATAGGTAATGCAGACCCTCGCGCTATGCAACTTGCCATTAACGCTTGGGATACCTTTCATCGTGTTGGCCCAAGCGAAGGCGAGCGTGCTATTGCCCAAGCGACTGTTTATATGGCCTTAGCACCGAAAAGTAATGCTGTTTACATGGCGTTTAGTAAAGCGAAGCGATTGGCAGAGCAAACCAATACTCTAGATGTACCCTTACATTTAAAAAATGCCACCAGTAGTATTACCAAAGAGCTCGGCCATGGTGCAGAATACCGCTACGCCCATGATGAAATAAACGCTTTTGCCGCCGGTGAGAATTATTTTCCTGAAGCATTGGCTAAAGCCGATAGCTCACATACGCGCTTGTATGAGCCGACAGAGCGTGGTTTAGAAAAAAAATTGAAAGAAAAACTCGATTATTTAAATCAGCTAAACAGGAATAGCCATGACCAACGCTATTAGTAACTTTACTTTATATGCCTTTGTAGCCCTTGGTGGTGCTTGTGGGGCAAGTTTACGCTTCTATATTTCGCAATTAGTGTTAAATTGGCTCGGAAAAGGTTTCCCTTTTGCTACATTGATGGTTAATATCATCGGCTCATTTACTATGGGTTTGTTGTATCAACTAATCGAGCATGAAATTCTCAATATTAGTGTACATAGAACCTTAATAGGAATAGGATTTTTAGGCGCATTTACCACCTTTTCTACATTTTCATTGGACTCCTTGTTATTATTGCAACAAGGAGATGTGTTAAAAGCGGCGTTAAATATTTTACTGAACGTTTCACTGTGTATTGCTGCGGCAGCACTTGGCATGTTTATGGTAACCGCGTTAGCAAAATAACCGACGATTAATTAATCGCGGCGTAGAATAAACGTAATTTATTTAGAACAAACAAATACGATTTTAATAACTTTATAAACAAGAATGTGAACAATTATGCTTGATGCAAAACTACTTAGAACTGATTTAGATAATATCGCGAAACAACTTGCTAAACGTGGCTTTGAATTAGATACCGTTACGTTAAGTGCGCTAGAAGAGCAACGTAAAGCGATTCAAGTGAAAACTCAAGAATTGCAAAATGAACGTAATACCCGTTCAAAGTCTATTGGCCAAGCCAAAGCGCGTGGCGAAGACATTGCACCATTACTTGCTCACGTAAGCCAGCTAGGTAACGACCTAGATGCAGCAAAAGCAGAGCAAGATGAAGTGTTAGTTAAAATTGATGCGATTGCCAGTGCTATTCCTAACTTGCTTGATGATTCAGTACCTTTTGGTAAAGATGAAGATGACAACGTAGAATTAAAGCGTTGGGGCACACCACGTGAATTTGATTTTGAAGTAAAAGACCACGTTGATTTAGGTTTTTCAGTCGATAAAGGCCTAGATTTTGAAAGTGGCGCTAAGCTTGCAGGTACTCGTTTTGCCGTAATGCGTGGTAAAATTGCTCGCTTACACCGTGCTATTGCTCAATTCATGCTTGATACTCATACTGAAGAGCATGGTTACCAAGAAATGTATGTTCCTTATTTAGTAAACGCTGACTCGTTATACGGCACAGGTCAATTACCTAAATTTGGTGAAGACTTATTCCATACAGACTTATCAAACAAAAAATTCTCATTAATCCCTACGTCAGAAGTACCGTTAACAAACTTAGTGCGTGATGAGATTGTTGACGAAGCTGACTTACCAATGAAAATGACAGCTCATACGCCGTGTTTCAGAAGTGAAGCAGGCTCGGGTGGTCGTGATATTCGTGGTCTTATTCGTCAACATCAGTTTGATAAAGTAGAAATGGTACAAATAGTTAAGCCTGAAAATTCAATGACAGCGCTTGATGAACTGACACGCCATGCTGAAATTATTCTTGAGAAACTTGAACTACCTTACCGTACAGTACAACTATGTAGCGGTGATGTTGGTTTTAGTGCAGCGAAAACGTTTGATTTAGAAGTATGGTTACCTGCACAAAATACTTACCGTGAAATTTCATCGTGTTCAAGTATGGGCGCTTTTCAAGCTCGCCGTATGCAAGCACGTTTTAGAAATAGTGAAACAAACAAACCAGAATTGTTGCACACACTAAACGGATCAGGATTAGCAGTAGGGCGTACCTTAGTTGCTATCTTAGAAAACTACCAACAAGCTGATGGTAGCATTAATGTTCCAACAGTATTACAACCTTACATGGGTGGTTTGACTAGCATTGGCTAAGTAACCCTTAGTTCTTGGTAACTCAGGTGTAATGAAGTTTTAGATAAAACGCGACTTAAGCAATTAAGTCGCGTTTTTTTGATCTAGAAGTAAAATAGATTAATGCGTTTTAATGAGCTTGGTTTTAACAAGAAAATATTATAACGTTTACACTGTAATTGTACTGTTCATTAATACAGTGGTGTGTATATCCGCCTTTCTACAAGAAAGAAGGCAAAATTCCGCCTTTCACACATCAACCAGTTAACTCTTTGTTTATAACTTATTGATCTATCAGTAACAATAAAGTAACCTCTTGGCATTAAATAATTATGGACGATTATTCCCATCTTGTAGAAAGAAGGAATTTTGCCTCATAATAAACTGTTAGGCAATCACAAATCGGAGTACAGGGAATTGTTCGAGAAATATTCAGACTTTATAAAACATGAATCTTTTAGCCTTAGCCAAGATAACCTAGCTAAAGAGTTACTGATTGAAGATGCTGGTGAATTATCTGTTTATTATTCACCATTTGATTACATTAATTCGGATGCGAAAGTCATAATCTGTGGAATTACTCCAGGGTTTCAACAGGCGATACTAGCTCTAGAAGAAGCCAGCAAACAATTAAAACATGGGGCTACAGCTGATGCAGCCAAACTTGCTGCTAAAAATACAGCTAGCTTTGGTGGGCCAATGCGCTCAAATCTTATACGTCTACTCGATTATATTGGTATTTCAAAGAAATTAAATATAAGTTCTTGCGCTGAGCTTTTTGGGTCAAGAACCGATCTAGTTCACTTCACTTCGGCTTTACGTTACCCAGTTTTTAAGTCACTTAAAAACTATAGTGGTACACCTTCTATGGTTAAAAATCCTCTGTTACGTAAACAACTTGAGCAATATTTATTACCAGAACTCGCTCAATTTAGTTCTACGACTCTAATTGTGCCACTCGGCCCTAAAGTCGAAGACGCCTTAAGTTTTGCAGTAAAAGCTGGCACCATAACCCAAGAACAAGTACTAGGTGGGTTACCACACCCATCAGGCGCTAATGCTGAAAGAATTGCTTATTTTCTAGGTGAAAAAGCTGCGGATAAATTATCTGTCAAAACTAATGCTGTAAAAATTGATAGTGCTAAAGATAGAGTTTTGGCTAAAGTAGCGTGCATGTAGCACCTAACAAGTTACTCAAAAGGACGCAAAACGCTTGGCTTTTGCTCCTTCGTCGCCAATTTTAGCCAAGCATTTATGCGCCCATTAGTAAGGCGTTAGGCCTACAAGGAAGTAGCATGCAATATTCAAGGTTGTTAATTTTATTAATACTCGTACTATTCTCATCGAATTCATTTGCAGATAAAAAAATAAAAATAGGAGTCACT
>Ga0209292_1001180_pt1 | contig 32525 bp, 24 predicted proteins | sample GOMGulsemesocosm_2_FD_184634 | JGI IMG/M metagenome (GOLD analysis project Ga0209292, IMG submission 184634) | Methane-oxidizing microbial communities from mesocosms in the Gulf of Mexico - GOM9C Gulf of Mexico (SPAdes) (version 2) | ecosystem: Environmental > Aquatic > Marine > Cold seeps... | reverse complement strand
GCTTCCTGCTGGAAAGCCGTTGGCATGGACAAAATTAATAAGGGTTTTAGTCATTTAATCGCTAATGTATATATACTGATAGTTAGAAAGTTAAACGCTTGTTTGAATTTTGTCAATGTAGAATTTTGAGGGAAAAATTTTATTTTTCATTAAGGCATTAAAAAACCCAGCTGAGCTGGGTTTTAAATAACGAACAAATGCTTTAAGTGTAATTAGTTTTAGAACTCTTCCAACATATACTCTAACGAGTCCTCATATATTTTTAATTCTTTTTCAAGTTGGAATTTATCCCTCATTTGTTCTATTTCGCGCCATTTTCTTTTTTTACTAGAGGCCGACTTACCTTTTGCTGGTTGACTAATTGATCCTACAACTCGGTTTGAACTATCCATAAAGTACCCCTTAATAGATTTTCTTTGAAAAACACAAATCAACTGCTTCTTTTTAATATCATATTTTTTAACCAATGCAAATAAAAAACGTACATTTCGTGTGAAAAACACACTCATTTAAAAATAAAATTATAGAAGACGGGATTTGTTTTTGATCATAACAAATTATTTTTGAGTAAATATTCCAAGGACTACTTTTAGTTTTTTTTACCATGAGTACAGATATGAAAAAGCTTTTAAGAGTTTTGTTTAAAAAATGCCAATAAATAATTATGCGAAAACTTTGCATGATTGACCTGAAAGCTAGATAAAAAGGGCGCTACATGGATAAAATTAGCGACAATGGTTTTTAAATATGAGATCCTAAATTTAGGTTTTTTTATTTTTAGTTATTCATAATTTTTGTAATAAATAAGATCGAATGTGTAGTGGTAAGGCTTTTCCTTATTGAATACATCTAATAGAAACCAATAAAAAATAGTAGAAATACATAAAAACTATAACCAGGGGAAATAAATGAGAATCCACACTAAACAGACTTTTAAAAAGTCTGTACTTTGTTTGGCGCTAAGTTCAGCGTTTACTGCGAGCGGTTACGTTTTAGCTGAAGAAGCCGAAATCAAAGCCGAAGGCATTGAGCGTATTGAAGTGACTGGCTCGCGCCGTGCTTCAACAGTACAAGAAGCGCCAATGAACATCACTGCACTTGATGGTGATGTAATGAAAGATCAAAATATCACACAATTATCTGACGTGGCTCGTTGGGTTCCTGGTCTAACTGTTCAGGATCAAGGTGGCCGCGATAGCTCTCCTATCATTGTACGTGGTTTAAATACTAACTCATCTGGCCCTGACTCTGATGGTGGCACAGTGGCCACTTATGTGGGTGAAATTCCATTATTTGTTGATATGAAAGTCATTGATGTTGAACGAGTAGAAGTGCTTATTGGTCCTCAAGGGACTTTATACGGTGCCGGTTCATTAGGCGGTGCAATACGCTATCTACCAAATAAGCCTGTTTTAGATGAAACTTCAGGCTCCATTTACGGTGACGTGTTTAACATCGCTCACAGTGATGATACTGGTGGAGAGGCTGGTTTTGTTTTTAATACACCATTAATTGATGACACATTAGGCTTACGCATAGCGTTTAATTATTTAGATGAACCTGGTTATGTAGACTATGCATATACAGTCAAAGAAGGGGGTGTTTCATTAGCAGATCCTGACTGGTCTGATACTGAAGCTGTTGAACAAAACATTAAACGTGTAAATGATGTTAATAGCGAACAGGCTACCACTGCGCGTGTGATGTTACGTTGGCAGCCAAATGATGTAATTGATAGTACTTTATCGTATTTTTATCAAAAACAAGAGATTGGCGGTCGCTCTATAGTGCACGCAAATAGTTTAAGTAACACCAACTCGTTATCAACCATTATTGGCGATTATGACTCAGCTTATCGCTACCTTGAGCCAGCTGAAAATGAAGACTCCTTAATCAGTTTAGAAATCACTGCTGATTTAGGTTTTGCAGAATTAACGTCGGCAACAGGTATTTCTAAGTCAGAAACTAGTGGTCAACGTGATCAAACTGATTTGTTAATTCGTTTAGATTATAGCTATGAAGAGTTTCCTGCTTTTTCTTCTTTTACCCGTGAAGAGGATGAAGCGGATACTTTTACCCAAGAAATACGTTTAGTATCTACTGGTGATTCGGCATTATCTTGGATTGTTGGTGCTTTTTATAACAAATATGAAGACAAAAGTATTAGTGAAGAGTTTACTCCCGGTTTTGATCAATACGCTTTTGATAATTGGGGAACAAATGGGTTACGACCTGATGCGTTAGAATATATTTCCATTGATGAGACTGAAATTACTGAATCAGCAATTTTTGGTGAACTTAGTTATCAAGCAACTGAGCAACTATCAATCACATTAGGCGCGCGTTTTTATCAATACGATGTAAAAGCTAGCTCAGCATTTGATTTACCGCTTTTTTATACTTTATTTGGCTATGAAGATGCTGATGGAAATCAGCAGTATTATGCTCCAGATGAAATTAATATTGATTTAGAAAAATTGTCAGCGGATGATGACGGTAGTATATTTAAGTTCAATGTGAGTTATCAATTTAATGACGATATTTTAGCATATGCGACAATAAGTGAAGGCGTTAGAATTGGTGGCGCAAATGCTGTTCCTGCTTGTACCGCTGAAGATATTGCTAGTGATAAACAAGCGCTTTGTGCACTATCAAATGAGGTGCTTTATACTGCGGATACTACTACTAATTACGAGTTAGGCTTTAAAAGTACTTGGTTTGCTAATAAATTTCACTTTAATGCTGCATTATTTTTTGTTGAGTGGGGTGATGCTCAAGTAAGTGGAGCAACGGCTAATGGCCAATTACCTATTACGTCAAATGCCGCTTCTGCAGAGTCGAAAGGTATTGAAATATCATCTCGTGCTATGTTATCAGATAGTTTGATCGCTTATGCTACTTATGCCTATACCCAAGCTGAATTAACCGATGAAGCTCCACATTTATTCGGTGTACCGGACATTGAAGGAACGTTCCTTGAAGATAACCCTGACGCTCTGCATAAAGATTATCATGATAACTCGTTCGATGCTTATTCAGGCGATCGTTTACCGGGCTCACCTGAACAGCAAGTTTCTATCGGCTTAACTTACAGCACTGAAATTTTAGATGATAAATTACTTGATGTTAATTATGGTTTAACTTATCAAAGTGATATCTATACTAAAATAGGTTTACGTGATTTTGGTGAAAAATTACCCGGCTATGCATTAAGTAACATCTCAGCTCGTGTATCAGGTGATGAATGGTCAGTTACCTTGTACGTTGATAATATGTTTGATAAATATGCCTATACTTCAGTACGACAAAATGCAGGCATGATTACTGATGGCGTAACGAATGGCGTAGATATTCAACGTAATTACGGTCACTTCTTACTAACACCACGTAAAGTTGGTTTACGTTTTGACTACATGTTTGATATGTAATTTTTGATATCTATCTGATGATTGGTAATATCTTCGACATCTATTGATTAACAGGTAAAGTAATAAAGGCATTGAATGGTTCGTTCAATGTCTTTTTTTATTTATGTTTATAGGTTAAATTCACCTAGAGTGCATGCGTAAAGCTACATTGGTTTAAGGTAATGGGAAATGGTAAACAATATCAAACAGCTCCATAAAGAAGCACAACAAGCGATTAATCAAGGGCAATATCAGCAAGCACATCAACTTATCATCAGCATTTTATCGCAAGATAAATACTTCGCTGACGGCTATTTTTTACTGGCGATGATTGCCAGTGTTCATAACAATACTACTAAGGCTATTGAGTTAATAAAACAAGCGATAGTGCTGGCGCCAGAGCAAGTTGAGTATATTGCCCAATTAGCCAAACATTATGCGCTTGTTAATGATCATGTCCAAGCATTACAGCATGCGGACATCGCTGCAAAATTAGCAGATAAATCCGCACTTAAGTCAGCATTAACTTTTGATACTATTGGTGTTGCTTATAGCCAAATTGGTTTACATCATCAAGCGGTACCTTTTTTTAAACAAGCAGTAGCGGCTAATCAAAATAATGGCATATTCTTTTTTAATTTAGGTGCTTCATTAAAGTTTACCGGTGATTTTAGTGCTGCTCGTAAGGCATACGAGCAAACAATTGCGTTAATGCCTAGCTATTGTAAGGCACATGCTGCGTTAACCAGCTTAGGTGATATAACATCCACAAGTAATCATATTGAAAGATTAACCAAGCTTTATCAAAAGTTAACCCAACCAGAAGATTTACTCTACATTGGCCATGCATTGGCAAGAGAATATGAGGCACTTGGTGATTATGAAAAAGCTTATCAATATCTTAATCAAAGTAAAAAAGCTAAGTTGGCCCAATTAAATTATCAAGCTTCTGATGATAAACAGATGTTCAACGCGTTAACTGAACTCTTTAATGCACCTCAAATAAATAATTCAGCTACAAATGAATTGAATACAGGCTACGACTCGAACGAACCACTGTTTGTTGTCGGAATGCCTAGAACGGGCACGACCTTGGTAGAGCGAATATTATCAAAACACTCAGCTGTTACCAGTGCCGGTGAATTACAACATTTTGGTCTAAGACTAAAAGAATTATCTAAAACAACCACTAATAAGGTGATAGATAAAGAAACGGTGATGGCGGCGGCATCAATAAACTTTAACAAGTTAGGCAAAGCTTATATCGATAGCACTCGCGCAATCACCGGAAACAGTAATAAGTTTGTTGATAAAATGCCGCTAAATGTTTTATATGCTGGGTTTATCATTAAAGCATTACCTAAAGCGAAAATAATTTGTTTAGATAGAGGCCCTTTAGACACCATTGTGAGTAATTACCGACAATTGTTTGCGGTAAATTTTTCTTACTATAACTATGCATACGATCTACAAACTACAGCGCAGTTTTACCAGCAATTTAAACAGTTAACACAATTATGGTTAATGTTATTTCCTGATAACTTCTATGTAGTTAATTATGAAAAGCTTGTTAATGAGCCTGAAGAAGAAGCAAAAAAAATTATCAAGTTTTGTGGTTTAGATTGGCAAGAAGTATGTCTAGATATTCATAAAAATGCAGCACCAGTAGCAACAGCAAGTGCGGTGCAAGTAAGACAACCTATTAATAATAAATCAGTCGGTAATTGGCAGAAATATAAAAAACACTTGACAGAAGTGACAGAATATTTGGAAAAGAATAATTTATTGTAGTTGATAAAACATCCAGGCTAAAAATTAGCTTGGATGTTTTATTTCAAATTTACAGCATTTCAGCTAATTGCTTTTCAAGTTTAACTTGGTCAATAGCAAAGTTTTTAATACCTTCGGCTAATTTTTCAGTGGCCATGGCATCTTCATTCATCTGCCAGCGGAACATCGCTTCGGTCAACGGTGTTTCTTGGCTTGGCTGAACAGTACCAGCCTTAAGTTTTTGCTCTATTGTGTTAGTGCTACTTGCTAGTTCATCCATTAACTGTGGGCTAATAGTAAGTCTATCACAGCCAGCTAATGCTAGAATTTCACCAGTATTTCTAAAACTAGCACCCATTACAACAGTATTAAAACCTTTACTTTTGTAATAGTTATAGATACTTGTTACGGAAACTACACCGGGATCTTCATCACTAGGGTATTCAGTACGGCCAGTATCTTTTTTAAACCAATCAAGAATACGACCAACAAAAGGAGATATAAGGTATGTACCCGCTTCTGCGCAGGCTCTTGCTTGAGCAAAACTAAATAATAAGGTTAAGTTACAGTTAATCCCTTCTTTTTCTAATACTTCAGCTGCTTTAATACCTTCCCATGTAGACGCTAATTTGATCAAAATACGATCATTACTAATGCCTGCTTCATTGTACATAGCGATTAATTTATGGGCTTTAGTAATTGATGCGCTAGTGTCGAATGAAAGGCGGGCATCTACTTCAGTAGAAATACGGCCAGGAACCGTTTTTAATATTTCTAAGCCAATTAATACCGATAACTTATCTGCGGCATCAATGATTTGTTGATTCGCATCTGCTGATTGCGCTTTTGCCCACTTTACCGCATCAATTAATAGTGGTTGATACAAAGGCAATGCGGCTGCTTTTAACAATAAAGAAGGGTTAGTTGTAGCATCTTGTGGTTGAAACTTAGCAATCGCTTCAATGTCGCCAGTATCGGCAACAACAGTGGTCATTTGCTTTAATTGTTCAAGTTGAGAAAGTGTGTTTGTCATGGCAGTACCTAAGCTTTTGCGAAAATAAAAATGGATGAATATACTTGATAAAATATTACACCATAAAAATAGAAAAGTACGGATTTAAACAGCATTTTTCTTAAGTTTTGAAATTATTCTTTTCCAATTATTTACTTTAGTGTTGTGTTAAGAATTTTAACAAGATAATGCGCTATGATTGCATTTATCCTATGATATAGTGATGTTATAAAAATGTAATCCACATAAAGAATAGATAGATATTATGTTACTTGTCGTTTCTCCTGCGAAAAAATTAGACTTTGAATCCCCTTTAGCTACCACAAAAACAAGCCAAGCAAGTTTACTTGCGCACAGTGAAATACTGATAGAACGTTGCCTTGAGCTTTCATCAGATCAAATAGCTTCACTAATGAAGTTAAGTGATAAATTAGCAGGGCTAAACACAGCACGATTTGGTGAATGGTCATTACCTTTCACCCCTGATAATGCTCGTCAAGCGGTGTTAGCTTTCAACGGTGATGTTTATTCAGGTTTAGATGCTAACTCGTTTAGTGATGATGACTTTAATTTTGCTCAGCAACATTTTCGTATCTTATCTGGTTTATATGGTTTACTAAAACCACTTGATTTAATGCAAGCGTATCGCCTTGAAATGGGCACAAAACTTGATAATGTTCGTGGCACTAATTTGTATCAGTTTTGGGGTGATATAATTACCAATGAGTTGAATCAAGTATTAGCCGAGCAGGGTGATGATGTATTGATCAACTTAGCCTCAAATGAATATTTTAAGGCAGTTAATAAAAAATCGTTAAACGCGACAATTATTACCCCACAATTTAAAGATTGGAAAAATGGTCAATATAAGATGATCAGTTTTTTTGCGAAAAAGGCGCGTGGTTTAATGGCTCGTTATATTATTCAGAACCAATTAACTACTGTCGAACAAGTGAAAGATTTTGATTTAGCTGGTTATCAATTTAGCAGTGATTTAAGCCAAGGTAATGAGTTGATCTTTACCCGTAAAATAAATATTAATGAATGATAATATGACCAATTGCTAGCTTTTAGTAACCAGCCACAATGACTGAGTGGAGCTGAGCGATATAAGGTAAGCTAAGATGTTTAACTAACTTAGACAACTAATGGAGGAAATTGAAATGTTAACATTATTAGCCAAGGTATTTTTCAGTACTTTATCCTATTCATTCTGTTCAAGGTACGCCTTTACCTGAATTTTAATTAAATAATTTCAATGCATATTCCTAGTTGAGATTTGATAATAAAAAGCCTGAAACTAAAAGTTAGTTTCAGGCTTTTGGTTTTTTAATGCTTTCTACAATATGGCACTAGAACTTATATTCAGCTCCTACGTAATAGAACGCTCCATTAAAGCCAAAGGGTGCAGAGCGACGAGAATAGATAAATACCCCCGGGCTATTAACAATGACGTTACCGCTGTTATCTACAATAGTGCCGCTACGTGAATTGCCTATTTCGTTTTTGTCAGGGTATACATCAAACAAGTTATTGCCACCTACATTAAATGATAAGTTGTCAGTCATTTGATAACTAACCCGTAAATCAGTTAATACTTCTGCGCCATAGGTTTGACTGCCACCATCGGTAACAGTGTATTCACCATAACGGTTAAAAGCTAAGTTGACGGTAAAATCCCCAGTTTTATAAAAACCACTTAAGCTGATACGATCTTGCGGTTGCCATTTCTCAATAATAGAAATATCAGTTTCTGAAAAGATAACCTCAGGAGAAATATCGCCTAAACCACTATCAGGTGGAGTGAACAGCTTAACCACATCAGTTTCGGTAAAGTTTGCAGCAAAGGTTAAATCTAAATCACCACTAAAGAGCTCGGTATTCCAAGTAGCAATAATATCAATACCTGTAGTTTCCGTATCGGCACCATTTAAGAAGAACTGACCACCACCCGCACCTGAAGCTTTTAACGCTGCGTCTAATGCAGGGGACAAACCTGTACCTAGTGTATTACTCAATACGATACGATCGTCAATATCGATGGAATACCAATCTATGGTTAGATTAATATTATCGCTAAGTTGAATGACCGTACCTAAACTAAAGTTGGTTGCTTCTTCTTCTTTAAGCTCCGGAATACCAATGGCTTGTGCTAACGTTGAATCATTTCGAAATGTTCCCACTTGTACAGCAATTTGATCGCCGCCATCAGGGTTTGTTTTAAATTGAGTACTTATGTTATTAAAATATAATTGCTGCATTGAAGGAGCGCGAAAGCCTGTACTCATCGCGCCGCGAATAGCAACATCTTCAGTTATTGACCAATTAGCCGCTAATTTGAAATTAGTACTATCACCAAAGCCTTCATAGTCATCGTAACGGACAGCACCACTAACAATTAGGTCCTCAGTGATTTCTGTTTCAGCATCTGCATAAAAAGACACAACATTACGGGTTTCATCAACAGCCGATACAGGTCCTATACCGCCATAACCTTGAGTACCAGCGCTTGCGTTTGTAGGATATATATTTTCGCCATTTACGGTATCATAATCTCGGTAAGAGTACTCATCACCCGGCGTTACTTTATAAATATCAGTGCGAATTTCAGCGCCCATGGCTAAAGAAAATAAATCAAAGTCTTGAGTATAATCCAAATTCAGTGTTGATAAGGCTAACTCTAAGCCGTAAGCCTTGGCTTGACGTGGCACTGAACTGCGAATTTCATTAGGGGTTATATCAGCAAGTGAGCCGTCGGTATTATATTGTAATCCGTTAGCAAAAGATGAATTGATAGTGTCACTGGTAGTATAGTCAATGTTATTTTGACCATAAGTATAAGAAAGGTCTAAACTTGCACCATTGTCAAATTCAGTTTGATAGCCAAAGTTATAAGAAATATCTTTGATATCGGAATTTATTTTAGGTAAAAAGCCCGCTGGAATCGTAGCATCACCATCCTGTAATGGTGCATTACCACCAGTATTAGCATTATGGCGAAAGAATGCTGCAGACTCGTTATCGCGTTTTGAATAAGTAATAAAGCCGTATAGCTCGCCATCTCCTAGCTCATAACCGGTATTAACGGTTAATCCAATCTGGCTAGAGTCGGCATCACCAATTCTAAAGGTATTGCGTGTTGCTGTTGCTTCACGAGGGTCACCAAGTAATTTAGCTCCATCACCTGCATCAGTACAACCTGAAAACTGACATGAACCATGTAAACCAGCTCGATTAGTAAAACCACGATCACGGAGATTTAAGGTGGTATTTAAATAGCCACTATCACCTAAGGCAAAACCTTTAGAAATATCAATATTAGTGGTTTCGCCATCGCCCTCTGAATATTCACCATAAGAAACTGCAACTTTACCACCCTCGTCGGCATCGTTTAAAACAATGTTAATCACACCGGCAATTGCATCAGAGCCATATTGTGCAGCTGCGCCGTCGCGTAAAACTTCAATACGTTTTATAGAGGCTGCAGGAATTGCGTTCATATCTGTTCCAGCTGTGCCTTTACCAACTGAGCCATTAAGATGCACTATACTTGCTTGATGGCGACGTTTGCCATTAATAAGTACTAAAGTTTGATCTGGGCCTAAACCACGTAAAGTAGCAGGTCGTAAGGCATCAGTACCATCACTAATTGATGAGCTAGAAAAGTTAAATGAAGGGGCAATTGCTTGTAACATTCTACCTACTTCAGTTTGCCCGGTGTTGGCTAAAGCTTCGGCAGATAAAATATCAACAGGTACCGGTAAATCATCTGCAGAGCGACCTGCAACACGACTACCAATAATGGATATTTTTTCTACTTCCTCTTCTGTGACTTGTGCTGGCTCTTGAGCAAGGGCTGTTTGGCTAGCGGCACCCAGTATCATGGGGACTAGCATTGCTTTTATTGTTTTATTTTTCATTGTTGTAATTCCTCTATCATGTTTATCAACTTGAATGCTCAGTTGATCAGAGTTATTAACAACAGCGATTAAACCAGAGCCTTTTAATAATTTTTTTAGGCCTGAATGTACTGAATGATAACCTTTTAAAGTATTTGCTTGATATTTCTTGGTTAAATCAAATGAAAATATAATGGTTTGATTCGCCTTTTGTGCAAATGCAATTAAAGCTTTGTCAGCTCGTTGTTTGTTAATGTCAAAGCGGATCAAACCATCAGCATTAGCATTGTAGGAAATTAACATCATTAACACCGTTGTGAAAATGTTAAGTAACCACTTAGGCTTAGTTGATATGTTGAAATGACGAAATTGCTTTCGCCAACTGCGCAGTATTAATAAACAAGTGAGCAGGAGAAATCCTCTATAGTTTTTTTATTTTTTTAAAGGTAATTTTATTTTGTGCTAAATATCAGCAAATAGCCAGTAATAAATATTGGCTATTTACGATATAAATGTAAGACGTAGTTTTTATACTTCATTGATAAAAAGGGATTATTTTGATGAAGTTATTAAAATAGTGTTGTCAGCATTTTTGCTATAATGGATATTAAAATTACTACTAAGTGATGCCAATAAGCCATCAACATCATTGGCTTTAAAATAACCAGAGACTTTCACATTAGCAATTTTAGCATCAAGTATTTTAAATCGGCTTGAAGTATATCGGCTGACCTCAATTAGTGCCTGTGATAGCGATTCGCCATCAAAAATTAGCATACCCTGTTGCCATGCTAAATCACGTTGTACTTGATCAAGAGATACCTTCTTTACGGGGGTTTTTATGTGGTTGGCAATGACCGCTTTTTCGCCTGAAGTGACTAATATTCCGGGTAAATCTTCAGCTTGAGTATTATCATTTGAAGTTAATAATGTTTGTTTTATTACTGATAACGCTTCAGTCGCTTTAGTTATCAATACTCGTCCTTCGGTAACCATTAGTTCCATTTCGTTGTTGTCACGTTTTTGTACATTGAAGATTGTACCTAAAGCGGTAAAATACTTTTCACCAGATGTAACGGTAAATGGACGAGATTTATCTTTAGCAACATCAAACCTTGCTTCACCTTGTATTAAAGTTAATTGTCGAAATGAAGCAGTGTAGGCTACTTTAATAATACTGTTGGTGTTTAGTTTAATGTGAGTGCCGTCGCTCATAGTAAAGCTACGCTGCTCTCCTATGGGACTAGTTAGTGTTTGCGTTTGAGTGAGTGATTGTTCATTTAATGAAGGTAGGAAAGGTAAAAATGATTCATGCATTAAAGCATTGGTGCTAATTAATGATATGATAGCAACACTCGCTGCAAGTACTGTTGCAATAAATTTAGAAGATGTTTTCTTTATTTTTTCTAGTGGAAATAAACCACTTAATTCATTCAACACAGAAATGTCATCCCAATAAGATGCCATTTCAAGTAAAGTGGTGTGATGTGTGGTATTTTGATTACACCAAATTACCAACTCTTTTTGCTCTATATTTGTTAATCCACGATCCATACGGCTAATCCAAAGACAAGCTTGTTCTTGAATTTGCTCTTTGGTGTGAAATTGACTTACGTTATTCATCGATTTACTCATATTCTTTATTTATTAGCAATGTTCTTTGCGATAACAGCCGCTTTATTCGGTTTGATTTTATTGGCACTTACCGAGCTTTGACCAATGTTATGGTTCATTTGTTCCATAAATTGTATGCTTTTTAATAATCCTTTCGCTACATGCTTTTCAACAGTACTTTCACTTAGCTGTAAATATTGGGCTACTTCTTTTTGGCTAAGGCCATAAACCTTCTTTAAAATAAAACATTTGCGTACTGAGCCTGATAATTGGTCTGTCGCACGACAAAAACATAAAAAACGTTCTTTAGATTCGTAATCTTCTTCAAAATTAGTGCTACTTAATTCAACAGGTGGCTCGACAAAATCCTCTATAGAATCATTATATTTGTTATCCCACTTAGCATTATGATTTATAGCAAGGTTTTTTGCTGTTTTTAGCATGTAACTACGCGCATATTGTATTTCTTGTTTTAAGTTTGCTTCATAGCTGCGTACAAACGTTTCTTGCACTATATCATCAATATCGCTGGGCTTGACAATACGACTAATGAAGCCTCGTATTGTACTTTGATACTTGATAAAAATATCGCTAAGTGAACTTTTATTGTTTTTATTACTCATTTTCATTCACACGAAAAATATTAAGTAACGTTAGTTTAATCATTAATGAGGTGACTTCTCAATGATTTTTTACATTTGAGTCAAAAGTTGGATGTAGTGTGACTATAATGAAAAATGCCAACAATTATAAATGTTGGCATCCATTATAAATTTTATTTCAAGTTACTATTACTTAGTAGCTTTTGCTTTTTTAATTTTTTTCTTAGCCTGTTTTTTTGCTTTGGCTTTTTTTTGCGAAGTGGTTAACTTTATTTTCGCTTTTTTATTAGCAACGCGCGCTTCTTTGTGTTTTGGGCGTAATTCATCAATAACACGACGTTGTAACCGTTCATCTTGATAACGTTCTATTTTAGCAATAACCGACATATCATGAGCTTCAGCTAATGATATTGCTGTACCTTTTAAACCAGCACGGCCAGTACGGCCTATACGGTGAATATAAATATCAACCTTACGTGGCATATCAAAGTTAATTACATGGGTTATGTCATCAATATCTAATCCGCGAGCGGCAACATCAGTGGCAACCAGTATTTTAATTTCACCACTTTTGAAACGTGAAATTGATTTATTACGTTTATCTTGTGGCATTTTCCCTTCAAGCCAAACACAGGGTAATTCTTCGCTGTATAATTTTCCTGATAAATATTGAACAGTTTCGCGCTTATTAGCAAAAACAACGGTGCGATCTACGCCTTCTTGTTTCAATATGTTTACTAGTAAGTTTAACTTATGTTGGGCGCTATCGGTAATATGTAACCATTGATGAATTTTTGCTTTTTCTTTTCTAGAGGGGGATGACTCTAGAAATTCTGGCTCAGATAATACCTCTTTAGCGAAGCGAATAACTCCCGCGCCTTCTAATGTGGCAGAAAATAGCATGGTTTGTTTACGCCAACGGGCTTCACCAACAATACGATTTATTGCTTCACTAAAGCCCATGTCTAACATGCGATCGGCTTCATCAAGCACTAAAATTTCAATCTCACGAGCATCAAATTGCTCATTTTCAATATACTCTAATAAACGGCCAGGTGTGGCCACTAATATATCGGTAGTGCTATTTAAAATATCATCATGGCTACCATAATTTACACCACCAGTAATTACACCCGTTTTAACTTTAGTCAGCTTGGTTATTTGCTCGCTGTCTTGGCCAATTTGAATAGCTAGCTCACGTGTTGGTGTTAATATTAATACGCGAGGAAACCCAGGCTGGGTCCGAGGGTAGTCAAGTAAGTGTTGAGCAATAGGTAATAAAAAGGCGGCAGTTTTACCTGTACCTGTTGGCGCAGAGGCAAGAATATCTTTCCCTACCATTGCTTTTGGGATAACCAATTCTTGAATAGACGTTGGCTTTTTATAGCCAAGCTCTTTAATACTGGCTAATAATTCAGAGTCGAGATCAAATTGCTCAAACATAAGGGATTTTCACTAAGTTGGGAATTTTCTATAGATGGCGATAATTATAGTGGTTTTAATGACAGCTGTAACTATTTTATCGCGTTACTCAAAACGAATATACCCATGTTATCTAAATATGCAGGATTCAGCTGGAATTAGAAACGCTTTTAGGCAAGGCATTGATTGAAGAGAATGGTTGTTCCCTTATCGAAATCAATAACGCAGTATAAAGCGTTTATAAACCAGCCCTACGAGGATGTCTGAGCAAATCATGCTCTTCGTTACATCTATTTTTAAGGGCGCTACATGGATGTAGCTTATTAGAGAATGCAGGAGCATATTCTCCTGAGTAACTCATTAATAAAAAGATGTGCCTTGATCATGAATGGCTCAGGCATCCTGAAACTCACATATTGAAGTATCATGGGTATAATGCGCAACTCGATATTTTATTTTTCACTGTACTCAATTAATATTTGTTCACACCATTGTTCAATACGGTTTTCACTGAGATCATATTCATTATCTTCATCAAGCGATAAACCAACAAAGTATTGATTATCTTCAGTTAATGCTTTTGATGCTGCGAATTCATACCCCTGATTTGGCCAATAGCCAATTAATTGTGCTCCTTGTGCTATTACTTGTTCATGTAACATACCTAGCGCGTCTTGAAACCAGTCGGTGTAGCCTATTTGGTCTCCCATACCGTATAAAGCAACCGTCTTTCCGCCAAGGTCTAGCGTATTAATATCTAACCAAATAGATTCCCAGTCTTCTTGAAGTTGGCCGTAATCCCAAGTAGAAATACCGAAAATAATAAAGTCATAATCAAGGCAGTTAGCAAGCGGAATCTCTTTTATATTGTGTAGTTCAACCAAGTCAGCCCCTATGACAGCTTGAATTTTTTCAGCTGCTATTTCGGTATAACAAGTGGTAGAACCGTAGAATAAACCAATTTTCATGAAAGTTTGCCTAAAAACAATGGAAGTATCGAATTACCAAAGATTTTAACAAAATCATTTAGTACAATTCAATTTAATGTTGCAAAAATGCTATAACGACTGTAACTTCTTCGTTATTAAAACGGTCAGTATTATTAATAAATACCCGTTCCACTTGAATCATGCACATTCAAGAGGAACATGTATAAAGTCGTTAACTGAAAAATTTAGGAATAAAATATGTTTAAAAAGGTGTTAATTGTTAGTAGTTTGGTTCTTACTGCAATGAGTGTTTTTCTCTTTATCAATGAGTCAGCCGTTGCGAACACCCCACAAGTACCAAGTACCATAGTTAAATCAGCTGAATTAGATGTCACACAATTAAACATTGATTCCCTAAAAGCAAAGATTAAAACTAAGTTAGGTTTAACCGTTATTAAAGTTGAAAAAACGCCTGTTCCAGGGATTGCTTTATTGATAACGGATCAAGGCTTATTTTACTCAAGTTATAATGGCGATTACTTTATTCAAGGTAAGGTTTATAGCTTAGTAACAGCGGTAACTGACTTAGCGGAACAAAGTTTAGCTAACATGCGTCTGGAAGGAATGGAAAAATTTAAAGACGACATGATTGTTTATAAAGCCGAAGATGAAAAATATGTAGTGACGGTCTTTACTGATATTACTTGTGGCTATTGTCGTAAAATGCACAAACAAATGGATGATTACAATGCTCGCGGTATCACTTTTCGTTATTTAGCTTACCCTCGTTCTGGTATTAAAGACCGACTTGGCAATTATACTGAAGGTTTTAAAGACTTACGCTCAGTATGGTGTAGTGAAGATCCCAATGCAGCGATGACTAATGCTAAAAACAGTAAGGGCATTGGTTACCGTGTTTGTGATAAACCTATTGAAGGTGAGTTTAATTTTGGCCGTCAGGTTGGTGTTAATGGCACCCCTGCTATCATTTTATCAACAGGTATGATGGTGCCAGGCTATCAACCTCCTGCTCAGTTAGAGCAATTATTAAAGACTCTTTAATTTGTTAAATTAAGTCGTTTGATGAAAAGTTACCTATGAATAAAGAAATTATCCGTCGTAAAAAAATGGCTACTGAGTATTTACCTAATACAATACCTGAAAGTATTAGGCAAATTTATGCAAGCAGAGGCGTTGAATCTGCACAACAACTTGAGCTTAAGGTCAATAACTTACAAGGGCTTAATTCACAAAAAAACGGTAAAGATGAAGACGCTTTAAAGGGTTTAGATGATGCTTGCCCGTTACTATATGCTGCCCTAATTAATAATACTAATATCATTATCGTTGGTGATTTTGACGCTGATGGCGCGACGAGTACCGCTTTAATGATGGTAGCGTTAACTTTAATGGGCAGTGTCAATCATTCTTTCTTAGTCCCTAATCGTTTTGAATATGGTTACGGTTTAACGCCTGAAATAGTTGATATTGCCGCTCAGCAAGGCGCACAAATGTTAGTAACCGTTGATAATGGTATTAGCTGTGTTGATGGCGTTAATCGCGCTAAAGAGCTTGGTTTACAAGTTATTGTCACTGATCACCATTTGCCCGGTCATGAACTACCCAAGGCTGATGCCATTGTTAACCCTAACCAAGTCGGCTGTCCATTTCCTAGCAAATCACTTGCCGGTGTAGGTGTTGCTTTTTATCTGATGTTAGCACTAAGGAGCTATCTTAGAGACAAAAAATACTTTGTTGATCAAAATATTAACGAACCAAATATTGCGCAATTACTTGATTTAGTTGCCTTAGGTACAGTGGCTGATGTGGTATCACTTGATGTTAATAATCGTATTTTAGTGGAGCAAGGTCTAAAACGCATTCGCGCAGGTCAAACACGCCCTGGTATTCAAGCACTAATAGAAGTAGCCAATAAAAATCAACAACGTTTAGTTGCTTCAGATTTTGGTTTTGCTTTAGGTCCAAGAATTAATGCTGCGGGGCGTTTAGATGATATGTCGTACGGTATTAATTGTTTACTAGCGCCTAATTTAGCTAGTGCTCGAGTTATGGCATCTGATCTAGATGATTTAAATAAAGCGCGCCGCGAAATAGAGCAGGGTATGCAAGCTGAGGCTGAAACTATTTTTCAACAGCTTAATTTTTCATTGGATAATTTACCTAATGCTATTGCTTTATATCAGCAAGACTGGCATCAAGGTGTTATTGGCATCGTTGCGGGGCGGTTAAAAGAAAAATTTCATCGTCCTTGTATTGTTTTTGCTAAAAGTAGTAACGATGATTCCGTTACTGATGAACAGCAAGAAATTAAAGGCTCGGCTCGCTCAATTCCTGGTTTACATATTCGCGACTTATTGGAGCGAATTGATAGTCAATATCCCAACTTGATTCTCAAATTCGGTGGTCATGCTATGGCGGCTGGTTTGTCAATTAAACAGCAAGATTTTGAAAAATTCCAAACGCTGTTTGATGATTTAGCAGGAAAGTGGCTAAAAGCAGAGGATTTACAAAGTATTATATTATCAGATGGTGAGCTGGCAGTTAATAGTTTAACGCTTGCTTTTGCAGAGCAATTACGTGATGCAGGTCCTTGGGGGCAAAACTTCCCTGAGCCTTTATTTGATGATACTTTTAAATTAGTGCAGCAGCGTATTGTTGGTGAAAAGCACCTTAAAATACTGGTAGAAAAACAAGGTAAAGTATTTGATGGTATCGCCTTTAATATTGATGTAAAAGCTTGGCCAAATACACAAGCAAAGCAAGTTCATTTAGCTTATCGATTAGATGTTAATGAATTTCGTGGTAAACGAACAGTACAATTAATGGTTGAAAATATCACTGCGATCGAGTCTTGTTAGTCTAAAAGCACAGAGAACTAATGATAGAGAAAACACTAACAATAATTGAATTACCACAGTTAGTTTTAGCTTTTATTCCAGTGCTAGTGGTTTTATTTATTCAGTTTTGTTGGTCACTACCACAAAAAAGAACAGCACATGCACTGGCTCGAATGTTGGTGCAATTATTGTTAGTGGGAATTTTCCTTAGTTATATATTCGAGTCAAGTAGCGCTTGGTTAGTGTTAACATTGCTTATTATCATGGTGTTGTTCTCTAGTTGGATAGCGTTAGATAATATTAAGGTACCTAAACGTCAACTTTTTCAAAAAGCAGTATTAGCCATTGCGTTAAGTGGTGCCTTTACTTTATTAATCATTACCCAAGGCGTTTTACAATTATCTCCTTGGTATCACGCACAGACACTCATCCCCCTTGCTGGCATGGTATTCGCTAGTAGCATGAATAGTGTTAGTTTATGTGGAGAGCGTTTTTATTCTGAACTCGCTAGTAAAGTTAGTTATGAGCAGGCTCGAAATATCGCTTTTCAAGCATCAATGATTCCCAATGTTAATGCATTACTGGCTGTAGGTATAGTCTCTTTACCTGGTATGATGACAGGGCAAATCCTCTCAGGCGTTTCCCCTTTTATTGCGGCAAGATATCAAATAATGGTGATGTGTATGATATTTGCTTCAGCAGGCATATCATCTGCTTATTTTCTTTATTTAGCTAAACCTAAAGTTAAGTCAAACATCTAGCTCGAAACTTCTCATAAAGTTATTTTTTTGATTTGTTTGTAATAATATCACGCTTAATTTTTTTGGCATTTATTAGGGGCAATAACAAATATACTGTGCATTAATGCTAGGCTATATGACTGTTGTTGGGCATTTTTTAACTGAAAGTTAATGCGGGTGATAGTTGTAGATTTATGGATTTAATGGTTAATTATTAATAAAAAACGCAGATGATTGCTCATCTACGTTAATGATATAAAAGTTATATAACAATACTTTTATATTTAGTACATGTGTTGACCACCATTAATAGATAAGGTCGAACCAGTAACAAAACCTGCTTCATCAGCCACTAAAAACAATACTGAACGGGCAATATCTTCTGGCTGGCCTAAACGTCCTACTGGTATTGTTCTAACAATTTTTGCTAAAACGTCTTCAGGTACTGCGCGAACCATATCGGTTTCAACATAACCTGGTGCAATAGCATTTACGGTAATACCTTTTGCAGCCCCTTCTTGCGCTAATGCTTTGGTAAATCCATGGATACCAGATTTAGCTGCCGCATAGTTTACCTGACCATATTGACCTGCTTGACCATTAACTGAACCTATATTAACAATACGCCCAAATGAGCGTTCTCTCATGCCTTCAATAACAGCTCTAGAGGTATTGAAACAAGAGGATAAGTTGGTCTGAATAACAGCATTCCATTTCTCAAAATCCATTCTGTGCATGGTGCCATCTCTTGTAATCCCTGCATTGTTAACAAGAATATCGATTGGCCCAATTTCAGACTCTATGTCATTAATACTTTCCGTTACGCTTTCAAAATTGCTAACATCAAATTTAGAAGTTTGGATACCTGTTCGCTCTGTAAACTCTTGAGCTGCTTGATCATTGCCAGCATAGTTCGCGATTACAGTATAACCATTCTCTTTCAACATAACGCTAATAGATTCGCCTATTCCACGTGTTCCACCTGTTACTAATGCAATGCGTCCCATAATTTACTCCTTGAATATTTCATAATTGTTATGTAGAGGTTTCAAGCTTCTAAGAGCTTTGCTGCTCAACTTCTATCATATAGCAAGCTTAATCATTCAACTAGTGGACTTAAGTAGGAACTTTTTCAAAATTTAATTTTCTTTTTGGTTTTAATTTTGTTTTTTATTTGTCTTGGGATACTTAATTGGTGTTGATTATGAGCAAAGTTGTTTTTGTAATAGATAGTTGATTAATTAATGCACACATATTTCTTATATATCATTTTGGTATATGGTATATGCTTGTTTTGTTGTTGTCTGCATGGACAGTTTCAAGTTAAAAAAGCTGTATTGAGAAGATAAAAGTTGAAGTGTTTAGTTAACATTTTCAAGCTATCGTTATATTCTGTTTATATACAAACAATAAAGAAACTAATGGAATGAAAATATGACACATAAAAAAACAGCTTTAGTAACTGGCTCGGTCAGTGGTATCGGTTTAGGCATTGCAAAAGACTTAGCTAATCAAGGTTATAAAGTCCTTATTACTGATATTAATTTATCTGTGGCACAAGATGTTGCTCAAAGTATTAATCAGTCGGGTGGAGATGCGTTAGCGTTTAAACTTGATGTTACTGTTCAAGCAGATATTGATAATGTTATTGCTCATGCTGATGAATTTAATAACCGCATTGATGTTTTAGTGAATAATGCGGGTATTCAATATGTTTCTAAATTAGAAGAATTTCCAGCAGATAAATGGCAATTGATTACTAATGTACTATTAGTTGGTCCTGCAATGATGACCAAAGCGGTATTACCTTTAATGAGATCTAATAATTTTGGCCGTATTATTAATATTGGCTCTTTACATGGTTTAGTTGCGTCTCCATTTAAAAGTGCTTATGTTGCTGCCAAGCACGGCATTATCGGTTTTTCAAAAGTTATTGCGTTAGAAACGGGTGATCAAGATATCACTATCAATACAATTTGCCCTGCTTATGTAAAAACTCCGCTTGTTGAGAAACAAATTGCTGATACGGCTAAAGAACATGGTATTAGTGAAGAGGAAGTTGTTAATAATATTATGTTGGCGCCAATGCCGAAAAAAGCTTTTATTGATATAGAAGAAATATGTGGTTCAGTTAGTTATTTAGCGAGTGATGTTGCTAAAAATATGACGGGACAAACCATGGTGTTAGATGGTGGTTGGGTAGCAAGATAGTCGAGTTGCCTAAATGATCAAAAAAAGTAGGTTTGATAAACAGACCTACTTTTTATTTAATATACTACTTCTCTCACAAGAGCGTTAGTTATGCTTTTTAATAAAACTAGCAATACTTGGCGCTATTCTTTCACGAAAAGCAGAGCCACTAAACGTTCCAAAATGACCCACACCATCAAAAACTTGATCCAATTTATTTTCCTTTGGGATACCTGAACATAACTTATGTGCTGCTTGAGTTTGGCCTAATGAACAAATATCATCATTTTGTCCTTCAATGGTATGTAATGCGGTATCAGTTATTGCTGATAAATCAACAAGCTCACCATGGTAAGTCATTTTACCATTGGCTAAATCTTGATTAAGGAAAACACGGTCGATGGTTTCTAAATAGAACTCACTATTAAGGTCTAATACCGATAAATATTCATCATAAAAGTTACGGTGACTGTTAGACTGTTCTTCTTTTCCATGAAAAACATCGGCAAAATAATCCTTGTGTTTCTTTACATGACTCTCCATATTCATTGCTATAAAAGAGCTTAATTGAATAAAGCCAGGATATACTTTTCTACCTGCGCCAGGAAATCGAGTAGGCACTGTCATAATGACATTATTTTCAAACCAGCTTAAATCTTTCTCACTTGCATATCTATTGAGATCGTTAGGATTAATACTTGTATCAATAGGTCCTGCTATTATGGTGATAGATTTAGGTGTAGCAGGATTTTTTTCTTTAGCTAATACAGCGGTTGCTATTAGCGCCTGAACCGCTGGTTGGCAAACGGCTAATACATGGGTATTTTCGCCAATTTCTTTCATGAAATCGATCACGTAAGTTACATAATCATCAAAACAAAAGTTTCCTTCAGATAAAGGAACATTTTTAGCATCTAGCCAATCAGTAATGTAAACATCATGATCTACAATTAACCGCTCTATTGTTGCTTTTAACAAGGTTGCATGATGACCTGAAAGTGGCGCTACCACAAATAATTTAGGTTGCTGAACCTGGGTATCTTGTTTGAAGTGGAGTAAATTACAAAAAGGTTTTGCTAAAACAACTTGTTCGGTAATGCTAACAGTTTCACCATCAATTGTTGTTGTTTTAATGTCGAAAGGTTGTTTGTCGTAAACTTTAGTGTGATGAAAAGCACTATCAAGTCCCGCACTGATGCTTTTACCCAGTATGGTTTTAGCAAAAGGGTTGTAGGGATTATCTATTAACTTTTGACTTAACCCGATAAAACCATTCATCATTTCGGCGGAGCGACTATATAGATCGTAACTTTGATACATCATGTGTTTTATCCTTCATGTAAATTTATAACTAGTATTATCCCTCCTATTGAGCCTAAGCATTGAAAATAGGCCAATATACGCATATTACAGGTTGATTAGTTTACGTTAGAGTTAATTAAGGCTCCTAATTGATTTTTTATAGTTAATCAAGGTTCCTATGGTATCTTATACTGCGGCGCAGCATTCAGATTTAAAGCGAGTATACCTAGCAAAATCATATTGGTCAATTATTCTTTGCTGCACCGCGTCAAAAATTAATATATCCTTCGTAATGACTACATACTAGGCACGGACTATATGTTAATGTTTAACGCTGATGCAAGGCTGTTAAAATACGTTAAAATAGATAATTACCAATTAAAGTTGTATCTTATTGTTATTGTTTGTAAATTGTTTGCTAATAATTAAAAAACAATTTTAATTTTTTAACTACTTTAGGATAAATAGGTTATAACCACATCATTTACAAGGATATATTATGGAATCGAGCGAGCAGAAAGAAGTAATTGATTTTTTAGAGCAATACTCAGAGATATTTAACACCATGGTTAAACAGGTTTTAAGTGATTCAGATAAAGAAAATTTAAATTCAATGCTAGATTCAAAGAAGTTAACTGAACTTTTATCTAAAGGAGTAAAAGTTGATACTGCCGAGTTATTTAGTAAACAAATGTCTTTTATGACTCAGCAAGCCGAGCTTTGGCAAAACGCGACTAAAGCATTACTCGGTTCAAAAGTTGAGTCAGTGGTATCAGAAGCGCGTAATGATAAAAGGTTTAAAGACAGTGAATGGTCTGAAAACCCTGTTTATAATTATTTAAAACAGTCTTACCTTTTAAATTCGAACATGATGCAAGATACGGTTAATAGTTTGCATTTTGATGACCCTAAGGCTGAAGAGCAAGTTAAGTTCTATACTCGACAATATATAAGTTCTGTTTCTCCAACCAATAATGCATTAACTAACCCAGAAGTTTGTCGGGACATATTAGACTCTAAAGGCGAGAATCTCATCAAAGGGTTACAAAATTTTATGCAAGACTTACAACAAAGTCCTGCTGATGCCCTTAAAATTAACCAAACTGACGTAGATGCGTTTACTTTAGGGGAAGACTTAGCTTACACCCCTGGTGATGTGATTTATCAAAATGACTTAATTCAACTTATACAGTACAAAGCTACCACTAAAAAAGTCAATGAAGTCCCTTTATTGTTTATTCCACCTTTTATTAATAAATATTATGTCTTGGATATGGATGAACAAAAATCATTAATAAAATGGGCTGTAGGGCAGGGGCATACGGTCTTTGTCATTTCATGGATAAATCCAGACAAAACACTTTCTCATAAAGGCTTTAATGACTATATGAAAGAAGGACCAATCGCAGCGCTTGATGTGATTGAAGAATTAACGAAATCAAGCAAAGTGAATGTTGTTGGTTATTGTATTGGCGGAACATTATTAGCAACAACCCAATCATACTTGTTGGCAAAAGGTGATACTCGAATAAATTCATTGACCTTTTTAACAACATTATTAGATTTTGAAGAGCCGGGTGAAATAGGCGTTTATCTTTCTGAACAAATGTTACCTTTCTTGAAAAAGGATATTAAAGAGAAAGGTATATTAGATGGTCGTGTGCTTGGTTTAGCATTTAGTATGCTACGTGAAAACAGTCTATTTTGGTCGTATTTTGTTAATAACTACCTAAAGGGTAAAGATCCTGCGCCGTTCGATATTTTATACTGGAACAGTGACTCTTCAAACTTGCCAGCGGAAACCTTTGATTTTTATATGACAAACACCTATCAAGAGAACAACTTGATCAAAGATGGCGCTGTTGAAGTTGAGGGCGTTCCTATTGAATTAAGTAAAATTGATACGCCAAGTTATTTTTTAGCAACAATTGCAGATCATATTGTTTTGTGGCAAGCATCATATAAAGGGGCTAAAGCTTTTTCTGGTCCTACAAGGTTTGTTTTAGCGGGCTCGGGTCACTTAGCCGGCGTTATTAACTCAGTAGATCACGGTAAATATCCGCATTGGGTTAATGACGAACTTTGTGACACTGCAGAACAGTGGTTTGAAGGTTCTACCAAAAAAGAAGGATCGTGGTGGACAGATTGGGAAACTTGGGTTGTACCTCAATCAGGCAAGCTAGTCACAGCACGTAAGCAAGGCTCTAAAAAATATGCAAGTATTGAAGCGGCCCCAGGCAGCTACGTTAGAAAACGTATTTAGCATGTTAATTGGTAATAGATAATTGCCTTATATTTAAGGTGACTTTGTTAACCCAATAGTTAAAATGAAAGGCGACCAGAAAGGTCGCTTTTTTTATATACATTATGTCTGTTATACTAGATGTTAATACTACTTCATCTACACTGTTAGTAGTAGATAGTGAAAGTAAAAATTAATAACCAACCGAGGTTGCCGTTGATCACAATTAAAAGATATCCAAACCGTCGTCTTTATGACACTTCACAGAGTCATTATGTAAACTTGGATTATATTCGAGAATTAGTTATTGCCAATCAAGAGTTTAAAATAGTTGATTCAAAAACAGATGAAGATAAAACGCGTAGCATTCTAATTCAAATTATAAGTGAAGAAGAGACCAGTGAGCGCCAATCATTATTAACCAATACACTATTGAAGCGGTTAATATGTTTTTATGGCAACGATAATCAAGACTATTTACAAGAGTTTCTTGAGCAAAGCCTTTCCGCCTTTATCGAACATCAAGATGATATCTTAAAACTTAACAGTGGCATTAATAAAAATTCTCCATTTGGTTTATTTAGCAGTATTGTTGAACAAAATATGAATATGTGGACTAAATTTAAGACTCCCGGAGATAAAAAGTAAACTTTTGTTGCGGTGCAACAAAATAATGGTTGACTCGACAATGAAAAATTGGTTAAATTCTCATCAAGTAATGCTGCTCAGCAGCAAAATTTTAGGAGAAGTGCATGTTTAATCAATTTTCAGAGTTATTTCAAACCTCATTAAAGCCAATTGATAAATTGGTCGAATTAAATATATCAACCGCAAATACTGTTGCGCATCAACAAGGGTTGTTCATTGCAAGTTTGATTGATGACAGTCTTTCATTTAGTCGAAATATCACTGCAACTACGGACATAGCTAATTTAGTTGCGGAACAGTCAAAATTTAATGCCGATGTACAAAGCCAATTGACTGAAGCGATTAAACAAACATCTGGAACCCTTACCCAGGCGAAAAAAGATGCTGAATTAATTATTAGTGACTCTTTTTCAGTACTTTCAACTAATACGTCTCAGGCTGTAGATAAAGCCGAAACGAAAACAGCGCCAAAAGCGGCAGTGAAAGCAGCGCCAAAAGCGGCAGTGAAAACAGCACCAAAAGCGGCAGTGAAAACAGCGCCAAAAGCGGCAGTAAAAGCGGCAGTGAAAGCAGCGCCAAAAGCGGCAGTGAAAGCAGCGCCAAAAGCGGCAGTGAAAGCAGCGCCAAAAGCGGCAGTGAAAACAGCGCCAAAAGCGGCAGTGAAAACAGCGCCAAAAGCGGCAGTGAAAACAGCGCCAAAAGCTGACGTGAAAGTAGCGCCTAAAGCTGACGTGAAAGTAGCGCCTAAAGCTGACGTGAAAGCATCGCCTAAAGCTGACGTGAAAGCAGCGCCTAAAGCTGACGTGAAAGCAGCGCCTAAAGCTGACGTGAAAGCAGCGCCAAAAGCTGACGTGAAAGCAGCGCCTAAAGCTGACGTGAAAGCAGCGCCTAAAGCTGACGTGAAAGCAGCGCCTAAAGCTGACGTGAAACCGGTATCTAAAAAGTAATAATTATTTATAAATACTAAAGTCTTCAACTTTCGAGGACTTTTTCACTAGTATTTTTTGATTTAATATCAATGGATTACGTGCTCGGAAAAACAAATTGACGCGGTGCAGCAAAAAACTATTGACGACCATCTTTTGACCACTTATACTAGCTTTAAATCAAATTGCTGCGCCGCAGTATAAGACAAAATAAAATAGGAACCTTAATTATGTTTACACAATTAACTGAACAATTTACTACAGCAATGAACTCATTAAATAATGCAGACCAGTTCTCTACAGCGATGAAGCCATTTAACAGCCTTGTAGAACTTAATACTAAAACGGTTGAGCAATTAATCAATCAACAAGCAGCGTTAATTACTACAATCATGAACGATAGCGTAGCTCAAACTAAAGCGTTATCAGAGCAAACAGATTTAGCTACAGCGATTGAATCACAAAAAGTTTTCACTGAAGAGCTTCAAGCAAAAGTTTCTGCTTCTGCTAAAGAAGCTTATGATGTTGTAGCTAAAACATCTGAAGAAGTAACGACTCTAGTTAAAGATTCTATAGCTGAAGCATCTACGCTTGCTAAATAATTTATGACTATAGAATAAACACATTTTGTGTTTATTTTAAAAGCCAGTATTTCGATACTGGCTTTTTTGCGTTTTAATACTATATTTTTCTTTTATATTAAGTCCTTATAGTAAAGGTGGAAGTGTTTAATGCGGTGCAGCATAAAACTGTTGACGACCATCTTTTGACCACTTATACTAGCTTTAAATCAAATTGCTGCGACGCAGTAAATCAAAAAGGAAGCTTTATTATGTTTACACAATTAACGGAACAATTTACTACTGCAATGAAATCACTTAACAATGCAGACCAGTTTTCTACAGCTATGAAACCATTTAATAGCCTTGTCGAAATTAATACAAAAACGGTTGAGAAGCTAATCAATCAACAAGCGGCATTAATTACTACAATCATGAACGATAGCGTAGCTCAAACTAAAGCGTTATCAGAGCAAACAGATTTAGCTACAGCGATTGAATCACAAAAAGTTTTCACTGAAGAGCTTCAAGCCAAAGTTTCTGCTTCAGCTAAAGAAGCTTATGATGTTGTAACTAAAACGTCTGAAGAAGTAACGACTCTAGTTAAAGATTCTATAGCTGAAGCATCTACGCTTGCTAAATAATTTATGACAAAAATAAGCGCACTTTGCGCTTTATTATGTTGAAAGCCAGTATTTCGATACTGGCTTTTTTGTGGCTAGAATTTAATTGACTAGACACCAAAAATTAATAGAATATAAATATCATAACCGCAAAAAATATTGCACTACAAGCACAGTGTTTTTTTAGCTATGTTGTTGGTTTAAAGGTATGGCAAACGGTACTATATCTATTGATTTTAACAAAAAATTTGAACTCTTTATTTTTTTTGATGCGGTGCAGCAATTAAATGTTGACCAATAGAACTCTGCTAGGTATAATCGCTTCAAATCTTATTGCTGCACCGCAGTATAAAACAAAATAAATAGGAACCCTAATTATGTTTACTCAATTAACTGAACAATTAACAAATCAATTCACTACTGCAATGAAGTCTTTCAGCGATACAACGCAAGTTGAAACAGCAATGAAACCATTAAATAGCTTAGTAGAGTTAAATACTAAAACAGTTGAGAAATTAATTAGTCAGCAAACAGCTTTAATTACTTCAATTTTAAATGACAGTATTGCTCAAACTAAAGAATTATCAGAGCAAAAAGACTTTACAGCTGCTGTTGAATCTCAAAAAGTTTTCGCTGAAGCGCTTCAAGCTAAAGTTTCAGATTCAGCAAAAGAAGCTTATGCTGTAGTGACAAAAACTTCAGAAGAAGTTACTACGCTAGTTAAAAACTCAGCTAAGTTTGATAAATAACTTTCATTATTAATATTTAGCGGTTTAATTACCGTATTTTAAAGGCCAGTATGCAACCATTCTGGCCTTTTTTATTGCCTAGCTTTTAACTGTATATCAAATAACAACATAGATTAAATTCGATGTATCTTATTTTTAGTGTATCAATGATGGTGTTATTTCTGTTTTTATGAAAAATTATGTATTTACTGACGAAAGCGATCAATGTTAGCCGTTTATTTACTGGCCTTTTTACGCTACAATGCGCGACTATTTTTTAATTATTCTAATACCAACCAAACTAACTAATTGATCATTTTAAATGGCTTAAATACTCAATAACATCGTTGCTTTCAATCCCAATAGCTAGCTATTGCTCAATCAAGCGCCTTGTTCTTGAAAATTTACACTCATTAAAATTTGAACCATTAATTAATCTGATTGATATAACGAGTAAAATCGTTTAAAAGATATATTTAAAAAGACTCATTTAAAAACTTATTTTTGAAGGCTTATGTTCGAAACAAATCCTATATTAAGTAAATTAAAAGAAATCCGTGAGCGCGCTAATTTGCTTCGGGGGTACCTTTGACTACGACGTTAAAGCGGAGCGTTTAGTTGAAGTATCACGAGAATTAGAATTACCTGATGTTTGGAATGAGCCTGAACGGGCACAAGCGTTAGGTAAAGAGCGTAGCTCGCTAGAAGAAGTGGTTAATACTATTGTTGAACTTGAAGCTGGCTGTGAAGATATTGAGGGCTTAGTTGAGCTAGCCGTTGAAGAAGAAGATCAAGATACCTTCGATGATGCTAAAGTCGAAGCTGATGCACTTGATGCTGTCTTAGAAAAGTTAGAGTTTCGTCGGATGTTCAGTGGTGAGCAAGATGCCAACAACTGTTATTTAGATATTCAATCTGGTTCAGGCGGCACTGAAGCACAAGATTGGGCCGAAATGCTCATGCGTATGTATTTACGCTGGGGTGAGGCACACGGTTATAAAACTGAAGCGATTGAAGTTACCGGTGGCGATGTTGCCGGCATTAAAGGCTGTACTATTAAGTATACGGGTGAATATGCTTTTGGGTGGTTGCGTACTGAAACAGGTGTACATCGCTTAGTGCGAAAATCACCATTTGATTCATCTGGTCGTCGGCATACTTCATTTGCCTCAGCGTTTATTTATCCTGAAATAGATGACAATATTGAAATTGATATCAATCCTTCAGATTTACGTATTGATACCTTTAGAGCGTCAGGTGCAGGTGGACAACATGTCAACAAAACGGATTCAGCCATCCGTATAACGCATGTGCCTACAGGGGCTGTGGTTGCGTGCCAAGCAGATCGCTCTCAGCATAAAAACCGTGCTACCGCAATGAAGTTACTGAAAGCTAAATTGTATGAAATGGAAATGCAAAAGCAAAATGAAGGTAAGCAAGAATTAGAAGATGGTAAATCTGATATTGGTTGGGGCAGTCAAATTCGCTCTTATGTATTAGATGACAGCCGCATTAAAGATTTAAGAACAGGTATTGAAAACAGAAACACTCAAGCTGTATTAGACGGTGATTTAGACAAGTTCTTAGAAGCTAGTTTAAAATCTGGCTTATAGAAAAGATTTAAAAACAGGCGTTGAAAACAGAAATAGCATAAAGCAAACAAGCCGTATTAGACGGTGATTTAGATAAATTTTTAGAAGCTAGCTTAAAGTCTGGTTTATAGAGCTTTTAAAATATAAAAACTAGCAACAAACAATTAATTATATTGAAAAATTAAAGATAACTTTGAGAAATAAAATGACAGATAAAGCCAAGAATACGCCCGTAGCACAAGATGAAAATAAACTGATTGCTGAGCGTCGTGTAAAGCTTGAAAAAATTCGCTCTAATTGTTCCGCTAATGGTTTTCCTAATGATTTTAATCGTGAACATTTAGCCGCTGACATCCAAGCAGAACATGGTGAAAAAACTAAAGAAGAACTTGAAGAGCTACAAGTAACGTATGCTATTGCCGGTCGTGTTATGGCGAAGCGCGGACCATTTTTAGTGATACAAGACTCATCTGGTCGTATTCAAGGTTATGCTGAAAAAACAGTGCAAAAAGAAATAAGAGCTAAATGGGGTTCATTAGATATTGGTGATATTGTTGGTATTAAAGGTATTTTACATAAATCAGGTAAAGGTGATCTTTACGTGAATATGGACGAATACTCTTTATTAACTAAATCTCTTCGTCCATTGCCTGAAAAATTTCATGGTTTATCAGATCAAGAAATGAAGTATCGTCAACGTTACGTTGATTTAATTATCAATGAAGATACCCGTAATACTTTTAAAATTCGTTCAAAAATTGTTGCGGGTATTCGTAACTTTTTAGTACAACGTGATTTTATGGAAGTAGAAACGCCAATGTTACAAATCATACCAGGTGGCGCTACCGCTAAACCTTTTATGACGCATCATAATACTTTTGATCTTGATATGTACTTGCGTATTGCACCAGAGCTTAATTTAAAGCGTTTAGTGGTAGGTGGCTTTGACCGTGTTTTTGAAATTAACCGTAGTTTCCGTAACGAAGGTATTTCAACACGCCATAACCCAGAATTCACCATGATTGAATTCTACCAAGCATACGCTGATTACAATGACTTAATGAACCTTACGGAAGAAATGCTACGTACTATTTCGCAAGATGTATTAGGCACAACTGTTGTTCGCAATACCGTTAAAAACGCTGATGGTGAAGTCGTTGAAGAAAAATTCTATGACTTTGGCAAGCCATTTACCCGTTTATCCATGGTTGATGCTATTTTACAGTATGGTAAAGATCATCGTGGCGCAGAACAACTTGATGAAACGGCTTTACGTGACCCAGAAAATAACTTTGATGCAATTAAAGCGATGGCCAAAGCGGTTGGCGTAAAAGAAAGTGAAGCGTCTAAAGTATGGGGCCCAGGTAAATACATTTGTGAAATCTTTGAAGAAGTGGCTGAACATTTATTAGATCAACCAACATTCATCACAGAATACCCATGGGAAGTTTCACCACTTGCTCGTCGTAACGATGAAAACCCATTTATAACCGACAGATTTGAATTCTTCGTTGGTGGCCGTGAATTAGCGAATGGTTTCTCTGAGCTAAACGATGCAGAAGATCAAGCTGAGCGCTTCCAAAAACAAGTTGCAGAAAAAGATGCTGGTGATGATGAAGCCATGCATTATGACGCTGACTATATTAACGCGTTAGAATATGGTCTGCCACCAACAGCAGGTGAAGGTATTGGTATTGATCGTTTAGTGATGTTATTCACTGATTCACCAACGATTAAAGATGTTATTTTGTTCCCTCATATGCGTCCTGAAGCTGAGTAATCTCAAGACGAAATACCTTAAACTACACTTGCTGTAAAATAAAGTTGCCAGAAGCTCATATGATTAAATCAATGAGCTTTTTGTTTTTTTAGCGTTTCACTCTATTAATGTTGATTACTTTTAAGTAAATTAAAACCTGTCGTATATAATTATAAAAATAGTCATTATGCGCTTCTCTTTGGAAAACGCCTTATTTCGTAAATCACTTAATCGAAATATTGTGTACCATTCCTGAACTCTTCAGTTAACAAGCTATGAAGATAAGAGTAGGTGATAAATGCTAAAAATATTAACAAAGAGAATTATCAATGAGTGCATCAAGAGGCGGCTTTAGTTCGCGTTTCGGTTTTATTATGGCGGCGGCAGGCTCTGCTGTTGGTTTAGGTAACATTTGGGGATTTCCAACACAAACGGCTAGTAACGGTGGCGCAGCGTTTGTTTTAGTATATTTAGTACTGGCCTTTTGTTTAGCGTACCCTGCTTTTATGGCAGAGCTCTTAATTGGTCGTTATGGTCAAGCTAATGCCGTAACGTCTATGCAAAAAATTTCGCGTAATGTATGGCAAAAACGTTTTGCCTTTATAGTTGGTTTTAGCGGTATTATTTGTGCGGCACTTATCTTGAGCTTTTATGGCATTCTTGCCGGTTGGATGATGTCGTATGCAGTTGAACCAGTAACCACAATTTTAGGTTTTAGTGAGGCATCTACTTGGCTAACATCTCAATCCATCGCTCGTAACTTGATTTTTTCAGCGTTATTTATGATGCTCACCATTTCTATTATTCGCAGAGGTGTTGAAGACGGTATTGAAAAATGGTCTAAACGACTTATGCCAATGTTAATTGGCTTACTCATTTTATTAATTATTTATGTTTTTACTTTGGAAGGCTCAAGAGAAGGTTTTGCTGCCTACTTAAACCCAGACATTTCTCGTGTATTTGAACCTGATTTATTGATTAATGCGCTTGGTTCCGCTTTCTTTTCATTGTCATTAGGCACCAGTGTTATGGTTATTTATGGCTCTTATATCTCTAAAAAAGAAAACCTAGTCACCTTGGGTGCCCAAGTGACTTTAATTGATGTTTCTATCGCTTTTTTAGCAGGTTTGCTTATCATTCCATCTATGTACGTTGCGCAAGCGCAAGGTGTTGCTATTTTTAGTGATGATGGTAGTTTGATTTCTGGACCAAATTTAGTCTTTGAAGTACTACCAACCTTGTTTGATGGCATGGGCGGCATTGGTTTGTTTGTTGGCTTTGGCTTTTTTGTTTTAATGTCTATTGCTGCCTTAACGTCAAGTATCTCAATGTTAGAAGGCCCTGTATCATATATTGTTGAACGTCATAATATTGAGCGTAAAAAAGCAACGACATTTGTTGGTTTGGGAATTTTTATAATTAGTACCTTAATAATATTAAATTTTGATATGCTATTTGGCTTTGTTATTAGTCTTTCTACTGTGTATGGCCAACCATTAATAGCCATGCTTTGTTGTATCTTTGTTGGTTGGATTTGGCAACGTAGTGATGTTTTAGCTGAAATTAAGCAAGGTAATGACGATGTTGAACATGGATTGTTCTGGAAAATTTGGCCATGGTACACTAAGTTTATTTGTCCAAGTGCCATCGCAATAGTGTTCTTTCATTCGCTTTAGAGTCGAGTAAATATGACTATGATACT
>Ga0209292_1001179_pt1 | contig 32528 bp, 27 predicted proteins | sample GOMGulsemesocosm_2_FD_184634 | JGI IMG/M metagenome (GOLD analysis project Ga0209292, IMG submission 184634) | Methane-oxidizing microbial communities from mesocosms in the Gulf of Mexico - GOM9C Gulf of Mexico (SPAdes) (version 2) | ecosystem: Environmental > Aquatic > Marine > Cold seeps... | reverse complement strand
AAGAATTCGCTGCTGCTACACCAATTTTAGATCGTTACGCAAGTAAAGGTCTTATTCATAAAAACAAAGCAGCTCGTTCTAAGAGCCGTTTGAATGCAGCAATCAAAGCACTTTAATTTTTGCTTTAGCTGTATTTTTTTATGAAATGATCTTCATGTAGTTAATCTATGTGAATCATTTAAAAACCGACATTAGTCGGTTTTTTTATGCCCATTTTTTATAGCCATAATTTATACCAATTTCACTAAATTATTGCCCACTTGTGCGGGTTCAAATAATCCAAGGCTGCGTTGCTCTCAATCCCAATAGCCAGCTATTGCTCAATCGAGCGCCTTGCCATGATTTATTTCTCCTAAGCACAACAAGTTCACAAACTTAATGAAAATGGTATTACTATTTATCACCTGCTTAGAACAAATACCTTTCTTTACAGTACTCATCAACTTTTCTTACTACCTGCTATTGCACTTGAACATGTTTTTTCTTAGTCTCTAGGCAACTTATCTATAGAGACACCCTATGAAAGCATTAAAACTAACAAAAATAGCCGCAGTAGTGTTACTTGCGAGTGCCGCATTAACAGCGTGTAACAATACCTCAGAAAGTAGCGCTGTAAGCAAAGAGAGTGATAAGCACCTACAAGCAAGCCAGCCCGAACTACTTGCTGGTTTTGAAAGCCGTTTAAATATATACAAAGAAGTAACGCTTACCGCTGATTTAAGTCATTTATCAACGAATCAAAAGCAAATGTTAGCCTTACTTATTGATGCTTCTAAAATAATGGACGATTTATTTTGGCTGCAAGCTTACTCGCAAGATAAAGCAAGCTTTTTAGCCAGTATTAGTGATGAGAATGTAAGACGTTTTGCTGAGATAAACTATGGTCCTTGGGACCGTCTTGATGGTGATAAGATATTTTTAACGCAAACTAAAGCAAAAGCCCATGGTGCTGAGTTTTATCCAGCAGACATGACTAAAGCTGAATTTGAGCAAAGTGACTTTAACGATAAAAAGGGTCTTTACTCTGTTGTTCGTCGTGATAACGAAGGCAACTTAATGAGCGTGTCTTATTCTGAAATTTATCATGACAAAATGACACGTGCAGCGGCCATCCTTGATGAAGCAGCAAAATTTGCCGATGATAAAGAATTTGCTAATTATTTAACCATGCGTGCACAAGCATTGCGTACGGATGAATATCAAGCTTCAGACTTTGTTTGGATGGATATGAAGAATAACCCAATTGATGTGGTTATTGGTCCAATAGAGAGCTACGAAGACCAACTTTATGGCTATCGTGCTGCGTTTGAATCTTATGTACTGATTAAGGATCAAAGCTGGAGTGAAAAACTTGCCAAATATGCGCAGTTTTTACCTGAATTACAAAAAGGCCTACCGGTACCCAAGAAATATAAAGCCGAAGTACCTGGTTCAGATGCTGACCTAAATGCTTATGACGTTATCTATTATGCCGGTCACTCAAATGCGGGCAGTAAAACGATTGCGATTAATTTACCAAACGATGAAGAAGTACAACTTAAAAAAGGCACTAGACGTTTACAGTTGAAAAATGCCATGCGCGCTAAGTTTGATGCCATCATGTTACCTATCGCTGATACGCTAATCGTGCCTGAACAACGTAAGAACGTCACGTTTACTGGTTTCTTTGCTAATACCATGTTTCATGAAGTTGCTCATGGTCTAGGTATTAAAAACACCCTTAATGGCCAAGGCCCAGTTCGCCAAGCATTAAAAGAGCATGCCTCTGCATTAGAAGAAGGCAAAGCAGATATTCTTGGTTTATATATGATTCGCCAGTTACTTGATAAAGGCGCAATCACTGACGGTACCTTGGAAGATTATTACACCACCTTTATGGCTGGAATATTCCGTTCAATTCGCTTCGGTGCTAGTTCTGCGCATGGTAAAGCCAATATGGTACGTTTTAATTACTTTCAAGAAAATGGTGCTTTTAGCCGTAATGAACAAGGATTATATAGCATAGACGTTGCTAAAATGACCGCTGCAATCAATTCTTTATCAGAGCTAATTCTAACGTTACAAGGTAATGGCGATTATCAAGGTGTTGATAGTTTAGTGAAAGAGAGTGGCGTTATTGGTGAAACTCTTGCCGCAGATTTAGCTCGCTTAGAAGCCGCCAATATTCCTGTAGATATTGTTTTCAAACAAGGCAAGCAAGTATTAGGACTTTAATGGTTTAAATATATTTTAGACAATACAGTATAAACAAAAAGGCGCTTATCGAATTATTCGATAAGCGCCTTTATATTTATTAGACAGTGAAAACAAATTCAGACTTAATGCCTAGAATGAAAAGTCGTCCGCATCAATTGCCATCATTGATTCACCACCATTTTCAACACAAGCGGCATGACCTTTGGCTCGAGGTAATATACGTTGAAAGTAAAAACGTGCTGTTTTAATTTTTGCTTGATAAAAGGCTGCTTCATCGCTGCCCTGAGCAAGTTTATCTTGTGAAACTTTAGCCATTTTAGCCCAGAAGTAAGCTAGCGTTAAATAACCTGAATACATTAAATAATCAACCGAAGCAGCACCAATCTCGTCTGGGTTTGTCATAGCTTTTTCACCGACTTTTTCTGTCATTTTCTGCCAATCACCACCAAAACTCATGATAGGTTGAATAAACTCTTGCATGGCATCGACATCAGCATTTTCTAAACAAAACTTGGTGACTTCACTACCAAACGCTTTGAGGATTTTACCTTTAGAGCCTAATATTTTTCGAGCCAATAAATCTAATGCTTGAATACCTGTAGTGCCTTCATATAAACAACTAATTTTTGTATCGCGCATTAGCTGCTCCATGCCCCACTCTTTTATAAAGCCGTGACCGCCAAACACTTGCACACCGTGACTGGTACACTCTAAACCTAATTCAGTCAGGAAAGCTTTGGCAATAGGTGTTAATAATGCGAGTTTTGTTTCCGCTGCCGCTTTTTCTTCTTCACTGCCACTTGCATGACCGATATCAACTAACTGTGCTAAATAGGCAATCAGCGCTCGACCACCTTCTGCAATAGATTTTTGTGTTAACAACATACGACGAACATCTGGGTGCACTATAATTGCATCTGCTGGGCCGTCAGGGTTCTTTACGCCTGATAAAGAGCGCATCTGTAATCTATCTTTTGCATAAGCTAATGCACCTTGAAAAGAAGCTTCTGCTGCTGCAACACCTTCAGTAGCCACACCTAAACGGGCAACATTCATAAAGGTAAACATGCAATTTAAACCACGATTTATTTCGCCAATTAAATAGCCTTTAGCACCATCAAAGTTAATGACACACGTTGCATTAGCATTGATGCCCATCTTATGCTCAATAGAGCCACAAGAAACGGCATTACGGTCGCTAATACTACCCTCATCAGTAATATTAAACTTAGGCACAATAAATAACGAAATACCTTTGCTGCCCTCAGGAGAGCCAGGGATCCTTGCGATAACAATATGAACAATATTGTCAGATAGATCATGCTCACCCGCAGAGATAAATATTTTAGTACCTGTTAGTGAGTAGCTACCATCGTCGTTTAACTCGGCTTTTGTGCGTAACATGCCTAAATCAGTACCACAATGAGGCTCAGTTAAACACATGGTTCCCGTCCAAGACCCTTCAACTAACTTAGGTATAAATTGATTTTTTTGCAGCTCGCTACCATGAGCTTCAATCGTTGCTAACGCGCCATGGCTTAAACCTGGGTACATAGCAAAACTATGGTTAGCACTAGAGAAAAGTTCAGTAATTGCCGTATTTAATGAGTGCGGCAAACCTTGACCACCAAAATCCACATTTTGAGCTAATGTTGGCCAGCCGCCTTCAACATATTGCTGATAAGCCTCTTTAAAACCATCAGGAGTAGTAACTTCACCATCATTCCAAGTACAACCTTGTTCATCGCCACTTTGATTGATAGGGGCAATAACTTGCTCAGTGAATTTTGCCGCTTCGTTGATAATGGCATCAACCATATCTAAACTAGCATCTTCATAACCTAATTTTTGATAATGGCTATCGCAATCGAACAACTCTTGCATAACAAACTTAATGTCTCTGATCGGTGCTTTGTACTCTGGCATGATTCTCTCCAATGGTTAACTTTTTGGTTTAATAAAAAACAGACTGGTCTGACCTTTAAACAAGTGTTTGATTAAATCATGTTATGAACACTTTTAAAATAGTATAGATAAAAAAAGGAACATATTTTGTTCCTTTTTAAGTAATACATATCCCTGAGGATTAGAGCCAAAGGCCCTTACAGCTATCTCAGACTATATAATTTATATTTATATAACTTCCTTTCCTCAGTTTCATAGCTCCACTCTAATGCTTTAGTTAGCATTTGTTTTGCCTTTAATGTTTTACCTTCAGCTAAATGTATTTTATAAAGTCCCATATATGCTTGATGTAAATAAGGTGCTTTTTTTAGTGCTTTTTTAAAATACAAAGCTGCTTTCATATTACTTTTAGCCGCGTAGGCTTGCTCTAACCACTGGTATGGATTGGGATCATCAAGTAACTCAAGCGCTTGCTCAATTCTATCGGCCTCAGCAAATCGCTGTTCACTTTTTAATAACACCATGTAGTTACTCAGCAGTGTTAAGTTTGACGAATCAACTTTAATGCCTGCTTTATAAATATTTTCAGCTGATATATTGTCGCCAGCTCTACGGTGAATAACGCCAAGTAAATTAATTACCGCCGTATTTTTTCTATCATATTGATATGACTTTTCAGCCAAGTTAAAAGCTTCAGCGAGTTGGTTATTAATAAGGGCATCTGCTGAAAGATTTTTATAATACATAGAGATAAAAGAAGCTTTAGAAACTTGTTTCCCTATTCGATTATCACTATCAGGGAAATAGTCGATAACAATGCTTGGTTTCGCAATGTAGATTACATTTTCTTCAGGTATAAAGCTCTCATCATACAAGAGACTTTGCACATGAGATGATGACAAAATTAAATTATTTTGCTTATCAAAGATGGGCAGAGTATTGATTTCTCTAAAGCTGTACTCAAGACCTATCACTTCAGCAAAAGCGCCGGTAATAACAGCTAGGCTCATACAATTACCTTTATTTAATCTTACCGCTGCTTCCGCCTTATAGGTTTCACCATAATAAGTAAAATTACTTAGACGAGACTGTAAGACTTCATACAGGGCAATATGCTTAGGCTTCCCTAACGCAATTCTTTTATTCACTTGTGTCAAAAGCTCTTTTTCTGCACTGTGGTCAGATAAAAGATATCATCCGACATGTTTATTTGTTGAGGAGTGGCATCAAATAAGTCGTAGTTAAGCGCAATATTAAAAGACACTTTCGTCGGTGGCGGGCTTTGTGAAGAACTAGAGCAGGCGGAAATTAAAACAACTAAAAACGTGGTAAGGCAACTTCTGAAAATCACAGTAACTCTCCATAAATATAACAATACTCCATATTAATTATAGATATCCTATATGAAGTAAAAGTTCTTTAAAAGAAAGAAGGTAATGTAAATACAAAACAGCTGAAATGCACAGCTAGTTAATAGTGATAAAATGTAATAAATCTAACTTATAAAACAATATCCTAATTATTTTAATACTAAAAAAAGCTTAGTGATTTATCATCACTAAGCTTTTATATGCCCAACGCATATTTAAAAAGTTCTTTTATCTAATGCATTTTTCAGACCTAACTAATGGTTTTAATAAATTACTGTAAGCCCATTATAATAGCAGTCTATGCAGGCATTTTATTGGAATATCTGTTTTTGACTATCTGGACTATAGTCAATTTCGATTTCAACACGAGTTAAACTTTTATCTGCTAATAATATTTTATATATGTCCAACAAGTCATCATTTTGCATTGGTATCAATCTAAAGGTATCTTTAGCTATTTTTGTTTTACTCTTAAATGATAGACCTGCTATTTTTCCTGTTTTAGTTATAACAACAAACGTCCCTTTAATCCTGCCTTTTTCCGACATATGAATGTTACGAACCTGACTGCCTTTTTGAAGTTTTTCATCTTCAAATATATACTTCTCACCATTTAAAGAAATTGTTCTCTTATGCGACAATACAGGTTTCTCTCGATTATGTTCTGATTCCTGCTTTATGTTTATTTTACTCTTACCTTGATAGGGTACATTTTCTTGTATTAACGGTTTGTTCTCAGCAGTCTCATTTTTAGCTTCCTCTTCGTGCTCTGATTGCGAGCACGAAACGACCAAAGCACTGAGAAAAAATCCCAGAATCAATATATTCTTATTTTTCACTATAAGTTACCTATTAACTGAAAAAGCCAGCAAATTAGCTGGCTTTTTAATAAATACTACTTTTATCTACTACTTACGACGACGTAATAGTGCTAAAGGTAGTAACAATAATGCCAACCAACCTGTTGAACCACCCGACGACTTTTTCTTCGCAGGAGCTACGACTGCAGGAACATCGTTTACTATTACTGAGATATTATTAACAACAGAATCTGTTCCATCACTTACTGTTAAGGTTAATTCAACCGTACTTGAACCATAAGTAACTGCAGGAGCCGTAAAGCTAGCACTTGCTGTATCAGCGCCAGTAATAGTTACACCAGTACTTGACGTTTCTGCCCAAGTATAAGTTAACGCATCACCATTTGGATCAGTTGCTTCAGCTGTTAGTGTTACGTTAGCACCTTCACTGACTGTTTGAGATGAAATACTATCAGCAACAGTAACAAAAGGGATACGGTTATCACAAGCATAACTATCACCAGCAACTACATCTGAAAATATACTAGTTTGAATATTTGTAAATGTCATATCATCAATGTACCAACCGGCAGCGAAGCCGTATTGATCTGGTTCTGGAACAAATGCAGAATCAGTTGCTACGCGGAAGCGAAATTGTACTTGGTTACCATTTAAGCTTTCACCAAAACTAATAGTTTCAGCGCCATTATTTGATCCTGAAAACATAGCACGACCAGCAATTGCTGCTTCCGTATTATCTAGTCCAGTATCAGTATAACCATCACCTAAGAACTCTCCCCCCATCTCTGTAACATCGGCCCAATCGCCACCATTGACACTTACTTCTACTACAGCGCCATCATAACCTTCTTCTAAGTTATATAAGTGCCAGAAGCTAATGCTATAATCGCCATCAAAGCCAACTGACATTGGACGAGTTTGATATGCCACATCGGATGTAAAACTGTTACCAGCAGAGGCAATCATTCCATCATCAGCGTCCCACTGATCTAGTCGCCATGTACCGTTAGCCATTTCACCGCCAGCCATAACATTTTCAGTAAAATCATGCAGACGTGATAAGGTATTAAAGTCTTCAGTTTGTGACGTACCAACAAGTTCACGAGTAACAAAGTCAACATTTGTTATCGTTGATAGCATGTAATCTTCAGCTACAGCATCATCAACTAGGTCAGGTATAAACTTAAGAACAAGTTCATCCCCTGTATTTGCTTCATTAAGCGTGAATTCAACTGCTGCACTAGTAACAGAAGCAAACATTGCTACGTCACCTAAGGTTACTACACCATCATTTTCGAATGTTACATCATGACCACTTTCAACTACAACTTTGCCCGTTAACCCTGTTAATGCGCTATTACCACCATTTTTTATGGTAAAGCTAACAGTGCCTGTTTCCCCTTTATCTAAGATATTGTCATTCGAACAATAACCTGAAGTTAAACCTTCGTAATTTGTGTTTAACGTATGAGCTGTAACTGAGAAAGTATCCAAATCTGTTTTGTATGACTCTATGGCACCAGCATGGTCAGTTGCAAATCTGCTTGGAGAGACGGCCCCTAGACCCATTCCACGTTTAGCAAATGCCGCTAACATTAGTTTGTAATCATCTTCATCGTTAGCGTATGCTGCTGCTAATATAGCATCACGTCCTTCAGTAAAGGTTGGTGCCATTGGCATCATTTTGTAACCAGCGACCAAGTAACCTTTGAATAAGCTCTTAGCTTCATCAAAGGTATGACGTTCATCGTTAGCCATACTTACAAATGATTCCCATAACATGTTAGCCCAGATAGAGCCTGGAGCATGAACTAAATCAGGATATAATCCAATGTCAGCAAACGTTGAAGGGTTGATATCTGTATCTGTAGAATAAGGATATGGACGTATACCTTCAACAAAGCTAGAAACATAAGTTATAGCGCTGTAGCCACCATTATAGTTTTCATTACCTAAAACTAAGTTATCGTCTACTTCTGACGTTAACATCAATGCATGGATATCACCAAAACCTTCACCCATAGAGCTGGCTTGTTGGCTACTTAGCCCTGAGCCATTACCTACTAGACGGTTACTGATGTAGTGGCCCCATTCATGAGCAACAATGGCATTATCCCAAGAGCTATCTTTAAAGACGCGTGAAAGGTCGTTTTTAAACATATCAACTGAAACTGTTTCACCAGCATCTAATACGGCATAGATTGCAATAGCTTCATTTTCAGAAACCATCATACTAGGGATAGTAATAGATTCATCTTCACCAGACATGGTGATTGTTGCATCAGCGTCTTTATTGTTGGCAATAATTACCGCTATGGCACCAGCCGCTTGTGCATTTACCACTTTTTGAGTAAAGGCACATGCACCGCGATCGATTATAGCAATATTTCCAGCTAAATCAGCGGCATTGACAGCAGACTCACAACCATCATTTACAGGATCGGTAGCATCTTCATAACGTACTAAGTCACCCGTAACAGAAAACACTTCAGGGCCAAACATGGCAAAACCAACGTTAGCAAATAATCCGAGGTCTGCATGAGAAGTTGCTGTAACACCGAAATCAACACCGTTTACCGATTGCGTAGTTTCCCAAAGGTACATTTGCATACGTGGCGAAGAGCCATCAGCTGGCGTTGACATGTTGGCATTATTAAAACCTGAATTATCTTGCACTTCAACATTAAGAGCATCACCTTCAACACCACCACGTTCATAGTTTAGCGCTTGTGCGTTACCCGATGCTTCGTCAAAACCATGGGCATAATAATCATCGTGTAAGTAGTTATTTAAAAGGAATAAGTTAACGATGGCAGCTTTTCGGTTATTGACTGAATATTCTGCTTCAGAATTATTGTATTTATAGTCAAAAGTATTGGCACTGGTAATCTCTGCCATGTAGTCACCATTAGTAAAGCCTTGAGGTGCTATTGCATCAACATAAGCATTTACATTATTACCTGAAGTCGTTGTTGCATCATCAGCTAACCAAGGATCCATAGTGCTAATAGGACCATGACTTAATGTTACTAAAGGAGCCTCTAAATACTCAGCCGTTAGGTAAGCGTTTGAATCACTTCCTGCAGGAGCTGGCATAACATTACCATGCGGACTATCCCAAGGTTTACCGTCTGCATCAGCATAAATACGGTAGTTAAAATCAGCAGCGTGACTTGTTAAATTCTTTTTAAATAACACCTCACCTGTTTTAGCCGAAACTACGTAACCGAAATATTCGGAATCACGGCTATCAAAGTCACCTACTTCAACCTCTACATAATGAGCAGCCACTAATTCACTTTTATGTTCAAAAAATACTTTTTTAGCGCGTGGCTCACCTAAGATGATTTTATTTTCTGAAGAATTAGTGACAGAAAATTTTTCATATTTATCAGTCAAACTCTTCGCAACAGAATTTTTGCTTACTATTGTTACTGAGTCGCTATCACCACCCATTGCAGAAAAGGCAGCACTAATAGAACTCGCTGGATTACCAAAAGTTGTACCTGCATTTTTAATCACTGAAGCTGCAGATTTACTTGCTGTATCTCCAAGTAAATAACCTGATGAAGCAACTAAATTAAAGTCGCGATCCATCATAATATTATATTCGCGATTAAAAACTTCAATACCAGCAACTTCTTGTTTGTACTTTGCAATTTTTGCACCACGACCAAGGTCATGAAAACTAGCTAATACAGGTTTAGCTAAACTTTGTTTAGCCTTTTTAATACCGGTTAATTGCTTTAAATAAAACTCAGCCGCAAACTCATTTTGATTCTCGGCTGCAATAACCCTAGTATTTGGCGTTGTTGCTTTCTTATTTGCCCATTGAAAAGTTGTTTTACCCAACTCTGCATCAAACTGGTTGCTCATACCACTAACGCTATCTTGAGTTGTTTGTTTTTTTGCAAGGGTGTTTACGGGTAATGAATTATATTCTGATGCATTACCATACTTAATGTCTGAAAGATTAGCAGCAAGGCTAGCAGTGGTTGTAGTTGAAAGCGCTGCGCCGATAAAGCTAGCAACTAGGGTTTTAGTAAGTTTCATGTGTATTCCTATGTATAATAATTTTAAATTCTATATTTATATTTTTTCTTGATATGAATATATAAAATTTTACCATCAGCACACTACACGAAAGCCACACCTAAAAAAACACATTTATTTACACCGCATTAACTTTTGGAACACTTAATTAACACGAAACATTCTGAACTGTAAAAAAAAAACTACACTGATGAAAAATTTAATATAAGTATATTAAATTTTTCATCAGTGTAGTTTTTAAGTTAGAGCTTTTAGTTTTACTTTTTACTGTGATTCTAAATAAGAGAAAACGGTGTTGAACGCTTCTTCTTGATATTGCTTTAAACCAGTATCACGAAAATCGATATCAATTTGGCTTCTTGATAGTTCTTTTTTAATAAAACTACCTGGTAATATTTCAACTTCTAAGTCGCTAATCAATTGAATAGCAGCTTCAATTTTAAAACCAATAGGTCCGCCAGAAAACTTACCTTTTAAAGCACGACCTTTAATTTGTACATGAGTAACTTGGTAATCTTCCATCAACTTGGCGAAAGTGAATTGAAACTTTTTGACTTCTTCTGCATCACCAGCGTTATCAAGGCTAATTTTTTGTACACGCGTATGCGGGATGTCATACAAGTTATTTTCTTTTGATACGATACAAATAATTGCATCATTACTTTTAATTTCTACGCCACAAGCTTTCATGGATAAACCTCATTAATCTAATTGCCAATATTATATACTCATTATCATTTAAACTATACAAAGAAGTCATTGGGATGAAGCTGAACTTTATGGAAGTTAACTAAGCTTACAGGTATCATTTATTATAATTACGGTAATTGGATAAATTTAATGAAAAAAGTGTGTGTGATCACAGGTGGCAGCTCAGGTATTGGTTTGAGTATTGTAAAATTATTTATTGATAATAATTACCAAGTATTTAATTTAGATTTATCCCCTTCTCCGGTCTGTGCTGACTCCAAATGTGAGTACCGACAATGTGATGTGACTAACGTTAACCAAGTAACTGAAATAATTAATGAGATAACTAAAGAACATACCATAGATGTTTTAGTGTCAAATGCAGGTATCCATTTCTCGGCCAATATTGAAAATACCAGTGAAGCCGATTTAGATAAAGTATTTAACATTAATGTTAAGGGTGCTTATGCTGCAATCAAAGCTGTGTTGCCTTCAATGAAAGCGAATAATAATGGCGCAATTTTATTAATGGCTTCTGATCAAGCGTTAATCGCCAAGCACAACTCTTTTGCTTATAACTTAAGCAAAAGTGCCTTAGCTTCTATAGCAAAAACAACTGCACTAGATTATGCCGCTTTTAATATTCGTGCCAATGCTGTTTGTCCTGGTACTATTGAAACCCCTTTGTACCATCAAGCAATTAATAACTATTGCCAAAAATCAGGTGCTGATATAGATGAAGTGCATGAGGATGAAGCTAAATTACAACCGCTACAACGCTTAGGTCAGCCTGAAGAAGTCGCTGAGTTGGTACTGTTTTTAGCTTCTGACAAAGCTAAATTTATCACGGGGAGTTTGCAGGTGATTGATGGCGGTTATACCGCACAGTAACCTTCATCGTTAATGGATTAAATATTTAAGAATTAAGCACTATGACCATTAATATTATTGACCCACATCTACACTTATTTAATCGCGCACGTGGCGATTATCATTGGTTGAAAACACAAAACCCGCCTTTTTGGTCAGACAAGTCGATTATTCAACAGGACTTTTCTATTGATGATATAAATAACTCTTTGCTGGTTAATAATAAAATCAAGTTAGCCAGCTTTATTCATATTGAAGCGGGTTTTGATAATGCACAGGCTTGGCGCGAACTCGAATATATAGAAAGTTTGGATTGTCAAAATAATCGAACGATAGCTAGTATCGATTTGTTAGCAGCGCCTGAGCACTTCCAAGCAACCTTGCAAAGATTACAGCAGTGTCAAAGTTTGATTGGCGCTCGCCATATTTTTGATGAGCAAGCTTATGCTATTTTAGCCAATCAAAATTCACAACAAAATTTCGCTAGCCTCAATGAAGTAACCGACTTTATTTTTGAGTTGCAGTTACCATTGGCTGATGAAAGTGCTATTAAGGTGATGCCGTTATTAATACAAACCATCGTTAATAATAGTCAGCTTGGTTTTATCATCAATCATGCCGGATTCCCTCCTAAAGAGACGTCTATAGCTTCTTCTAAAGACATTGATGGTGATGCTTGGCGTTTATGGCAACAACATATAACTGAGCTTGCCCAATATCCGAATGTATTCATTAAGTGTTCAGGGTGGGAGATGGTTGAGCGACAATATAAAATGTCATGGTTTTCGGAGGTAACAAGTTTTTGCCTCAAGATGTTTTCAGTTGAGCGAGTGATGTTAGCCAGTAACTTTCCGCTGTGTTTACTAGGTAAAAAGTTAGGTAGAAGGGTCGATCAAAATTTAGGGATAAAGCTTGGTAATAAGCTAGATAGTAATCTCGGTAATGAACTAACGAATAAAGACTATGAGACTTATTGGCTGGATATTCTGGGTTCTGACGTAATGAAGCAATGTAGTGAAAAAGAAAAAAGCGCATTGCTTTATCACAATGCGCTTCATATTTATCAACTGTCTAACGCTGAATTTTAGCAGATAAAGCTGACTACCTTACTCTCTACTTGACAGTAACGTGCGGTGATCTTTTCACTATTTTATCGTTAAGTTCAATACCAATACCTGGTACTTCTGTCACTTGAAAAATACCATCTACTGGTTGAGGATCTTGTAAACACAACTCTCTGTTCCAATCTTTAGTAGCATAGGTATGATGCTCATGAATTAAGAAATTCGGAATAGCTGTTTCTAAGTGCAATGATGCCGCTGTAGCAACAGGGCCGCCACATACATGCGCCTGTATACGAATATCGTAAACATCAGCATAATCACAGACTTTCTTCGATTCAGTGAAACCACCACATAAGCCAACATCAGGTTGTAAAACATCAATGCTTTGATCTTCAAAGTAAGGTCTTACATCCCACCTATGATACAAACGCTCACCACCAGCAATAGGTACATTAACGTTATCAGATACTTTTTTATGCACAGCAGGGTTTAAATAGTTAACCGGCTCTTCGTACATCATACAGCCAACCTCTTCAACAATTCTGCCCATTTGTATTGCTGAGGCTGCGCCCATTAATGAATGAGATTCAAAAATAATATCTACGTCTTCACCTACCGCATCACGAATAGCACGTAATCTGTCACCAAATAAACGCATTTGTGGCTTGGTAAATAACTTGGTTCTATCAAATGACGAACTGCCGTCTTTGTTATAAACAATAGGGTCAACTTTTACCGCATCATAACCTTGTGCTACTGCTTTTAATGCCGCTTCAGCATACTGCTCTGGCTCAATAAGTTTTTTGATTTCAGTGTCCCAATCAAACTGTAATTGGCTAGCATAGGTACGTAATTTATCATTTACTTTACCGCCAAGTAGTTGGTAAACCGGCACACCTAAAGCTTTACCTTTAATATCCCATAGTGCGGTATCAATAGCGCTCATAGCAGAATATAAAACAGGTCCACCACCTAGGCCCCAAAAGCTCTCACGTAACATGCGCGACCATAACAGCTCAGTATTAAAAGGGTTAAAGCCAATCAATACCGCTTCACTGATTTCTTTAACCATGGCAGCAGCAGCACTATGACCCCAGTCATAAGCTAAACCCGCTTCACCGACACCAGTAATGCCTTCATCGGTATGTATACGGACAAAAACAGGGTTCCAACCAGCTCGCTTTGGACATTCAATATCAAAAATTTCAACGTGAGTAATCTTCATATTTTTCTCGATTAAGTTAGTTCTTTTAAATTGATTCTAATGATTAAATCTATTTCACTATAAATAGTGCTTTTCTTAAAGTTGAATTGTTCCATTTAAAGGAAAAAGCACGGAGTTGACGCTAGTCAATGAGTACTTTTGACGCCTAAAGGGGACGATTCAGCAAAAAGAAAAGCAGCTATTCTGCAAAGTTGGGATACTTGCGGTGGACTCTGCGTAACATCGCTGGCCATGCTTTTTGGCCGCCTGTTTCACCATTGTGCACAATATTAGCTTGCGCTTTAATACCATCAATAATACTTTGCGGGGCATAAATAGGTTTCATGCCTGTTGCCATGACCTGTAACTGTATTTCACAGGCTCTTGTTAAATCATACATATGCATAAAAGCATCACCAATAGTTTTACCCATAGTCAAGGCACCATGATTTCGTAATAACATAAAGTTTGCATCGCCTAAGTCATTTTGCAATCTAAGTTTTTCTTCGTCATTTACCGCTAAGCCTTCATAGTCATGATAGCTCATCGATGCTAAAGCAAACATTGAATATTGGCTTAATGGTAATAAGCCCTCTTCAACACTTGCAACAGCAATGGTTGCATTGCTGTGTATGTGTAATGCACAGATATCGTCATGGCGAGCTTCGTGCACAGCACTATGAATAGTAAAACCAGCAGGGTTTATTTCAAACGGACTATTTTTATCAATGATATTACCGTTAATATCAATTTTTACTAAATTCGATGCTGTTATCTCTTCAAAGGCTAAACCAAATGCATTGATCAATATATGCTCCGTACCTGGAATACGTGCAGATATATGCGTGTGAATAAGATCATCCCAACCATGCATTTGCAACAACCGATAACAAGCCGCTAAGTCAACACGAATTTGCCACTCCTGGGCTGATACTTGATCTTTTAAATTAAGCTTAGGCAATTGCTGCATTTCCGATTCTCTTTGTGTAAGAAATTAACTTTTAAGTGTAGATTTTACCTGATGATTAATAGGCAATAAAGCCGTTTGATACTGTTTAAAGGATTGTTTTGATAATTGCGCCAACTATTGCAATAAACACTAAAATTTTAATGATCTTACTGTACTTCCCTTGCTGTTCATCCGTCATGGGTTTACCAAACTTCTCCCCCAAGGTTACCATTAAAAAAACGGCTAAAAATACACAAGCTAAAATAATTATTAATGTCATTTTTTTTCTCTTTTATTTATTTTTTAAGTAATTTTTTATACCCAGTTTTGGCAAAATCGATTAACATAGCAAACAGTGCAACTTACCATTTTATATAGCAATGCAACAAACCGATAATTTTTACCAAAAACGTCGCTTTATCATCAAATTAGGCAAAGCTTTACATAAGCTAGGCTCTACTGCTTATCGCCTAGAAGACAACCTATTATCTATTGCTAACTTTCTTGATATTCGTGCTTCATTTATCATAACACCTACCGCGCTAACTTTTATCTTATCTGATGATGAAGATGATCAACAATATAACCATTTAGTACGTGTCACTCCCGGTGATATTGATCTCGGATCGTTAGCGCGTATAGATGAGCTTGTTGATGAATTGATTAATGGCCAACGAACACTTGATGAAGCTATTGAGCGTTTAGCTGAAGTAAAAAACAAACCGGCACCTTACGGTACTTTTTTATCCTTTTTAGCTTTTGGTGCATCTAGCGGTGCTTTTGCTATGTTAATGCATACCAGTTGGCACGATGTCTTTTGGTCGGCAATTTTGGGCTGGGTTACCTTTCTTTTTGTATTATGGGCGGAAAAATCTCGACGTATGTCCGATTTATTAGAGCCTATATCAGCAATATCAGCTTCATTACTTGCCTCAGCCATATCAATGATTGATCCCAGTATAAATATCCCCATGGTGATTCTATCAAGTATCATTGTGTTTATTCCTGGCTTATCATTAACTGTTGGTTTATCTGAACTTGCTGCACGACATTTAATGTCAGGAACAGCACGAATCATGGACGGTATAATGGTGCTGTTTAAACTCTATTTTGGTGCGGTATTAGGCATGGCACTTGGCAATCTTTTATGGGGTCAAGCCGAATTCATTGCTCCTGATACCATGCCCGTTTGGACCTCATGGCTTGCCGTTACAACCTTATCAGCAAGCCTGGTTATTCTGTTCAAAGTCAGATTAAAGGATGCACCTTGGGGTATGATTTCTGGTTATCTTGCTTTTGGCGTGAGTATTTGGGCAAGCGATTACTTAGGCGTCGCACTCGGTGCCTTTGTCGGTGCATTTGCACTGGGTTTATACAGCAATTTATTTTCCCGTTTGATGAACCTACCCTCAAGTATTGTAAGACTGCTTGGTTTAGTTGTTCTTGTACCGGGGTCAAAAGTGTACATTGGCTTAAATAGTGCTATCTCTGGACAGAATATGTTGAACGTAGCAGACTTAGGCTCACAAACATTCTTAATATTTATGTCCCTAGTCGCCGGGATTATTTTCTCCAATGCCGTATTGCCTCATGGAAAAACCTTATAATTTGATAAAGCTACTTTGTCACTTAATAGCACAAGAAAATTGTTAATGTAGTGTTAACCCAATAAAACCAAGGTATTGGATTAACACTACATAAATTAATAGCTTTTGCCCACATTTCAAAATGAAACAAAAATGTAAACAGATGTTTCACGCGCTAGAAATCCTCAGGAATACCCCGTAGAATCGAGAAATCGTGCGTAATAGCATGTTCAAAATATAAAAAATTATAAAGCTATTTACACCTCAAATTCTTCAATGCTCACTCGGTGAGTTATAGACAAGGAAACTTCATGAAAGCAATTATTACTAGTGCAATATGTTCATCTCTTTTGCTAATGACTGGCTGTACAACTCAAACTGATAGCAGCAGTAACGCACCATTAGTGACTCAAAAAACGGTGCTAGCTTCAGGTATTGAAAAAGCAAATTTAGACAATAGCATTCGCCCACAAGATAACTTTTATCGCCATGTAAATGGTAACTGGCTAAAAAGCCACACAATCCCAGGCGATAAAACCGCTATAGGTTCATTTTATGATTTACGTGACAAAGCTGATGATGATGTAAAAGCGATTATAGAGGAGCTTGCTGCCACTAAAAACCTTAAACACGGTACTGATGAGCAAAAAGTAGCAGATATATTTCGTTCATATATGGATACTGAAAAACGTAATGATTTAGGTACCCAACCTATCCAGCCTATTTTTGATGCAATTAACAAACTTGATAATAAGTCAGACTTAGCTGCCTTTTTTGGTAAGTACCAAGCCGTAGGTGTTGGCAGTCCTTTAGCATTTTACATCAGCGTTGATGCAAAAGACTCTAGCAGTTATGCAACGCATATCTGGCAAAGTGGTTTAGGCTTACCTGACAAAGATTACTACTTCAATGAAACAGAGCGTTATAATAAGTTACGTGCTGGTTACACAGCCCATATTGAAAAGATGTTTGATTTAGCTGGCCTTAAAAATGGTAAGCAAGCTGCCCAAACAATTATGGACCTAGAAACACAATTAGCAAAATTTCACTGGACTCGTGTTCAAACTCGCGACAGTGAAAAGCGCTACAATAAATTTGCTGTGACTAAGTTAAGTGAAGTAACTGATGCTTTTGATTGGTCAGCATACCTTGCCGCTCAAGGCGTTGCTTCACAAAAAGATATCATCATCAACCAACCTGATTTTGTTGCAGGGTTTGGTGATATTTTTGCCAAAACATCTTTAGCTGATTGGCAAACGTACCTGACATTTCATAGCTTAAGTAATTTTTCTGGTTACTTAACTACTGCTATTGATAATGAAAACTTTGATTTTTATTCAAAACAATTAAGCGGTCGTGAAGAACAACGTCCACAGTGGAAACGTGGCGTAAGTGTCGTTAACAGTAACTTAGGTGAAGTCATAGGCAAAGTATATGTCAGTCGCCACTTTACGCCACAAGCTAAATCACGCATGAGTGAGTTAGTTGAAAACCTACGCTCATCTTATGGTAATAGCATTGACGACCTTGAATGGATGTCTGCTGATACCAAAAAAGCAGCCCATGTTAAGTTAGCCGCTTTTACACCTAAAATTGGTTATCCTGATAGATGGGAAGATTACTCTGGACTTAGTATAGATTCGAGCGATCTAGTCGGTAATATCCTACGTTCTTCACGTCTATCTCACGATAAGGAAGTTTCAAAACTTGGTGGCCCAATTAAACACTGGGAATGGGGCATGACGCCGCAAACGGTTAATGCTTATTACAACCCAACGGTTAACGAAATTGTTTTCCCTGCTGCAATTTTACAAGCGCCCTTCTTTAATATGGCAGCAGATGATGCTGTTAACTACGGTGGCATTGGCGCAGTAATTGGTCATGAAATGGGCCATGGCTTTGATGATCAAGGCAGTAAATATGATGCTGAAGGTAACTTACGTAACTGGTGGACTGAGCAAGATTTAGCTGAATTCTCAAGCCGAACAAAAGCCTTAGTTGAACAATATGATGAATATCACGTTTTTGATGACTTAACCGTAAACGGTAAATTAACCTTAGGTGAGAACATAGGTGATTTATCAGGTGTAACTATTGCATATAAAGCTTATAGAGCTTCTTTAAATGGTAAAGATGCACCTGTTATTGATGGCTTGACTGGTGATCAACGATTCTTTATGGGTTATGCACAAATTTGGCGTGCTAAAATTGTTGAAAAATCAATGCGTAACCGTGTTGCAACAGACCCTCACTCTCCTGCAGAGTTCCGTGCACTTGGCTCACTTTCAAACATGAATGAATTCTACGATGCATTTGATGTGAAAGAAGGCGATGCTATGTATATAGCACCAGAAAATCGCGTTAAGATTTGGTAATGAGTTTGTCAATCTAAACGATTCAAAAGGGGCTGCGGCCCCTTTTTTATTACACCTAATATCAATGTATTGAGTTTTACCTGGTAGTGCGCGGAGAAAAATTAGCACCCGTGGGCAATTATTGAATGAAATTAGTATAAGCCTCCCCTCTAAAGAAACACCTACTATACTTAATCGAACAAACTAAGATTAGGCTCCAGTATGATGCGTAGCTGTGTATATGTTTTTATTGGCTACATCCTCACTACATGTTTTGTATGGTCTTCTCAGGCTAAGATACCTATTACTGTAGAAAACGATGTTTATCATTTCGCACAAGCGCTCATTGGCGAGCAAAAAATAGTAAATATTGAAAATTTCTCCGGGCCAGATTCGCACAGAGACGTAGTGGAATTTATCTTAGTACAAAAAGCACTGGCCCTAGGTGGATCAACGCTTGAATTTACCTTTACTCTAGGCAATTATGACGCTAGAAATATAAAACTTTTACAGTCAGGTTTATTACTGATTAGTTTTGATTCTTTATGGTTATCCCATGTAAGTAAGTTGACTAAAGATGTTTATATTTCGGCTCCGGTAATCAAAAGAGGGGAATATATGGCCGGTGTTTATACATCAATAAACAATGACAAAGCCTTATCGACTACAAGCTTAGCCGATTTAAGAGAACTCTCAATTATTTCTAATAAAAACTGGCATGTTGACTGGAAAACAATCATTGAATTAGCTCCTAAGTCTATTACCCATGATGAAGAGTGGCTTTCAATGGCAAAGCTGGTTAGTTTACAGTGGGTTGATATTATGTTGGCGCCTTTCAGTAATGAGCTGCCTTTTATTTACAAAGACGATGGATACGAGATAACCGCTATTAAGGGCATTAAAGTTGCGTTGAATGACAGTAGGCATTTTGTTGTTTCTAAAAAACATCCAAAAGGGAAAGAAACCTTCATTGCTTTACAGAAAGGTCTCGCAATACTAAGGCAACGCGGCACTATAAAGAAAGCTTTTCAAGACTCAGGCTTTTTTAACAAACAGGTCCAAAATTGGACTGTCATTAATAAGCCTTTTATTGCCGAAAATAAAGCCAATGGCATAGAATAACTTTATAAAAAGCTCACATCCTGAAGTATAAAAAAGTAAGTCCCTAATTTCATTAGAAAACAACACTATTGATAATCGTTATCATTAAGGTTATTATAAGCGTCATTGATTTGAAGTTATTTTTCAACTAAAGAGCTGCTTATATGTACGTTTGTATTTGCCATGGTGTGACCGATACACAAATAGAATCTGCCATAGATAATGGCGCAGAAACGATGAAAGAACTTACTAAAACACTTAATGTAGGATCACAATGCGGTAAATGCTGCCAATGCACTAAACGTGTTCTCAATAAAAAATTGCTGCAAATCGCAGAAGCACAGCCGAAAGTAGCGTAGGCTTTCACCTTTTTTAAAAGCCTAGCTACGCGATAACTCAATAAAGAACATCAATCCATCATAGATTGTAGATAATTTTCAATACCTGCGTGAGCAATGATATATTGTTGAGACTCAATCCAGTCAATTTGCTCTTCTACATTCTCTAACAAGTCTTCAGCTAAATCTCTGCTGATGTAATCTTGTAACTTCTCACTCTCAACAATCAATGTTTGCAAAGCTTTACGAGAAACATATTCTAAATCCATATTTGATTGCAGCATTTCAGCAGCATGCTCACCTATGTGCAAGCGTCCTAAATCTTGTAAATTGGGAAGTCCTTCTAAAAACAAAATACGCTCAATCAAATCATCCGCTTGTTTCATTTTTTCAATAGATATTTTGTAATCTGCTTTATTTAACTTATCCAAGCCCCAGTTTTTATACATGCGAGCATGCAAAAAATATTGATTAATAGCAATTAACTCAATGGCCAAGACACTATTGAGTAATGTAATAACTTGTTTGTTACCTTTCATTTTAACTCCCCTTATCCTGGCAGATGTTGGCCCATATGTGATTGTATATAGTTTTGTAATCCTATTTTATCGATAAGTCCAAGCTGCTTCTCAAGCCAATAAACATGATCTTCTTCCGTATCTTCTAGAAGTTTCTCTAACATTTCTCGACTTTGAAAGTCTCCTTCACTTTCACATAAAGTAATAGTTTCTTTAAGCGCTGCAACGACTTCCATTTCAAGAATTAAATCGTTTTTGAGCATGCTTGGCACATCGTTACCAATCAGAAGATCACGTCGGTCAGATAAATTAGGTGTTCCTTCCAGAAACAATATGCGCTTTATTAGCGCATCAGCATGAGTGATCTCTTCTTGCATCTCATGATCAAGTTGATCGAATAATTTATCTAACCCCCAGTCTTGATACATCCTAGAATGAGTAAAGTATTGATCTACAGCTGCTAACTCATTGTGCAATAAGCCATTTAGGCTTGCTATAACCTTTGCATTACCTTTCATCTTACACCTCAACATAATCGATTAAAAAAAACTGACATTCAGTTGCCTTAAAGACTAGTAGAAGGATAAGAATTTATCGAATTTTTATGCAAAATGACTGTTACTAAGTGTTTATTTTTTAAGTGAAAATTATTATCATTTACATTATTTATATCAACTAGATGATCGCTATTGTAATTAGTAAAAAAATAGTGTGAATGAGCTCTAAATATTAAAATACAATAGAAGGTAAGTACAACAAATAGACGTCTAAACATCTAAAGTTTGCTAATATTATTGAATCAATATAGAATCCTCTTCTTAAAGGTTTCTTTGTGTTAATGAAGATGGTGTAAATCCATCACTGTACCCGCAACTGTAAATGAAGTGATATTTATTTTTCATCAAATATTATTTCAAAGTCAGATAGCTAACCAAGAAACTATCTTTTATATTTATTAATCACCGTGCGGGAAAACACGAGTCTATTTATGTCGACACTTATCACTATCTCTCAGCTTCGCTGGCAGGTTCAAAATAAAACAATCTTGCAAAACATTAACTTTAATGTTCAAAAAGGTGAAGTGATCGGCATTATTGGTCCAAACGGAGCAGGTAAAACTAGCCTACTTCGTTGTTTAACTAATCAAGCGAACATCCTCAATAGCTCTCAAATTACCGGTAGCGTACTGTTAAAGAATCGTGCTATTACACAATTTAGCGCCAAAGAAATTGCTCAGCACTTTGCTGTGGTCATGCAAAAAAACGACAGTATTTTTGCATTATCTGTGCAAGATGTTATGAAAATGGGCTTATTGCCGCATAAAACACTCTTTTCACTAGATAGCGATCACGACAAAGCTCAAATTACTTTAGCGCTTAAAAAAGTAGGTTTAGACCATGCTCTGCATAACCACTTTAACCAGTTATCCGGTGGCGAACAACAGCGGGTATTAATTGCGAGAGCGCTAGTACAGGCTAGTCAAATTTTGATTTTAGATGAGCCAACTAATCATTTAGATGTGTATTACCAGCATCAAGTATTGCAATTAGTGAACAAATTAAATATCACTGTCATTATGACAGTGCATGATCTTAATTTAGCCAGTTTATACTGCCAGCGATTACTGTTATTAAACCAAGGCCAGCTCATTTGTGATGGTAGCCCTGAAGAAGTATTAACACCTAAGCAATTAAGCCAAGTATTTGGTTTACCCTGTCAGCAAAGCATTGATGCGATCACTGGCGCTATTCAGGTGTCTTTCTATTTGAACGATGACAATGCACAAAAAAAGCCTGTTTTGGAGTCTTCTGATGAATAAGGTTTCTACCATTTTGTTGGCATTAACCGCTTTAGTCATTTTATCTGCGATGGCAGCCATAACCTTCGGCCCTGCTGATATCGACTCTTCAGAGTTACTTAGCTGCTTAGTTAGTACATGCCAAAATCCGATAGCAAATGTGGTTATATGGCAAGTACGTATTCCCAGAGTATTAGTCGCACTAGTCGCAGGAATGGGCTTAGCCATTGCCGGTGCTATTTTACAAAACACCACGCGGAACCCACTTGCCGACCCTTATTTATTTGGTATTGTTTCTGGCGCAGGTTTAGGCGCTACCATTGCCAATATCACCCTGGCTGATAATCTTACTATTGCCTTACCTTTAGCTGCCTTTTTAGGCGCTTTGTTTTCAGTCATCATAGTGGTATTTATTGCAAAAGTACTACAGCGCATGGAGCAGCTTTTACTCGCTGGGGTAGCCGTATCGTTTATGCTCGCCTCAGTGACTCAATTTATACTGTATTTCGGCGAACCTTTTGCTACCAACCGCGTTATTTTTTGGCTAATGGGTAGTTTAGCGCGTGTTGAAATGAGTAACTTTTATGTCATAGCTTCAATATTGGTTATAGCAATAGTCACCGTTGTTGCACTACACAGACAAATTGATGCGTTATTACTCGGCGACGAAAGTGCAGCCAGTTTAGGCGTTGATGTTGATAAATTACGTTTACTCATGTTAGGGATATGTGCTGCCCTCACAGCAACTATTGTTGCCTATTGTGGTGGCATCGGTTTTGTTGGTTTGATGATACCCCATATTGTCAGACAGCTTATTGGTGTCACAACACTTAAACTCATCATAGGCAGTGCACTCATCGGTGCCATATTCTTAATTTGGGTAGATGTAGTTGCCCGTTCATCACTACCGCACGCCGAAATCCCCATTGGTATTATAACCTCGGCACTAGGCAGTATATTTTTCTTATTTATCATGTATCGATCACGAGCAATTACGTAATAAATCGATATTTAAATAATCAATACCTTATAAATAAACACCTTATAAATCAAAATAGCAGAGACCCCCATGACTGATGAAAATATGACGGATAATCACAAAAAAAGAATGCAGAAACTAAAAGAGAAAGTGGACTCTCGTATAGATAATGCAACCGACGAACGTGGTTTACTGATTGTTATAACAGGCAATGGTAAAGGTAAGAGTACTTCTGGTTTTGGCACAGTCGCCCGCGCTGTTGGGCATGGTCTAAATGCAGCCGTGGCTCAATTTATTAAAGGAACATGGGCTTGTGGAGAGCGACAATTACTGGAAAATGCCGGTGTTAAATTTAGCGTTATGGGCACAGGTTTTACCTGGAATACTCAAGATAAAGAAAAGGACATAGCCGCAGCAAAACAAGTATGGCTCAAGTGTAAAGAATTACTCAGCGATACTAACCTTGACTTAGTGTTGCTTGATGAAATGACTTATATGTTGTCGTATAAATACCTGGATTTAGATGAAGTTATTGAGGTTTTAAACAATCGCCCTAAACATCAACACGTTATTATTACCGGCCGTGCTTGTCATCGCGCGATTATTGAACTTGCCGATACAGTCAGTGAAGTTCAATCAATAAAACATGCTTTTGACAGTGGTATTAAAGCGCAAAAAGGCATTGATTGGTAAGGCACAATCTCGTTAGACAATACTAAGAGTTAACATTTACACCTTAACTTAATAACTTAATAACTTAATAACACATAGAATTAACACGATGAAATTACCCTACCTAATTTGTTTTTTACTCTTAATTCCCAGCTCTGCTTATGCTGAATTAGTTAAAAAAGATAGTAAGCCGACTATCATCGCTCTTGCTCCACATATCGTTGAAATGCTTTATGATGTTGGCGCTGGCGAGCAGATTATTGGTACCACAGCTTTTGCCGATTTCCCAGAACAAGCAAAGAAAATACCGAGAATTGGTAATTATGTTCGCTTACAACTAGAGCGAGTTATTGAACTTCAACCCGATTTAATTATTGCGTGGAAAAGTGGCAACCCCAGTGATGATTTAGCCCGATTAGAGCAATTGGGTTTTAACATTATTTATTCTCAACCTAACACCTTCGAAGATATCGCTAAAGAGGTTCGTTATTTTGCAAAGTTAACCGGTCATACACTGCAAGGGGAGTTAGTTGCTAAAAAGTTTGAAAATGAGCTAGGTGAAATAACTAACACTTATCAAAATAAGCCTAAAATAACAGGGTTTTATGAACTTTGGTCTAGACCTTTAACAACCGTTGCAAAAGGTAGTTGGCCACAGCAGTTCCTTAATGTTTGTCAAGTTAACAACCCATTTAAACAGGTGATAACGCCCTATCCTCAAATTAGCATTGAGCAAGTACTTCCCGCCGATGTGCAACTCATTATTCAGCCGCTATCGGAAAATCAAAAAGAACGAGAAGGATTTAACTGGCAAGACTGGACAATAATCCCTGCCGTAGCCAATAAACAAATAATACAGCCGGATGCAGATGCCATGCACCGTATGTCAATTCGTAGCTTAACGGCATTAAAAGATTTGTGTAAAGCCATTGATAATACCCGAACTCACTTACTTGCTAAAAAAACGGTAGCCAAGTCCTAGATGAAGATTAGTCCTAAAAAAGCAATGACGAAAGTAAAATTAGTTACTTTCATGGTTTGTTCACAATTATTATTTGCTAAGCACGTTTTAGCAAATTCCGCTGAGCAAGCTACTGATGTAGAAGTGATTGAAGTAGTCAGTAATCATGAGTTTGCCAGTAGTAATTATCAAGTGCTTCGCCGTGAAGACTTTATCGACTCATCACAAAGCTTGTCTGATATTTTAGGACAGGTTAACGGTATTCAAATTAGACAAATCAGCGGTATTGGCAACCCTGTGTCAATTTCGATTCGTGGCTCTAGTGCTAAACAGGTACAATTTTTTATCGACGGTCAGTTAGTCAACGATAGTCAATTTGGCAGTTTCGATCTTAATCAGATCCCAACCGAGCAAATAGAAAGCATAGAAATCAGTAAGAATCAGGCCATTGGTACAGGCTCAACACCTATTGGCGGTGTGATAAGAATAAATACTTATAACCCCAGTGATGATACCAATAAAGTAAGTATTGCTCTGGGCTCTTTTGGTTACCAAGAGCTGAATGTACTTAAAAATACCGCTTTTAAACATCATAGCTTAGCTTTTGGTGGCAATTATTTAGCTAGCGATAATGATTATGACTACTTAGTGCCGCAAAGTTTTGATAACCCTTCGCAATCAATTACCCAGCCATTAAGAAATAATGCCTTTGAAAAAATCTCACTCTTCGTCAACGACAGTGCACAAATAGATCAACACCAACTACGACTTAACCTGACCTACAACAAGCAAGATAAAGGCTTAGCAAATTACCAAAATAATTCCCCTGAAAACAGCTCCAACATTTCAATGGACAGCCTAAGATATGGTTTGCAATACAATTGGTTAAGTAACATTGAATACCTTGATAGCATTGAATTGGAATATTATCACGATACAAAAGATGAGCTTTATCTTAATAGTCAAAATGACTCACAGCAAAATACTAACGACTATCAAACCACTAAACAACATGTGGGCATAAAACCAAGCTTTACCGTTAGCTCTCTTACGTTCAGCCCTTTTGCCAATGCAACCCAAAATATATTTACCTCCTTTAGTACTCATAATGGTAAACCGAATGAATGTAATGGCATCAGTGCTTGTGATATAGAAGCAAAACAACAACAACTTAATGTCGGCGCTCGCTTTTCTTGGCAAAGTAAAACCTTGCCATTGTCTAGTTACCTTTTGGCTAACCAGTTATTTGAGGACAATAGTAATGTTGCTTTAAATCAAACTTCACCGTCAAAGGAGCAATCAAAAGAGCAATACAACACCCAAGAACTTGGCTTTAACTATGGTGATAACAAATTAAAGACTTCTATTAATTGGAGCCAAGGTGTTAGAACACCTACCTTGTATGAACTCTTTGGTGATCGAGGCGCTTTTAAAGGTAATGATAACTTGTTGCCAGAAGAAGCTGAAACTTACGCTTTATCGGTAAAGTATCATGACACTATCTCTTTAATGTCCTTCGATGTTTCTTCATCTGTTTACCAACAATCGATAGAGAATTCTATTGTCGCCATCTTTAACTCAAGCGGCACCGGTAGTTATACCAACGTTAGTAGTGCTGAGCTTTTGGGTTTAGAGCTACAAATGGGCAGTAAAATCACCTCTGCACTCTCTGTCTCCCTACAAGCGCATTGGATTGATAGTGATACCCAATCTGAATACGTTGCTTTTAACAATAAAAAATTACCCGGAATTTATCACCAACAATATAGTGCTGCGCTGAGTTATCAGCTAAGCGATGCCTTAGCCATCAAAGTAAACACCAATATTGATAAAGAGCTGTATTTCAACCGCAGTAATCAGTTTGAAACGAATGATGAACAAAATAAAACCGGTAACCCGGCCAATCGAATGGTTACCGACTTGTCATTACATTGGCGTATTAAAAATTACAGCATCAATTTCACCTGCGCCAACCTATTTGATGAACACTATCAAGATCTCGCTAACCGCCCTGCTCAAGGGCGAAGCATCCAATTAAAATTTTCTATAGAGGATATATAAATGTTACCTAAGTTAAAAAACAAGCTGCTACCGCTAAGCTTAGCAATTAGCGCAACACTACTTACGGCTTGTGGCTCTGATGATAAAAACACAGCCCCTGAATTAACTGGTGATTTAATGCCAGTAGTCGCTGAAAATACTTTAGCGGTTGGTCAATACACAGCAACAGATGTTAACAATGACAACATTACGCTTAGTTTAAATGATGCTGCTAATGCCTTATTCACCCTTGAGCAATCTGGTGCTTTAAGCTTTAAAGTAGCGCCAGATTTTGACAATGGTGATACTGGTCCATTTAACGTTACGATTACGGCAACTGATGACGGCAAAGGTGCACTTAGCACTGAGCTAGCAATAAGCATCACTGTCGGTGATGTTAAAGACACACCATCTGTTGCGGTAGTGCAAACAATCGCTCCAGATTACTCTAACTCTGAAGTTGCCTACCTTGATGCAAAAAGCCAGCAAGTTGCTTCTGGTTATTATAGAAAGGACGCTTCTGACTACACCCTGAGTAGCTACAAAGGTGATGTTTTTCATATTGGTCGTTTCTTTATTGATGAAATTACAAAATATGATGCAATCGAAGTAGCTAGCCGTGATAGCGCTATTTGGTCTTACTCAACCAATGATCCACAAGACTCGACGCGTAACCCATATGCCCTGGTATCTTTAAGTGAAACTAAGGCATACTTATTACGTTACGGCTCAAGTAAAGTTTGGATTGTTAATCCTCAAGCAAGCACTAGTGAAGACTTTAAAATTGGCGAGTTAGACTTAACAAGTTACGTACATGCAGATAACAGCAACAGCACACCAAGTCCTGCTGCAGCAGTAATTACTGATGGTAAGTTATATATTGCCATGCAAAGACAAGATGACTCCTATAACGCCGGCACTGCCTATGTTGCCGTATTTGATACAGCAACGGATACTGAAATTGAAACCAATGCCAATGCTGATGATAATGTTAAAGGTATTCCGTTAGTTGGTGTTAACCCGCTTGAACATAGCTTAGTGGCTAATGAAGACAAAGTTTTTGTTACGACGCGAAATGGTTATAGTTCATTTGATTTATCATTAAGCAAAATTGAAGAAATTAACACTGGTGATTACACGGTACGCCAAGTACTTAATGCTGGTGATATTGTCGATAATACTGCAAGCTTTATTAAAGCCAGTGTTGTGGTATCACCTGAAAAAGGATATTTCTATGCGAGCCAAGCAATCTTTACCCCTACATATCATGAAGTGGGATCTTTATATGAATTCAACCCAACAACAGGTGAGATTTTAACCGTAAATGTTGCTGATACAGGTACTGAGAATATCAGTTTTATCGGTTTAGATTCAGCTAACTTTTTATGGGTTAGTATTGCTAACCCTGAATTACCTGGCGTTGATGTGATTGATACCACAACAAACACTATGAGTATCGACCGTTTAATTACCACGTTAAACCCAGGTACTATTCGTTTTATTGAAGAGTAATGAACCTTCATTAAGATATTTCATTTACCCTAATAGAAAGCCTGCGATTGCAGGCTTTTTTATTCGATAAATTTTTGCTGAGGATGAATCACTAAACGACCAGCATATAAGTGTTTTTAAAAAGTGAACTCACTGTGAAGGAGAATATGATTCACGATACCGCTGTGATCATGGAAATAATGCAACTTGGCAAAGGCCTCACCCCACAGAATGATAGCTAATTCATTTCGAATCAATACTCAAAGAATCTAAAAGTTTTAATCACAAAAGTTAGTTCGCACAGCAACTTAGCTTTCTTGTTTTATTCTAGTTCATTGTCTACGCTAATCTATAACACAACTATTTCACTCTAATTTTTAATGGCTATTTCCATTAAGAGATATGGAGTAATACGCGGTCATTTTAGGAGTAACAATGCTTGCTGATATGCAAAAAAAACTGAACATCAGTTTTGTCATTCTCACAATCTCTGTTTTACTTGCGCTGTTTGATACTGGCTTAAGTATGCTGATAGCGATTGTCCTTGGTTTGGTTGTTATTGCGGCCTGTTATGCATGTTTCTTCTTTCAGAGAAAAATCACCTTAGCGTATCAGCAACAACTAATACAGACTGAGCAAACATCTACCAAGCAAAGCCAAGATAATATTCACTTAGAGCAATACCTAAATTTAGCGCATCAAATCATTGACGTTTGGGCTGGTCAGACCGATTTAGCCAGGGGGCAAGGCGATGATAATATTAATCAATTAGCGACAAACTTTGCACAAATTAAAGACCAATTAGCCGAAGCAATTCAAACGTCACAAGAAACCTCTGGCGATATGAGTGGTGAAAGTGGTTTAACACATATTATCAGTCAGTCTGAGCAATCACTTAATGCCATAATCCAATCACTACATGATGCAATGGTTGGTCGTGATCAAATTTTAAGTGAGATAAATAATTTATCGACCATTGCTGAAGAGCTTTCAAAAATGGGCGATGAAGTAGCCGGCATAGCGTCACAGACCAATTTGCTCGCTCTTAACGCTGCTATTGAAGCAGCCCGTGCAGGAGAAGCTGGTCGAGGTTTTGCTGTTGTGGCCGATGAAGTTAGAACCTTATCTACTCGCTCTGGAGAAACAGGCGCCCGTATTACTAAAACAATTATACAAGTAAATGAAACCCTGCAAAACACATTAGAGAAAACCCAAGACTTTACCAAACAAGATGCCTTGATCATTAATGAAGCCGAAGAAACGATAAAACAAGTCATTGAGAACTACAGTAATGCTGGTGAAAAAATAATACTCAGCGCCAATCAACTTGAACAAGAAAATACCACGGTGCAATTAGCAATAGATGATGTTCTGGTCTCTTTACAATTTCAAGATAGGGTGAGTCAAATATTAGGTCATGTTTGTGATGATATGAATAAACTGGCGCCTAATTACCAACAATGTCAGTACAACTTCAGCCAAGGAGAGCCGATACTTCCGGTAGATATTGACCAATGGCTTAATAATATTAAACAGACTTATACCACATTAGAGCAAGTTGCCGTTCATGATGGTAGCGACCAAGTTAAAGATAATAAAAATGATGAAATAACCTTTTTCTAAAAGATTATTTACTTCGCGGTTAATGAAATAAATGGTAGGTAAATAATGAGTAAAACAATTTTAATTGTTGATGATTCAGCGAGTATTAGACAAGTGGTATCGATTACCTTAAAAGGCGCCGGTTATGACGTTATTGAAGCTGTTGATGGTAAAGATGGCTTAACTAAACTCGATGGTAAAAAAATTCATTTGATAATCTCGGATGTAAATATGCCAAATATGGGCGGCATAGATATGGTTAAAGCGATTAAACAAATGGCCGCTTATAAATTTACTCCCATAATTATGCTTACTACTGAAGCCTCTGATGATATGAAACAGCAAGGTAAAGCGATAGGTGCTAAAGCTTGGATGGTAAAGCCTTTTAAACCAGAGCAAATGCTGCAAGCCGTGACTATGCTTACTTAATCCTTGGTAAATGTCGCGTCTAAATACATAGCCAGGCTGGCGAAAAATAACACAAGTTGAGAAATAATGGCTGATGTAAAGATTACCCAAAAGCGCAATAACAGTACTGAGATCATCATTAGTGGTGAACTCACCATTTATTGCGCAATGGAAGTCTACCAACAGCACTTTCAGCAATTGAAAGTAAAAGAAATAACGCTACTCCAACTTGGAAGTATTACAGAAATTGATACTGCAGGTGTACAACTACTTATCATGCTGATGAAAATAGTCAGTGAGCAAAATAGCAGCTACCAAATCACAAGCTTAGGAGAGGCCGTCACTGACTACAGTAACTTATTTCAACTTAATCGCTACTTTATCGACTTTGAAAATATTAATGAAATGATCTCAAATAAAAAAGAGGATCAACAATGAGCTTAGATGCCGTATTACAAACTTTCTATGTCGAGGCTCAAGAACATCTAGAGTCAATGGAAAATGTGCTGTTAAAAATGGATGAGGGCGAATGTGATGATGAAATGCTTAATGAAATATTTCGCTCTGCACACACTATTAAAGGCTCTGCAGGTATTTTTGGATTGGACCATATAGTTAATTTTACCCATGTAGTTGAAAATGTACTAGATCGTGCTAGGGACAATGAAATAACAATCGAAAAATCTTTAGTTGACGTTATTTTTAAGTGCCGCGATCATATTCAAAGTCTAGTTGGGGTTACTTTAGATGAGTTTAATGCACAAACTGACCTACAAAAAACAGACAGTGATTTACTCAAAGCATTAAAACCTTGGGCCAGTGAAAGTGAAAATCAAGCAGCACCAGACAATGATGCCCTAACTGATACCTCGATAGATAATACACAAAAAGATGAAGACACTGGTGATAACCTTTGGCATATATCGCTTCGCTTATCTATAGATTGTCTTAAAAATGGCATGGATCCTCTATCCTTCATTAAATTTCTGAGCAGTCTCGGCGAAATTAAACATATAGAAACGATTATTGATAACTTCCCTACCGCAAACAATTATGATGCAGAAACCCTTTATTTCGCTTATGAGATTTCATTAAAATCAGATGCAGACTTAGAAGCAATAGAAAATACTTTTATGTTTGTACAAGATGATTCTGACATCAGCATTTTACCCCCAAGTGCTAAAGTTGATGATTACCTAGCATTAATAGACAAATTGCCAGAGGAAAATCAAAGACTTGGTGACATATTGGTAAACTGTGGTTCACTAACTAAACATTCTTTAGAACTTGCCTTAACATCACAAAGTAAAGAAAACTCGAGCGCTGGAGACGAAGATGTCAATCATAAACTCGGAGAGCTATTAACTAAACAACATAAAGTGCCTGAAACCGTGGTTAATGCGGCCTTAAGCAAACAACAGAAAATTAAAGGCCAGAGTCAAGAAGGTAAACAAATTAGAATTGACTCAAACCGATTAGATCATCTAATCAATCTTATTGGTGAATTGGTAATCAACCAGCAACGTATTGACTTACTCTCCAAAAAGAGTAATAACCC
>Ga0209292_1001178_pt1 | contig 32558 bp, 16 predicted proteins | sample GOMGulsemesocosm_2_FD_184634 | JGI IMG/M metagenome (GOLD analysis project Ga0209292, IMG submission 184634) | Methane-oxidizing microbial communities from mesocosms in the Gulf of Mexico - GOM9C Gulf of Mexico (SPAdes) (version 2) | ecosystem: Environmental > Aquatic > Marine > Cold seeps... | reverse complement strand
ACACAATAGCCAACCAATTAAGGAATATCGAAAACTTAAGTTCTCTTAATTTCTGCTAATTTAGTCTTCCTCTATAGATATTAACTTATAGCAAGCGGAAGAACAAGTAATTGTGACTCAGCTATGACTCCTAGAAATCACATAAAATGAAACACCTATTATCCCTAAGCTTACTTCTTACGTGCTGTTTAAGTAGTATATCATGTTCAATCAAAAAAGAACCTACGAAACCGAATATCATTGTTTTTTTAGTGGATGATTTAGGAATAAATGACACCTCCATTCCATTCACAGGAGCAAAAACGTTGTACAATCAACGATACAGAACTCCGAATCTAGAGAAACTGGCAGCACAAGGTATCACCTTTACAAATGCAAGATCGCAAGCTATTTGTGTCCCTTCAAGAGCGTCAATTCTCTCAGGACAAAATGCACTTCGCCATCATGTGACAGGAGATACGGAACCAACTATAAATAGCAGAAAAACCTACGAAATACCAGCTGGAGGCGTCATCGAACCAGAAAATGTACAATACCTATTACCTGCAATGATGAAAAAACAAGGGTATCACACGATTCATACAGGTAAATACCATCTATGCCACCAATGTCCATCTGGCATGAGTCCTTCTCCTGAAGAAGCGGGATTTGATGTCAATATTGGAGGAAATAACTTTGGAGCACCTGCTACCTACCAAGGAATAAAAAACTATACCAATCAAAAGAAATTTGTTCCCAGCTTAGAAAAATACCACGGTACGAATACGCATCTTACAGAAGCTCTCACCATAGAATCCATGTCCGCGGTTAAAACTGCCGTCAAAGAAAACAAACCCTTCTTCTTGTATTTAGCCCACTATGCCGTACATACTCCATTAGAAAAGCAGGAGCCTTATGTTAAAAATTATCAACTCACCGAAGGCGAAGACGCTAGTGAAGCTGATTATGCAAGTATGATAGAAGGTGTAGATGTGAGTTTAGGTACTGTTATGAAAACATTGGATGATTTAAATATCGCCGACAATACTATTTTGATTTTTTATTCTGACAACGGAGGAAGAGTACTCGGAAAAACAACCAAAGGACTCTATAACAAATTCGAATTCAATTATCCTCTTAGAAGCGGAAAAGCGTCTGTTTACGAAGGAGGACTAAGAGTTCCAGCCGTTATCAAATGGCCTGGTAAATCAACAAAAAACAGTAAGAGCAATACGCCAATTATCATAGAAGACATCTATGCTACAGTATTAAAAGCTGCAGAAGGAAAGGTCCCTGCTGCGTATAGTATCGATGGTAAAGACATTGCTCCTATCATAGAAAACCCAAACAGTAACAGCTACCTAAAAAACAGGTCTTTATTCTTTTATATGCCATATCGTTTTGAAGGTGTTGACTATAACGGACCTGATTTCGCTAACGGAGGTGTCACCCCAACAGCTACCGTGATAAAAAACAATTGGAAACTTATTTATTTCGAAGATGATGAACGTTTTGAACTCTACAATTTAGCAGAAGATATTGGAGAACAACACAATGTATTTAACACCAAACATGAACAAGCCATCCTACTTGTAAATGAACTAGATAAAAAAATGCAAGAACACAAGGCCATCGTCCCTGTACGTTTGCCGAGCAGAATCCCTGTAAATTGGCCAAAACAAGCCTTTAGTAATTTAATCTCAAATAACTAATCCCCACATTTCAATTTCATTTTCATGAAAAATCTTTCTTTTTATTTCTGTACTTTCTTAGCAATTATCCTTGTATTAAGTGCCTGTTCTACCAACACAAGCAAGCATAAACAAAGCCTTCCAACAAGTCCAAATGTCGTCTTTTTTCTTGTCGATGATCTGGGCTGGACAGACGTTGCATGCTATGGTTCTGAAATATATAAAACACCTAACATCGATAAATTAGCGACTGAAGGAATGCTATTTACACAGTCTTATGCCGCCCATCCATTATGTATTGGTTCTCGATTTAGCATCATGACAGGTAAGTACCCCGCAAGAGCTGTCCGTTCTAAAAAATTCGGTCTTATGTCTCCTGACGAAACAACATTAGCAGAAACATTTAAAGAAGGTGGGTACCAAACGTTTTTTGCGGGAAAATGGCATTTGGGAAATGAGGGAAACTATCCCGAAAACCAAGGGTTTGACATCAATATTGGAGGACACCATATGGGAGCACCCGCTTCCTATTTTTATCCGTATGGAGAAGAAGACAATATTAGAAAAGTCCCTGGACTTCAAAAGGAAGGAAAACAAGGTGATTACCTCACAGATGTATTGACAGATAAAACCATAGAATTCATCAAACAAAACAAAGACAAACCCTTTTTAGCCTACCTGTCTCATTACGCTGTTCATACCCCCTTAGAATCAAAGCCTTCGAAAAGAGAAGATGCTCAAAAAATTATAGACACCCATACCTTTGAACAACCAAGCTACAGCAAGGTAAAAAATGCAGATGAAAAACTCCGACAAGACAATGCAACATATGCCGGAATGATCAGTAGCATCGATGAAAGTCTTTCGAGAATTATGACAACACTAGAAGAACTAGGACTTTCAGAAAACACCATCATTGTGTTTACATCTGACAATGGTGGAGACGGGACCAAAATGAATAAAAGAGGAAAAAGTACTTCTAACGCTCCATTAAAAGCAGGTAAATGTTGGTTGTATGAAGGAGGTATACGTGTTCCTCACATTGTAAAATGGCCCAATAATATTCCGCGTGGAGTTGTTTCTGATGCGAAAGTAATAGGAAGCGATCATTATCCTACGTTATTAGAACTGGTTGGCTTATCCAAAAAACCAAAACAACATATAGACGCAGTGAGCTATGCAGCTATTTTAAAAGGAGAAGCAAGACCTAAAAGAAAGGCCATGTTTTGGCATTTTCCTGCAGGAGTGAAGTTGACTCGTGCTTGTGGAACAGATGGAGGTACCGTAATTCAAGAAGGGGATTATAAACTGATAGACTGGTACAACACCAACACTTTTGAACTTTACAACTTACAAGAAGATCTAGGAGAACAATACGACATATCAAAAGAAATGCCTCAAAAAGCCCAAGAACTACTAGGTAAAACCCAGGCTTGGAGAAAAGAAGTAAACGCTAAAAACTAAAAAAATGAACCTGTTTTTTATTGGAAAAACCAAAACCATTATCGCCTTTTTTTTATCTTTTTTTATAAGTAATTCATATTGTATTTCTCAAAATAGCGCAAAGGACGTTCCTGTACGAAGTTTCTCAATTTCGGCCCCAAAACCAAGTAAGCTCAATGATTTTATTAATTTCATTGAAGAGGATCTCTCGAATACCCCTGTGAATACATTATTCTTAAAAATCAATTATCAATATCAATTCAAGAGCCACCCTGAATTGACAGATACGAATGCGCTTTCGGAAAAAGATGTGAAGCAACTTGTAAAAAAGTGTCAACAGCATAACATCAACCTCATCCCTCTTATAAATTTATTGGGACATCAATCTTGGAAACAAGACAATATCAAATCACTTTTAAGAGTATACCCCGAATTTGAAGAAAACCCTGGAATCAAGTTACAAGACAAAGATTTTTATTGTCGCAGCTATTGTCCGCTTCATCCCGAAGTGCATGCCATTGTTTTTGATTTAGTGGATGAATTAATAGATGTCTTTGAAGCAACAGGAGTTCATGTAGGAATGGACGAAGTATTTATTTTAGGTGAGGACGGATGTACCAGATGTAATGGAAAAAACAAAGCAGCACTCTTTGCGGGTGAGGTTACAAAAATCTATAACCATTTAAATAACAAGAAACTGAAGATGTACATGTGGGGTGATCGCTTATTAGATGGAAAAACAACAGGTCTAGGAAAATGGTGCGCCTCAGAAAATGAAACACCTCCCGCCATAAATCTCATTCCTAAAGATATTGTTATTTGCGATTGGCAATACAAAACAGCTCCTCCTACACCAGCCTACTTCGCCTTAAAAGGATTCCAAGTGATTAGTTGCTCTTATCACGTATCTGAAGTGGCAAAACAACAGCTACAAAGTGCAATAAATAACAGGAAATTCAGCAATCCTACGATCAAAAACAGATTGTTAGGCGTCATGCATACCTATTGGGGTTCCTTTGATTCTTTTTACAACTGTTATAAAGATGAAAAATGCAGCACTGAAAAAATTCAAGGAGCCATTAAAACATTCAAGTCCATTTACCCCAAAGATTAAAACCGATATGCGAACTAAAAACTTGACAAAACACCTTTGTATATTTACTGTTATCTTCTTTTCAATCATGGAAAGTAGTGCACAGACAGCAAGTAGTGCGTTTAAAGTTGTGGCGTATCAGAAGTACAATACCATACAGCAGTTTAATCCAAAAACTTACGCTTATTATGATCAGTTAATTTACAAGCTAATTAGCCCCAATAGCGATGGAGCACTTATACTACTCCCCTCATCAATAAGTGATCTCAACCTATTAAAAAAAGGAAAATTAGGTCATGACAATGTAAAACTTTTGATCGGCATCGGTGGGGCGAAAAAGAATTCTCAACATTTTTCAGTCATGGCTGCTAATCCAGCATCAAGAAAAAAATTTATTACAAACATCATTGAATTTTGTCATCAGCATGGACTGGATGGTGCTGACATAGATTGGGAATACCCTAAAAGCAACAAAGATAAGACCCATGCAGTAGCGCTATTTCAAGAATTGCACCATGCATTTACACAAAATGAGCTTTTACTAACAGCTGCAGTTACCTATACGCCGGATCAAGTACGTTTTGCAAAACGTATCGAAAATTATGTGGATCAGATAAATTTAATGGTTTATGAGCCGGCGGAAGGACTTTATACATTTCAAGAACAAATTGATTTTGCAATAGCATTAATTTACAAAGAAAAACTAAATCTTAAAAAACTTGTAGTAGGACTTCCTTTTTATGGAAAAAACCGCTCCAACGGAAAGGCTATTGCCTACAATAAAATAATAAATTCTAAAAAAACAGGGAGCGTAAATCCTCCTTCTTTAGATTATATGGACATCTATGAAACTGCAAATAATGTACAAAAAATGAAATCTTTAGGACTGTCAGGAATCATGTTCTGGGAACTTGGTTTTGATACAGATATCGACAGTTCCTCTTCCCTACTCAAAGCAATTTATACTTCATTAAAATAAATACCACAAACCATTTTTACGAATTATCTTATGAAAAAATATTACATCAGTTTAACACTTCTCTTTCTTTGCTTGTTAACGATACGTGCGACAGAAGACAATTCTTTAAAAAGTTACCTTATCCCTATTCCCAAAAGTCTCACGATTACTGAGGGGAACTTTAGCCTTAATAGTGGTAGAATTATTGCCTATGGAATTTCAAAAAACACAGGCATTCGGTTTACCGCAAGACTGCTACAAAAAACCCTTAAAGAAAAGGGACTACAATTCTCAATAGCTGCTGGAATTGCGTCGGGAGAATCTCCAGAAATCACCTTGCTAATCAATCCCGAAAAAGTAACAAATCCCCAAGGATATAATTTAGTTGTCTCTTCTAAAAACATTACGATTACCGCACATGATGAAGCCGGGCTTTATTATGGTGTACTTACTTTAGGCCAAATAATAACCTACAGTGCTGACAGTGGTACATTCCCAACGGTATCCATCACTGATTTCCCTGATTTTGACCGCCGTGGAGTCACTCTTGACATCAGTCGATGTAAAGTACCAACTATGGAATCCTTATACCAATACATCGACATGTTTGCTTCTTGGAAAATCAATGAAATTCAATTGTACACAGAGCATACTTTTCAATATCAAAACCATAAAAAAGTATGGCAAGATGCAAGTGCACTATCATCGGATGAGATATTGGCTTTGGACCATTATTGCACAGAAAGGTTTATTGATTTGGTGCCCAATCAAAATGGATTTGGACATATGGAGCAATGGTTAAAACACAAAGAGTATTGGAACATTGCAGAAAATGAAACGATTGCAGATCCCAATCACTCAATTTTGGGTATCCGAAGAACCATTTCTTCAGTAGACCAAAGTTCGGTAGATTTTATTGATGGATTGTATAGCGAATTACTTCCAAATTTCTCAAGTGATTATATCAATATTGGTGGTGATGAGCCCTATGAATTAGGGACAGGAAAATCTAAAAAAGCCGTCACAGCAAAAGGAAAAGGTCCTGTATACCTAGATTTTTTATTACAATTAAACAGCCTTGTAAAAAAGAATGGAAAGAAAGCACAGTTCTGGGGAGACATCATTTTAAAACACCCTGAACTCATAAAAGAATTGCCAAATAATATCACCTGTATGATTTGGGGTTACAGAGCAAACCACCCTTTTAATACCCAAGCTGCCAAATTCAAAAAAGCAAACATTCCTTTCTATGTATGTCCTGGTACTTCTTCTTGGCGTTCTATAATTGGAAGAACAGACAATGCCCTGAAAAATCAAATCAACGCAGCTGAAAACGGCATCAAATATGGCGCTGTTGGTTATTTAAATACAGATTGGGGAGACAGTGGACATCCACAACAATTAATCAGTAGTTATGCACCTTTCGTTTATGGCGCCGCAGTATCTTGGTCTTTGAAAGACAATAGAGAATTAGATATTAATGGTATTCTTAACAGGTATATTTACAAAGACCCGACAAATAAAACCTCACAAATCATCTATGACTTAGGGAATATAAACCAACTGATGGATCCTAACAATATTTTTAATATGTCGTTTTATGATCTTTTAAAAAACGTGGATAAACCATTAAGTGAACAAAAACAAACAAAAAAATTAACGGTTGCCCAATTGTCAACTACAATTAAAGCACTAGAATCAATAATTGAAAGAATTGCAACAATCAAAGCAAGTGCAAAAGATGCTGTTATCATACAAGATGAAATTAGAAACAGTGCAAAACTAGCCATTCACGCGTGCCATATTGGATTGGCAAAATTAAAAACAACTGATGGTACTTTGAACAGTATTTCTACTGATGATAAATATAAACTCGCTTCTGAACTAGACGCTATAATCGCCGAATACAAGGAAATTTGGATGTTGAGAAATCGCATTGGAGGATTAAGTGATAGTGTGGAATATTTAATGAAGACAAGAAGAGCATATGATAACTAATGCATCAAAAACTAATAAATTAGTGCATTAAACATATATTTACAAAAGAATAGAAACTATTATGAGCTTAAAAGAATTGACTTTTTTCGGATGTATCTTGCTGTTTTTCATCTCAGGAGGAATACACTCTCAAAACACAAAACCTAATGTAGTACTCATTTATCTTGACGATAGTGGCTATGGAGATGTTGCCCACCATGGAAATCCAACGATTAAAACCCCTAATATCACAAAATTAAAAGAGCGAGGCATTAGTTTTACGCAATTTTATGTAACCTCTCCTGCTTGTTCTGCTTCTCGATATTCACTGCTCACGGGGCGTTATCCAGGTCGTTCTGGTTTGGGATCTTGGGTAATTGGACCTACATCCCAAAAACACCTGCACACAAAAGAAATCACCCTTGCCGAGGGATTAAAATCTGTAGGATATAAAACAGGAATGTTTGGGAAATGGCATCTTGGAACGCCTAACAAACAAAATGAGTTTACTCCAAACACCTTACCACTAGCCCATGGTTTTGACGAATGGATAGGAACCAATGTATCTCATGACTACAAAACTTCCATGCTTCTGAAAAGTAATCCAACAGGAAACAATCCAATACCCGGATATGAACTCCTTGCAAAAGATTTACCTAGCGATATAAAAACCTCCGAATCATTAACTGGAGTGTGCACAAAAGCCGCTATTGACTTTATCAAAAAGAATAAAGAAACACCATTTTTTGCTTATGTCGCCTTCAACATGCCACATCTAGGTCTTTTTGTGAGTGATCCATTTAAGGGGAAATCTCGCCATGGTGAGTTAGGAGATGTTATGGAAGAATTGGATGCTTCCATTGGTGATATCATGCAAACATTAGAAGATGAAAATATAAGAGAGAATACCATCGTAATTTTCTCTTCAGACAATGGCCCTTGGGTTAAATTCTCTGATAAAATAACCACTAAATATGGGGATACTCGCTTAAAAGTTGGTTATGCCACACCTTTTCGCGATGGGAAAGGCTCTACCTGGGAAGGAGGACACCGCGTGCCCGGAATTATTAGTTGGCCTGCAAAAATTAAAGAAAACAGAAATGAGCAAACTCCAATAAGTACCTTGGACATATTGCCAACTATTTTCGCTATTACCGGGGTAGCATTGCCACAAAACAGAACCATAGACGGACGTGATATTCGCCCAATCTTAATGCCTAAAAAACACAAAAACAAGTTAGCGCCCTTTAAATTCTTTTATAATTATTCAGACAATCTCCCCTCGGCAATAAGAAAAGGCCCTTGGAAACTTCATGTACGTATTGGTTCACAGACAAAAAACAATTACGGTTTTGTAGCCTCTAAAGAAACCCCACTATTGTTTCAAGTGGAAGAAGATCTTGGGGAGCGAATAGACAGAGCCAATGAGCAAACTGAAATCACCTCAACATTGCTTTCCGAATTAGGAGTCTTCGAAAAACAACTAAAAGAAGAAGGTACTTTTTGGGATGTAAAGAAATAATTTATCGTTATTGAAGTTCCTGACAGCTTGAGTAGTGAATCTACAAGAAAATCAGGGTTCAATAAGATACTTTTAAAACAGCACTCATCAATTTAAAATTGAACTAACAACAAGATATATCAGAATACAGACTAAAGTAATTCAGGAGGAGATACATCGGCAGCTATTGCAGAACTGATTTTTTTTAAAGTAAAAGAGAATATTAAGTAAGAAATTATGAAAAACAAATTATTTATACTGCTAATGATTAGTTGTTTTTTTGCCAAGGGGCAAGAGAACACAAAAAAAGAATGGGATGTAAAGGTTGATGCTGATAAAACTTCCGAATTATGGGAGAAAATTGATGCACGACCAATTCCAGATTGGTATAAGGATGCTAAGTTTGGAATTTTTGTCCATTGGGGACCTTATTCGGTTCCTTCCTTTTCTCCTACCGGTACTTATACCGAGTGGTATCAAAAGTGGTTACAGGGAAAAGCAATTTTCGGAAATAACAATCCCGACAACAATGCAATTCCTGATTTTCAGAATAGTGTGTATGGAAGTGAATCCAGTTATTATGATTTTGGAAAAATGTTTAAGGCTGAATTATACAATCCGGTAGCGTGGGCAGCACTGTTTAAAAAAGCTGGAGCAAAATATGTTGTTTTAACATCTAAACATCACGATGGTTTTACCTTATGGCCGAATAAAGAAGCTCAAAATGCACGTCATTTTAAATGGAATGCCGCTGAAATTGGTGCAAAACGTGATCTGGTTGGTCCCTATATGGAAGCTATGAGAGCCGCAGGAATGAAAGCTGGCTTATACTATAGTTTGTACGAATGGTATCACCCTTGGTACAATGAAGGAAGTGACAAATTTATAACAGATCATTATCATCCTCAATTCAAAGATTTAGTAAATCGTTATGCACCAGACCTGTTATTTGCCGATGGTGAATGGGAAAAAAAAGATGATTACTGGAAAAGCGGAGAATTGCTTACTTGGTTATTTAACGAATCACCAAGTAAAGATCATGTAGTAATTAATGATCGTTGGTTTAAAGGGTGTCGTCATAAACATGGAGGATATTTTACTACAGAATATGAAGTAGAAGGAATGAAAGGTGATCATCCTTGGGAAGAAAATCGCGGTATGGGATTTTCTTATGGATATAATAGAAATGAAAATATTGAGGATTATACAAAACCACAATCACTTGTTTTAATGTTATGTGATTTGGTGAGTATGGGAGGAAATCTACTATTAAACGTAGGTCCTTCTGCTGATGGAAAAATTCCAGTGATCATGCAAGAACGTTTGTTGCAAATTGGATCTTGGTTAGCCATAAATGGAGAAGCTATTTATGGAACACGTAAATGGAAAAAAACTTGTCAATGGTCTAAAGGTGACCGTAATTTTAACTTTAAACAAGGAAAGGCATACATTGAAGGAGATTATATTTTAAAGCAAACAATAGATCCGATTCCAGGTAAAGCTGTAAAAGAAATATTTTTTACAACTAAAGATGGAGCCGTTTATGCTATTTTACCTAAATGGCCTGGAAAATCTATTCTTATAAAAGATCTTGATCCAAAACATACAAACAAAGTAACATTACTAGGATTAAAAGGGAAGCTTAAGTGGAAACAAAAAGGAACTGGAATTGAGGTTGAATTACCAGCTTTTGATCCTAATTGGAAGTTGTCCAATTATGCCTATGTTTTGAAAATACAGAATTCAAAATAGTTATAAAAAAAACTTGTGTACTTTAGAGAAACAGGAGATGTACCAATTAGCTTAAAAATAAAATCTGAGACATGATTAGTTTTGCCAAAAACAGTATCTTTATTTCTTAAAAAAAGACCACTGTTTATATGTTTAAAAAACTACGTTATTTATATTGCCTTCTCCTGCTTTCATTTAGTTTATTTGGTCAAAACAATCATTTTATAAATGTAAACAGAGAAGATGGACTTGCAAGTAATTTTGTAAGGGCCATTCATCAGGATACCTATGGCTATATGTGGTTTGGAACCGATAACGGTTTAAATCGATTTGATGGGATTCAAATGGACACCTATAGACACAGTTTTAGTAATGAATTTTCATTATCGGATAATAATATCCATGACATCTTTCAAACTTCCTCTGGCAAATTACTGATCTGTACTTCGGTAGGTATTGATGTTTTTGATTACAATACAGCACAATTTAAACACATCAATTTTATTGGAAATTATGATTTAAAAAAAATTATAGAAACCGCTGATCATAACATCTGGGTCGTTACAAACAATAATATTATTCTAGTACTTGACCCCAATCTTAACATGTTAAATCCAATAGATTTAACACAATTAGAAGGAAAACATTCAAAACTATCTAATAACCTTTGGACCTCTATATACGATGAAAATTCATTGGCTTTATATGATGTAAGCTCAGGTTTTTACCTACTGGACATAAACACTAGAAAGTTAACACTTATCACTAGCAATACCTTACCTAAGACAACAACAATATTTAAGATACACCCCATTAATAATTCAGAGTTTTGGGTGACAACTTTAAATGGTGTTTTTATCTGTAAAAATGGTACTTTTTCAAAAAGGTTTACAAAAGGTGATACTACTCACAAGAAAAACTTAACTAGTAATTTTGTATTAGATCTAAAAAAAATGCCCAATAATGAAATTTGGTTGTTTACTGATGGCGGAGGAATTAATATCTATAACATCACGACAAAACAATTCAGGTATATAGAAAACAATATTGATGACAGCTACTCTTTAGGATCTAACTTTATATATACCACCTTTTTAGATAAAAATGCTACGTTATGGCTAGGAACTATAAAGAATGGGGTAAGTCAACTTGATAGTGAAAATCCATTTACTACTTATAAGTTAATTTCTCATGACAAAAGCAACAAACACAATATTCCTGCTGCTTCCTTATTTTTAGACTCAAAAAACCACATATGGGTTGGAAGTGATGGGAACGGTTTATACAAGCTAGAGAACAACATTATGCAGCATGTATATTTTGACAAAAATATTAAAACAATTCCTAGTATCAATGAGACTAATGCGAACACTTTAATTCTAGGAACTTATAAAAATGGTATTAGTACGTTTAATAGTAGAGACCACAAACTAACAAAACAAACAGCCATTGATCAGCATTTAGACTTGAATACGAAGGTTACTTTTATAGAAAAAGATAATGATGATGGGAGTTTTTGGGTTGGAGGAGATCATATATTAAACTTCGACCCTGTTAAAAAACAACAAATTTTCGATTCAAACACACCTCTTAACGCTATCAACTTAAGAGCATTATCTTTTAAAACCCATTCTAAAGACACCTTACTATTTGGTGGGATATTTGGGCTTTACCAATATGACAATGATGGTATTAAGATGGTGTCTAATATTCCAAATTACATAACTTCCATAATCAAAAACAAGCAAAGCACTTATTGGCTAGCTACAAACAAGGGCCTTTGTCTATTTGATCTTAAGACAAGAAAAACGACTTTTTATAATACGGCATCTGGAATAAACATAAACAAAGTAAACTCTTTAATAAAAGATGACTCCAACAATGTCTGGATGGGAACTGGACAGGGAATTTCTAAATTTGACATCCATACAAAAATCTTTTCCAACTACACTTATAAAGATGGGTTTGCAGATAATTCATTTAACAGACCAATTGTTGCAAAAAATAAGGAAGGGCAATTATATTTTGGAGGAATCAAAGGCGTACTTACATTTCATCCTGATAGCATAAAACCAACAGCAACAGCAAAAAAGGTACTGTTTACCAAAATTTTAGTAAACCATGAAGAGTTTAAAAGTGACAAAAAAATAGGACTGCAACAAGCTATTGAAGAAACAACACAATTAGTTTTAAATTATTCTCAAAAAATATTGACAATAAACTTTTCTTCTTTCGACTTTAAACACCCTGAAAAGGTTCATTTTTTATACAAACTAGAGGGCTACGATAAAGAATGGCAATCTACCACAAAAAGGAGTTTAACATATATGAATTTAGCTCCTAAAGAGTATATGTTAAAAATAAAAGCATCTAATATTTCAAATCAGTGGAGCGATTCTTTTACAAGTCTAAACATTCAAATACTACCCGCGTGGTGGCAGACCTATTGGTTTAAATTAATCGTACTGTTTTCGTTCCTTTTCATTATCTATATAGTGAACCAGTTTTTATTAAAAAAAGAACAAGCTAAAAGACTGTTAGAATTTGAGAAAAAATCACTCAGTGAACAAAAAGATTTAGATGAAAAACAACTTCGTTTTTTTACAAATTTATCTCATGAAGTTAGAACTCCTTTAAGTTTAATTCTTAGTCCTGTTGAAAATATTATCAAAGAAGATGTCAGCCCCACTGTAAAAAACAATTTGGCATTGATTCAAAAAAATGCGTTGCGAATTGAACGTTTAATCAACAGGGTGATTGACTTTAGAAAAACCCAATTTAAAGAACCTGAAATACAAGCTTCTAAAAAAAACATTGTGCTTTTTCTAAAGGAAATAGCGAATAGTTTTAGTAGTTTCTCAAAATCAAAAAACATAGCACTTATTGTTCATTCAGAAGTTGACACATTATTCTTATGGTTTGACAATCATATGATGGAAACCATCTTCTTTAATTTGTTATCCAATGCCTTTAAATACAGTCATTCCAATGGAAAAATCATAGTGCATATTTTTTCTGATAACGAGCAGGTATGTATAAAAGTACAGGATTCAGGAAAAGGAATTGCAGCAGAGGACCTCACTCATATATTTGAACGATTCTATCAATCAAAAAACCATATTGGTGGGTCTGGTATTGGATTGGCATTGACAAAAAGATTTGTAGAAGCACATAAGGGGAGTATAAAAGCGACGAGTACATTAGGAGAAGGAAGCACCTTTAAAGTTTGTTTCCCTCTAGGGAATACTCATTTTGACAAGAGCAACCTCGTACACATAAATCAAGGTGAAAAACGAACAGTAATCGCTAAAGAAAAAATTACAACAGAAACGGTTTACAATTCCGAATTAAAAAATAACACCATTCTTATCGTTGAAGACGAGGTCAACCTAAGAGACTACCTATCTACCAATTTATCTCATAATTACCATGTAATTACTGCAGGAAACGGAAAAGAAGGACTCCAAATTGTTAAAACCAACCACATTGATTTAATTGTGTCCGATATCATGATGCCTGAAATGAATGGAATAGAATTGTGTAAACTGTTAAAAGAAAACGTAAAAACGTGTAACATCCCTATCATACTACTAACTGCCAAGGCACTGAAAGAAGACAAGATTAAGGGCTATGACACAGGTGCCGATGCCTATTTGGAAAAACCATTTCAATTGGATTATTTAAATGCACGTATCAACAATCTTTTGGAAAGTCAAATTAGACAGAAAAACCAATTACTAGACACGCTAAACATCTCGGTAGATGACGCCACGATAAACAACTCTGATCAAGAATTTTATAAGCAATCTATTGCCATCATTCAAGCACATATCAGTAATCCAGATTTTAACATTCCTATGTTTACAAAAGAGTTAGGAATGAGTAAATCATTGGTTTACAAAAAGATGTCAAAAATAACAACTATAAGTGTGAATGATCTGATTTTATCCGTACGACTTCAAAGAGCCTCCCAAATGCTCATTCATACAAAAAAATCGATCGTTGAAATTTCGCTTCTTGTCGGTTTCAAAAACTCTAAATACTTCAGTACTAGCTTTAAAAAGAAATTTAAATTGAGCCCTTCTAGTTATCGAATTGAAAAACGAAATTTAAACAATAGCATAGAAGAATAACATGTAATTATCAAAACATCGTCATGCGGACTTCATGGACTCAATGAAAACAGAAGCCCCTTCCATAGTCCTCAAATGGCTCTGTATGACAACAACAGTATACAAGTAGCAAACACCTTAAACGAAGCTTTATTAACATAGCCTAGGATAGGCTACCGTTACTATTTTGTTCTAAAACCGCTAGAGGATTGTCCTACATGCATAGCCCGAATGGTTACTCCATAGACTTAATAATTCCACATAGGTACTCCATTCTTAAAACAAGAATTCTGATTTACAAAAACGACTTGTCCCTCAACACTCTAACGGAACATCCTCTATTAAACATTCTATAGAGACTTCTTAAAAGCAGTAAGACAATCCATTTATTCCCACAGTAATCAAGCATTAAAACATTCGAAAAAAAGACTTATCTACTAGATCATTGTTAAGAATTGGGTAGCATCAATACTTACAAAACCATATCAATAAAGAAGTTTTCGATCGTAAATAACTGTTTTTAAGATATGCCTTAGACGGTATTTGGCATTTTCTTACTAAAACTAACAAGACAATAATATACCTATCACAATCAATTTCGAACCCTCTGCAAAAACAAACAATCACAAACCATATTTGGAAAATTAATCCCCTACAAACTACGCTCCCCTAGTAAATTAGCTACGCATTATTAACAATCAATTAACAATGCGTTAATCAAACAATTAAACTAATTTATGAAAAAAACTGACCAAAAGCGGATTAAAAGATCCCATGGAATGACAATTTCAACACTAACAAAAGGATTTACCTTTTTGATAATGTTGCTATTTTCGTCTTCATTAGCAATTGCGAACCCACTGCAAGCAGCTAAACAACAAAACACTGTATCAGGTATAATTACTGACAAAGCAGGTACACCATTACCTGGAGTTACTGTTATGGTACAAGGAACCTCAAAGGCCGTGGCTTCCGATTTTGATGGAAACTATTCCATCTCAGCTTCTAAAGGAGCAATACTTCAATTCTCTTATGTGGGGATGATTACTAAATCAATTACCGTTGGTAACTTGAACAAGATTAATGTAACCTTAGAAGAGGACAGTAATGTCTTGGATGAAGTAGTTGTTGTAGGATATGGTACACAAAAGAAAATTAATGTGACCGGTTCTGTAGCAAACATTAATATAGCTGAAGAATTAGGAGAACGACCTGTGGCCAATATCTCATCTATGTTACAAGGGGTATTACCTGGTTTAACAGTAACCAACAGCAATTCTGGTGGAGAACCTGGAGCAGGATTGAATATTAACATTAGAGGGGCTGGAACATTAACAGGTAATGGAGGAAAACCTTATATCTTAGTGGATGGTATACCTTATGGAGAAAGAGAATTAAATGCCTTGAATCCTGAGGATATTGAAAACGTAACTGTTCTTAAAGATGCTGCTTCCGCAGCGATTTACGGTTCTAAAGGGGCTTATGGAGTAATTCTTATCAATACCAAAAAAGGGAAATTAGGTACGAATGCAAAAGTAGAATATTCCTCAAACTGGGCCTTTGCTACACCTACAATGTTACCCAAAATTGCAGATAGTTATAGTTTTGCGTTGATGGTAAACCAAGCTCAAAAAAATTCTGGGCAAACACCTTGGTTCACTCCTGATCAATTACAAAAAATAACAGATTACCAAAATGGTATGATAGAGCATGAAGCTGAGGATGCAAATGGAGATGGTAACTGGGATGCTGGTAAACTTGGTTATGCAAACAATGACTGGTACGATATCTTTTTTGCTAAAGATGTACCAAGAGTTAAGCATGATTTATCTGTAAGAGGTGGAGGTGAAAAAACAAGCTACTATTTATCCGGGAGCTTTTTTGAACAAGATGGGGCTTTAAAATTTGGAGCTGATAAATATGAAAGATTTAATTTTACTGCTAATGTTTCTACAAAAGCAAACGATTGGTTGACTTTAAAAACAATTGCGAGATACTCCAAAGAAGTAGAAGATTTTCCTTCAGGAGGATTTGGTGGCTTTACAAGAAGTATCATGTATCACCAAATGTCTCGAGTACATCCTACAAGTCCATTATATGACCCAGAAGGAAATGTGATAGATGCAAATGCATTGCGTATGTCAAATGCAGGACGCGAGATAACAGATAAGCATACCAGTTTTTTCAATTTTTCCGCAGTATTAGAACCTGTTGAAAATTGGGTAACAACGCTTTCTTACAATAAAAATATTAAAAGTACTTTTATGGATAGAGAGGAGTTTAGTGCAGAATTTACTCAGCCTGATGGAGATGTTGTAAATCGTGGTTACAGTCCAGAGGAAATGGAAAAAAGTGGTCGTTTAGATGAGAGAGATTTATTTAATATTGTTTCTTCTTACAAAAAAAGCATCAATGAAAAGCACAATATTTCTGTGATGGCTGGATACGAGCAACGTTTAGATCAATACAAAAAAGTGGGAGGAAGAAGAAAACAGTTATTAACACAAGAAGTTCCAACCATCAGTACTTCAATTGGAGATCAATTTGTATATGATGCTGAAGGACATTTTGCTAGTCAAGGGATCTTTGGACGAATTAAGTACAATTATAAAGAGAAATACCTGGTTGAAGTTAATGGAAGGTATGACGGTAGTTCTTATTTTAGTGAAGGTAACAAGTGGGGATTCTTCCCATCAGTTTCTGGGTCTTATGTAATTAGCAAAGAAGATTTTTTCAAATCTAATATTGTAAACACTTTAAAACTTCGTGCATCTTGGGGTGAATTAGGAAATCATGATGCTGCATTAGCTTCTAGGTATACACCACTTATGGGCAACGCTACAAGCGATTGGTTAGAAGGAGGAAAACAATTGGTTTATATCAATGCTCCAGCGATTATAAGTCCAACGTTAACTTGGGAAACAGTAACTACATCCAACTTTGGGTTAGATGCAGCATTTTTCAACAACCGTTTAAATTCTACAGCAGACTTTTATAAAAGAGTTACTTCTGATATGATTGGGCCATCTTCTGTAGTTCCATCAATGTTAGGTACATCGGCTCCAAGAGTAAACAATGCCGAATTAACAGTGAATGGATGGGAAGTTTCATTGAACTGGAGAGATAACATAGGTGATGATTTTAGCTATGGTGTTGGTTTTAATATTTCCGATAATACTGCTAAAATAACAGCATATAATAACCCCGATAAGTTATTGAGTATTTATGATCAATGGCAAAATAAATGGGTAACTAGATATACGGATTATAAATTAGGAGATATGTGGGCGTATACTTCGGTTGGTTTGTATCAAACAGATGAAGCAGCAGCAGCAGGACCAGATCAATCAAAATTCAGAAATAGATGGTTAGCAGGAGATATGGAATATGCTGATTTAAATGGAGATGGTAAAATTGACAATGGTAGTAATACTTTTGAAGATCATGGGGATTTATCTGTTGTTGGTAACAATAGAGCAAGATATAACTATGGTATTAATATGAATGCCTCTTATAAAGGGTTCGATATATCTATCTTATTTCAAGGTGTTGGAAAAAGAGATTATATCTTTAACAACAATACCAACTTATATTACGGGTTTAGAGGAAACTTTTGGCAAGGTAGTTATACCGCAGCTTCCACGGATTATTGGACACCGGAGAATCCAGGTGCCTTTTTTCCAAAACCATACAACACCGGAGAGCATAAAAAGAACACACAAACACAATCACGTTTTATGGAAGATGCTTCTTATATCCGCTTAAAGAATCTTCAAATTGGGTATTCATTGCCAAGTGAATTACTAGAAAAAACAGGACTTTTTAGTTCAGTTCGTTTCCATGTGAGTGGTGAGAATTTATGGACAAAAACCGATTTAAATGAGAATTTTGACCCTGAAACCCTCGGAGGTGGTTGGGGAGATGGTAAAATTTACCCACCATCAAAAGTACTATCTGTTGGTATGAACATATCATTTTAATCCAATCGTATTAACAAAATTTAAAACTTAAAATTATGAGTATAAAAAAAATATTTTTATTAGTTACATTGGTATGCTTGTTCGTACAATGTGATGATGATTTTCTAGATCGTTCCGATTTAGATACGATATCTGAACCGTCATTTTGGAAGTCTACCAATGACTTGAAATTATATGTAAATAGATTTTATAACCCAAAAGGTAATAAGACTTTCCCTGGATGGAATTCAAATGAATATAGTGGTGGTATTTATTGGGCAGACACTGGTACGGATAACATTATACGGCCAACTGTTTCAACGCTAATGGCAGGAAATAATACCGAAGATACAGGAAACGGTTCTTGGAAATTCGATAATATTAGACGCGCAAATTATTTTATGGCGAACTATGAAACTGTGGAAGCTGATTTTGATACATATAAACACTATGTAGGGGAAGCCTTGTTTTTTAGAGCGTATTTTAACTTTACTATGTTAAAGAATTATGGTGAGTATCCTTATACAAATGAAGTTTTGTCAGAAGTTTCTGAAGAATTGAACGCACCAAGAACGCCAAGAAATACCATCGTTCAAAATATTATAGCAGATTTGGATGAGGCCATAGGACATATGGATTCTGGACGTAAAGGAAAAGGAAATAGATTGAGTAGCGAAATTGCGATGCTTTTTAAAGCGAGAGTTGCTTTGTATGAAGGTACTTGGGAAAAATACCATGCTGGAACAGACTTTGGAGTTTCTGGATCTGACGGATCTTCATTTTTAACAATCGCAGCAAGTGCAGCTAATGATGTAATTAGTTCTGGGATTTATAGTATCCATAACACCGGAGACACAGCAAATGATTATTGGAACATATTTAATCAAGAAAATTATGCAGGCCACTCAGAAGTAATGTTTTGGAGAGCCTATAATGCTGATCTAAGTTTGGCTCATAATGGCCAACGTTATCTGTCAGTTTCTGGTGGTGGTCGTGGAATCTCTAAAGGATTGGTAGATGATTACTTATGTACAGATGGGCAACCTATTGCAACAAGTGCTTTATATCAAGGAGATGCTGATTTACCAACAGTTTCTGCAAATAGAGATTTAAGACTGTCTCAAACAATTTGGTTACCTGGTCAAGCTATGAATAGTGATGGAGCTACTGTTTTACGAGAATTTGAATTACCAGATCTTGATCTTACTGGTGAATCAGTATGTGTTACTGGTTATCAAATTAGAAAAGGTGCACACCCTGATAAAAAGTATAAAACAGTTAGATCAGGAACTACCTCAAGTCCTATATTCAGATATGCGGAAGCATTATTGATTTTTGCAGAAGCAAAAGCTGAATTAGGTACAATTACTCAGGCTGATGTTGATGTGACAATTAATAAATTAAGAGCACGTGCAGGAATGCCAAATTTATCAATTGGGGGTATTACTACAGATCCAAATTGGTTATATCCTAGTTTATCTCCTATCATTAATGAAATTAGAAGAGAGTGGCATGTTGAATTTGCTGTTGAAGGATATCGTATGAATGACTTAAAGAGATGGGCTGCCATGGGTGATGTAATCGTTGGAAAAAGAGTGTTAGGTGCTCAATTTAGCCAAACTGATTTTCCTGATATGGTAATCGGCCAAGATGTTCAAGTTGATGCAAATGGATATATTGATGCTCATGCAAATGAAGTACCATCTGGAATGCAATTTGTTCTTGGAAGAGATTATTTATTGCCAGTTCCAAAACAAGAATTAACACTTAATCCTGATTTAACCCAAAACCCAGGTTGGTAGAAAATTAATGATCTTTAAGGGCAGTGATGCAATCTCAAACACATCATTGCTCTTGAATATCAATCAACAATAAACTGTTATTTTGAGTTAATAATTGTTTTAGAAGGTTGTTTAGTTTCATATTAAGCAGCCTTTTTTAATTAATTTGAAAAACAGTCAATATCCTTTTATAAGTAGACTAGCCCTAAACCATAATCCCAAAAACCATCCAAATAACCTTTACTAAAAGTCATTTGGAAAAACATTGACACAATACTAAACCTTAAGAATCTAGGACAGAATGAACATAAAACATGTAAGTATCATTGCATTTACTTTCGTCGCAATTGTATTTTCGAATTGCAAAAATGACAAAGAAAGCAAGGTATCAAAAAAACAGACAGAAAATACTACGCGCCCCAATATCGTTTTTATCATGAGCGACGACCATGCTTATCAAGCGATAAGTGCGTATGGTCATGACTTAAACAGCACTCCTAATATAGACAGGATTGCTACTGAAGGCGCTATTTTTAATAAAGGATTTGTTTCAAATTCTATCTGTGCACCTAGTAGAGCCGTTATGCTTACCGGAAAGCACAGTCATATTAACGGAAAGGTAGATAATATTCAATCCTTTGATTGGGACCAGGATAATTTTGCTAAATCTTTACAAAAATCAGGATACCAAACAGCCATGGTAGGGAAAATTCATATGGATGGACTTCCACAAGGGTTTGATTATTCCAATGTATTACCAGGACAAGGGCATTACTACAATCCCGAATTTATAGAAAACGGTGTACAAAAGAAAATCCCTGGCTATGTTACCGAAATCACAACAGATATCGCCTTAGATTGGCTAGAAAACAAAAGAGAACAAGACAAACCTTTTTTGTTATTGTACCATCAGAAAGCACCACACAGAGTATGGATGCCTGAGGAAAAATACTTTTCCTTATTTGATGAAAAAACATTTACTCCTCCTGCAAATTTCTTTGATGATTATGAAGGAAGACCTGCTGCTGCTGCACATGAAATGGGAATCGATAAAGACATGGATTTGGTATACGACCTTAAAATGTTAGATACAGAAGGAGAAATCCAAACCAAATACAGAAAGAACTATCAAAATATGTACAATCGCATGGACGCCACTCAAAAAGCTGCCTGGGATACCTATTACACTCCTATTATTAAAAAATTCAAAGCAGACTCCTTAACAGGAAAGGAATTGGCTTTGTGGAAATACGATAGGTATATGAAAGATTACTTACGTACCATTCAATCTGTTGATGATGGCGTTGGTGAAGTTTTGGACTACTTAGAAAAAAATGGATTGGCTGAAAATACAATTGTAGTATATACTTCGGACCAAGGATTTTATTTAGGAGAACACGGTTGGTTTGACAAGCGGTTTATGTACGAAGAGTCTTTCCGTACCCCTATGTTAGTTCGTTATCCTAAAGAAATAAAAGCGGGGACAGTGATCAATGAAATGGTTCAAAATTTAGATTTCGCTCCTACATTTTTAGAGTATGCAGGTATTGAAATTCCAAAAGAAATTCAAGGAGAATCATTCCGAAAACTGGTAAAAGGCGAAGAAGTAACATGGAGAGATGCCATTTATTATACCTATTATGAATACCCTGGAGAACATAATGTTGCCAGACATCATGGTGTAAGAACAGACAGGTACAAATTGATTCATTTTTATTACGACTTTGAAAAATGGGAATTGTATGACCTTGAGAAAGATCCATCAGAAATGACTAATGTGTATGATGATCCTTCTTATGCAACCGTGAGAAAAGAAATGCACAAAAAGCTAATAGAAGTAAGAGAAAAATACAATGACTCTGACCAGCTGAGTGACAAATACTTATCTGAATACTTAGAAGCAAAAGACAAAAAAAAACAACATTCAAATAAATAATATAAAACAAAAAACCTTTCCTTAAAATAAGTACATAAATACCCTTAAAATTGAAAAAACTGACCCTAATAAAGTCAGTTTTTTTTCGACCTTTATCTAAAATTTTCTGAAAAGACTATTTTAGAAGCCCCCCTCAATTTACCTTAATCAATTAAAAATCACCAAGATAAAACTTCACCTATCCATGATTTTTATAAAAAAACATATTGCATTTGGGGTAATGTTATTGGTTTAAGTCATCATTATTGGCTTAAAAACAACTCGTAAACGAACTTGTAGTAAGCATGTATTAAAACGATTCAATTCATTTTTCGTAAAAAAAATTTATTAGGCTAAAAAACAAAAAAAGACTACATTTGACTTATGTTATACATATAGGTATTATTATAACGACATATTGTGGTAAGAAATAAGAAAAAATATACATTTTGAGTTGACAACTAAAATCAACTTATGAAACGAGCCAATAGCACATAAAACATGCTAGAATGGTGACTTCCATGTGATAAATGTATAAAAAGATGATAAACACATGAAGAACAACATATATAAAATTGTATGCTTCGGAGACTCCACTACCGATGCTACGTTTTTTCCTAAGGAGGCAAAACATCAATCTAATTATAAGGATTTAAAAGTGTTTAGTCGTATTCTGGAAGAGAAGCTCCCAAATCAGCTAGGAAAAAAAATAGAGGTTATAAATTCAGGAGTATCAGGAGACACAACTGAGGATGCGAAACAACGGTTCCAAACAGCTGTTTTGGAGCACAATCCAGCGGTAGTCTTTATACAGTTTGGAGCGAACGATCAGAGTATTCGACAAGATTTAGACCGTACCGAACCGAATGTTTCGGTAGGCGATTTTTGTCAGAACTTACGCTATTTTATTGATGAATTAAAAAAGACAAATACTAAAATAGTCTTAATGACTCCCGGTATGATGCTTTGGACAGATACCTTTATTACCTCCTATTTCAAACATCCATATGATATACAGGAGCCCTTGGGCTTGAATGCAAATTTAAAAAAATATGTGCAGGCCATGTGTAAATTGGCATTGATAGAAGAAATAGAACTCATCAATATATTTAACAAACAAGTAGCTCATAGCCGCACACATAATATGTTCGATTTATTACCAGATGGGATTCATCCCAATTCTAAAGGACATGCATTTATAGCCGATATTATACTCAATCATTTAACAATTTAATTTCACCTAACTTCGTTTCATTAGCTCGCTAGTGAAACGAAGTTTTTTTATTTAAAAACCCTACATTATGAAACAATTCTTCTTGCGTACTTCTTTTTTGGTCGTACTTACCTTGCTTATCACAAGCTGTAGTCAACAAAAAAAATCAACCGTTTACGCTACAGATTTTGAAAACTTTGAAACGTCCGTATTCACACAATTAGAAAGCGAAAACACCACTTGGTTAGCAGCGGAAAATGAGGCAGAAATTGGCGAGAGACAGGAATCTGCAAGTGGAAAATTTTTACATATACTAGAAGGGCAAAATAAATCGGTGAGCCTTACCATGAAACAACCAGAATTGCTAAAATCCCTTGCTTTTAAAGCAAGAACGGAAAAACAAGATGGTTTTAGTTTTAAAATAGAAGGACTCGTAAATGGTAACTGGACTACCTTGTATAATGGGGACAAAGAATTAATTGCAAAGAACCGTATCCATTCCATTGCTATTGACATCAATAAAAAAATTGAAACCTTTAAATTCAGCAGTAACACCACTAAAACGGGTGTTTTCATAGATGATTTACACCTCTATCGTTCGGCTAAAATGAGTATCGAAACTGTAGCATCTCGCCAACCGTTGTTACCTACTTTTAAGCGTAAAGCAATTAATAAAGTGGTAAAGGTTAGTCTTCTTGTAGATGGTAACCTAGATCCAAAAACCGTTAAAAGTTTACAGTTTGATTTATCTGGAACGAGCGATATAGCAGCGGTTTCTACTATCTCAGTCTATGCAACAGACGCCTCTAATCGTATCGATGTAAAAAATATTTTTGGAACAGTGAAAACAATTGCTTCGGACATCACTATAGAAGGATCCAAGGAATTACATACTGGAATGAATCATTTTTGGTTATCAGTTAACTTAAAAGAAACCGCTTCCTTAGATCATAAAATAGCCGCAATTTGTAGCAGTATCCAACTAAAAGATGGAACAACAATCACTCCTAAACAATTGGAAAATTCACGCCCACAACGTATTGGTGTAGCGGTAAGAAACAAAGGCGAGGACAATGTACATACCTATAGAATTCCAGGGTTGGCAACGACCAATAAAGGAACATTAATTGGCGTTTATGACAATAGATACAAACAAGGAGCCGATTTACAAGGAGACATAGACGTAGCCATGAGTAGAAGTACCGATGGAGGAACGACTTGGGAGGCGATGAAACCCATTATTGACATGGGGGAATATGGAGGAAAACCACAAGACGAAAACGGAATTGGCGACCCTGCTGTATTGGTAGATCGTTCAAATAACACCATATGGGTTGCTGGAATCTGGGCACATGGACATCCCGGAAAACGTAATTGGTGGGCTTCAAAACAAGGATTAAAACCAGCTGAAACAAGTCAATTTATTTTATCTAAAAGTGAAGATGACGGAATCACATGGTCTGCTCCTATTAACATTACTGAGCAAATTAAAGCCAAAGGGTGGTATTTATTATTACAAGGTCCAGGAAAAGGAATCACATTAAAGGATGGCACCTTAGTTTTTCCAGCACAGTTTAAAGATGAAAAACAAATGCCGCATTCCACTATCATTTATAGTAAAGATCATGGAAAGACATGGGAAATTGGGACAGGTGCAAAATCAAATACTACGGAAGCGCAAGTAGTGGAATTAAACGATGGTAGTTTAATGTTGAACATGCGTGATAACCGAAGAGGGGCTAGATCGGTTTATACCACCAAAGATTTAGGAGCAACTTGGACGGCTCATGAAAGCAGTAGAAAAGCATTAATCGAGCCTGTTTGTATGGCCAGTTTAATCAGTTTTGACCATCCGACAAAAGGAAAAATCCTATTTTTCTCCAATCCTAACAGTACAAAAGGAAGAACCAATATCACCATTAAAACAAGTTTTGATGAGGGAAAAACATGGCCAACAGAAAATCAATTAGAACTGTATGAAGATGGTTGTTATGGTTATTCTTGTATGACTGTGGTGGATGAAAATCACATCGGAATTCTATACGAAGGTGCTGCAGACATGTACTATGAAAAAATAAATATTAACGAACTTTTAGGTGATGAAAAAGATCAGTAATCAACTACTTTTTCTAATTTCAATCGTCTGTTTGCTGTGTTGTAGTGAGGAAATAAAACAAGAAAAACAAACCACTCCATTACCAAATATCATTTTGGTAATGGCGGATGATCTAGGCTATGGTGATGTGGCCTATAATGGAAATACTATTGTAAAAACCCCTCATTTAGATGCCATGGCCAGTCAGGGCGTTCAATTGAATCGTTTTTATGCTGCTGCACCGGTTTGCTCTCCTACAAGAGCCAGTTGCTTAACGGGTCGTCACCCCTACAGAGTAAAAATTCCGTGGGCAGGAGATGGCTTTATAGCGCCAGAAGAAATTACGATAGCCGAGGCTTTAAAAACCAAAGGTTATGCTACAGGACATTTTGGAAAATGGCATGTAGGCGGTATGAGTGAAACCGTAAAACAAAGTTATTTTCCCGGACCACCTACCACGTACTCCCCACCCTGGGAGAATGGATTTGATGTCTCCTTTTCTACCGAAAGTATGATGCCTACTTACAACCCGTATTATTTAAAAGGAGGCGATTTTGGGACCAAAGAATACAAATACATCCAGTCTGACTCCATTCCAGAAGGATTGGACACAGAAGGATTTGAATGGCGTGATTATTATTGGACTGGTAAGGATACTTATGTCAAAGATTTGAAAGGTGATGATGCTACTATTGTAATGGACAAAGCTTTGGATTTTATTGAAACAAGTGCCGCAAAAAAACAACAGTTTTTATCGGTAATCTGGTTTCACAATGTACACACCCCAGTGGTTGCAGGAGATAAACATCGTGCACTTTATAAAGACCTCAGCGGAGAAGAACAGCATTGGTACGGAGGTATCACAGCCATGGATGATCAAATAGGGAGATTACGCAAGCAATTGAAAACACTAAACATCAGTGAGAATACCATTGTTTGGTTTTGTAGCGACAACGGTCCTTCTTATATACACAACTACAATTCTGCTGGACCTTTTAGAGGTAAAAAGTCGGAATTATATGAAGGAGGCGTAGTAGTCCCTGCCATTATAGAATGGCCTGCCAAGTTTGAAACAGCTTATGAAGTGGATGCCCCTATGGTAACTAGTGACTTTTACCCTACTCTCTTAGAAATTTGTGGTATTAAAATGGAAAATCAGCCTTATATCGATGGTGAGAATGTACTCCCGTTATTGACAAAAAAAGTAACAAAACGTAGTACTCCCATTGGTTTTAGATCTCCTTTGCCAAGCAGACATAATAAAGCGGCTGTCCAAGAAGCAGAACAAATGGCGTTTATAAACAATGACTATAAATTGATAAGCATGGACAACGGAGCTAGCTATCAATTATATGATCTACATAAGGACGTTGCAGAAAGCACAGATCTTTCGAGTCAATTCCCTCTTATTAAAAAGGACTTATTGACTGAACTAACGGCTTGGTCAAAAAGCATTGATGATGAATTGAAAAAATAACAATTCGTTTAACTCATATTAAAGCAGCATTGAACTATTCAATGCTGCTTTTTCTATGTATACATAATACATATTTTAATTTAAACGTATTTTTTACATATATAATTTAAGTTATATGCCTTTGTTTTGAGTAAAATTCTTCTAAATTCTCCAATTAAAAAATCTTTTTTTTACTACAACGAAATAGTTTTTTATGTACAAAACACACCTACAGACCATATAAACACTATACTTACAAATAACTCGCTAAAAATAAACGTACTAAACACATTAAAAAAATTAACATTTTTTTTGGTAATGCCAAATTTTCCTATAACTTTGAACATGTTATACATAAAACAACCAAACATATGAAACAACAATTCAAATTATTCAAACAAATTTGTCTTGTATTCACCATGCTCTTATGCGTAAATGCATTTGCACAAAGTGGAACAACGACAGGAACAGTTACGGGAAGCGATGGCTCTCCTTTACCTGGAACAAGTGTAATCGTACAAGGCTCCTCTAATGGAACCCAAACTGATTTTGATGGAAACTATACGCTAAACACCAAAATGGGCGACATTTTAGTATTTAGCTATATTGGTTTTGAAACTAAAAAGATTAATGTTGCCAACTTTAATACTTTAAATGTAGTATTGGCAGAAGATGCCAATGTATTGAACGAAGTTGTAATAACAGGGTATGGTTCACAAAAACGTAACACCCTAGCTACTTCGGTTGCTAAATTAGACAATCAAGTATTAGAAAGTGCTACTACCTCTAACGTAGGTACAGCATTACAAGGTACAGTTGCGGGGGTTCAAGTAACTCAAAATACAGGACAACCTGGTTCTACACCAACTATTGTTATTCGTGGTGGAACAAATTTTAATGGAAGTGGAAGTCCTTTAGTTTTAATTGATGGAGTTCCGGGATCATTTTACGCTTTAAACAGTGATGACATTGCATCTATGGAAGTATTAAAAGATGCTGCATCTACAGCCATTTATGGTGCTCAAGGTGCCAATGGAGTTGTATTGATTAAAACCAAACAAGGAAAAGTAGGAAAGTCCAACATTTCTTTTACCACACGTTATAGTATTAACAATGAAAGAGCCACTCCTGACTACGTAAGCGCAGGTGACTTTATTAAATACAACAGACAAGGTGTTTTAAACTATACAGAGGTTACAGGAAAAACAAACTTTAACAACTCCTTCTTAAACGGAGCTACCGCTTTCGGAACTGGAGGTAACACCACAGATTCTCCTTTTACTACCCAATATTTAACTGCAGACAACCAATACTTATTAGATCAAGGATGGGGATCGGTTATTGACCCTGTAGACCCGAGTAAAACCATTATTTTCCAAGAAAATGATGTGAGTGATTTAATTTATCAAAACGCTACGACTAAGGATCATTATTTGGCATTTGATGGAGGAAACGAAAACGGAACCTATTATTTAGGATTGGGAATTTTAGACAGTGATGGTTTAGCATTAGGATCTGGATTTACACGTTATTCAGGAAAATTCTCTGGGAGTTATAACATTTTAGATAACTTAAAAGTGACCTCACATGTTGCCTATGTACATTCTAGTATCTTAGGAAGTCCATTAGGGTCTGACAATACGGTTTTCCAACGTTTTTCTGGTCAAGCATTGACTTCAAGAACTTACAATCACAATCCTGATGGAACCTTAAGTAATGTATTGAATCCTGGAACAAACTCTGGTTTTGGTAACCCATTATATTATATAGACAAAATAAACCAACGTAAAGATTTACAACAACGATTAACAACGTCTGTAAAAGTAGATTGGGATATTATTGAGGATTTAAAATTCTCGGTTACTGCAAGTCACCAGGCCACTAATGACCACGGTGAGCGATTTAACAAAGCTTATTTATCTGGAGGAAGTTTAAAAACAGGAAGAGAGTCTTATGCCGACTTGCAAAGAATTCAACAGAACCAAGTAACAGGGATATTAAACTACAAAAAAACATTGGCTGAAAAACATAATTTTGATGCGATGTTAGGAGGTGAATACTTCAAAAAGAATTTATATGCATTCTCTGCTGGAACTAAAAACTCTCCTTCTGATTTAATTCCAACCATGAACGCGGGAAGTGAAGCCAACGGGGTACCTTACTCATTTGAGACAGAATATGCCATGGTATCACAATTTGGTATTTTAAACTATAACTTTGACGAACGCTATTTAGTAGGATTAAGTTTACGTAGAGATGGATCCTCTTTATTAGGGAACGACAAATATGGATATTTTCCAGGAGCCTCTATAGGGTGGAATTTACATAACGAAAACTTTTTTAGTGATTCTAAGGTGTCTGAGTACGTAAATAGTATAAAACCACGTATTAGTTATGGTGTAAACGGTAATGTAAATTCTCTTAGAAACGGAACTAACACATGGGACAATTACAATGCTTATGGAGCCTATAGTGATCAAGGGATTTACGACGGACAGACAGGATATGCAAATAGTAAAGTACCCGTATTGGATTTACAATGGGAACGTTCAACTACTTTAAACTTCGGATTGGATTTAGGATTATTTGATAATAGAGTAACTATCTTGGCCGATTATTTTGTACGTGATGTATATGACAAAATTGCAGGATTAACATTGCCTTATTACACAGGATTCTCAAGTATTAAAACCAACAATGGGATTTTAAGAAACAAAGGATACGAACTCCAATTAAATGCAGAGGCAATTAGATCTCAAAACATCTCTTGGAATATCGGAGCTACTTTGTACAGCATAAAAAATTATGTCGTTGAATTACCAGATAATGACAATGAAAATAACAGACAAGGTGGTACAGAAATTTACGATCCTGCAACAGGAGGAACTAAATGGGTAGATGCTTACCAAGAAGGAATGCAAGTAGGTGTGTATGACGTAGTGGCTTATATTCATGATTATGTATACGCTGATCAAGCTGCAGTGGACGAACATGCAGATCGTTATGACGATGTTGCAAAAAATCACACCACACGTTTCCCTGGAGATGTAGCATGGAAAGATTTAAATGGAGATAACATCATTGATAAATTAGACCGTAAAGTAATTGGGAGCGAAAGACCAGATTTCTCTGGTGGATTCACCTCTAACTTACGCTATAAAGATTTCGGATTGTTTGTAAAAACAGATTTTGCTGTTGGACATTTAATCAGAAATAATATGCGTGAAAAAGGACTAGCACAAACTCAAGGAAACTTAAATGCTTTTACTGAGTTATTAGACTCTTGGACACCCGAGAACACCATTACAGATGTACCACGTATGACATTTACAGATCCGCAAAAGAATTTTAATAGAGGAAGTAGTGCTATGTGGGAAAAAGGAGATTATTTAGCCTTGAGAGAAGTTACTTTAAGCTACGACTTACCTAAAGGAACTATAAAAAGCATCAACGGATTGAGATTGTACTTTACAGGAAGTAATCTTGCATACTTCACAAAATATAGTGGAGATACACCAGAAAAAGGAGGGTTCCAAGGAGGTAAATTCCCAACTCCAGTTACTTATACAGTAGGGCTTAACATAACATTATAATTAGAGACACATTATGAAAAAATATTCTATACTAATAGCATTGCTAGCTATATTCAGCTTTAGTGCTTGTGAAGACGCAATAGACTTAGTTCCAAGAAGTGAACTAACAGCCAATGGTTTTTGGGACTCTGAAGATGGAGCCAAAGCTGCACATATTGGTATTTACTCGAATTTAAGATCTCAGGCAGGTGACTTTTGGAGTTTTGGAGAACTAAGAAGTGATTTATGGGGTGGTTATACACTTGAAACCCCATCTAACTTAGGTTTTATAGAAAGTGACTTTTCTGCAAATTCCGCCCCTTATGGAGGATGGGCTGGATTTTATATCTACATCCACAGAATAAATGACTTTATTGTGAACGTTCCTAACATAGCGTTTATCAATGAAGCAGAAAAAGCGCATTTAATGGGACAAGCACATGCCATCAGAGCATTTTACTACTTCCATTTAGCTAAAACATGGGGAGATGTACCTGTAATTCTTGAGCCTATGGCTGATTTTGATCCAGAAGGATTAAGTACTCCTAGAGTTGCTGTTACTGAAGTTTTAGACATCGTTAAATCTGATATCGAAGCATCGTTAACCTACTTTGGATCGGACGAAGATCTTTATAAAGGTAAAAACATTTACTGGAGTAAAGCAGCGTCTCAAATGCTAAAAGCTGAGGTGCATTTATGGACAGGTAAACTATATGGTGGTGGCGCTGCAGATTATACAACTGCTAAAAACACCTTAGAAGCAATCCAAGGATTTATTTTAGAAGATAGTTTTGACGGCATGTTCTCTGATGAAAACAACGATGAGTTTATCTTTGCTTTTGACTATAAAGAAGACCAAGCATCTAATATATTTAATAGTTTTACAGGACGTGGTACTGAAGTTCACCCATTATATGATGGCGCAGGAAACAGCATGTCTACTTTCGTTACCAACGGAGCGAGTAGATATGGCCCTACAGAAAAGTTATTATTAATCACAGATGATATACTAGACACACGTAGAGATGCGACCTTTACTAGAATGTATTCGGATGATAATGCAGAAGCTGGATACCCAACCTATGACCCTGCAACTTATCAAGCTTCCTTGTTGAATAAATTTATGGGACATGTAAATGGTGGTGGATCGAGAATTATGGATAACAACGTGCCTATGTACCGTTATGCTGATGCTATTTTATTACAAGCAGAAGCTATGAATAACTTAGGAGAAGATCCATCAGGGATGATCAATTTAATTCGTGAAAGAGCTTATGGTGAAAACTATGATGTTGCTGTACACGGATATGTGAACGCATCTCAAACAGAAAACACCAATGCAATCCTAGAAGAACGAATGAAAGAATTTGTTGGAGAAGGTAAAAGATGGTACGATTTACGTAGAGCAGGAGACCAGTTTGTTTTTGATAATGTAGAATACATTTCAGAAGGATACAAACTATTACTTCCTATTACATCTGATATGATCGGAAGAAATCCATTGTTAGAACAAACAGCTGGATACTAAAATATTTATTTGAGTTAATGTTTTGAAGGGGCTATCATATTTTTGATAGCCCCTTTTTTATGTTCACTTGTTGGATTATTTATTTGGGTTTAATAATATGCTCAGCTTCTTTGAAAACCCTATCAGTTCCGAAAACCGATGCCATAACCTCCGTATTTAGAGAAGTTACGATGAACGGCGGTCCTTTGTAAAAGTAACACAACTAGTAGTTAATTTAGTTCCTATTCTAGTATGGTAAAACTACAAGATGGACCTGTTGAAATAATGTACGAAAAGTAAGAAAGCTCCCTAGTTACTTTCATTAGATTTAACCTGAATGATTTGAATTAACAACAACATTTGAACTAGAAAATCCCATTGAAATTATTATCAATGGGCTTTTTTTATTTTGATTTTATTATAAGTTTCCAACGTTCATATGTCACTTTTTTATCCAGTTCTTTTTTAGGATGAATATTGTAATTAGTGTCCGTTTCTCGTTGTTTCTGCAACAATATATAACTCAATTCATTTTCATAATAATACAGCTTCCCATTTAGAATGCTTTTATTTAA
>Ga0209292_1001177_pt1 | contig 32604 bp, 25 predicted proteins | sample GOMGulsemesocosm_2_FD_184634 | JGI IMG/M metagenome (GOLD analysis project Ga0209292, IMG submission 184634) | Methane-oxidizing microbial communities from mesocosms in the Gulf of Mexico - GOM9C Gulf of Mexico (SPAdes) (version 2) | ecosystem: Environmental > Aquatic > Marine > Cold seeps... | reverse complement strand
ATGCGAAAAAAGCTAAATACCTTGACTGATGGCGATCACTCAAGTTAGATTTTACTGAGGTCTACTGGCTAACAAAAAAGTGATCGGCTTGAATAGTATTGACCGATCGGCATCATAGTATTACGCAGTGTTAGCTAAAATGCTCACACACCAGCGTGTCGACTTAGTGATTGCTGCCACCGCCGGATTTGAGTCGGCAATGCGCCGAACTTCACCTAAAATCCAATATGAGCATGTTGCATACAAACATGCACCGTCGACAGAGTTATACCTATTGATTTCGAAAAAGGCTGACATTGCCAACAAAAGCCAATTAATAAAAAGATTAACCCAGGTTCTTAGTAGCATGGAGCAAGACAAAACGATTGAAGCGATATATCAACAATACGGCCATAGCTTCCAATCAACGCCTTAACTATCTGCTGCTCTTATAAATTAAACTAACTGATACGCTAATTTATCATGGCCCTCTACCTGCTTATTTTTGCGAGTCTCTCCCGTACTAAGCAATTTCGTGAACTTTATAATCGTGCACTGTTATTAAGTTGAGCTGCGGTTGGTTATTTTTCAGTCAAGCTCAGGCTAAAGCGAGCGCCCCCCAGTTCTTTGTCATTACTGGCGCTAATTGCGCCGCCATGCCAGCTCATAACTTTGTTGGTGATGGCAAGTCCCAAGCCAAAATGTCCATGCTCACGAGTACGCTTGGTACCGAGCCGGACAAAAGGTTCGAAGATGCTAGCAAGATCCTCTTGCTTAATGCCTGGGCCGTCATCGACAATGTGAATGAGGATCTGTTGATGCTGTAACTCAAGAGTAATCACTACTTTGTTGGTGGCAAAATCAATGGCGTTGGTCAGCAGGTTTTGTATTGCGCGATGAAACCATTGGATGTCCAACGAACATGAAGTAGGGTGCTCGTTTGGGATGAATTGCAGTGTGACACCTTGTTTTTCGGCGAATTGACTGAGTTCGTCACGCACTACTGCTAACCACTGATTGAGCTCTACCTGTTGTAACTTAAGTGAACCGACCTGGCGCTCGAGTCCCGCATATTCGAGAAAGGCGCTGGTCATTTGCTCCATTCTTGTTATCTCACTGTCCATGCGGTTTAGGTAACGGTCTTTTTTGTCCAGAGTATCGGCGTCCAATGCCGCTTCAATGCCAAAACGCAGGCAGGCAATGGGCGTGCGAATATCATGGGACAGGCTACGAGCCAAAATTTTATTATCCGCGAGAAGATTTTCAATTTGCATCGCCATGCGATTGAAGCTGTTCTCTAACAGTGGGATATAAGATAGTTTGCTAAGCGGCTGGCGCGCGCTAAAATCCCCTGCGCCAAATTTAGCGGCGGTGTGGTTGAGTAAATATAGGCGCCGAGTGAGCGGTAGCGACCATAAGATAATAATGATACAGACCCCAAGGTAGAGCAGTACCGTTAGCAATAGGTCGGCATTACGAGTTGGTTCTTCACTGATTGGTAGCCGCAATTGGAGTAGATATTGTGGGTGATTATCAATCTGTTTTAGCAAATATGAGCCATCTTGAGAGGCGAGTAACAATCCACCTGCTTGCGAAAGTTGCTGATGTAACGAGGGCGGTAGCGCCACGCTATTGCTAGGTTTTAGCTGAAAGGTTAGCGAAAAACTCTCGCCAATAGCCACTGTCTGTTGCTCGATATTGAGCGATGATACATTGGCCAATAGATTAGCGCTGCCATCGATAATACGCTGATAGGTCGCGGTGCTGTCACCTATCCGCTCTGGCTCTTGGCCATCGACAAGTAGATCGAGCCCCCAGCCGATGATAAAAATTGCGCCTAACACTGCAACAATAGCGCTCAGGTAGAGTCTACGCATATTTATTTAAGTCTCTTGCCAAGCATCGGCAACAAAGAGATAGCCTTTGCCCCAGATTGTCTTAAATTTCTTGGGGTTTTGTGGGTCGTCATTAAATAGCTTACGCAGTGTGGATAACATGACGTCAAAGCGCCGATCTAATCCATCATATTCGCGTCCCTTTAATGCTTGAAATACGCTTTCACGGTCGATAACCTGACCTGCATTACTGGCTAAGAACCACAGGAAGGCAAACAGGTTGGTGGATAAATCAATTTCTTTATCTTGATAAATAACCCGTTTAGCCTGCTGGTCGATGCGAAGTTGGCCAAAGTCTAGCTGCGAGGATGGCTGCGTTGGTTCTGGCGCACTATGGACAAAGTTTTTTATGCGTGCCAGTAGCGCGCGCGGGCGTACTGGCTTAATCACATAATCGTTTGCCCCTGCCTCAAGGCCGATAACCTCATCATACTCATCGGCACGTGCGGTTAACATGATAATCGGCACTTGGCTGTGCTCTCTAAGCTGACGGCATACCTCGATGCCGCTAATACCGGGCAGCATCACATCTAGTAATACAATATCTGGGGGGGATTGGTTAAATGTGCTCATCACCTCATCGCCGCGTTCAACATGTTGTACGCTGTAGTTCTGATCTTCCAGATACTCGACAATCCAATTGGCCAGGATAATATCGTCCTCAACCAGTAAAATTCGCTCTTGATTAGTCATATTCGTTACCTGTTTAGAAAATCCGCCAGCGGCGCTTGCGAGATATCGTTTGATGAACCCAACTGACTTCCACCGCAGTTTTTGCAATGATTTGCTGTGATTTCTCATTTTTTAAGGTGTAAACCGTCTTTTCGTTGGACTCAAATGCAAAGCTAAGTATTGGAGCTGGCGTATCTTGCCAACAATGCATCGGTTTGCTTAAACCTTGTTGATAAATGCAATAATCCCCCAGCTCGGTTAATTCTAAGCTAATGGTGATAGTAGCAAAACATTTTCTACCCTGGCGCAACGTAATACATGTTGCCGGCAAGGCGCTAAATTTCTTCACCTGTTGTTCAGTTTTTTTATTTATCGTCGCTACCTGAGCATGGCACAAAGAGGCACTCAGTAAGGTGAACGACACTAATAAGCAGTGCTTATAGAACATAGCGCACGCCTAACTTTAATTGCGTAATATTCTGGCGGAATCCTACGGGACTGGCACTAATGCTCGATGAATAATAACTATGGGTCACACCAAGGCTCAATGTCCAGCTTTTGGATAGCGGATACAAGCCAAAGACTTGTGCTTCAGCCTTAAACCCATCACCGGTTTGATAAACAGGATACTCTTGTGAGGACTCCTCGGGCGTAACGCCAGCGTAATAACTCACCACATCTGAAGAGTAATAGGTCAATCCCGCGCCAGTATAGATATCCCAGTTTTGATGAACGCTAAGGTGACTATAATACAAGTCGACTAACCAGCTATTGTTGCCAAACGAAGGGCTAAGCGTGGCTAAATCGGCGGTAAATAGCACATTATCGGTATAGCGTGAATAACGGATAGCCAAACCTGCGCCGATATTACGCTCATTTAACTTTTCGAAACCGAGGGGGCTTGTCTCGTTATAACTGTCGATTGTCTCAGGATCAAAGCCGGGCAGATATACTTTACCGACTAAATCTAGCCCCCATTTTTCCTGTTCTGTCAGCTGATAACCAAACTCACCGCCAAATGTACTGGCCCGATGACGATTGGTTTGGATAAAAAAACCCTTGTAGGATAAGTCCAAATACAGTCCGCCGCCGATAAAACTCCAAATACTGTCGAGCTCTGCGATTTCCAGAATGGTTGGATCATGCACCAACGCCAGTTCGAACATTAGTTGCCATTGTAATTCATCCGTGGCTGGTTCTTCCTTTGGCGTATTTTCGGCAAGCGCATGACTGGAAAATAGCATAATAATTAGTGCGGCTAAGAGTCTGCGCATTGGCTAAGTTTTTCCCTTGCTGATGTTATAGAGTAACGACTTTACCAAAATTTACTCATTAGCGGCACTAATAAATTGTAGTGAATTTGTAAGAATGACTCACTGTTTAGGGTAAACCTTAAAACGCGTAGCTGATACCCAAAGTAGATCCAGCAACTTTTAACTCGCCCATCTTCATTACCTTTAGCCCAGCGTCTACACCGAGACCGTTGTCCCAACGATATTGCCATCCAGCCTCGGCGTATAAGCCTACACCCGAGTCATCGGCGAGTACCGTGCTGCGTCGCTTTATTTTGTAGTCATAAAACTGTGCGCCAAGTTTGCCATACAAGCTATTGCGTTGACTCAATTGATATTGTGCTTTGCCCGCAATAATCAGATTACGCACCTCGACTTTGTCGGCGTTGAGATCAAATAACGAGAGATCTTTTTCTTTGCACGACCATTTATCAGCATCGTCGCGTTCGCATTTCCAGTCATCATATTGCTGGGCGGAGTTGACACCCAATTCGAGTGAAAAAATATCATCGAACGCGTAGTTATAATGAAAGTAAACCTGCGCTATGTCGTTGTCAGCACTGCCTGAATTTTTAAATTCGGCTGTGCCTAGCGAGCCTTGAACGCCAAAACTATGGTGTTTGAGGTTATCTTGAGCCGCCGCGTTAACACTAAATGCAACGGTGAGTAATATAGGGAGTGTTTTTAATAAGCTCATGGTTATTTCCTTGTGTAAGTGATGAGGCCACTTTAATCAAATTGGGCGCCACAAGCTGTATAGCTTTGTCGATGATTTGTAATAATGTGTAAGAAATGATTAGTAAAGTGTAAGACGGCTTGGGGCTTACAATTTCCAACACTAATGCCACAGTTGCTTTGGCTATCCAGTATTAAGATGAGCTGATGTTTTTTGAATAAAGGATTAAAAAAATGAAGTTAACCAGTATCTCGATGGCAGTAATAGTGGCGATGAGCGCACTATCACAAGGTGTTGCAGCGCAAGAGACTAAGCAGGACGATAAAATCGAGCGAATTAGTATTAGCTACAAGCGTAGCAATATTACGGCTCAAATTACCGAGGATGCAGAAAAACTGGTGGATATGCCTGGTGCGATGGGGGATCCATTGCAGGCTGTGTTTGCGCTGCCGGGTGTGGTGGCGGCTGGTGGCTCAATGGCCGAGCCTGCAGTGCGTGGCTCTAGTCCGCAGGACAACATGTTTGAGGTCGACTTTATGCCGGCGGGGTATATTTTTCATGACTTTGGTACCTCGATTTTTAATCGTCACTTAATTCAAAATTTTCAGTTGATTTCAGCAGGCTATGGTACGGGCTATAGCAATGCTACTGGTGCGGTATTTGATGTATCCTTGCGCAGTCCGCGCCATCAGGCAATTAAAACCACGGTTGATTTTAGTTTGTTTAATACGGGCTTTTTTATCGAAGGGGAGGTCAGCGAAAATAGTGCTTTCTATCTGTCGGGTCGCAAGAGTAATTTGCCATTGTTTTTTAGTACTGGTGAGGAAGAAACCGATGATGATGGTGAATTAACCGGAATCATTATTAACGATGCCCCCGATGATTTTGATGTGCAGGGGAAGTATACCTGGGATGTCGATAGCAACAATGTGTTGAGCTTGTCCTTTACCAAGGCGCATGACAGCGCCGGAGCGAGTTTTAATCAACGCGCTGAAATCGCGCTCAAGAGCCCAGAATTTCAAGGGGATGCGCGGTTTACGCGCAGCTTCGACAGCCAAAACCTGTTGTGGGACCATTACGCCGAAAACTATCAGTTAAAGGTTGGCATTGGCGTATTAAATAGTGAGGAAGTCTTAAGTTACGGTCGTGGCCAAGGCAAGGACGGGGGATATTTCATCGATGAGAATAGTACCCAATATACCTATAAGGCCCGGCTTAATTACGCCATCAATGAGCGCAATCAACTGATTGTCGATGCAGCTTACTTTGATCTACAATCAAATTTTGACTATGACACCTTTCAATATATTTGCACCGATATGGATCCTGATTGTGACATCAACAAGCGTGAGCGAATCAAAGGACAAGTAAGTGCCGATTTAGACAATTATTTTGTTGGCCTAAACTACGTCACTAATCTAGGCGAGTCTTTTCAAGCCGAACTCGGCGCACAATGGCAGCACAGTAAATACAGTGATGAAACATTCGCTGCGCCAAGGTTAGCGCTCAATTACTTTGTCGGCGACCAAAGTACCATTAGCCTTAAGTATGGTGAATATAATCGTCTGCAAGACTTGGGTGATATTTTGCCTGAAATAGGTAACCCGCAGCTTAAATCCCAAACATCAAAACACGCCACACTTGGTTTTGCCCAAGATCTTGACGACGAGTGGAGCTGGTCGGTGGAAGGTTATTATAAGACGGTGGACGATTTGCCACTGGCGCTCGACGAGAGCCAGCCCGACGCTCATTTGTTATATAGCAATCAAGTAACGGGCACTGCTTATGGCGTGGACTTTCTTCTCAATAAAAATAAGACCGACAACTGGTATGGTTGGTTGTCTTTAAGTTATGCCAAGAGTGAGCGCACCAATGAGCGTACCAATATCACGCGTGATTATTACGCGGATACGCCATTAGTGCTTAACGCCGTGTATCAATATCAGATCAGTGAGCGCTGGAATGGCGGGTTTAATTTTACCGCGCGAAGTGGTCAGGCCTACACGCCTATTGTTGGGGTGCGCGAAAACCCTGATTATAGCGATCGCTATTTACCTATATATGGCGAGGCATTTTCCAAGCGCCATGATCTGTACCATCGCCTAGACATTCGTTTCGAGCGTCAAACAGATGTTTTTGGTCTCGATGCTAAATTAGTGTTTGAGGTGATGAATGTACTTGCGGTTAAAAATGTCAGCGCTATCGATTTAGATTATCAACAGGTTAACTCGACTAACGACTTAATCATCTCTGAAGATGACGATGATTTTGGCATGCGTCCCTCGATTGGTTTTAGTGTGAGTTTCTAGTGTCTGACGGCACCTAAGAGCAACGAGCTATCGATAGCGCGTTGCTTTTGACGCTAGGAATTAGTGGTTTCTTTAAATTGATTAATTTGCTTTAGCATATTGACCATATATGAGAAATCCTTTAATCCAAATCGGTGAAGTTGCATCGCTATGCCTACTTGTACTGGATTAAAAAATCGCTTGAAAACCGGTGATTTCTTTACTTCTAAATAAAAGTCAAAATCCGTTTTATTGGTCTTTAGTGGTTGAGCAACATTATCCCATTGATAAGACAGTCCAGTCGGTGAAGGGAGTGGACACTCCTCATGTTCAGGATAAGTTTGCCATGGGGTTAGCCGTGAACTTTGTGGGAAATGTTTAAACCATCGCATATAGAATTTATGATGGATCATTTCAGAATGCGGGATAGCATAGATCTTTTCCAAAAAATCACTATCAACAAAGGGCAGTAAATACTCGATCTGGTGTTGGCATATTGTTTCAAAGTGCGCTGTTAAGTGCCTTTGCACGGTATTATTCATTAAGTAGTGATACATTGAACTACAAGGTTCATCCGCATGCGCCGTTAGCTGTGAATTTAGTGATTGCTCTAAGAGACCTACTGTTTTATCTGCAAAGCGCTTTTTAAAATAACGAAGTGGCAGCAATACCTTACGCTTTTCAAAATACCTTTCGATAGCCCATTTTCTATCGCCTCTCTTGAGCGCGTCCATCACATCTGGGTAGACATAGACGTGTCCCATAGCAACGCTTCCCCCGTCGCCAGACCAAACAACATTGCGGTTAGTGCTAAGATGTAATTTCTCGTGCTGGTCTTTGATGGCGTCAGCAATCAATTGTCCCCAATTTGGAAACGACAAAGTGTCAAATTGTTTTTCATGATGAGTTAAGTGATCGGCTTCGGCATACAGTTTAGCAAATTCATTGTCTTGGGAGCGTTGGGTTGAGAAGTTGAATGTATGCAGGTTACTGACATGCTTTTTTACTTGGCTACAAATAGCTCGCGAGTCTAAACCGCCGCTTAGAAAGGCAATACTTTCATGGTCTGATTCTAATCGTATTTTGATCGCTTGATCAAAGCTCTGATAGGCCTCCTGGACATCGTTCTCTGTGATGTTAGATTTTATTGGCAGCTTTAGCCAATCCCAATATTTATCGATGGTTAGCCCATCACTAGTCGTGTGTAAGCACTCGCCACTATCTAGTCTCTTTAATTTTTTGTAAGGTGTTTTATTGCCGAAAATATAGCTAAAGCCAAGTTGCTCACACAGGTTGTCAAATTCAACCTCCAGCGGGACGAAAGACAGGTTCTCAAAAAAAGACAACAATGATGAGAAAATAAACAGGTTACCAAGCTGATAATAATAGACTGGTCTAATGCCTGACTTGTCGGTAAACAACGATATTTGGCAGCTGTTTTTATCATATTTTATGCCAGCGAAAACCCCTTTAGCTTGCGCTAATAGCTCGATTAATTCGGGTTGTTCGGCCGCGGCATTCAGTTTGGCAATGTCCTGGCTTACTTCTCCTAGGCTGCGCCGGAATATCGGGTCTCCTGCTACTATCGTGACAGAGTCTGGATTCAACTTTATTGTATTATCGCTGGTCTCGTGAATGTGGAATGATAATAGCAGACAGTTTTCATTGGTTTGCTCAAAGCTAATTTTTTGTTGGCAACTCGCCTTGAACGCTGCGATGGTTGCTGATTGTGTCGCAGTGGGGATTTGTTGGCCAGTTTGATCTATTATCCCTGCAAAAACTGTCATTTAATGTCCTTATTTGGTAACCGTGTATGAAAATGTAGAGCGTGTTTATATTGTGACCGATAGATCCTTAATTAATCATAGTCGAAGTCGTCGCAAAATGTCTAAAACATTTCATTCACTTGGCGTGTCCCTTGACCGTTGCGGCTAGCTACGGTTGAAGTATTTATGTTGCTAAATTTTTGTCGGGGAAAATATTTTACTTGTCCAGCTGAGCAATGATGTTGCGCTATTGAAATTTGCTTGTATTACGCCTTTATATGGTTGCAAGAAGACACCAGTTTCTAACGGTTTTACGCCACGCTAAGATAGTCCTCAGGCCTAGTTGCACAGCACTTTTTGGTTCGTCACAACTTATGAGAATTTTTGCTGTGGGTATTTCTGGGCTGTAGCAAGGTTTGTGGAACATCACAACTTATGAGAATTTTTGCTGTGGATTTCAGGGGCCGTAGCGAGATTGGTGAGACGGATTAAAGTTCTTGCCTCAAAGTCGTGAGTAAATTAAAAAACTTCACAAATCGCAGCAAAATAATGGCAACAAAGTTCGCTTTGCTGCCATTGATTCTAGTACGTTGCTAAAGGCAACACCCAATGTTCACTGCTATTGGTTATTGTTTTATTTTGATTAGTTATTTTTTGCTTTCATTGCCTCTGCAATGGCTGGGTTATCTTCAGCATTGGTTAAATAATGTGGTTGAATTCTTCGCTGTGATAGCTGCTCGTATGCATAAGCATAAGCGAGAATATTCGCGTCGGTGTTTTTAGTTCCAAGAAAAGACAAACTCACCGATAACGAATGAACCTCTCCCATGGGAACGGTCACGTGAGGGTAACCTGCTTGTGCGGCATAGGAGCCAAATCCCGGCCAGCTACTAGGCCAAACATCACCGTTAATAGGGTCAACTCTTGGCACTACAGGGCCTGTGGGTGCCACAAGAACCTCGACATTGTGTTCACTCAAAAGCTTATCTATACCGTCTTCGCGTGTTGCTTTTTGTACCGTAGTAACCGCAGTTTGGTAAGTTTTACTTTCAAGTGAGTCCATAGCTTGTGAGGCAATAAAAATACTTTGATCAAACAAAGCAAGTTCGGTATTAGCATTGACTCGGTTATAGTCAATTAGCTGTTGAAGTGTACGTACGGGGACTTGCTCAACTAAGGTTGAAGCAAGATAATCATTGATACCATCTTTGAACTCATATTTTAGTATGTCATAACCCATTTCCCCTAAACCTTCAGGGGCTTTGGGTCTTTCATCAATGTTAACTAAAATTGCACCAGCAACAACTAAATCCTCTAAGGCGGTAGCAAAATGTTGGGTAATTTGATTTGAGCTACCTTTGGCAAAATTGAGTACTCCCACGCGTACCCCTTTGAGTGCGTCATTGTTTAAACCTGCGGTGTAATCAATGTTGGGCGTGGTCGTAGCCATGGCATTCATCATCATGGCCGCCCCTTTGACGGTTTTAGTCATAGGGCCAGCCGTGTCTTGTGAGATAGAAATAGGGATAATGTATTGCTGGGGAACAATGCCCACGGTAGGCTTGAAACCGACTATACCATTTGCATTTGAGGGACAAGTAATAGAGCCGTTGGTTTCTGTTCCTACAGTACCAGCGGCTAAAGATGCGGCAGCTGCAGCACCTGAGCCAGAACTAGACCCGCAGGGGTTTCTATCAAGCATATGTGGGTTTCTCACTTGGCCGCCTAGTGCCGACCAGCCGCTTAAGGATCCTTCAGAACGAAAATTAGCCCATTGACTTAGGTTGGTCTTCCCGAGGATTATTGCCCCTTGGGCACGTAAGCCTGCCACCAAAGGGCTATCCCGGTGGGTAAAGTTATTTTTCAACGCCAATGCACCTGCTGTAGTTGGCATGTTGTCGAGTGATTCAATGTTATCCTTTAATAAAATGGGCACACCATGTAAAGGGCCTTTAATTAAACCCTCTTTACGCATAGTGTCTAACGCTTTAGCCTGTGTTAAAGCGTCGGGGTTAATACTCAGTACTGCTTGCAAACGAGGGCCTTGTTTGTCGATCGCTTCGATGCGATCCAAATAGAGTGTTATAAGCGCTTCGGAGCTTATTTCTCCGCTATTTAAGGCCTTGGCTATTTCTGGTAGTGACTTTGCTATGATGCCCTTAGCTTGATAATCAATAACCGTTGGCGTTGTTTGTGCACTTGGAATATTTTCGTTAGATGGTGTGCAAGCGCTCAGCGCAAGCCCAATAGCTAAAGCGAGTATAGGATTTTTATTCATTGTTTTTATTCACATTCGGCCAAGCGAGAAGAGTGATTACATTATTGAAATATTTATATTTTTGCAAGGAGTATAGGTAGGAAAAGTGCTTTTATTAAACTGATACTCCCTCTGCGGACAAAGCTGTATTAACTGAACGATGATGAGTGCCAGCTTTAGTGTGTGAGGCGCACTATTTACAGTGTTAAATTCAAACCTAAATTAAGACCTTTGTGTGGTATTAGTGATCATCCCCCAAGTTTATTGCAAAGATTAGCGACAGTCATAAATGTAACTAATAGATTAAATTTTCTCATCCTGTCACGCATTTCTTACTACTTGTGACGACCCACACACTATTGATTGGCGAAGAACTCAGTGGTTAGAATTAATTAGAGTATTTACTTTAAAATTACTTGATTTTAGCTCACTGCTAAGGCATTATTTCAACGATCAATTGAAACGCATGTTTAAACTTGAAAAATGACTCCTCTTGCTCTCACTTTAGCGAGTTATTAAATACAAGTTAGGCACACGTGGTGCCGCTCAAGAACGCGTTGAGCGGCAAGAAATTGGTGCATCTATTTGTGCAGTCTGCATGGGGCAGATTGTTATTAAGTATTTTGCATTTTTTTAGTGTTATGCAAATAGTATCGGTGACTCTGTGCTATTTGTGCAGCGCTTAATGCCAGATTAACTCTCGATATGATCTTTTGTCTTCCAGCAAACTGATTTTTTATTCGAAAGTGTGGCAAAACTTCCAGCCTCGCTGCATTTTATTCGGTAGCTCCACCTTTTGGGAGCTACCTTTTTTTTATTTCAACCATCACTCCCCTGACACTACACTAACCACCATAATCCCAATTTTTTATCCCCCACTCATGTTAAATTCATGTTTATTTCGCTCTCCCTCGCTTTAAATAGCCTAACCCGCAATTTGTTGTTATAAATATAATGTTCTAACTTGCCGTGCGTGGTGCTTTCGCGGTATAAATAGCTAAACAAATGCAAAACGCATGTAAAATGTATCTATGGGTTTATTGTGACGATTAAATATCAACGAATTGTGGTGAAACTTGGCACCAGTGTACTGACCTCAGGAGGAAACTCTCTCGATCGCGCGCATATGGTGGAATTAGTACGCCAGATTGCACTGCTGCATAAAAGAGGTTGTGAAATTATTCTTTGTACGTCTGGCGCGATTGCCGCTGGCCGTGAGCGTTTAGGCTTCCCTAAATTATCCGACAGCATGGCGACCAAACAAATGCTGGCGGCCGTCGGACAAAGCCAGTTGATTCAGACTTGGGAAAACCTGTTTAATATCTATGGTCTGCATGTCGGGCAAATGTTGTTAACGCGCGCCGATCTTGATGACCGTGAGCGCTATCTCAACGCGCGGGATATGCTTGAAACGCTGTTGAAACACAAAATAATTCCGGTTATTAATGAGAATGATGCGGTGGCAACCACCGAAATCAAGGTGGGCGATAACGACAACCTCTCCGCCTTAATGGTTGGTCTGGCAGATGCCGATTTGCTGATGCTGCTTACCGATCAAGCCGGATTATATGATGCCAACCCAAGAACCAACCCTAATGCGAAGTTAATCGCCAAGGTCGATGTAATCGATGATGCCCTAAAAGCAATGGCGGGCGATAGCGGCACCAGTTTAGGTACTGGCGGCATGGCCACTAAAATTCAGGCGGCGCAAATCGCGCGGCGTAGTGGCGCGGTGGTGGTGATTGCCGCGGGTGTGCATGAGAATGTGATCATCAAGATTAGCGAGGGAGAGCAAGTCGGTACAACATTTAGCGCACAATCGAATCCATTGGAGAGCCGTAAACGCTGGTTGCTTGCGGGGCCAGGGCCATTAGGGCAGATCACACTTGATGATGGCGCGGTTAACGCGCTGCTATCGAAAGGCAGTAGCTTGTTGGCCAAAGGCATCACTCAGGTGAGCGGAGAATTTAACCGTGGTGATATGGTGGTGCTTACTGACGCTGCAGGGGTTGAGGTCGCGCGAGGATTAGCGCGATATGGCGTCGATGATTTAAATAAGATTAAGGGATTGCACTCGGATCAGATTGAGGGCACGTTAGGGTATGGCTACGGCAAGGTCGTGGTTCATCGCAATAATTTAGTAGTGCGCTAAGCGCCAGAGAACAGACTATGACTGATATGATTAAAATCGGCCAACAGGCCCAACAGGCGAGTTACACCTTGGCGCAAGCGGGTACGGCGCAAAAAAATGAATTGCTGACTTTCTTAGCGCAAGGATTGCGCGAGCAACAGGGCGGCGTGCTCGCGGCTAACGCCATCGATATCTTAGCGGCGCAGCAGGCTGGTCTTGATGAGTCATTAATCGACCGTTTATTACTTAATAATGAACGACTTAACGCGATGGCAGATGATGTTGAACGTCTGTGTCAGCTTGACGATCCCGTCGGTGAAGAAACAGAGTCAAAGGTGCTTGAGAGCGGACTGCGCTTAACTAAACGTCGGGTGCCGATTGGCGTGATGGGGGTGATTTACGAAGCGCGTCCTAATGTGACTATTGATATCGCAGCGCTGGCATTAAAAACCGGTAATGCGGCGATATTACGAGGCGGTAAAGAAACGATCAATTCGAATCTCGCGTTGCTCAAAGTCATTCAACAGGCGCTCATTAGCGCGAAATTACCGCAACACTCTATCCAATATATCGAGAACACCGACCGCGCCTTGGTGGCACAACTGTTAAAACTTGATCGCTATGTTGACATGATTATTCCTCGGGGCGGCGCAGGGCTGCATCGTTTGTGTATCGAACAAAGCACCATACCGGTGATCACCGGCGGTATTGGGATCTGTCACTTGTTTGTGGAGTCGAGCGCAGATTTGGAAAAATCGGTGCTAATTGTCGAAAATTCTAAGACGCAGCGCACGTCAGTATGTAATGCGCTCGATACTGTATTGGTGTCACAGGATATTGCCGACCGATTCCTACCCGCATTGGCCCAAAAACTGGCACCACATCAGGTGTTATTTAAGGCCGACGAACAAGCCTTGGATATTCTGGGGCGTTGTGATGTTAAGGTGGAAGCGGCCGCTGGTGATGATTTTGATACAGAATGGTTGTCACTCACGTTGTCGGTGGCTGTGGTTAGCGATAGCGACGCCGCCATTAGCCATATTCGACAGCATTCGAGCCAGCACTCAGATGGCATCTTAACCGAATCACTAAGCCAGGCCGAGAACTTTGTTAATCAGGTTAATTCAGCAGCGGTTTATGTTAATGCTAGCACACGGTTTACCGACGGTAGCCAGTTTGGACTCGGCGCTGAAGTGGCTGTGAGTACTCAAAAACTGCATGCTCGTGGGCCGATGGGGCTTAAGGAATTAACGACCTATAAATGGATTGGTGTTGGTGATTACCTAGCACGTCCTTAATATGCCGCTTGATACTGCCCCATTGAGATGGGGCTTGATGTTAGGCTAAGCTTTTGCTGAGAAACTTAATTGCCGCAGCTTCACGCTCATCGAGATGGCCATCAGATAATGAAACGCCAGTGGCTAACTCCATCGCCAGTATTTTAGCGGGTGAGTCGATGATGTGTTTGCAACGATGAAGAATAAATTCGTCCACTTCGTTACTTTCAATAGCAGCCCTAGCATTGACTAGGTTGCTTTTTACATAGTCGATGGGCGTCACAGGATTGTCCCACTGGAGTGAGCTAACCCAGTCGAAAGCGTAAGCCATTTCACTGTCTTCAACTACACCATCAATCTCAATAAATAGCAGTACCAAATCAACTAACGCCTCACGTTGCAATTGATCGACGCAAACACCCATATCGAAATTGTTTAATAGTTTTTCAAAATTCATTGTTATTCCCTTAGCTTTTGTTTGAACTAACCATAACAACTAAGTAGCAGGGTTCCAAGTGCTAAATTACAGGATTTCGTCATCCCGGATCGGTTAAGATGGAGCTCTTCTATAAAATGAGTTTGGATTGATATGAGTCTGTTAGTCGCGGTGTCGGGTCGAAATAATACAAAGTTAATCGCCAAGTTAACTACGCTACTGCCTGAACAAAAAATCATTGAATGGCGGGAAGGGATAGAGATGCAAGATGTTGAGTTTGTGCTGGCGTGGAATCCGCCGCCGCAGTTGTGGCAGCAACTACCTAATCTAAAGGCTATCTCATCTTATGGCGCTGGGGTCGATTCTTTGCTTAGTCAGGCCGAATTACCATCGGTGCCTATTGCGCGGATTGTCGATCCTGACTTAGCCGACAACATGAGTGAATATGTGTTACATGCTATTGGTCACTTCAAATTACGTTTCAATCAATACCTACTCGATAAAGTGAACCAAACATGGCGGCCAAAGCGCGCCAGCAGTGCAAACAAGGTTGGTATCTTGGGACTAGGCCAGCTCGGGCAAGCGGTGGCTAAAAACCTGGTTAAATTTGGTTTTGAGGTCAACGGCTGGAGCCGTAGCCAAAAATCTATTGCCGGTATCGAGTGTTTTAGTGGCCAGGATGGATTAGCAACAATGCTTAGTACCCTCGACTACGTGGTGTGTTTGTTACCCTTAACTAAGCAGACTCACGGCATGCTTAACAAAACGCTATTTGATGCCTTACCTAAAGGCGCCGTATTGATTAACGTAGCGCGCGGGGCGCATGTTAATGAAGAGGATTGCATCGCCGCGCTTGAGCAGGGGCAACTTGGCGGCGCGGCGCTCGATGTATTTACTAGTGAGCCATTGCCACAGGAACATCCATTTTGGCAGCAGCCTCAGCTATTGTTAACACCGCATGTATCGGCGGTGACCAGCGTCGATACTGCTTGTGAGCAGATTGCCGATAATTACTTGCGAATGATTAATGGTGAGCCGCTGCTTAACGTTATCGATAGGGAACTGGGTTATTAATGGCGATGATTTTGGGTAGATCCCGCATAAAACACTTGCGGGATGACGATGGCTCAGTTGCGGGATGACGATGGGCTCAGTTGCGGGATGACGATGGGCTCAGTTGCGGGATGACGATGGGCTCAGTTGCGGGATAACGATAGGCTTAGCTGCGGGTGACGATGATTAGCTAATTACCGCAGTGCATAGTAGTTGTTGCACGATAAGTTTGAGCAAGAAGGTTTCACGCTCAATCGACAGGCCTTTTTTGGCGCTGTTAGCCATCGTGTGCTCGTTATGCGCGATGGCCTGATGGATATTAATCCAAACGGGGCGCATGCCATTGTGCTCTTCATAGTCTTCAAGTGAGGTGGCGCCAAGTTCGCTGGCGATATCGCAGGTATAGCAGAATGATTCCATGTGCATGATGTCAAAATCATCTTTATACCAAGGCCTAAATTCTTCATAGCGACCAAATGCTTGAATATTTGTTATGTCACGCGCACCTGTCTCTTCGATTAACTCGCGCACCAGCCCTTGTACTAAATTTTCGCCTTCATCGACACCGCCACCGGGTAGCGTGTAATCATGATAGCGCTCGGTGTAGAGCATCAGAATATTGTCGCCATTTAACACAATAGCGCGCGCGGCTTGGCGGTGAAACGAGCGGCCATTGGCTTTAACGTCGGGATGGATGGCAGATTTTAAGAGGCGCATAGACAAGACTCATCGAATAAAGAGTGCGCAGTATAGTGAGTTGTCAGCTTTTTACAATGCGCTAGGGACTAATGTTTGGCAATAACAGGCCGACGCTTAAGCCGCCTTGTGGCCTATTGTTAAAGATTAACTTGCCGTTATGTGCCTCGATAATTTCTCGACATAGGGCTAAGCCAAGTCCGGTGCCAGAATGCTTGGTGGAATAGAAGGGCAGTAAGGCATTTTGAATCACTTCTTGGGACATGCCGCTGCCATTGTCCATCACGGTTAACTCGATATGATCAGGGCGCGAGTCGATATTCATGGTGATTGGCCCAGCTGGATCGGCTTCATGGGCGTTTTTTAAAATATTAATTAAGACTTGTTCAAACTGCGCGATATCGGCATGAACCGCCGCCGTTGGCAACGGAGAGGTCAGCTTAAAAGGATAGAGCACTTGCAACTGCTCTATTAGCACTGGCCAATCAATGCACGCTTTGTGCGGTAGCTTAATCTTGGTCAGACTGGCATAACCCTTGATAAAATCATTAAGGTGATTGACCCGTCCGCTGATGGTATTAAACACCCGGTTGAGGCGTGGTTCATCGAGGTTTTTGGCCAGTAGCTCACCGCTATGACACATCGAACTAATGGGCGCTATTGAGTTATTGAGTTCGTGGCTGATAACGCTAATGACTTTCTTCCAGGTCGCCACTTCTTGTTTTGATAATTCTTGGGTGATGGTTTTTAGCAAATAAAGTTGATGTTGCGCCTGATGGATTCTGACCTTAGATGAGGTGACATGCCAGGCTTGTTGTTGGCCTTGTTTATCGGTCAGGGTAAAAATTGACTCGCCTTGGCTATTGAGGGCGCTTTGAAACTCTACCGCCAGTGACGAAACTAATTGCGGCCAATCGAGCCCCAACATCGACCCGTTGATCTCAAAGGTTTGCTGCGCCGTATTATTGGTCAGCACTATCTTTCCCCGTTGATCGACTAAGATCATCACCATGGGTGAGGCATTAAGCACTTTGTCGAGCAGCATTTCGCGTTGATAAATATGCTGGCGCTCGTTGCGTAATTTTTCGCTGGTTTGATTAAAGGCGCTGATCAAAGGTTGATGTAGTGAGGCAACGCTGTCGTTGAGACTAACCGAATAGTCGTTGTCGCGTAGGCTTTGCAGTCCATGTTCTAAACTTAATATCAGCGCTTGTTGCTGGCGCAGGCTATGAACGATTATTTTATAGCTAACAATGCCCAGAAAAATGAGTAAGGCCGCCGCCACCAGTGGGTAGTCGCCCCCGAAAAAAAAGCTCAGCACTAACATGATGAGCTGACAGGCGATTAAGGCCAATGCTGTTTTCATTTGCTTAATCCTTGGGGCTCAATTGATGTTTTTCTATGCGCCGATAAAGGGCCTGACGACTCAGGCCTAACTGACCAGCCGCTCGTGATATTACCCACTGATTATCATCTAATATTTGCTGTAAGCTAGTCGCCTCATCTTGTTGACTTGGCTGACTAGCTGGCTGAATATCTTGGCTGATAAAGTGTTCGGGCAACAAGAGGTGATCGTTGCTAAAGACTAAGGCGCGTTTGCACATATTCTCCAGTTCACGGACGTTTCCAGGCCATGCATGACTAACCAACATTTTTTGGGCGCTGTTTGACAGCGTATAATCAGGGCCAATGAAATGCTGGGCTAGTGGCAATATATCATCGCTTCGCTTAGCAAGTGGCAAGAGATTAAGCTCCACCACATTGAGACGATAATAGAGATCTTCACGAAAGCTACCGCTGGCAATCGCGGCGCTTAAATTGGCATTAGTAGCACTTATTACCCGTACATTAACGGCAATGGTGTGGCTTGAACCAACTCGCTCAAATTCACCGGTTTGTAGTACCCGCAACAGCTTCATTTGTCCTGCCAGTGACAGGTTGCCAATTTCGTCGAGAAAAATGGTGCCGCCATCGGCTGCTTCAAAGCGTCCTTGGCGGGTTGTTGTGGCGCCAGTGTATGCACCTTTTTCGGCGCCAAATAATTCTGCTTCAATCAGATCGCCGGGCAGGGCGCCCATATTGACTTTAATAAAAGGCTGACCGGCACGTGTTGATTGTTGATGAATATAATCGGCAAGTTTTTCCTTGCCACAGCCATTTGCGCCGGTGATAAGCGCGCTAATATCCGATGAGGCGACTCGAGTCGCCATCGCAATCAGCTGCGCCATCGCGTCACTTTGATAAATTAAGTTGCTTGGCACCGGGGCCGTGGTTACTTGGCCGATATGGCTGGCGATGGTCGCGAGCAGTTTGCGATCGTCCCAAGGTTTAGGCAGATAGTCGGCGGCGCCCGCTTTAACCAGTTCTATGGCTGTTTCTAGCTGACTCCACGCGGTAATAATGATAATTGGCGTGTCAGGTTTGACTTGTTTTAATTGATAAAACAAGTATTTTCCCTCACTGCCTGACGTGGTGCCCAGGCTAAAATTCATGTCCTGAATAATCAGGTCGATGCGCTGGTTATTGACCGCCACTACCGCGTCTTTGACGGTAGTGGCGGTGGTCACAGCATAGTCATGCAGGCTTAATAATAAATCCAATGCGTCTAATATATCTGGATTATCATCGATAACTAAAACCCGCTGCATCCTAATTCCTTATAAAGTTCGTGTTGCAATTACCGGCGAGATTTTTGTTGTTTTATAGGCCGGTAACCAAGTGGCTAAGCTACCAGAAACAAAGATAACTAAAACTGACAGGCAATATAGCAGGATGTCGGGCTTGTCGATAGTAATCACCTGACTTAGTCCAATATTAAGTGCAACGGCTGCGCCTATTCCTAAGATACTGGATAATAAGCTCATTAACCAGTTTTCACTAAAGACATAAATCATGATGTCTTGCTTGCGAGCGCCCAGCGCGCGGCGAATACCGATGAACTTACGCTGCTGTGTGACATGAAAATGTGCGTGGGCGAAACTGCTAACCACGGTCACGCCAACCATCAGCAAAGACAAAATACCAAACAGACTCGCTAGGCCGGTATCCTTGCTATAGAACTGCGATAGGCGATCCGCCATGCTTTGCACCCGCAAGATGTCACGCTCTGCTTGTACCGATAAAATCGTGTCAGCGAGCTGCGCCTTAACATGCGCTAACTGGCCTGGCTCGACGCGCACAATGTAGTGTTGTTCGCGATCCGGCTGCGAGAATAAGAAGTTACCAAACATGCCGTAATATTTGGCATTACCTGGGTGACCTGGGGTAATGGAAAAATCCTTAGCGATACCAACAACGCGACCATTATTGGTTAACTCACCCAGGGCTGGCTTGTTGGGGAATACGGCTTTAGCCACTGATTCTGTTAACACGATGTTTTGCTCGATATCATCGCGCTTACCCGGGGTGTAATAATCCTTGGTAATGTCGTCACTAGCATTGAGCGCGCGGCCACGGATAATTTCGACGCCTAGGTTTTCTAGCGCATTGGCACTGGCGTAAAACTGCGGCACATAGCGTAAGTATTTTTCTAGTACGCCATCGTCGGGAAAATCAGCCGCTTGCAGGTTGCCATTCCAGCCACCGCGTTGAATGGGCAATTGGTTGTAATGTGATGCACTCACTACGCCATCTAGCGCACTTATTTTCGCCAGATCTTGCTCTGCGATTGAGCGAAAGTAGCTTGGATCACGAAACGCGCCTGACGTGGGAATATGATCGACTACGATGAGGTTTTCGACATCAAAGCCCAATGGATTATTGAGTTTATCGATAGCCGAAGTGGTTAAGATAACCGTATTAACCATTAAACCAATGGTTAAACTAAGTTGCAGTAATAACAGCCCTGTCGCAAATTTTCTAAGGCGAAGTGATTTTAGCAATGCTTTAATATTCATGAGTTAGCCTTATTTTAGCGTAGTTGATAGTTGGGCGTGACAGGCTTTTAGCAGCGGATAGATCATGCTGATAAAGGAGGTTGCTAGCGCAATGGCTATGCCAATAGCGATTAAGCTGCCGTCGATGTCGCTGGTGTTTTCGAGCTTAGGGAATAGGCTTAGGGACAGTTGTAAGAATAACCAGCCAAACACTAAGGCCAAGATGGCGCAGAAAATACCCACTAAGGTGCTTTCCACCAACCCTTGATAGAAGATGTCGCTGATCCGTGCGCCAACCGCGCGGCGTAATCCTGTTTCAAAACGAGCGCTATGATAGCGGGCGAGCAATAAACTGCTGGCATTAAAAATACAGACCGCTAAGAATAATGAGGTGGCAAGGCCAAAGGCTAGCATCTGCTTATCAACCACCTTGTTTAATTCAAGCCATTGGTTAACATCTAGCAGCCGATTGTCGGTTTCACGCAGGAAGTCACCGCCGTCTTTACGCATTTGTGAGTAGTTTTCGAGATAGTTTTTCATCTCGTTGATCTGTGCTTGTGAGTCAAGTTGCACAAAAGCATGAATAAAGAAGGCATTTTTACCTCGGTTGTCTGACACCGAATTAATGCGCTCGGTGGACAGGCTTTGCACATTGATTGCCCATTCGTTGTCTAATGCCGTCTCGATTGGCGCAAAGAGATCGTCGGTGGCGCTAAACGCCTGACGATGACCCGGATGGTAAAACAGTGGCTTTAAGTGCCAAGGCTTTAATACACCAACTATTTCAAGTGGCTTGCCATCGACTTCAATGAGCTTGCCGACACTATTGCCACCGCCGAAAATTTGCTGATTTAGGCTATCGCCAATCACCACTTGTTTGGCGTGATCCCCTTGCCATACACCACCGTAGGCAAAAGGTGCACTGGTCAATGGAAAGAAGCCAGGGGTGGTGGCACGCACTTTAGCCTGATAACTGGTGACGCTAGCAGCACCAACTTCGCGAGTATAGACCTGCGTTTGGTAATGCACCATGGTGTGTGTTGCAACCTCATTTTTGAGGATATGCATCGCATCGTCATAGCGCATAATAGGCAATAGCTCTGGTGACGGATTGGCGTTGGGCCAAATGTTAAGGCTGATATTAAATACCTTGTCACTCTTGTGTGGCAGCGGATCAGCGCTCATCGATTTAATGATCGCGATATTGGCTAAAAAGACCCCTACACCCACTGCCAATGTGGTGATCATCAGTGAGAAAAATAAGCGATTGCGGCTTAGGTTGCGCAGGCTTAGCTTTAAATAGTAGTTAAACATTTCCATGACAATTCCTTAAGCACTGATGCCTGCATTGACTTCGATAGGCGCGTTGTTTCCTACGGGAGCATAGATACTGTGATCGGTAATTTGACCATCAATGACCTGTACATTACGACCTACGGCGCGTGCTTGGTCTGGGTCATGCGTTACCATGATGATAGTGCTGCCTTGCTCGTTTAGTTTGTAAAGCAATTCCATTACCTGACGTGCCATTAATGAGTCAAGGTTACCGGTTGGCTCATCAGCTAAAAGGATCTTTGGTTCGCCAGCCAGTGCGCGAGCAATAGCGACACGCTGTTGTTGACCACCAGATAGTTGACTTGGCAAGTAATTTGCGCGGCTAGCAAGTCCCACCTGCTCTAGAGCATTAGTAATACGACGTTTGCGCTCTTTAGCATCGAAGCCGCGATAGCGTAATGGCATATCAATATTGTCGAAAAGGTTAAAGTCGGGAATGAGATTATAGTTTTGGAAAATAAAACCAATTTTTTCATTACGCAGTCGTGAGAGTTGGTCATCATTAAGCCCCTTTATGTTTACGCCATCGAGTTCATAACTGCCTTGGTCAAAACCATCAAGTAGACCTGCAACATTGAGAAAGGTCGATTTACCTGAGCCAGATGGCCCAGTGACCGCGACAAACTCGCCTGACTTTACTTCAAGACTAAAGTCGCGCAACGCGTGAGTTTGAATGGTGTCGCTACGATAAATACGGCTGATGTTGTTCATTTTAAGCATAATAGTTGTCCTGTAATTTTTATTGTTGTCTGATTAATTGGCTAATTTGATTTTGTTGTGTAATTCAAAGTCGCTGTAATTTGAAATAATGACTTCATCTCCAGCGCTTAACCCTGAGGTTATCTCTACAAACTCAACACTTTGTGAGCCAATACTAATCGCTTGTCTCGTGGCACGATTGGCATTAAGCACAAATGCTGATTTTCCGCCGGTGGATTTTAAGAAAGCGCCGCGTTTAACCATTAACACATCATCTTTTTTCTCAAACTCGATGCGTGCGTTAAGGCGTTGGTTTTGACGCAACTTGATGTCATTGTTTGCGGTGACGGTAACTCGTACCATCACTTGATTGTTTTTTACCTCAGGAGAGATTGAGCTAATTTGGCCAATCAATTCGTTACCAGAAATATTAAGATTAACCCTCAGGCCAATACCTAAATCATCGGCATAGAACTCGGGCACGTTTAGCTCTGCTTGGTACTGGCTTAAATCGACAATGGTCATAATGGCTTGGGTAGAAGCCACCCGATCTTTTTGCTGGGCTAGCCAGTTACCTACTACGCCAGCAACTGGCGCCGCGATAGCGAGTTGATGTTGGCGACGTTCTAATTCATCGAGCACAATTTGCTGGCTCTTGACCGAAAACTGGCGTGTTTGATTTTCAAAGTTAAGGCGTTTTTGTGCCAGTTCTACGCGCTTTTTCGCGTGCTGATAGAATAACTCGGCTTCAAGTTTAGCGTCTTGGGTGGTAACAAAATCGAGTTGGCTAATAACTTGTTTTTCGAACGATATTTCGGCACGTTTTAGCTCGCGCTTGCTAGCGTTTAACCGGACTTGTGCGGTATCGAGGCTGCGCTCTAAATCGAGTTGTGCTTCGCTGTCGATAAGAGCGCCGCGACTGGCTTCTATTTTTAAACGAGCAAGGTTTGCTTGTTGCTGGGCAATTTTCGCTTTTAATTCTGGGCTTGCCAGTGTCGCGACAATATCACCCATCTTGACGATATCGCCTGGCTTAGCTAACAAGGTAATTTGACCTGCTTCGGTGCTATAGAGTGTTGGCGCGTTGGCTGCAACGAGTTTGCCCGATACCGCAACGTCACGAATTAAATCCCCTTTAAACACCGGTGCACTAATAACCGACAAACGTTCAACGCTTGGCACGCCATCAACCCACTGGCTTAATGTCGGTAGGCTAAACCAAGACAGTAATGCAATAGATAAACCAATTGCGCTGGCTTTCTTCCAGCGTTTTTTGGTTGGGCTGGCCATCACTTGGTCTTGTCCGCTAGGTTCGTTAATCATTATCTGGTCTCTAAGGTTATCGTCTATAAATTCTTAGTTGCAGCTTACGTGCCACAAAGCGGTATCAGGTAAATCGTTGTTTATTAATGGAATTAACTTTTGTGTTGTGTCATGTAGTGTCCGATCGGACAGTTTGTTTGTCCGCCGATGTCCGATGTTCGGCGGCCGGACGCTGGACGGACACTGATCGTTTGAAGCTGCGGCCCAATCGATATTGATAATTATTATCGTTTACGGTATCGTTAATGATAATTATTATCATTAATCTGTTTATTATGTCAAACACTCTACTTATTTTGCGCCAGCAGGTGGCGCGCCCGCTAAAGTACAAGCGGGCGATATTGCCTTTATTACTTTTAGTATTGCTTGGCGTACCGCAATTGCGTCCTATCATCGCTCAGTCGATGGCGGATGCTTTTTTACAGGTGACCATCTTTGTCGCCGCGACCCTGTTTCTGTACTACTACTTAGTCGAACGCTTCCCGCTGTTAGAGTTAAGTTATGTGCGCCATCATTATCCTAAGATGGAGGTGCCATTAGCCGCCTTCTTGGGCGCATTGCCTGGCTGTGGCGGGGCCATTATAGTGGTCACTCAGTTCACTAAACGCCAAGCGAGTTTTGGATCTGTGGTCGCTGTATTGACAGCAACCATGGGAGATGCAGCTTTTTTGTTATTGGCAACTCGGCCCCTCGATGGCGCGATTATTCTAAGCAGTGGATTGCTCATCGGTAGCGTGAGTGGCTATGTGGTTAATCAATTACATGCCGATGACTATCTTGCGCCAAGTGTGGCGAGTGCGACCGCTGAAGGTGCATCAAGCAGTGATTGTAACAGTAAGCGCCTTGGACGCGCTTTCTGGCGTGTGGCGTTTGTTCCGAGTTTAATCATTGCCTTTTTATTGGCGTTTCAATTTGATTTTCAACAACTTACGATACAGCTGGGTGAATACGTAAACCTATTTGGTGCCTTTGGCGCGTTTGTCGTGATCAGCTTGTGGGCTTTTTCATCGAAAGGGGAGAACTATCAGGAGATCACCTGCGAAGATGACAATAGCGTGCCTTATTCACGTTTTAATAAGGTGATGCAAGATACACATTTCGTTACTGCGTGGGTAGTGGCCGCATTTGTGCTCTACGAAGTGGCGATTCATATTTTTGGTCTCGATTTGAAACAATGGTTTTCCCATTACGCGATATTCGCGCCATTGGTCGGGCTATTGATTGGGCTGTTGCCCGGTTGCGGGCCGCAAATTCTGGTTACCAGCTTATACATTCAAGGAGTGGTGCCGTTCTCTGCGCTTATTGCTAATGCAATATCTAATGATGGCGACGCGCTATTTCCCGCTATCGCGCTGGCACCAAAGGCGGCGCTGGTGGCCACAATCTATTCGGCTATTCCCGCCTTAGTGATTGGGTACAGCGTTTATTTCTATCAAAATTAACCAATTGCAGTAGCACTAACGATAGCTGTTAGTGCTACTGGTCAAGTATCGTTAGCGTGCTAGAATTGATAATTTAGCTTGAGATAACCACGGCGCCCTACTGTGTCATAGGTAAATACATCGGTGTTGGCATCGTTCCATGAGGTTAAATAAGGGGGTTGCTTGTCAAATAGGTTATCTATGCCAACTGATAACGTTAAACCTTCATCAAGTAGGTAGCTGCCTTGAATATCATGGTAGATGATGCTTGGTACACTACTGCCAATTGGGCCGCCACCGTTTTCATCATCGGCGCCGCCGATATAACGAATACTGTACGCCGCTTGCCATGAGGTCTGCTCAATAGAGGCGTTAACCGCTGACTTCCATTTGGTGAAACTGCCACGATCGCTGGTTATTTTACCCACTAATACCTCAGTTTCTGCCCCAGCAAACGCGGTATTTTCGTGGGTTAGTAATCGTGTTACGTCCCAATTGATGTTGAGTGCCGTGTTGTCTAACTCGGCGCGATATTTTACGTTGAAATCGATTCCCGCAACCTGCTCATTGGCCGCATTAATTGGTCGCTTGGCGATTGAAATAACCTGATGACTCACGCTGTCGCGCTCAAATCCCTGACAATATTGAGCATAGGCGACAGGATCGCTATAACACAAACGCAGCATGTTCGAGCCGGCAACGGCATTGATCGCGTTATCGACCTTAATGTCAAAATAGTCGAGGGTGAAGGTTAAATCTTCACTCTGTATAGGTTGCCAAACTGTGCCAACGGTGAACGTATTGGCGGTCTCAGGCATCACATTGGGGTTACCACCGACGCCGGTTTTTATGGTCGATCCATCCTGAACAAAATCACTCGGCACGCCTGCGGCTTGGCAATTGGCTAAGATAGTACCGGTCGCGTTTTGACAAGGGTCGATAGTGATGAGGTTTTCGGTATTGGTGCCACCAAATAATTCGCCGATAGTTGGCGTTCTAAACGCTGTGGATCGCACTCCACGTAACATTAACGTGTCGTTGACGCGCCAAGTTAGCCCGAGCTTATAGGTGGTGTCTGATCCAAAAGTTGAGTAATCAGAATAGCGTAAGGCAACATCGGCTTTGAGCTGTTGCGCCCAGCGCATGTCACTCAGTAGCGGCAAGGAGAACTCAACGTAGGCTTCATTGACCTGATAGCTACCGGCGATTGGATCTTCTTCACCATTAAGCACTGCAATGGCATCTGGGTTGCGCCAACCTTTTTCGTCCCTTTGCTCAAGTCCAGCGGCAAAGGCAAGCTCGCCTGCATCAAGGCTGATTAAATCACCGCCGATTTGTGCCGCCCATGAGCGTAGCTCGTTGCCACCACTGCCTTCGCGCTGATAGGTGACATAGTCGATGACATCGGATGATAGCTGCCCGACACCAAAATAATCACCACAGGGAATAGCAGCATTTGCTTCGCTGCTACACACTGAGCTATCTAAGGTTTGAGCGACACGCTGATCATTAAAATCGTAGCTCCAGCCATCGACACCAGTGTTACGACCAAAGCTATAGCTTAGTTGCCATTGCCAGTCGTTACTCAATAACCCGGTTAAGGCGAAGGTGGTTTGCAGGGTATTGGTTTCCTGGTAAAACTCAGGATTTTCGACCTCAACATTACGACGGTTTTTAAGGACGAGATCTTGGCCTGTCGGATTATAAATAAAATCCTTGGCAACATTAACTTTGCTAAAACCGCGCGGTGTTACTACTTGAGAGGAGCGGCGATTAGCAAAGATAAGCTCATTGCTAAATCTTACGTTGTCGTTTATATCAAAGTTGAATAGCGTGGCGATGTTAAGGCGCTGCATGGGACTATAGGCATTGAGCGCTTCAAACCAGTTATAACCGTGGTCGCTATTGTTGTACGCTTGATAGCTATCGCCATTGCCTGATGGGTCTTGATTAAATTGCACCAGCGAGCCGTCGGCAAGTTCGCCTCGCCCGCCAACCGTAGTGCCAGAATAGAAACAATTGAGCTGACCGTCGTCCTCGGTTAAAGGGCAGTCGTTGCGGGTTGATTGCAAGGCGCTGCCTGTCTTAACATAGCTGATATTGACGACTGCATTACCTCGCTCAAAGTTGCCACCTAATGTTAGGTCTATTGCTTGGTCGCGAGCATCGCCTTTGTCACTCCCGCCGGTTTTTACCGTAAGATCTGCGCCGCTAAAATCATCCTTGGTAATGATGTTAATAACACCAGCGACGGCGTCCGCACCATAAACCGCCGAGGCTCCATCTTTTAGCACCTCAATGCGTTTGATTAAGCTCACCGGGATCATGTTCAAATCGGCACTGTTATTTGCGCCAGTACCGCCAGCAACGAGGCGTCGGCCATTAAGTAGCACTAAGGTTCGCTTTATGCCCATGCCGCGCAAGTTGATTTGCGCGGTGGCATAGCCATTGCTGGTCCAATAGGCATTAGTTGCATTGCCAGCAGGTCCTGCGGCCGCAGTCATCTGCTGTAATAACTCTTCGACATTGGAAAGGCCTGATAGCGATATCTGCGCGGCATCAATAATGGTGACGGGACTGGCCGATTCGAGATCAAGCTGCTTGATGCGTGAGCCGGTTATTTCAATACGTTCAACCGATTGAGTCTCTTGAGCGACAACAGAGACATGACAAACCAACGCAGCGGCGCAGGCGAGATAAAGACGAGATTTAAGCACTAACATGAAGGCCTCAAAACAAAACGATATAAAGAGGCGCTAGTATATGAATTAAATAATCTACTGGGGTGTGACAAATTGTCGCACCCGTTGCGATAAGAAGTAGTTCATTGATTTAGAACAAGCTTATGCATTCGAGGAAGAATCGCGTCGCTTAAATCGACGTGCTTGAACCGCCTGGGTGAGCGGTCCGTTATGTTTTCCCTGTCCTTGTACTCGTTTTACGAGGTTTTGTGTCAAAAGGAGGCTGAATTATTTTTTCTTGTTTCAATGTGTCTTTAATTCTTTTCTTTGCCTCTGAGATCTCTTTGATTTCTCGACTGTTACTCATCCTCGTCACTCCCTTTTTTATATTCAACATCGTCTACGTTTTGTTCAGCGATGAACTTTGGATCTCCAACAGTTGTAATATCATCAGGAAACTCCCCACCCAAAAGGTGCTTGTTTTCTTGAATGGAAGATTTCATTTTTCCGAGTCTTTCTGCCAATGTTTTTTTCTTATTCATAATTTTTTCACACAATAGTCTGGAAAGTGTCTAGCGCCAGTTGTTGGAACATAAATATAACCACGTCCAACATAGTAATTTTTAACACTTTCATTGATAGGTTGCATTATTCGTATTTCTTCGGCACCTATTAAATTCGCATATGCGATTAGTGCCAACTCCGTAATTTGAAAAGCGCGACCTTTCAAAATGGAGTTACCAGCAAGGCGTTCAACTAATTCTAGGCGGACTCTTGTACCATTAAATGAAGGGCGTCCTAACGCAAGTGATTCGAGCCTGCCTTGATGCCATATAGCAATTTCAAAGCGGTTAGGATAACGCTTTCGATAAATATGACAGTCTGTCTCCCACTTGAAATCAACTTTTCTTTCAGGTATTTTTTCCCACAATCTGGCTTGGTAAAGTGCCAGTAAATCAATGTCTTTTAAGCGTATATCGTCTGAATCAGAGTAGCTAAGAGCCTCTTTAACATACTTAAATACTTCAGCACGGTACTCTTTGTATTTCCTTTCTGCACTCAGATGGGTAGCTAGCATTAATCACTCCAATCAAATTATCTTGTGAGTTAACCCTAGTACAATATTTAGATTATATTAATGAAAGTTAAAAATCAGCTAAACTCCCCAGGTAATCGCTACCAACATACTCCGATGAAAACATAACGGTAAGTATCAGCGGTCGTTTACCCTAGATATAGTTTGGTTGATGGAGTTAGCCACAATTGTGTTAGCAAAGAGCCGGTGTATGTCAGTCAGTCATTTGCCTGCGGTGCGCAAACCGATATTAGGCGTGCTACTAGCTCATTTACTTAGTCTGTATTTAATGGCAATGATAGGATCCTTCTTAGGGACAGCGAAGGATATTTGGTTAAAAATCTGAGATTAAATATTCCAGGAATCCTTGCTTTAATAAGTAGATTAACTGACAAAAACGGCATATCACATTTATTTCCGAAATTAAGAACACTTATAGTCCATTTAAATCAATACTTTCTATGTGTTAATCGTGTTTGTACACTAAGTGTACGACTAATTAATTAGAGAAAATCTTTATATTGTTATTATCATATAGCGTCGAACAATCACTTAACTAATGAGTGTTTTTGGTGTTTGTTATACCTTGGTATCATTGGTATTTCTACTAGGTATAACTATCATGAATAGTGTTTGTTGGATCTAAGGATTTATAGTAGACAAAAAATCAGGTAAAATAAGCGCAAAAATTTATCCCAGTTAATGACCGTAATCATTAGCATTATATAGCATGAGAGAGTATCAAATGAATCTGTATCTAGAATATATAGCAGAAATTGAAAGCCGTAAAAATGACCTTGGTTTAGCACCTAAGCCAATTGATAGTGCTGAATTGTTAGCTGAAATTATCACTAATATTAAAGAACAAGCCAATGAGCATCGCGCTGATTCATTAAATTTCTTCATCTACAACACGCTGCCGGGCACAACAAGTGCCGCTGGTGTTAAAGCTGCATTTTTGAAAAATGTCATTTTAGGTGAATTTTCTGTTGATGAAATCTCAGTAGAGTTTGCTTTCGAGTTATTATCTCACATGAAAGGCGGCCCTTCGATTGAAGTGCTACTTGATTTAGCGCTAAGTGATGATGCGTCAGTATCAGCACCCGCTGCCGCTGTCCTAAAAACACAAGTATTCTTATACGACGCTGATACCGCTCGCCTTGAAGCTGCGTTAAAAGCAGGCAATGTTGTCGCTAAAGATATTTTAGAAAGCTACGCTCAAGCAGAGTTCTTTACCAAACTGCCTGCTATTGATGAAAAAATAGAATTAGTGACTTATATCGCTGGTGAAGGTGATATCTCAACGGATTTATTATCGCCTGGTCATCAAGCTCACTCTCGTGCGGATCGTGAATTACACGGCCAATGTATGATAACTCCAGAAGCGCAAAAAGAGATCCAAGCACTACAAGTTAAGCATCCTAACGCAAAAGTGATGCTTATTGCTGAAAAAGGCACTATGGGTGTTGGTTCGTCTCGTATGTCTGGTGTGAATAACGTGGCACTGTGGGCTGGTAAGAAAGCGAGCCCTTATGTACCATTTATTAACATTGCACCTGTTGTTGCTGGTACTAATGGTATCGCGCCAATCTTCTTAACAACTGTTGATGTAACTGGCGGTATTGGTCTTGATCTTAAAAACTGGGTCAACAAAGTAGACGCAGACGGTAATAAAGTAACTGATGAGAATGGCGATGCTGTGTTAGAGCAAGCATACTCTGTTGCAACGGGTACGGTATTAACTATCGATACGAACGCCAAGAAGCTATACAACGGAGATAAAGAGCTAGTTGATGTATCTTCTGCGTTTACAGCGCAAAAAGAAGAATTCATGAAGGCGGGTGGTTCTTACGCGGTAGTATTTGGTAAGAAGCTACAAACATTTGCAGCAGCAACCCTAGGTGTTGACGCGCCAGTTGTTTATGCCGCTTCAACAGAAATTTCTCATGAAGGTCAAGGCTTAACAGCCGTTGAGAAAATCTTCAACCGTAACGCTGTTGGTGTTGCCTCACCTACACCGCTACACGCCGGCTCTAACGTGCGTGTTAAAGTAAATATCGTTGGTTCGCAAGATACTACAGGCCCAATGACCTGTCAGGAATTAGAAGCAATGGCTGCCTCTACTATCTCACCACTTGTTGACGGTGCATACCAATCAGGTTGTCACACGGCATCGGTATGGGATAGCAAAGCCAAAGCGAACATTCCTAAGCTAATGAGCTTTATGAACGCATTTGGCCTTATTACTGCGCGTGATCCAAAAGGTGTTTACCATGCAATGACTGATGTTATTCATAAAGTATTGAATGATATTACCATTGACGATCGCGCTATCATCATTGGTGGTGACTCACATACGCGTATGTCTAAGGGCGTAGCATTTGGTGCCGATTCAGGTACGGTTGCAATCGCATTGGCGACAGGTGAGTCGGCTATGCCAATCCCTGAGTCGGTAAAAGTTACCTTTAAAGGTAACATGAAAGGCCACATGGATTTCCGTGACGTGGTACACGCCACGCAAGCACAAATGCTTAAACAGTTTGGCGGTGAGAACGTTTTCCAAGGTCGTATCATCGAAGTACACATCGGCACGTTATTAGCTGACCAAGCCTTTACATTTACCGATTGGTCTGCAGAAATGAAAGCAAAAGCGTCAATCTGTATTTCAAACGATGACACCTTAGTTAAATCAATTGAAGTGGCTAAGAGCCGTATTCAAATTATGATCGACAAGGGTATGGAAAACCAGGCGGGTACCCTTAAGGGCTTAATCGCTTTAGCTGACCAACGTATTAGTGAGGTTAAATCAGGCGAGCAACCTGCACTAGCGCCGGATGATAATGCTGATTATTACGCCGAAGTGCTAATTGACTTAGATGCTATTGAAGAGCCAATGATTGCCGATCCTGATGTAAATAACGAAGATGTATCTAAGCGTTATACCCATGATGTTATTCGTCCTGTTTCATACTACGATGGCAAGTCTGTTGATTTAGGTTTTGTCGGTTCTTGTATGGTTCACAAAGGTGACATGCAAATCATCGCGCAAATGTTCCGTAATATTGAAAAGAAAAGCGGCAGCATCTCATTTAAAGCGCCGCTTGTTATTGCCCCACCAACCTATAACATTGTTGATGAGCTTAAAGCGGAAGGTGACTGGGACATTTTACAGAAATACTCAGGCTATGTTTTTGACGATGCTGCACCAAAAGGCGCCGCACGTACTAAATACGACAACATCATGTATCTTGAACGCCCAGGCTGTAATTTATGTATGGGTAACCAAGAAAAAGCTGAACCAGGTGATACGGTTATCGCAACATCAACACGCTTATTCCAAGGCCGTGTTGTTGCTGATACTAGCGAAAAGAAAGGCGAATCACTACTTGGCTCGACACCGCTGGTTGTATTGTCAACAATACTTGGCCGTTTCCCTTCTCTGGAAGAATATAAGTCAGCAGTAGAAGGTATCGATCTAACCAGGTTTACGCCTCCTACAGAAGATATGACCACTAAATACACTGGTCAAGCTGTACCAGTTAAACGCGTTTAATCTATCGCTAGTGAGTTAATGATCGCTTTTAGGTTATAGAGTAAAACAAGAAAAAGGCCCCACTTATGTAAAAATAAGTGGGGCCTTTTCATTTGATATCACTAGGGTCTAATACTGGTCAATTAAGGAATGTGTGAACGATGAAACGCGGTCGCTCCCGTCCTTTATCGCCTTAAATTAAAAATTGGCCAATGAAAAAATCAGGGACGATTTTTTAGTATTTA